>Ga0180104_1000208_pt1 | contig 12433 bp, 17 predicted proteins | sample EasRiv730_16_1Da_FD_121791 | JGI IMG/M metagenome (GOLD analysis project Ga0180104, IMG submission 121791) | Soil microbial communities from meander-bound floodplain in the East River, Colorado, USA - East River metaG ERMLT730_16_1Da | ecosystem: Environmental > Terrestrial > Soil > Floodplain ... | reverse complement strand
CCTTGCAGATGCCGCTGGCCGTTCTGGTACAGCGTCAGCTGGTCCTGCGCGGCTCTTATGTGGGCACGCCCGACGAGCTGCGTGAACTGGCCGCGCTCGTGCGCGACGGCAAGATCAAGCCCATTCCCATCCGCGACGAGCCGATCGAAACGGTCAACGACGGACTGGGCCGGCTGCGCGCCGGGAAGGTCACCGGGCGGATCGTCCATGTCCACGCGGACCGCAAGCGTCCAGCCGTCCGCGCTGAAACTCCAGATACTCAGGTGTCGACCAATACCTAGGTCCAAGTGATTCGCGCTTGCCGTGATGTTCCAATGCTCGGACTCCAAAAGGAGCAGCAATGCGAAAGTTCAGCAAGGACCCCGCGGCAATCTCAAAGCTCTCCCGGGAGCAGTATCGCGTGACGCAGCAAAGCGATACCGAATATCCCGGAACCGGGGAGTATCTGCATAACAAGGAACCGGGCATCTACGTCGACGTGGTGTCGGGCGAGCCGCTGTTCGCCTCGTCCGACAAGTTCGACTCGGGCTCCGGCTGGCCGAGCTTCACCCGGCCCATCGAACCTGCCAATGTCAACGAACTCCCGGACGGTACGGCCAGCGAGGTACGCTCGACGCACGGCGACAGCCATCTCGGCCATGTATTCCCCGACGGGCCGCGCGATCGCGGCGGATTGCGCTATTGCATCAACTCGGCCGCGCTGCGCTTCATCCATCGCGACGAGATGGAGGCCGAGGGTTATGGGACCTACTTGAGCCAGGTGGAGGAGCACCAATGACCACGGAACGCGCCGTTCTTGCGGGAGGCTGCTTCTGGGGCGCGCAGGATCTCATTCGCCGCTACGACGGCGTCTTGTCGACCCGGGTCGGATATACCGGCGGCACCAACGCCCGCGCGACCTATCGCAATCATCCCGGACACGCCGAAGCAATCGAGATCATCTTCGATCCCGCCCGCATCAGCTATCGGCAGATCCTCGAGTTCTTCTTCCAGATTCACGACCCGAGCACGCGCAATCGCCAGGGCAATGACGTCGGCAGCAGCTATCGATCGGCGATCTTCTATACGAGCGACGAGCAGAAGCGCATTGCCGAAGACACCATCGCCGACGTCGATGCTTCAGGCCTGTGGCCCGGCAAGGCGGTCACCGAAGTGGTTCCGGCAGGTGATTTCTGGGAGGCCGAACCCGAGCACCAGGATTACCTCCTGCGAAATCCCGGCGGCTACACCTGCCACTTCGTCCGGCCCCACTGGAAGCTGCCGATTCGCAAAAGCAAGCTGCGAACCGGGGCGTGAGCTTCGACGCTCTCATCATCGGCACGGGCCAGGCCGGGCCTTCCCTGGCCGCGCGCCTTTCCGGCGCCGGCATGAAGGTCGCCGTGGTCGAAAGGCACAAGTTCGGCGGCACGTGCGTGAACGATGGCTGCACCCCGACGAAAGCCATGGTGGCGAGCGCCTACGCCGCACACGTGGCGCGGCGGGCACGCGACTACGGGGTGCTGGTGGAGGGAGAGCCGCGAGTCGACATGAAGCGGGTCAAGGCGCGCAAGGATGAAATCGTGCGCAACTCGAGCGAGGGTGTCGAGAAGTGGATGGAGGGGCTGAAAGGCGCGAAGGTTTACCGCGGCCACGCGCGCTTCACCGGGAAGAACAGCGTCCGGGTCGGGAGCGATCAACTCACTGCCGACAAGATCTTCCTCAACGTCGGCGGCCGCCCGCTGATCCCCAAGATGCCGGGGCTCGACAGCGTGTCCTACCTGACCAACGTGACGATGATGGATCTCGACTTCATCCCCGAGCACCTCGTCGTCATTGGCGGAAGCTACGTGGGACTGGAGTTCGCCCAGGTGATGCGGCGCTTCGGCAGCCGCGTCACCGTCGTGGAGATGGGGCCTCGCGTGGTAGGGCGCGAGGACGAGGACGTGTCCCTGGAGATCCAGCGCTTCCTGGCCGACGAAGGCATCGCGCTGCGGCTCCACGCGCAGTGCATAAGCGCGCGGAAGGAGCCCGGGGGGCTTTCCGTCGGGCTGGATTGCAAGGAGGGGGCCCCGCGCGAGCACGGGACACACCTGCTGCTCGCCGTCGGCCGCGTCCCCAACACCGACGACCTCGGCCTGGACCTCGCCGGCATAACAACCGACAAACGCGGTTACATCGAGGTCGACGAAGGCCTTCGCACCTCCAATCCGCATGTCTGGGCGCTCGGCGACTGCAATGGCAAGGGTGCCTTCACCCACACGGCTTACAACGACTACGAGATCGTCGCCGGCAACCTGCTTTCGAACGCCGGCCGCAAGCATACCGACCGGATACCGGCGTACGCGCTCTATACCGACCCGCCGCTCGGCCGGGTCGGCCTTTCAGAGAAAGAGATAAAAGAGAAGGGCATCAAGGCCCTGGTCGGGAAGCGGCCGATGTCCAGGGTTGCGCGCGCCGTGGAGAAAGGGGAAACCAATGGGTTCCTCAAGATCCACGTCGAGCAGGGCTCGCAGCGCATCCTGGGCGCCGCGCTGCTTGGCACGGGAGCCGACGAGTCGGTCCATTCGCTCCTGGATGCCGTGTACTCGAGAATGCCGTACAGCGAGTTCCAGCGCCACGTGCGCATCCACCCGACCGTCAGCGAGCTCCTGCCGACGGTCCTGGAAGGCCTGTCGCCGCTCGACTGAGCTTGGGCGGCGGGTGCCGCTCCGACGTTTCAACTGACGCACGCCGGGCCCGGTGCGTAACAACGGCGTCAGGCTCGGAGTGCAGGATCCCAGCATGGATACGGCCGGTATTGATGACTATCGGGGAGTAGCGCTGGGCGTAGAGGCGGCGTGGCCGGCTTTCGTCTACGCCGGCTCCGTCGAGGTCCTCGCGCGCAGCCCGGCGGCCGAACCTGTGGAGGACGGGCCATCCCGTTCGATCCCGAATACGGCCTGATCGCGGTCTTCGCGGTCGTGCTGGTGCAGCAGCTCGGAGCGCCGATCCCGGCGACGCCGCTGCTGCTGCTCGCCGGGGCGCACGCCGCCGCCGATCCCGTCTATGGCGTCTACGCGCTCGCCCTCGCCATCCTTGCCTCGACCTTGGGCAGCCTGCCGTGGTTCTGGGCAGGGCGGCGCTACGGCTTCCGCGTGCTGAAGTTCATGTGCCGCATCTCGCTGTCGCCGGACGGCTGCGTGCGCCAGACCGAGACCTTCTTCGAGCGTTATGGCGCCGCGGCCCTGCTGATCGCGAAGTTCGTGCCCGGGCTTGCGCGCGTCGGCCCGCCGCTCGCCGGCACGTTTCGCTTCGGCCTTGCCAGCTTTCTTCTCTACTACGGCGCGGGCAACGCGCTGTGGGCAGGCTTCGGGCTGATCCTCGGCTTCACGTTCCACACCGAGATCGACTGGCTTATGGCGCGCCTCACCGCGTTCGGCGCTCCGGCGCTGATGGTGGTCGTGGGCCTCTTGGCCCTCTACGTTGCGTACCGGTGGCTGGTGCGCCGGCAGTTCCTCAAGTCCCTGCGCGCCTCGCGCATCGGCGTGGCGGAGCTCCAGGCGATGATCGGGCGCGGTGAAGCGCCGATCGTGCTCGACGTGCGCTCGCGCACGCACCGCAAGCTCGACGCGCGGATGATCCCCGGCGCGCGGCCGATCGACGCCGAGGACCTGGAGGGGCCGCTGGCGCAGATTCCATCCGGGCACAACGTCGTGGTGTACTGCGCCTGCCCCAACGACGCGACCGCGGTCAAAGTAGCGATGCTGCTCAGGCGCCGCGGCATCCGCCACGTGCGGCCCCTGGCCGGCGGATTCGATGCATGGGTCGGTGCGGGCCTGCTGACCACGCCACGCGAAATAACATCGACGTCCAGCTTTACGGTGATCGGTCGCTGACCCGCTCGATTGCCGCCGGCCGGGCGCGCCGGCCTTCGATCCAGGCGGCGATGTCGTCCAGCACCGCGCTGACTGCGCGGTTCGCCGCGTCGACCGCAGCCGCGGCGTTTTCGGCGTTGGCGGCCACGCTGCGCGAGAAGTGTTGACGCTCGCCGACGAGGCGGCCGGCGGCGTCGACCAGCTCGGCGCTCACTTCGATCTTCACGCTGCCGGGATTCGCACTCGCGTCGTGGTAGAGCTCTTCGAGCCGCGTGTGCAGGATCAGGTCGCCTTTGACGCCCGAGGTCGTCGAGGACGCTCCGAGACGCCGGATCAGGAGCTCAGACAACGCGCGGCCGGGCCGGTCGGTCCAGGAGGCGAACTGGTAGTAGGCGCGCTGGCCTTCAGCGCGGCTGAAGACCAGGCGCTGGGTGTCGTAGAACGTGCTGACCGACGTCGGATGCACCAGCACGCCGCCGCTCCTCTGGCTCGCGGATCGCACGGATGCGGCTTCCTGCCCATTGCCGAGCACGTAATACTGCATCGGCGGCACGTTGGGTGTGCTGACGCAACCGGCGGCGAGGACCACGACTGCCAATGCGGCGAGTGTTCTCATCTGAGCTTCTCCCCTGGGCCGAGCTGCGCCGGATCGGGTCCGAAGATCGCGGTGCGCGGGTTGTCGAGCCGGTCGGCGGTGCGCGCGACGATCTCGGCGCTCGAGCGCAGCTCCTGCGTCGTGGCGCGCAGCTCGTTCACGCCCACCTCGGCGGTGCGCTCGAGCGCCGCCGCGGCGCGCGACAGGTCGCGCAGCGTGACGCTCGCCTCGCTTGCGGCCGCGTCCGCGCTGACGGCGACGCGTTCCGCGCTTTCGGCGGTTTTCTGGATGGCGTGGGCCATGCTGCGGATGCTGGCGAGGGTCGCGGCGATCGCCGCGCGGTTCTCCGCGTTGAGGAGATCGTCCACGTTCTTCAGCACGCTCGCCCCCTTGGCGGCGAGGCCGTTCACCGCGTCGGTGATCTGCTCGAGGTCGGATTGCCCTTCGGCGATGACCGGATACCTTTCACCCGGATCGACGGCAGTCAGCTCGGGCCCGGGCTGCCCCGGCGTCACCAGGTCGATGCGCGCGAGACCGGTCAGGATCTTGCGCCCGACCACGGCCACGGTATTGGTGCTGACCGGGGTCCTGCCGTCGATGCGGATCGTCACCTGCACGCGGTTGATGTTGTCGCGCGCGATCGAGAAGCGCTCGACGCGCCCGACCTGGACGCCGCGCATCTCGACGTCGCCGCCGACCTGCAGGCCCTGCAGCGACTGGCGCTCGAAGTAGATCGTGTAGTAGCGCAAGTCCGCGCGCGGCCCGCTGCGCGTGAGCCAGACCGTGGCCGCCGCCGCGGCAAGGAGCAGCACGAGTAGCAGGGCGCCGATGGCGGTGAAGCGGGCTTCAGGTTCCATGGTTCGCGAAGTAGGAGCGCAGCCAGGGGTGGTCGACGCGCATCACGTCCTGCACCGTGCCTTGCGCGATCACCGCGCCGTCGGCCAGTACCACGGCGCGGTCGACGATGCCGGCGAGCGTGTCGAGGTCGTGCGTCACCACGACGATCGTCAGGCCGAGCTCGTCGGCGAGAAAGCGCAGCAGCCGGTCGAACGCGCGCGCGGTCACCGGGTCTAGCCCCGAGGTCGGCTCGTCGAGGAAGAGCAGCTCGGGCTCGAGCGCGAGCGCGCGCGCCACCGCGGCGCGCTTGCGCATGCCGCCCGAGAGCTCGCTCGGCATCTTCGCCGCCGCTTCGGGCGGCAGGCCGGCGAGCGCGATGCGCAGCCGCACCAGCGGGCCGAGCAGATGCGCCGGCACGCGCGCCTGCTCGACGAGCGGGGTGGCGACGTTGTCGAATACGCTGAGCGAAGAGAACAGCGCGCCGTCCTGGAACATCATGCCGAAGCGCCGGCGCAGTGCCGTCAGCTCGTCTTCGGAGGCGCTCCACACGTCGGTGCCGAGCACGCTGATGCGGCCCGCCGCCGGGCGCATGAGGCCGATGATCTCGCGCAGGAGCACCGACTTGCCGCTGCCGCTGCCGCCGATGACCGCGACGATCTCGCCGCGCGGCACGCGGAAGCTCACGCCGTCGTGCACCTTCTGCGCGCCGAAGCGCGTGACCACCGAGTCGATTTCGATCGCCGCGGCCGCGCTCATATCCCAAGCTCCTGCAGCAATACCGCGAACAGCGCGTCGAGCAGGATCACCCAGACGATGCCCTGCACCACGGTCGAGGTGGTGCTCGTGCCGATCGAGCGCGCGTCGCGGCCGACCGTCATCCCGGCGCGGCAGCCGATCAGCGCGATCACCGCGCCGAACACCGCGCCTTTCGCCAGGCCCACGGCGACGTGCCGGAAGGCGAGCTCGGAGTCCACGCGGCCGATGAAGGTGAGCGGCGAGACGTCGAGCAGGGGTCCCGAGATCGCCATCGCGCCGGCGAGCGCGGCGACGTCGCCGACGAACACCAGCAGCGGAAGCGCGAACACCGACGCGAGCAGGCGCGGCAGCACCAGCACCTGCATCGGCGACAGGCCCAGGGTGCGCAGCGCGTCGATCTCCTCGGTGAGCCGCATGGTGCCGATCTGCGCGGTGAACGCCGAGCCCGAGCGCCCGGCCATGATCACCGCGGCGAGCAGCGGCGCGATCTCGCGCGAGGTGCCGATCGCCACCGCGTCGACCACGAAGATGCTGGCGCCGTACTTCTCCGCCTGCATGCCGAAGAGATACGCGAGCACCATGCCGATGAGAAAGGTGACGAGCGCCACGACCGGGATCGCCTCGAGGCACACGTGCTGGATCTGGGCGGCGAGCTCCTTCCAGCGCAGGCGGCCCGGGCGGCGCACAAGCTCGCCGAGCGCCGCGACGCAACGGCCGAGGAACTCCAGGTGGCAATGCAGCTTCCAGCCGAGCTTCACCGCGGCGAAGCCGAGCGCCGCGAGCGGCCGCCGGCTCCTGCGGCGCGGAGCGGGCGCATCGCCGTCCATGCGCGCGCGCACCGCCTCGATCACGCGAGCGTGGCTGCGGTTGACGCCGCTCAGCCCCGCGATCGTCGCGCCGGCGCTGCCGAGGCGAACCAGAAGGGCGAGCGCGCTTGCCGTGTCCAGTCCCTGCAGCCGCGCGCCGTCGAGCGTGATCGGCGCGGCAGGGAGCGCTGCGGCGGCGAGCTCGCCGTCGATGTCTGCGATGCGCGCGAGGCTCCACTGCCCGCTGAGCGACAGCGTCGTGCCGCTCAGCCGGCAATAGCTCATCCGGTCTTCTTGAGCGGCACCACGACGACCTTGTCGGACCTCGCCTGCTCGCGCTCCTGGCGGATGCGCTCGAAGGTCTGGCGGATGTCGGTGGCGTGGCTCGGGCGGTAGTGGAACGCCGGGTCGAGGATACGCTTCGAGGGTTTCATATCGGGCTTCATATGGTCTTGTCCGCCTGCTGCGAGCGATGCACCCGCTCTTCCCACAGGCCCTCGGGCTTGCGCATGACGAGCGCCGCATCGGGCGCGAGCACGTACCACGCCCCGGCCTCGATCTCGGCCTGCAGCTCGCCCGGCCGCCACGTCACCAGCCCGGCCATGAAGCGCGCGTGATGCGCGTCGGTCTCGATGATGCGATCCACCACCTCGGCGTCGAAGGCGACGAACAGGCCCGGCATGATCGGCAGGGACTTGCCGCCGGGGCTGTCGGGCCGCTGCACCATCGCGAAGATGAGCTGCGAGCCCATGGGCCCGCCGAGATACACCGGATCGACCACCTTCTGCGACGGGCCGTGCCCGGGGAACACCGTGCCCAGGCGCGTGGTGCTCGGTTGGTTGACGATGAAGCCCACGTGCTGGTCGCCGCCGAGCGGCGTCACCACCAGAATGCTCGAGCCGTACAAGGGATCGCGCAGCTCCGGCTTGGCGACGAGAATGACGGGCTCGGACACCTGCTCGGCGAGCGCCGGAGCGGACAATCCGAGCAGGAAAGCGAAAGCGCAAACTAGGGTTCTCTTGCTCATGCCCCGATGCTGCCCGGGCCGGGTAGCGCGACTGTTTCGGCCGGGGGGGCCTGTGTTACAGCCGACACCCGACACGCGGCCATCGGTCGACAATGAGTACATGCCTGTCAGATACCTCGAAGACTTCGCGGCGGGGCAGACCTACGGCTCGGGACGCCTCGTGGTCGACGAGGCTCGCATGAAGAGCTTTGCTGCGGAATTCGACCCTCAGCCGTTTCATACGGACGACGAAGCCGCGCGTGCTTCCCTCTTCCGCGGCCTGGCCGCGAGCGGGTGGCATACCGCGGCGCTCACCATGCGCCTCCTGGTCGAGAGCGAGCTCAAGCCCGCGGGCGGCATCGTCGGCGCGGGCTTCGACGAGCTGCGCTGGCCGCTGCCGGTGCGGCCCGGGGACGAGCTGCGCGTGGAGAGCGAGATACTGGAAGTGCGGCCGCTCAAGTCGCGCGCCGACCGGGGCGTGGTCAAGGTCAGGACCACCACGCTGAACCAGAACGGCGAGGCGGTGCAGGTCTCGATCGGCAACCTTTTCGTGCCGCGGCGGCCCGCTACGACGGAGTGACCATGCCTTCAGCGCCCGTGCTCCACGCATAAGGCTCCGACCACGCGGCGATCACGTTCGCCGCGTAGACCGCGTGCCGCTTATCGCTAAGCAGGTGGTCGGCGCGATCCAGCGACACGAAGCTCTTGGGGTGCTTGGCGGCGGTAAAGATCCGAGTCGCATTGCCGATGTCGACCGTCGCATCCCTGGGCGAGTGCATGACGAGCAGCGCCTGCCGCAGGCGGGCGATCTTCGCAATCAGGTTCTGCTCCGCGGCGTCGAGCAGGAACTGGCGCTTGATCCTGAACGCTCGCCCGGCGAGCAGCACTTCGGCTTCGCCCTGCCCTTCGATTTCCGGCACCCGGTCGCCGAAGAGTCCGGTCACATGCCGGGGATCGCTCGGCGCGGCAATCGTGACGACTGCCCTTGATTCCGGCACCTCGGAGGCCGCTGCGAGGACCGCTGCGCCGCCGAGGCTGTGACCGATCAGAAGCGCGGGTGGCTTGTAGGCTTGCCTCAGGTGCGCCGCAGCCGCAATCAGGTCGGCGACGTTGGAAGAAAAGTTCGTGTTGGCGAATTCGCCTTCGCTCGCGCCGATGCCGGTGAAGTCGAAGCGCAGCACGGCGATGCGGTGCTCGGTGAGGCGCTGTGCGATCCGGCTCGCGGCGAAGATGTCCTTGCCGCAGGTAAAGCAATGGGCGAACAGCGCGTACGCGTGAGGTTCCTCGTCCGGCGCGTCCAGGCGCGCCGCGAGCTTTTGTCCCTCACTGCCGAGGAAGGTGACGCGTTCCACTTTCATCCGCCGCCATTATCCTGAATATCAATTGACACAAACCCGGCAGCGCGCCGACATGAAACACGGCGCGCGCGCAGCGCACAGTCCTCGCCCACCGAGAAAGGGGACCGACATGCTGGGACTCACGCCGCTGGGCACCATCCATACCGCGATCAGCCTGATCGCGCTCGTCGCCGGGTTCGTCGCCTTGTGGCGCTACCGGGAAATCTCCACCCGGACCACTTCCGGGCAGACGTTCGTCGGCGGCACCGTGCTTTCGTGCCTGACCGGCCTGGGCATCTTCCAGCACGGAGGCTTCGGCAACCCGCACATCCTCGCGCTCGTCACGCTGGTCGTGCTGGCCGCGGCCCTGGCCGCCGAATACTCGAGGGTCTTCGGGCGCGTGTCGCGCTACGTCGCGACCGTCGGCTACTCGCTCTCGTTCTTCTTCCACTTCATCCCGGGCACGGTCGAAACCCTTACGCGCCTGCCGGCGGGCGCGCCGTATTTGTCCAATCCGGACGACCCGAAAGCGCAGCCGATCATCGGCTTCTTCTTCCTGCTGTTCCTGGCGGGCGCCACGCTCCAGGTCTTGCGCCTGCGTTCACTGCCCGAGGCGGCCACCGCGCGATGAATATCGGCGTCAGCGCAATTCCCCGGCGGTCCGCTGCCGGGGCTGAATCTCATCCGACTGCAATAAGCCCCGAGACCCAAGGAGAAAACCCGTGCTGCAAAGAACCGCCCGGCCCAAGCTCAGCGAGAAGGGCCTGCTCACTCCCGACAACTGCGTGGTCGCGATCATCGACCTGCAGCCGCAGATGCTGTTCGGCGTCGCCAACTTCGACCGCCAGGCGGTGATCAACAACAACCTCGTGCTCACCAAGGCGGCGAGGGTGTTCGACGTGCCGGTGGTGCTCTCCACCGTCGAGACCCAGGGCTTCAGCGGCCAGATGTGGCCGCAGATCGCGGCGGTGTTCCCCGGCCAGCAGCCGATCGAGCGCTCGACCATGAATTCCTGGGACGACGCGAGCTTCGTCGCCGCGATCAAGAGGAGCGCTCGCAAGAAGATCGTGCTCGCGGGCCTGTGGACCGAGACCTGCGTGGCGCTGCCCACCGTGCAGGCGATCCACGACGGCTATGAGGTCTACGTGGTCGAGGACTGCTGCGGCGACGTGAGCGAGCTTTCGCACCGCAACGCGATGCAGCGCGTGGTGCAGGCGGGCGCGAAGCCGGTGACCGCCCTCTCCGTGATGCTCGAGTGGCAGCGCGACTGGGCGCACAAGGGCACCTACGACGCGGTGATGGACATCGTGAAGAACCACTGCGGCGCCTATGGCGTAGGCGTCGAGTACGCCTACACGATGGTGCACAAGGCGCCGGCGACCAGGTTTCCCGAGTACGCGCCTGCGGCGGGCGTGCACGCGTAATGTCCGGGGAGCCGGTCACGGTGGTCGTGCGCCGGCGCGTGAGGCCGGGAGCCGAGGCGGCGTTCGAGAGCGCGATGCAGGAATTCATCGCCTTCGCGCTCGGCTTCCCGAGCAACCTCGGCATTCACGTGCTGCGCTCCGGAGAGCGCGAGTACACGGTGGTCGACCGCTTTGCCGACGCGCGCTCGCGCCAGGCCTTCAAGGACGCGCCCAAGTACCGCGAGTGGATGCGGCGGCTGCGCGAGCTGTGCGAGGCCGATCCTTACATGGAGGAGCACGCCGGGCTGGGCGGCTGGTTCACGTTGACCAATGCAACCGCGCCCTCGAAGCTGAAGATGGGCGTGGTCACCTTCCTCGGCGTCCTGCCCCTCACCGCGGCGCTGCTCGCGCTTTTCTCCTGGCTCCTGCCCGGGTGGCACCCGCAGCTCGCCAACGTCCTGATGAGCGTGCTCGTCGTGGCGCTGCTCACCTGGCCGGTGATGCCGCTGCTCACCCGGCTGTTTGGCCCCTGGCTGTACGGAAGGGCGACATGATCGCGCCGCGCCTGCTCATCGCGGGGATCTGCCTGCCCTTTCTCTTCAGCGGCGTCGCCAAGCTGCTCGACTTCGAGGGCGCCGTGACCGAGTTCTCCGCCTTCTTCGCCTACCCCGCGGTGTTCGCGGCGCTTACCATCGCGCTGCAGCTCGGCGCGTCGGTGGTGGCGATCGCGATGCCGGGCAAGACCGCGGTCATGGCCGCGCTCGCGCTGGCGATGTTCACCATCGCCGCAACCGTCATCGCGCATTCCCATCAGCTCATGATCTTCATCGAGCACCTGTCGATCGCGTTCGGCCTTGCCTTCGTCGCCTGGTGGAACTGGCGCCCGCGTGAACGCCGGTCGTCGTAGCGTCGTAAGAGCCCTTGCCGCGTCGCCCTTCCTGGGAGGCTGTGCAGTCATGAATGCTCAAGATTCCGCAGACCTGGTGCTCCATAACGGCCGTATCGCGACGCAGGACGAGCGGCGCTCCATGGTGCAGGCGCTGGCGATCAAGGACGGACGCGTCCTGGCGACAGGTGGCGATGCCGAGTTGTCTCGGATCGAAGGAAAGAGAATCGATCTGCGCGGCCGTACGGCGATACCCGGCCTCATCGACTCGCACTCGCACCCGATCCGCGGCGGGCTGTACTACAACCTGGAGCTGCGCTGGGACGGCGTGCCTTCGGTCGCGGACGCGCTGCGCATGCTGCGCGAGCAGGCGCAACGCACGCCGCCGAACCACTGGGTGCGTGTGGTGGGCGGCTGGTCGGAGTTCCAGTTCGCCGAGAAGCGCATGCCGACGCTCGCCGAGCTCAATGCCGCGGCGCCGGACACGCCGGTCTTCGTGCTCAACCTCTACACGAGCGCACTGCTCAACCGCGCCGCGCTCAGGGCAGTCGGCTACGGCAGGGACACGCCGAATCCGCCCGGCGGCGAGATCCAGCGCGACGGCGCGGGCAACCCGACCGGCATGCTGATCGCACGCCCGAACGCCTTCATCCTGTATTCGACGCTCGCCAAGGGGCCGAAGCTGCCCTACGAGCAGCATGTCAATTCGACGCGCCAGTTCATGCGCGAGCTGAACCGGCTGGGCATCACCAGCGTGATCGACGCGGGAGGCGGCTTCCAGAATTACCCGCAGGACTACCAGGTCGTTTCGGATCTCCATAAGGAAAACCTCTCCACGGTGCGCCTCGCTGCGAACCTATTCACCCAGCGCGCGAACCAGGAGCTCGACGATTTCTCCGCCTGGGTGAAGAGCGTGAAAGCGGGGCAGGGCGACGACCTCTTCCGCATCAACGGCGCGGGCGAGATGCTGGTGT
>Ga0180104_1000207_pt1 | contig 12475 bp, 11 predicted proteins | sample EasRiv730_16_1Da_FD_121791 | JGI IMG/M metagenome (GOLD analysis project Ga0180104, IMG submission 121791) | Soil microbial communities from meander-bound floodplain in the East River, Colorado, USA - East River metaG ERMLT730_16_1Da | ecosystem: Environmental > Terrestrial > Soil > Floodplain ... | reverse complement strand
GTCGCGCGTCATCGACGCGCCGGGGCTCTGCTCGCCGTCGCGCATGGTGGTGTCGAAGATGATCAAATTGTCAGTACGCATGGAATGAGTCCTTGGCCTGGTTTCAGGCCTGGTCGCAACACGGATTGTAGGCGGGAGTATTTAGCGCGCGGGGCGCAGCAGCAGGCCGCTCAGCGCGAGGAGCGCCGAGGAAAGGAGAGCAAGCATGGCCCGATGCATGATGGCACTATAGCCCGAAAAATGGACAAGAGGCAAATGTCCGCGGGCCGCCTGCTCGCAATCTGCGCCGCACGCGTGTTCCTGTTCGCCACCTTCATGACGGTGGCGGCGGTGATCCCGCTGCTCACGGTCGAATGGGCGCTCAGCGCGACCGCCGCCGGCGCCATCGTCTCGAGCTTCACCTTCTGCTACGCGGCGTCGGTGTTCGGCTTCGCATGGGCCGCGGACCATTTGGGCGCCAAGCGCATGGTGGCCGTCTCGGCAATCGCCGCCGCGGCGGCGAGCGCGGCGTTCGGCTTCCTCGCGCGCGACTGGTGGTCGGCGGTCCTCGCCTACGGCCTGGTCGGCCTGGCGCAGGGCGGGATCTATACGCCGCTGGTGATGCTGCTGTCCGACGAGGTCGAGCCGGCAAGCCGCGGCAAGGCCATGGGCTGGCTCATCGCTTCGACCTCTGCCGGCTATTGCACGTCGCTGGGGGCGGCTGCGCTCGGCATCGGCATCGGCGGCTGGCAGGCGGCGTTCGTGCTGAGCGGGCTCCTGCCGGCGGCGGGCGCGCTCGTATTGCTCGGCGCGATCGCGCCGTTCGAGAATCGCGTCCATCCGCGGCCGGCACAGGGGCGGCTGCGCGACGAGATCGTGCACAACCGCGAATCGCGGCTCCTCATCGCCGGCTACACCGCCCATTCGTGGGAGCTGCTCGGCATGTGGGCGTGGATCCCGGCTTTCCTCGCCGCGGGCTTCGCGCTGCAGGGCGCCGCCGTGAGCGGCGCCACCGTTTCGGGCGCCTGGCTCTCCGCCCTGCTCCATGCGGTCGGCGCGGTCGCGGCCTTTACCATGGGCCGGCTCTCGGACCGCACCGGACGGCGCCCGCTGCTCGTCGGCCTCGCCGCGGCCGGCGCGATCGTTTCCTTCGCCATCGGCTGGCTGGTGTATGCGCCCTCCATGATCCTGGTTCCGCTCGTGCTCGCCTATGCGTTCGTCACGCTCGGCGACTCGCCGGTGCTGACCACGGCGATCTCGGAGGTCGTGCGGCCAGGCTACCTCGGCGCGGTGCTGGCGTGGCGCGGGTTCGCCGGATTCGGCGCCGGCGCGGTCGCGCCGCTCGCCGTCGGACTGATCCTGGACCTGGCAACCGGCGCCGGTGCGAGCGCCGCCGTTTCCTGGGGACTCGGCTTCGCGACACTGGGAGTGGGAGGCACGCTCGCCCTCGCCTGCGCCCTCGCGCTGCGGCGCTCGCGATGACTTTCAGGGCCTCGCGCTACGTCCGCTTCATCGCCGCCGGCCGCCGCATCGGCTGGCTGCAGCCCGAGCTGGCGGCGCGGCTCGCCGCCTGGCCGGCGGTGTTTTCGGCGAGCGCGGACAAGGTCGTCCTCCGCAACCCGGACGGTTTGTCTTCTGTGGTGGAAGAACTTGCCCGGGAAGGCTTCATCCCGGGCTGGCGCAACGAGCGCTACCGGATCGCGGATCTGTTCGACATCGAGCGCGCCGCGGCGCGGCCTTTCGGCCTCGCCACCCATGCGGTGCACGTGAACGGCGTCGTTGGCGAGCGCATGTGGCTCGCACGCCGCAGCGCGACCAAGCCGATCGATCCGGGCAGGCTCGACAACCTCGTCGGCGGAGGCGTCACCGCCGGGTTGTCTGTCGAGGAAGTCCTCATCAAGGAAGCCTGGGAAGAAGCGGGTATTCCGTCCGAGCTTGCGCGCCGCGCGCAGCGCGGCGGCACGGCAAGCATCCTGCGCGAAGTGCCGGAAGGCGTGCAGTCCGAGACGGTCCATGTGTTCGACCTCGCGCTGCCCGCCGATTTCCAGCCGCGCAACCAGGACGGGGAAGTCTCCGAGTACCTCCTGGTTCCTTTCCCGGAGCTCGAGAAGCACGAGCTCACGCTGGAAGCCGGGCTCGCGGCGAAGGATTACTTCAAGCGAGCGGCGGCTTGAGCGACGCGCGCGCGGGCACGCGCGTCCCGGAAACCTCGATCGCGTAGCTCCCCTCGACGTTCTCCGAGCGGACGAATCCCATCCCGACCATGCAGCCGAGCGCGGCGCTGTAGCCCACCGAAGAAAGCTCTCCGACCGGCTGTCCATTGCGCAGGATCGGCTCCCCGCCCCAGGCGAACAGCTCGGTCGCGGGAAAGGTGAACATCAGGAGACGCTTGGAAAGAGGGGTTCGAGAAATCGCCTCCAGAGAATCCCTTCCGGCGAAACCCTTGTCCATCTTTACCAAAAACCCAAGCCCGGCCTCGTACGGCGTGCAATCGGGCGAGAGCTCGGCGCCGAAGGCGCGGCGCCCGGCTTCGATGCGCAATGCATCGAGCGCGTAGTAGCCGCAATCCCTGAGCCCGAGGCCGGCGCCGGCTTCGCAAAGGCGATCGTAAAGCCCTGCCGCCTGCTCGACTGCGATGTAAAGCTCCCAGCCCGGGCCGCCGACGTACGACGCCGGCACGGCACGCGCGCCACCCAGATCGGCTTTTTCAAGGACGGTTTTTGCCCGCGGTCCGAGGACCGAGATCACGGACCAACTCGCGCTCACGTCTTCCACGACGACTTGTTCGTCCGCCTGAATGTGCCTGCGTAACCATGCCGCATCGCGAACCGGCTGCGCCGAGCCGGTGACGACGAGGAACTCCTCGTCGCTGCAGCGCTGGACGGTGACATCGCTCTCGTAGCCGCCCTTGCGGTTGAGCATCGGGGTATACGTGAGCTTGCCGATCCGGTTCGCGCACACGCGCTCGAGCAGCGCCAGCGCGTCGCGCCCGCGGAGGAGCAGCTTGCCGAAGGAGGTTTGATCGAGAATGCCCGCAGCGTTTCGGATCGCAAGCTGTTCTTCGATGACTGCGGGAAGCCAGTTGGGGCGGCCGAGCGTGTACTCGATCTTCGGCCCGAAATAGTTCGCGCGCTCCCAGCCGAACTTCGAGCCGAACTGCGCCCCCTTGATCTTCAATTTGGAGAACAAAGGTGACACCCGCTGAGGGCGACCTGATTCCAGCTCGTGGCGCGGCCAGCGCATCGCGTAGTGCAGGCCGAGCGTCTCGACGGTGCGTTCCTTGAGCCACTTCGGGTCGGCGGCAAAGGCGCCGAAGCGGCGGATGTCGACCTCGAACAGATCCATCGGCGCCTCGCCATCCACGATCCAAGCGGCGAGCAGCTTGCCCGCGCCGCCGGCGTTGGCGATGCCCGCCGAGTTGAAGCCGGCCGCGACGAAGTAGTTCCTGAGCTCGGGCGCCTCGCCGAGGATGAAATTGCCGTCGGGGGTGAAGCTCTCCGGCCCGTTGAGCAGGATCTTCACGCCCGCGGTCTCGAGCGCCGGCACGCGGTGGATCGCCGCCTCCATCAACGGCTGGAACTGGTCCCAGTCCTCGGGCAGGAGCTGGAACTCGAACTGATCCGGGATCCCGTCCATGCCCCAGGGCTTGGCGAGCGGCTCGAACCCGCCCATCACCAGGCCGCCGACCTCCTCCTTGAAGTAGATGAAGCCGTCCGGATCGCGCATCACCGGCAGCATCGGGTGCACGCCGGCGATCGGCTCGGTGACGATGTAGAAGTGCTCGGCCGAGTGCAAAGGGACGTTGACGCCGCTTTGCGCGCCGAGCGCGCGCGCCCATTGCCCGGCGCAGTTGACAACGATCTCGCAGGAAACGGGGCCGGCGCTGGTCTCGACGCCGCTGACGAATTGATTTTGTTTTTGAACTTTCAAGACCTTTGTTCCCTCGTGAATCTTGACCCCGAGATTGCGCGCGCCCTTCGCCAGGCTTTGCGCGAGGTCGGCCGGGTTCGCCTTGCCGTCGGCGGGAAACCAGAGCGCGCCCTGAAGGTCGTCGATGCGCAACAGCGGCCATTTTGCGAGCGCCTCGCGCGGGCCGAGCAGCTCGACCTCGATGCCGAAGCTGCGTGCCATCGCCGCCTGGCGCTGGAACACGATCCAGCGCTCGCGCGTGCGTGCGACGTTCACGCTGCCGCAGCGCTTCCAGCCGGTAGCGAGCCCGGTCTCCTGCTCGAGGCTCGCATAGAGCTGCGTGCCGTACTGGCTCATGCGCGTCATCGAGCGGTTCGGGCGCATCTGCCCGACCAATCCCGCGGCGTGCCACGTCGTGCCGCAGGTGAGCCGTCCCTGCTCGAGCAGCACGATGTCGCGCCGGCCGAGCTTCGCGAGGTGGTAGGCGACGCTCGCGCCGACGATGCCGCCGCCGATGATGACGATTTCGCAATGCGATGGAAGCGCGGCCATGGCTATGGGCCGAACCCCTGTGAAGGGGGTCGTGAGCCGCAAGGCGAGCGGGGGGTTTGGTTTTCGAAAAACCAAACCCCCCGCTCGCAAAAACTGCTCGCTCCCCCCTTTACAGGGGGGCAAAAGACAGCGCTCATATCTTCAACGCGATCACGCCCGCGGCGACGGTCGCCGCGCCGGCGAGCCGGCGCGCGATATGTCCTTCCTTCAGCAGCCAGGCGCCGATCAGCGCCGCGAAGATGACCGAAGTCTCGCGCAGCGCCGCCACCGCCGCCACCGGCGCGCGCGTCATCGCCCAGAGCGCGATGCCGTAGGCGCCCGCCGAGAGCACGCCGCCGAGGAGCCCGCGCAGCCAGAAACGGGTTGCATAGGAAAAAAGCGCCTGCTTTTTCACCGCAAGAACCATGAGCGGGAACGGCAAGGCGTCGAGCACGAACAGCCACAGCACGTAGCCCGCGGGACTGCCCGAGGCGCGCACGCCCGCCGCGTCGATCAGGGTATAGATCGCGATGATCACCGCGTTGGCGAGCGCCCAGCGGGTCGACACGCGCGACTCGCGCCAGTGAAAGCCGACGAAGCCGAGCGAGAGCACGCCGCCGCAGATGAGCAGCACGCCGGCCCAGACCGTCGGCGTCGGCGCCTCGCCGAGCCAGGCGAGCGCGCACACGCTCACGATGAGCGGCGCCAGTCCGCGCATGATCGGATAGCCGTGCGACAGGTCGCCCGCCCGGTACGCGCCGACCAGGGCGATGTAATACCCGACGTGGGTGATGACCGAGGCGGCGATGTAGGGCCATGATGCGCGCGCGGGCGGCGCGACAAAGAGCAGTAGCGGCGCCGAGGCCGCGCCGGCGAGCAGGGTCACCAGCGTCAGGTCGAGCAGCACGTCGCGGCTCGACTTGATCATCGCGTTCCAGGTGGCGTGCGCGAGCGCAGCGCCGAGGACCGCTAGGGTGACCTCAAGAGGCATTCGCGCAGCAGGGGTTCGAAATGGGCAAGGCCGGGAGTCGGGGCGCCGGCGACCTTGGCCGCATCGTCCCAGAGCCGCACTTTCACCGCCTCGGCGGCGTGCGGCTGGCGGATGAAGCGCTCGGCCTCGTCCGGCGCGAACACGCCGCCCTGCAGCGCGAGGCTGCGCTTCGAGTCGTCCGAGAGCGCTTCGCGATAGCCCGGCCGCGTGGCGCACAGATAGCGCTTGGCATCGACGTGCAGCCGTATCGGCGCGAGAACCGCCTCGGGGAAATACGGCCGCAGGAAGGGGAGCGCCGCGTACTGGTGCCGGTCGTCGATGCCGCGCAGCGTCGGCGTCTCGCCGCGGTCGTTCAGGAGGTGACCGATGTCGTGGAGCAGCGCTGCGCAGATGAGCTCGCGCGATGCCCCCGCCTCCTCCGCGCGCTGCGCGCTTTGCAGCGCGTGCTCGAGCTGCGTGACGCCCTCGCCCTCGTAGGCCCGCCCGCCTTTCTCATTGAACAACTGAAGGATTCGCTCCGGATTCAGGGGACTTCCCCGCGCCCGATGCGCGCCTGGATGTCGTCGATGCAGGGCATGATGTCGGCGATGGTATCCACCACGTAGTGCGCGCCGCATTGCCGCATGCGGACGTGCGCTCGCTCGCGCTTCGCACGTTTCTCGTCTTTCGGGAGAGCCCTCCACTGCTCCAGCATCATGCCGACCTCGTTGCCGCTCACCGCGAGCCCGACGGTCCACATGCCGGCGTTCAGGCCCTCCTCGACGCCGGGAACGGTGTCGTCGATCTTGACGCAGGCCTGCACCGTGCTCACGCCGAGCTTGATGACGTTCTGCAGGCACATGTAGGGATACGGGCGCCCGGCCGGAACGTCGGCGGCGCAGACCGTGGAGTCGGGCTCGTAGCCCTGGCGCTTGGCGTCCGCGAGGTTGATCTTCATCATTTCGCTGAGATAGCCGCTGGTCGAGCCGATCTTGATGCCGCGCCGCCGCAGCTCGGCGACGGCCTCGAGAGTGCCCGGGATCAGCGCCGAGTAGTCGGACAGGCATTCGAGCTGCAGCGGCACGAACTCGGCGAACATCGCGCTCACGTCGTCGTCGTTCGGCGGCCGCCCGTGCGCCTCCTGCCAGCGCCGGCGCACCGAGTCGAGCTCGGTGATGCGCTGGATGTGCACGCGCTTGTGCGCCCCCATGGGCGCGCGCGCTTCCTCGATGGTGATGGGCACGCGCTTGCGCTTGAACACCTCGACGAACACGACCGCCGGCGCCATGCAGCCGAAGTCCATGGTGGTGCCCGCCCAGTCGAGCAGCACCGCCTCGATCGGTCCGCGGTAGCTGCGCTTGTACCTGAAATTCATCATTGCGCCACCCCATTGAGCGCGTAGTCGAAAACCTGGTAGCTCTTCAGCGCGCCCCCGGCCGCCTTGAGCCGGTATTCGTCGTTGAGCTCGCGGTTGATGATGACCGGCACCCGCGCCTCGGAAACGCCGCCGTGGGTGCGCAGGCGATGGCCGCGCAGCCCCGAGAGGTCGTGGTCGGCCTCGGCGGCGCCGATGCAGACGTCGGCGCGGGAGATCACCGCGACGTCGCCTTCGCGATCGGCGGGCAGCTCGTAGAGCCTGCACACGTTGTGCCTGTCGAGCGCCTGCTCGACCCCGTCGATGCTGGCCACTGCCTCGATCACCTGGCGCGGCGTGGCCTTCCCCTGGCAGTAGACGCGCACGAAGCCGCCGAGCGCGCCGTGGTGGCCGACGAAGGCGTCGGTGATCGGGCAGATCACGCGAGTGTCGCCCCTGCCGAAGCGCCGGTCGAGGATGTCCTGCAGCCAGATGACGTTGGGGCGGCCCTCGGCGTCGGATTTGTCGTTCATGCCGTGGTCCGCGGTCAGCGCAACGGTGGCGCCGAGGTCGGCGAGCCGGCCGAAGCGCGCGTCGATCTCGCGGTAGAAGCGCTTCGCCTCCGACTCCTCGGGCGCGTACTTGTGCTGCACCCAGTCGGTGAGCGACAGGTACATCAGATCCGGGCGGGCGCTCTCCAGCAGCCGGATGCCCGCCTCGAGGACGAACAGCGACAGCTCCATCGAGTTCATGCCGGGCTGCGCCATCCCGGTCAGCTCGAGCACGCTCTCGATGCCGTTCTCCCGCAGGGTGCATTTGTCTGCATATTCGGAAGAGAAGCTGATGTTGCCCTGCGCGACGTCGAGGCCCTTGCCGAGCTGCTTGCGCAGCTTGTCCTTCGCCGTAATGGAAACGACTTTTGCCCCGGCTGCGGCAAACCTCGCGAGGATGGTATTGCCTCGTAGCAGCTCAGGTCCGGTCATGACGACCGGCTTTCCGGTCGCCGTATCGAGGTAGTAGTTCCCCGAGATGCCGTGCCGGGACGCCGGCGTCCCGGTGATGATCGACATGTTGTTCGGGCAGGTGAAGCTCGGCATGGTGCCGTCGGCGATCGCGCTGAACCCCTGCCGGATGAAGCGCGCGATGTTGGGAATCGCGCCGTCGCCGAGGAACTGGCGGAAATACGCCGGGTCGCCGCCGTCGATGCACACCACGACGAGCGGCTGCTCGGGCCAGCGATAGCGCAGGCCGTTGACGGTGACGGGGGAGTGGCTGTCCTGTCTCATGTGCCGCGGGGCGTCGCGCGCGGTTTTTCTGCGAGCGCCGATTGTGCCACGGTGCAGCAGAACGGTCATAATGCCGAAGCAGAATCGCGAGTTTCATCCACCCTGGGGAGGGACGTCATGACAGTCGCAATCCGCAGTGCCTGCGCGGCGCTCGCGCTCGCCTTCGCATCGGGAGCCGCGCTGGCGCAGAAAACGCAGCTCCTGGTCTACACGGCGCTCGAGACCGACCAGTTGAAGGCCTACGAGCAGGGCTTCTACAGCGAAGTGAAGGACGTCGAGATCCGCTGGGTGCGCGACTCGACCGGGGTGATCACCGCCAAGCTCCTCGCCGAAAAGGCCAACCCGCAGGCCGATGTCATCATGGGCGTGGCGGCGTCGAGCCTCGCGCTGCTCGACACGCAGGGAATGCTCCACCCCTACGCGCCGATCAACCTCGACGCGATCATGATGAAGTACCGCGACCGCAAGAACCCGCCGGCGTGGTTCGGCATGGACGTGTGGGGCGCGACCGTGTGCTTCAACACCGTCGAGGCGAAGAAGCGCAACCTGCCGAAGCCCCAGAGCTGGCAGGACCTCACCAAGCCCATCTACAAGGGCCAGATCGTGATGCCGAACCCGGCGTCGTCGGGCACCGGTTATTTCGACGTCGCGGCGTGGCTCACGCTGTGGGGCGACAAGGGCGGCTGGTCCTACATGGACAAGCTGCACGAGAACATCGCCATGTACACGCACTCGGGCTCCAAGCCCTGCAACCAGGCGGCGACCGGCGAGTTCGTGATGGGCATCTCGTTCGAGTACCGCGGCAACACCAACAAGGCAAAGGGCGCGCCGATCGACCTCGTGTTCCCGAAGGAAGGGCTGGGCTGGGACCTCGAGGCGTTCGCGATCCACAAAGGCACGAAGAAGCTCGAGGCGGCGAAGAAGCTGGCCGACTGGGCTTCGAGCAAGAACGCCATGATCCTGTACGGCAAGAACTTCGCGATCACCGCGCAGCCCGGCGTCGCCGCGCCGCTGCCCAACGTGCCCTCGGACTACGAGCAGCGCCTGGTGAAGATGGACTTCGCCTGGTCGGCGAAGAACCGCGAGCGCATCCTCGCCGAGTGGACCAAGCGCTACAACGCCAAGACCGAGAAAAGGTAAGCGGCGAACTGCCGCCGCAACGGCAGCTGAGTTATCTCGCACTAGAAGGCGTCCGCAAGGAATTCGGCGCCTTTACCGCCCTGCGCGACATCAAGCTGGAGGTCGCGCAGGGCGAGTTCGTCTGCTTCCTCGGCCCTTCGGGCTGCGGCAAGACCACGCTCCTTCGCATCATCGCCGGCCTGGAAGTGCAGACCGCGGGAACCGTGCGCCAGGCCGGGCGCTACATCTCGCGCCTGCCGCCGGCGCAGCGCGACTACGGCATCGTGTTCCAGTCCTACGCGCTCTTTCCCAACCTGAGCGTGTTCGACAACGTCGCCTACGGGCTCGTCAACCGGCGCGAGCCGCGCGCCGCGATCGCCGCGCGTGTCGCCGAGCTGCTCAAGCTGGTCGGCCTGCCCGACTCGGGAGCGAAATACCCCAGCCAGCTCTCCGGCGGCCAGCAGCAGCGCATCGCGCTCGCGCGGGCGCTGGCGACGTCCCCGGGACTGCTGCTGTTGGATGAGCCCCTGTCGGCCCTCGACGCGCTGGAGCGCGTGCGGCTGCGGCAGGAGATCCGCTCGCTGCAGCAGCGCCTCGGCGTCACCACGATCATGGTGACGCACGACCAGGAGGAGGCGCTCTCCATGGCCGACCGCATCGTGGTGATGAACCAGGGCGCGATCGAGCAGGTGGGCAGCGCGCTGGACATCTATCGCGAGCCCGCCTCGCCCTTCGTCGCCGATTTCGTCGGCAAGGTCAACGTGCTGGCGGGAACCGTCGAGGCGGGCGCGGTGCGCGTAGGTTCGACTGTGTTGAAGTGCAACGGCCTTGAGGCTTCCATGGGCCATGCCGTCAAAATCTATCTGCGCCCAGAGGACATCGTCGCGCGGCCGATCGCCGCCGGCGATTCCAACGTGTTCGAGTCGCGCATCGAGAAGATCGAGTTCCTCGGCTCGTACTGCCTGGTGCGCGTCGCCACCGACGGGCTCGGCCAGCCGCTCACCGTGTACCTGTCGCTCAACTTCCTCTCCGAGCAGGCCCTCGAACCCGGCAGCAGCCTCAGGCTGCGCATCCTGCCCGAGCGGCTGCGGCTGTTCGATGCCTGACCTCGCGGTTTCGATCCATCAAAGAACCGATCCGACTGACCGGGTCGGGCACGGCGTGCTTTTTCTCATCTTCGGGATACTGGCGCTGTTCCTCGCGGCGCCCCTCGCGGCGGTGCTGCTCCAAAGCGTCGAAGACCGGACCGGCGACTTCGTCGCGCTCGACAACTTCGCCGCCTACCTGAAGACGCCGGCGCTGGCGCAGTCGCTGTGGAACAGCGTGTGGGTCGCCGCCGTGGTCACGCTCGCCGCGGTGCCGGCGGCGTTCCTCTTCGCGTATGCGCTCACCCGGAGCTGCATGCCGCTCAAGGGCGCGTTCCGCACCATCGCGCTCACCCCGCTGCTCGCGCCGTCGCTGCTCGCAGCGATCTCGTTCATCTACTGGTTCGGCAACCAGGGCGTGCTCAAGGACGCGATGCACGCGCTCGGCATCGCCTCGATCTACGGCGCGCCGGGAATCATCGTGTCGGAGATGTTCGCCGTGTTTCCGCACGCGCTCATGATCCTGGTGACGGCGCTGACGCTCGCCGATGCGCGGCTTTACGAGGCCGCCGACGCGCTCGGCACCGGCGCGGCGCGCAAGTTCTTCACCATCACGCTGCCCGGCGCCAAGTACGGCCTGATCAGCGCCGCGCTCGTCACCTTCACCCTGGTGATCACCGACTTCGGCATCCCGAAAGTGATCGGCGGCAACTTCGACGTCCTCGCCACCGACATCTTCAAGCTGGTGATCGGCCAGCAGGACTTCCAGCGAGGCGCCGTGGTGGCGATGTTTCTGCTGGCGCCCGCATTGATCACGTTCGCGGTCGACCGGGTCGTGCAACGAAAGCAGACCTCGATGCTCACGGCCCGTGCCGTGCCGTACTCCCCCCGCCCCGCGCGCGGCTTCGACCTCGCCATGACCGCCTACTGCGTCGTGGTCACCGCGCTCATGCTCGCCGTGTTCGGCATGGCGCTCTACGCCTCCTTCGTTCAGCCTGCGCCACTACGCCTTCGGACTGGTCGACGCCGAGGTCGACACCGCCTTCTTCAACAGCCTGAAGCTCGCGTTCGGCACCGCGATCGGCCGTACCGCGGTGGTTTTTATTGGAGCTTACTTGCTGGAAAAGACACGGGGCGTCGATTGGCTGCGCCCGGCGGTGCACCTGCTCGCGCTGCTGCCGATGGCGGTGCCGGGCCTGGTGCTCGGCCTGGGCTACATCTTCTTCTTCAATGCGCCGAATAATCCGGCGAACGCCCTGTACCACACGATGACGCTGCTCGTGCTGTGCACGATCGTGCACTTCTACACCACCGGCCACCTCACGGCGGTGACCGCGCTAAAAGCGCTCGACGCGGAGTTCGAGGCCGTGTCGGCGTCGCTCAAGGTGCCGTTCTACCGCACGTTCTGGCGCGTCACGCTCCCGATCTGCACCCCGGCGCTGCTCGACATCAGCCGCTACTTCTTCATCAACGCCATGACCACGATCTCGGCGGTCGTGTTCCTCTACTCGCCCGACACCAAGGTCGCCTCGATCGCGATCCTCAACCTCGACGAGGCCGGCGAGCCCGGGCCGGCGGCGGCGATGGCGGTGCTGATCGCGGCGACCTCGCTCGCCGGCTGCGTCCTCTACCTCGGCCTGGGTTGGCTCGTGGAGCGCAAGACCCAGAAATGGAGAAACCTCAAGTGAAAGAACCGATCCTCCTCACGCCCGGCCCGCTCACCACCTCGAGCGCGACCAAGCTCGCCATGGTGCGCGACTGGGGCTCGCGGGATACCGGCTTCATCGAGATCAATCGCCGCGTACGCGACATGCTTCTGGAAATAGTGAACTTGAAAGAAACGCATGTCTGCGTTCCGCTGCAGGGCAGCGGAACGTTCGCGGTGGAAGCGATGCTCGGCACCCTCGTGCCGCGCGACGGCCATGTGCTCGTGCCGTTGAACGGCGCGTACTGCAAGCGCATCCAGCGCATCTGCTCGATCCTCGGCAGGCGGGTGACCTCCCTCGAGTACGACGAGCGCGATCCCGTCAAACCGGCCGACGTCGACGCAGCGTTGAAGAAGGACCCCTCCATCACCCACGTCGCGCTGGTGCACTGCGAGACGAGCACTGGCGTGCTCAATCCTTTGCAAGAGATTTCTGAAATCGTGAACTGGCAAAAGCGCAGCCTGCTGGTCGACGCCATGAGCTCGTTTGCGGCATTACCCATTGAAGGATCTTTCGACGCGCTGGTCGCCGCGTCG
>Ga0180104_1000206_pt1 | contig 12481 bp, 13 predicted proteins | sample EasRiv730_16_1Da_FD_121791 | JGI IMG/M metagenome (GOLD analysis project Ga0180104, IMG submission 121791) | Soil microbial communities from meander-bound floodplain in the East River, Colorado, USA - East River metaG ERMLT730_16_1Da | ecosystem: Environmental > Terrestrial > Soil > Floodplain ... | reverse complement strand
TCCGTACTCGGGTTGCACGATGGGCGAGTACTTCCGCGACCGTGGGCAGGACGCGCTCATCATCTATGACGATCTGACCAAGCAGGCGTGGGCATACCGGCAGGTATCGTTGCTGCTGCGTCGCCCGCCTGGGTCTCGATCACCGGCAGCGCGGTGAGCGAGCCGGTCTTGCCCTTCACCGCGCCCTTGGTGAACTTCTCGACGTAGGCGGGACTGACGCGCGCCGCGCGCTCGAGAAGGCGCGAGTGCAGGTAGAACACATCCCCCGGGTAGGCTTCGCGTCCCGGCGGCCGGCGCAGCAACAGCGACACCTGCCGGTAGGCCCAGGCCTGCTTGGTCAGGTCGTCGTAGATGATGAGCGCATCCTGGCCGCGGTCGCGGAAGTACTCGCCCATGGTGCAGCCCGAGTACGGCGCGATGTACTGCATCGCCGCCGACTCCGAAGCCGGAGCCGCCACTACGATGGTGTAGGCCATCGCGCCGTGCTCCTCGAGCTTGCGCACCACGTTGACGATGGTCGAGGCCTTCTGCCCGACCGCGACGTAGACGCAGAAGAGATCCTTGCCTTTCTGGTTGATGATGGTATCGACCGCCACCGCGGTCTTGCCGGTCTGGCGATCGCCGATGATCAGCTCGCGCTGGCCGCGGCCGATCGGCACCATGGCGTCGATCGCCTTCAAGCCGGTCTGCACCGGCTGCGACACCGATTGGCGCGCGATCACGCCCGGCGCCACCTTCTCGATCACATCGGTAAGCTTGGCGTTGATCGGCCCCTTGCCGTCGATCGGCTGGCCGAGCGAGTTGACCACGCGTCCGAGCAGCTCCGGGCCGATCGGCACCGAGAGGATCTTGCCGGTGGTCTTCACCGTGTCGCCCTCGGTGATGTGCGTGTACTCGCCGAGAATCACCGCGCCCACCGAGTCGCGCTCCAGATTCAGCGCGAGGCCGAAAGTGTTCTTCGGAAATTCGAGCATCTCGCCCTGCATCGCGTCCGAGAGGCCGTGGATGCGGCAGATGCCGTCGGTGACCGACACCACGGTGCCCTGGGTGCGCATGCGCGCGCCCGCGTCCAGGTTCTGGATGCGGCTCTTGATGAGTTCGGAAATTTCGGAAGGGTTGAGTTGCATTCGCGCTCCTAAGCTTTCAACGCGGTCTCAAGGGCGCCGAGCTGCGCGCGCGCCGAGCCGTCGATGACCTTGTCACCGAGGACGATCCTGACCCCGGCAATAAGATCCTTCTCGATTTGAATTTTTGCCTTCACTTTGCGGCCGGTTTTTTTCTCCAGCCGCTGCACCAGCTCGGCCACCTGGGCGTCGGAGAGCTCGAACGCCGAATGCACTTCGGCCTCGAGCACGCCTTCGCGCTCGTTCTTGAGCGCCTCGAACTGGGCGCGGATCTCCGGCAGCAGGCCGAGCCTGCCGTTCTGCGCCAGCACGCGCACGAAGTTCTCGGCGTCGCCGCTCAGCCGCCCCGACAGAATCGAGATGAACAGGCCCGCGGCCTGCGCGTCGCTGAGATTGGGGTCTGCCGCGGCGGCACGCACGCGCGCATCGTCTCCCACCAGGGCCAGGTCGGCGAGCATCTCCGCCCATTTGCCCAGCGCGCCGGTTTCGTCGGCAAGCCTGAAGGCCGCTTCGGCGTAGGGACGGGCTACGGTGCTGGGTTCGGCCATTTACAGCTGTCGCTTTATGGATTCCAGCAGCTCGCCGTGCGCCTTCGCGTCGACCTCGCGCCGCAGGATCTTCTCGGCGCCGGCGACCGCGAGCGACGCCACGTGATCGCGCAGCTGCTCGCGCGCGCGCGTGACCTCCTGCGCGATCTCCGCCTTCGCCGCGGCCTTTTCGCGGTTGCCCTCTTCCTTCGCCGCGTTCTTCGCTTCCTCGATCATCTGCGCCGCGCGCCTTTCCGCCTGCGTCAGCACTTCGGCGGCGCGGTCGCGCGCCTTCTTGATCTCCTCGTCCGCCCGCTTGTTGGACGCCTCCAGCGAGCGCTTGCCCTCCTCGGCGGCCGCGAGCCCGTCGGCGATGGTCTTCTGCCGCGCCTCGATGGCGCGCAGCATGTACGGCCAGATGAACTTCACCGTCACCCAGATGAAGACGGTAAAGGTAATCGCCTGAGCAATTAGCGTCAGGTTGAGGTTCATTACTGGAAGGCGGTCGCGAGCGGGTTGGCGAACGCGAAGAACATCGCAATGCCCAGGCCGATGATGAACGAGGCGTCGATCAGGCCGAGCAGCAGGAACACCTTGCCCTGCAGCGAGTTGGTGAGCTCGGGCTGGCGCGCGGCGGCCTCAAGGAACCGGCTGCACATGATCCCCACGCCGATGCAGGCGCCCGCGGCGCCCAGGCCGATCATCAGCCCGATGCCGATGCCCGTGTAGGCCTGGACCATCGCGAGCAGCTGTAGCTTTTCCATTGGAGTTTTCCCTTTCTTGAGGTAGTGAAATCAGTGGTGCTCGTGCGCCATCGAGATGTACACCACGGTCAGCATCATGAAGATGTAGGCCTGCAGCAGCACGATCAGGATGTGGAAGATGGCCCAGGCGAGGCCGAGGAGCGAGCCGAACACGATGCCGGCCACGCCGGTGGCGGCCCACATCCACAGCAGCAGGAACAAGATCTCGCCCGCGTACATGTTGCCGAACAGCCGCAGCGAATGCGACAAGGTCTTCGACACGTACTCGACCATCTGGAAAAGAAAGTTCGCCGGCCACAGCAGCGGGTGCGCGCCGAACGGGGCGCAGAACAGCTCGTGCAGCCAGCCGCCGACGCCTTTGACCGAGATCGCGAAGAACAGCGTCAGGAAAAGCACCGAAATCGACAGCGCGAAGGTCGTGTTGACGTCCGCGGTGGGCACGTAACGGAAGCCGTGGTCGGAAATGTTGTGGGTCACCAGCCCGACCAGGTCCGCCGGCAGGAAATCCATCGCATTCATCAGCACGACCCAGACGAACACCGTGAGCGCGAGCGGCGCCACGAAGCGGTTACGATCGCCGTGCTGGAAGATCCCCTTCGCCTGGGAGTCGACGAAGTCGATCAGCAGCTCCACGAAGGCCTGGCGCTTGGTCGGCACTCCCGAAGTCGCGCCGCGGACTATCCACCAGATGAATCCCATGCCGATCAGGCCGAGCAGGATCGATACGGTGATGGAGTCGACGTTGAGCGACCAGAAGCCGCCGCCTTCTCCAACCGGCTTGGTGAAGAACGTCAGGTGGTGCTGGATGTACTCCGAGGGAGTGAGGTCTTTACCTGCGGCCATCGCCCGAGTGCATCAGTAGTCGCGGACAAAAAACGCCATGGAAAAAATCAGCATCGTCACGACGAACGTGGCGAGAAGCACGCCGATCACCGCTTGCGGGTAGTTCGACAGCACGAGCCACAGCAGGAGCAACGCCAGACCGATCTTGACCGCCTCGGCTCGCAGCGCGCCAACCAGGACTCCCCCTGCGGACTTCCCCTTTCCGAGCGCGGCAACTAGCGCCGATGCCACTCCCGCCAAGATGCTCACTGCCCCGCCGGCCGCTGCCGACGCCGCGCCGTGCTCTCCTGCTATCACCGCGGCCATCAACGTAGCCCCTGCGGTCACAGCGACCTGCCACTTCAGTACCGTGAGTACCGGCTTGCCCAAGGCACGGAGCATGGCGTTCGATCTCGTCGCACCCGGCAAAGCCGCGGAAGTATAGCTCAACTCTTCCGTCATCTGAGCTTCCGCAGCAGCTCGTCGAGGTGATCGAGGCTCGAGTAGTGCACCACGAGCTTGCCGCTGCCTTTCTTCCCGGCGCGAATCTCGACCGTCGTGCCGAGGCGCTCGGAGGTCTCTTCCTCCAGCCGCGCGAGATCGCGGTCGGCTCGCTTCCGGCGCGCCGCCGCCGGCCCGCGCAGCAGCGCCTGCACCATCGCTTCGGTTTCGCGCACCGACAGGCCCTTGGCTGCGACGCGCTTGCCGGCCTCGATCTGGCGGGCGCCGTCGAGCGCGAGAAGCGCGCGCGCATGCCCCATCTCGAGCGCGCCCTCCATGAGCATTTCCTGCACCGGTCGCGCGAGCTTGAGAAGACGCAGCAGGTTGGTGGTCGCGCTACGCGAGCGTCCCACCGCGTCGGCGGCCTGCTCGTGGGTCATCTTGAACTCGTCCACCAGGCGCTGGACGCCCGCGGCTTCCTCCATGGGATTCAGGTTCTCGCGCTGGATGTTCTCGATGAGCGACATGGCGAGCGCAGCGTCGTCGGGCACCTCGCGCACCAGCACCGGCACTTCCTCCAGCCCGGCCATCTGTGCCGCACGCCAGCGCCGTTCGCCGGCAACGAGCTCGTAGCGATCGCGATCCACCGGCCGCACCAGCAGCGGCTGCATCAGCCCCTGCGAGCGGATCGAGGCGGCGAGTTCCGCTAGCGCCTGCTGGTCCATCTTCGTCCGCGGCTGGTAGCGCCCCGGCCGGATGCGCGCCACCGGCAGCGTCAGCAGCGCATCGCGCGCCCGTTCCTCGGCACCGAGGAGCGCATCGAGCCCTCGTCCAAGCCCCTTGCCTTCATGAGTAAGCCACCTCGCGTTCCAGTACCTCGCCGGCCAAGGCGATATACGCCTGTGCGCCTTTCGACGTCGCGTCCCAGACCACCGCCGGGACGCCATAGCTCGGCGCCTCGGCAAGGCGCACGTTGCGCGGCACGAGCGTGCGGAACACCTTGTCGCCGAAATGCGCTTCGAGCTCGCGCGACACCTGCTGCGACAGCGTGTTCCTCGGGTCGTACATGGTGCGCAGCAGCCCCGCGATCTCGAGGCTCGGGTTAAGGTTCGCGCGCACGCGCTTGATCGTGCCGACGAGGTCCGACAGGCCCTCGAGCGCGTAGTACTCGCACTGCATCGGGATCAGCACGCGCTGCGCGGCCACGAGGGCATTGACCGTGAGCAGGCTGAGCGAGGGTGGGCAGTCAATAAGGATGTAGTCGTAATCCGCCGCGATGCGCTCGAGCGCCGATTTGAGCCGCGTTTCCCGCGCCGGCAGGTCCACCAGCTCGACTTCGGCGCCGGCGAGATCGCGGTTGGCCGGCACCAAGTCGTAGCCGCCGCGCTCCGCGCGCGTGCGGATGCCCGAGAGCTCTCCCAGCCCGAGCAGCGCGTGGTAGACCGTGCGCGCCACCGTGCGCTTGTCGATGCCGCTTCCCATGGTCGCATTGCCCTGCGGATCGAGGTCGACGAGCAGCACGCGCCGCCCCGCCTGCGCCAGCGCAGCGGCAAGATTCACGGTCGTCGTGGTCTTGCCCACGCCGCCCTTCTGGTTCACTACAGCGAAGATGCGGGGCATAGCACCAGATGGCGTTGCGCGTCGAGCAGCGGAACGCGCAGGGGGATCAGCACGTAACCCGGCCGCAGGTCCTGTGGCGCTGCGCCCTTCATCGCGGCGAGCGTTCCACCGGGGCCGACAAGATGACGGCACGCCGCGACGAACTCGGCGAGCGCGGCAAAGGCGCGGGAGATCACGAGATCGAACAACGGCTGGGGGCGCCATGCCTCGACGCGGCCCTCGTGCACCTCGACGTTGCCGAGCGCGAGCTCGATCGCGGCCTGCCGCAGGAATGCCGCTTTCTTCTGGCTCGACTCGGCGAGCACGATGTGCCAGCCCGGCCGCGCGACGGCGAGCGGAATTCCCGGCAGGCCCGCGCCCGAGCCGGCATCGGCGAGCCGCACGCGCTCGGACGCGAGCGGCAGGTGCGGCAGCACGGACAGCGAGTCGAGCAGGTGTTGCGCCACCATGGCGAGCGGATCGCGGATCGCAGTCAGGTTGTAGGTACGGTTCCATTTCGCCAGCAGCGCCACATACTCGAGCAGCCGCTCGCGCGCGCCGGCGGGAAGCGCCAGCGTCATTTCCCCGAGCCCGCGGTCGAGCGCGGCGCCCGGCGTCATGCCCTCTTTTTGTCGAGCGCCCGAAAACCCCGTTTCAAGTGCACCAGCAGAAGCGAGATCGCGGCCGGCGTGACTCCCGAAATGCGGGCCGCCTGCCCGATCGTCTCGGGCCGGTGCCGGTTCAGCTTTTGCTGCACCTCGGACGACAGGCCGCGCACTTCCCGATAGTCGAGATCGACGGGCAGTGCCCGCGTTTCGAACTCGGCACGGCGCGCCACTTCCTCGCGCTGCCGCTCGATATAGCCTTCGTATTTCGCCTGGATTTCGACCTGTTCGGCCACGGTGGCATCGGCTCCAGCCTCCGTTACCAGATCGCGGTAGTTTATCTCTGGGCGGCGCAGAAGCTCGTAAATAGAACGTTTTTCACGGTAGCCAGCACTCACATATGAAGACTTTAGCCGTGTGGTCTCGCGTCCGATGGCATCCCGCTTGCGATTGAACGCATCCCAGCGCGTATCCGACACCAGGCCGAGCTTGCGTCCGGTATCTGTCAGCCGGAGGTCGGCGTTGTCTTCACGCAGCATGAGGCGGTACTCGGCCCGGCTCGTGAACATCCGGTAAGGCTCCGACACGCCGCGCGTAATCAAGTCGTCGACCAGCACGCCAAGGTACGCCTCGTCGCGCTTCGGGCACCAGGACTCGCGCTCCAGAGCGCGCAGGCCGGCATTGAGGCCGGCCAGAAGACCCTGCGCCGCAGCTTCCTCATAGCCGGTCGTACCGTTGATCTGCCCGGCGAAGAAAAGGCCCGCAACGGTCTTGGTCTCGAGCGAACTGCGCAGGTTGCGCGGGTCGAAGTAGTCGTACTCGATCGCGTACCCGGGGCGTACGAGGTGCGCCTGCTCGAGGCCGCGGATCGAGCGCACGAGCTCGACCTGCACGTCGAAGGGTAAGCTGGTCGAGATGCCGTTGGGGTAGATCTCGTTGGTCGTGAGCCCCTCCGGCTCGAGGAAGATCTGGTGGCTCGCTTTTGTCGCGAATCGGTGGATCTTGTCCTCGATCGAAGGACAGTAGCGCGGCCCGACGCCCTGGATCACGCCGGTGAACATGGGCGAGCGATCCAAGCCGGCGCGGATGATCTCGTGGGTGCGGGCGTTGGTGTGCGTGATCCAGCACGGCAGCTGGCGCGGATGCATCTCCCGCCGGCCGAGGAACGAGAACACCGGTTCGGGCGAGTCTCCCGGCTGTTCTTCGAGGATGCTGAAGTCGATACTGCGAGCGTCCAGGCGAGGCGGCGTCCCGGTCTTGAGGCGGCCGGCCGGAAGCTTCATTTCCCTGAGTTTCGCGGCGAGTGTTACGGACGCCGGGTCGCCGGCGCGGCCTGCCGCATAGTTGTCCAGCCCGACATGGATGAGGCCGGACAAGAAGGTGCCTGTGGTGAGCACAACGGCGCGCGCGCGGAACTGCACGCCGAGCTGTGTAACCACGCCGACTGCTCGGTCGCCCTCGAGCAGAATATCGTCGACCGCTTGCTGGAAGAGCCAGAGGTTCGGCTGGGTTTCCAGGCGTCGGCGGATAGCTTGTCGATAAAGTGCGCGGTCCGCCTGGGCCCGCGTAGCGCGCACTGCGGCGCCTTTGGAGCCGTTCAGGGTGCGGAACTGGATTCCGGCTTCGTCGGTGGCGATCGCCATGGCGCCGTCCAAGGCATCGATTTCCTTGACCAGGTGGCCTTTGCCGATCCCGCCGATCGAGGGATTGCACGACATCTGGCCGAGCGTTTCCACGCTGTGGGTGAGGAGGAGCGTGCGACAGCCGAGGCGCGCCGCAGCCAGCGCCGCCTCGGTACCGGCATGGCCGCCGCCGACAACGATGACGTCGAGCTCGCGGGGAAACAACATGGGGTGGCGAATTTTACGTGATGGTTTCACGTGAAACTACAGCCTCGCCGAGGTTCCACGTGGAACAATTGATTTGCTGCATTGCAACATGATCTCGCTCGCCCGCTACAGTGCGCTGCTTTCAGCACCGGAGGTGAGGCAAACCTTTGCCGCATCGGCGCTCGGTCGCCTGCCCATCGGCGTCACGGGCTTGGCGATCTTGCTGCTCGTGCAGATGAGCAGTGGTTCGTTCGCGCGCGGCGGCGCGGCCGCAGCCTGTTACGTAGCGGGGTTAGCGCTCGTCGCCCCTGTCCTTGGGCGCCTAATCGATCGCCACGGACCTCGACGCGTCCTGATCGCCTGCGCTCTTGCCTTTCCGTCGGTGCTACTGCTGCTCGTTGCCGCATCGGCCCGAACTGACCTCGCCTGGCTTGCCTTGCTCGCCGCGGCTGGCGCGGGCGCGAGTTTTCCGCCGATCACCGTCTGCATGCGCACCTACTTCCGCCAGGTATTCGGCGACGACACGCTCCTTGCTGCGGCCTATTCGGTGGAATCGGTGCTGATAGAGATCATATTCATCGTCGGCCCGCTGGTCGTCGCGCTGTTCGTTGCCTTTGCCTCGCCCGCAGTGGCGGTGTGGTTCTCGGCAGGCTGCGGGTTCGCAGGGACGCTGCTCTTTCTGCGCTCGCCCGCACTGCGGACATGGCGCGTGGAAACCCGCACGAGCGGCGGACTGCTCGGACCACTTGCCGATCGCCAGTTCGTGCGGCTCGTCGCCATCGTGCTGTGTTTTGCCACGGCATTCGGTTTCCTGGAGATCGGCATCACGGCCTACGCCATCGAGCGCGCGGATGCGGCTTTTGCCGGCGTGCTCTTGGGAGTCATGAGCGCCGGTAGCGCGCTTGGCGGCCTCGCTTACGGCAGCCGCGGCTGGCACTTCCCGCTCGCGCGCCAGTTCGCCGCCGCGCTCGCGCTGACGGCCATAGGCCTCGCCGCGCTCGCCCTGCGCTGGGATCCTTGGACGCTCGCCGCCTGGTGCGTGATCGCTGGAATCGCCATCGCGCCGGCGCTCATCATCCAGTCGATGCTGGTGACCAAGACCGCGCGGCCGGAGCATTCGACCGAAGCGTTCACGTGGACGACGAGCGCGCTGCTCGCGGGAGTGGGAATCGGATTGGCGACGGGAGGAGCGATGCTGGAGCGTTTCCCGTCGTCGGCGGTGCTCGCCGCCGGGGCTGGCGCTGCGCTCGCCGCGGCCGCCGGCGCGCGATTGCTGCTAGGCCGCTAGCTTCTCGTGCATGCGGCCGCGCCGCGCTTCGAGCACGGCCGGCAGCCGTGCGCCGAGCTTGGCGAAGAGTTCGTCGTGCGAACGCAGCTCGTCCTTCCACGCCGCGGCGTCGACCTGCGTGAGCTCCGCAAAGCGCGCGGCGCTCATCTTTTCCAGCCCGCTCCACTTGAGATCCTCGAAACCCGGCATCACGCCGAGCGCGGTTTCGGCCCCGTTCGCCCGGCCCTGGCAGCGCTCGACGATCCACGCGAGGACGCGCATGTTCTCGCTGAATCCCGGCCACAGGAACTTGCCGTTCGCATCGCGCCTGAACCAGTTGACGCGGAAGATCTTCGGCGGGTGCTTCACCGCGCGGCCCATCTTCAGCCAGTGGGCGAAGTAGTCGCCCATGTTGTAGCCGCAGAACGCGAGCATCGCCATCGGATCACGGCGCACGACGCCGACCTTTCCGGTGATCGCCGCGGTGGTCTCCGAGCCGAGCGTCGCCGCCATGTAGACGCCCTCTTCCCAGTTCGGGGCCTCGACCACCAGCGGCACCGTCGTCGAGCGCCTGCCGCCGAAGACGAACGCGGAGATGGGCACGCCCGCCGGATCCTCCCAAGCCGGGTCCATAGAGGGGCACTGCGCGGAAGCAACGGTGAAACGTGCGTTCGCATGCGCCGCGAGGCGGCCCTTCTTGCCGTCTTCAGGGGTCCATTCCCGGCCCTGCCAGTCGATGAGGCGCGCCGGCGGCACGTCGGTCATACCCTCCCACCACACGTCGCCGTCGGGTGTCATGGCGACATTCGTGAAGATGACGTTCGCCTTGAGCGTCTTCATCGCGTTGGGATTAGTCTGTTTCGAAGTCCCTGGCGCGACGCCGAACAGCCCGTATTCCGGATTGATGGCGCGCAAGCTGCCGTCTGCGCCGGGCTTGATCCAGGCGATGTCCTCGCCGATGGTCGTGACTTTCCAGCCCGCGAATCCGGCCGGCGGGATCAGCATGGCGAGGTTGGTCTTGCCGCAGGCCGAGGGAAACGCGGCGGCGACGTAGGTCTTCTCACCCGTCGGCGCCTGCATGCCGAGGATTAGCATGTGCTCGGCGAGCCAGCCTTCGTCGCGCGCCATGACCGAAGCGATGCGCAAGGCGAGGCATTTCTTGCCGAGGAGCGCATTGCCGCCGTAGCCGGATCCGTACGACCAGATCTCGCGCGTGTCCGGGAAATGCACGATCCATTTTTCTTTCTCGTTGCACGGCCACGCGACGTCCTTCTGTCCAGGCGTGAGCGGCGCACCGACGGAATGGATGCCCGGAACGAACGCGCCGTCCTCGCCGAGCCACTCGGCCACCGAGCGTCCCATGCGCGTCATGATGCGCATGTTGACCGCGACGTACGCGGAGTCGGAGATCTCGACGCCCACTTGCGCGATCGGCGAGCCGATGGGCCCCATCGAGAACGGCATCACGTACATCGTGCGCCCGCGCATGCAGCCGTCGAACAGGCGGTTCAGCGTCGCGCGCATCTCGCGCGGATCGATCCAGTTGTTCGTCGGGCCCGCGTCCTCTTTTTTCTGGCTGCAGATGAACGTGCGGTCTTCCATGCGCGCGACGTCGCTCGGATGCGAGCGCGCGAGATAGGAGTTCGGCCGCAGCCGATCGTTCAGTCGAACGAAGGTGCCGCTCGCGACGAGCTCGGCGCACAAGCGGTCATACTCGGCCTCGGAGCCGTCGCACCAGACGACGCGCTCGGGCTTGGCGAGCCGCGCCACCTCCGAGACCCATTGGCGCAGGGCGCGATGGCGCACCCATGCCGGCGCGTTCGACTGGTCCATGGGCGTGCTGGGAGCATTCATCGCTGGCTCACTCCAGAAAGGCAAACGGCCCAGCGCAGGCTGGGCCGGTCACGGAGAGTACTGTGTGCCGCAGATTCTAGCACCGGCGAACATTTCACTTTCCCCGGGCCGGTTGGCCTAGACGGGATAATCATCATAAAATACAACTACTTATTGCAGTAGACCCTATTTGCCGATGCAGAAGCGGGCAAAGATTTCGCCGAGCAAGTCGTGCGCGGTGAATTCACCGGTGATCGTTCCCAGGGCCCCGTGCGCGAGCCGCAATTCCTCGGCAAAGAACTCCCATCGGCGGCTCTCCCGGGCGGCCGCTTCAAGATGACTGCGCGCGCGCTCCAGCGCCCTCAAATGCCGCTCGCGCGCGAGGAACACCGGCTCGCCAGTGGACGACCAGCCGGCCGCTTCAAGAATCGCCGTGCGCAGCCGCTCGAGGCCTTCGCCCGTTTTCGCCGATACGGCCACCGCTCCGGCGGGCGCGGAAAAGCCGGGAGCAATATCGATCTTGTTGTAGACCTCGACCCTTGGAACGCCGGCAGGCAGATCGTCGAGCGCATCTTTGCCGTGGCCGGCCTCGTAGATTGCGATCACCACATCGGCGCGCTCGAGCTCGCGTTGCGTGCGCTCAATACCGAGGCTCTCGACCACGTCGGTGGACACGCGCAATCCTGCGGTGTCGACAAGAACAAGCGGCACGTCTTCGATCTGAATCGGTTCACGCAATGCATCGCGGGTCGTGCCGGCCACCGGCGTCACGATCGCACGTTCTTCGCCCGCCAGCCGGTTGAGGAGGCTCGATTTGCCCACGTTCGGCCTGCCGGCGAGGACGACATGGATGCCGCTGCGAAGCAGGCTTCCCTGGCGACTCTTGGCGCTCACTTCTTCCAGCGCGCGCCGCACGGCGGAGAGACGCGCGGCCGCGTCTTCGCGATGCAGCGCGTCGATCTCCTCTTCCGGGAAGTCGAGCATCGCCTCGGTGAGCGCGCGCAACTCGATCAGCTGAGCCTGCAGTGCGCCGATCGCCGCAGAAAATTCGCCGCTCAGCGAGCGTAGCGCCGAGCGTGCGGCTTCTCGGCTCGCCGCATCGATCAGGTCTGCCACTGCCTCGGCCTGGGCGAGATCGAGCTTGCCCTCGAGAAACGCCCGGCGCGTAAACTCGCCCGGCTCCGCCAGGCGTGCCCCCGCATCCAGGCAGGCGGCGAGCAAAGCCTGCATCACTACCGGACCGCCGTGCCCCTGCAGCTCCAGCACCGCCTCTCCGGTGTACGAATGCGGAGCCGGAAAGTACAGCGCGACGCCATCGTCCACCGCTTCGCCGCGCGCGTCGCGAAATACCGCGTGCGTTGCACGCCGCGCCTCCGGCAGCTTCCCGAGAACCTTTCTAGAAATACGGGCTACGGCGGGACCGGATACCCGCACGACCCCGATGCCGCCGCGGCCCGCAGGGGTCGCAACCGCCGCAATCGTGTCGCGGCTTACTTCATCGCTTGGCATGGGCAGGCTTGTCGCGGTTGAACATCCGCTGGATCTGCCATTGCTGAGCGATGGAAAGGATGTTGTTGACCAGCCAGTAGAGAACCAGCCCGGCCGGGAAGAAAAAGAAGAAGATGCTGAACACGAACGGCATGATCTGCATCACTCGCGCCTGCACCGGG
>Ga0180104_1000205_pt1 | contig 12498 bp, 10 predicted proteins | sample EasRiv730_16_1Da_FD_121791 | JGI IMG/M metagenome (GOLD analysis project Ga0180104, IMG submission 121791) | Soil microbial communities from meander-bound floodplain in the East River, Colorado, USA - East River metaG ERMLT730_16_1Da | ecosystem: Environmental > Terrestrial > Soil > Floodplain ... | reverse complement strand
GGGGTCGAATCCACGAAATACAGCGAGCAGGTGAGCGCGGCGCATTGCCGCACCTGGGCGCCGGGGTCGGCAAGGGTCTTGGCCGCGCTCCGGACGATGGCGTCGGTGGCGGTCGGGGCGTGGCTGGGCGCGAACCGCAACCGCCACTCCCCGCGGACGCGCGTGAGCTGGTGATGACCGGTCGCCGTGGCGAGGATCCGGTTGATATCCTGAATACACGAGGAGGGAGTCTGGCGTCCGGCCGCGAGCGCCTCCGCAAGGCCGAGCAGCGTGAGTCGCAGGGCCATCACGTCGGTGAACGGGATGTTGTCCGCGTCCGAGGCGATCTTCTCCGCCTTGGTCCAGCGGTGGTAGGCCGGCGCGTCCACCAGCCGGTCGGTCACGGCGGTGACGCGGTCCCGCGCGGTGTTGATGAAGTCGATCCAGACCGCATCGCCGAGCAAGATGAATTCAGGATCGCCCATCGCCGCCCCCGATCCTAGAAGTCGCCCGCGATCTCGGCGAGGTCGCGGCCGCCCCGCTTGGCCTTGTAGAGCGCGGCATCGGCCGCGGCGAGGAGACTGCTCACGGTGGTACCGTGACGGGGCGCTTCGGCTACGCCGAAGCTCAGCGTCTGGCGCCCGAAATCAGGGTGCGACCGCTCCAGCTCCGCGAAGCTGGCCTGGACCCGGCCGATGAAGACCATCGCCTCCTGCGGCGTGGTCATCGGCAGGACGACGAGGAACTCGTCGCCGCCGAGCCGGCCGACCACGTCCAGGGTCCGGCACTGCTGGCGAAGGATGTTGGCCAGGATCACGAGCAGGCGATCGCCCGAAGGGTGGCCCATCGAGTCGTTAACGTGCTTGAACCGGTCGAGATCGAGCAGCACCACGGAGGTATGGAGCTGGTGCCGGGTCGCGCGCGAGAGCTCCGCGGCCAGGCGCTCCTCGAGCGCCCTACGATTGTAAAGCTGCGTGAGCTCGTCGGTATTGGCGGCGCTCTGCAGCTGCTCCACCAGGTGCGCATTCTTGAGGGCGATCGCCGCGGCGAAGGAAAGCGTACCCGCGAGATCGAGCTCGGCGGGGCCGTACGCCTTCCCGCTGATGCGCGGGCCCAGCAGCAGAACCGCCATCCGCTCCGGGCCGGCATCGAGCGGCACGAGCACCTCCGTCAACGGCATGACCACCGACGCGAGCGCGACGTCATCGCAGCCGCTGGCGGCGCTGCCGAGCGGGAGCGCCGCATCGAGCGCGGCCCGGGGCACCGGTGCCGGCCGGATGCGGTCGTCCAGCGATCGGAATACTTTCGGCTCGTAGGTGGCCTCGGCGGGCCGGGAGAGGCACGCCCACCAGGCGAAGAACACCTCCGCCATGAAATCGAGGATGAGCTGCTCGGTCTCTTCGGAGGAGTGCACCGACGAGAGCAGCCGCGCGACCTGGCGCAGCGCGCGGAGCTGGAAGGCGGCATCGTCGAGGGCGGCCTGTCGTTCGAGAAGGATGCTGCGCAGCTCGAGGACGACCGAGAGCCCGTGCGCCAGCGGCAGCGCCACCTCTCGAAGCCGCGGCGCGATCGTCGGCTCGGTCGAGATGATGACTTCGGTCTGGCCGCTCTTGAGGCGTGCGATTTCGATGGCCTCTGCGAAGCCCCCGGCCGGCCCCACGCGGGGGATGACCCCCGTCGGGGAGTGGATCGTGAACCAGATTTGTTCGGATTGGAACCGGCCGACCAGCGCGTCGCGGCATCGCTCAAAGAGCTCGGCGTCCGTCCGGGAGAGGCGGCACGCGGCTGCGAACGCGCTCGGCAGGGTGTGGAGCGTCACGGAACCGGGGGTGGGACCCATGCCGCAAGATAGCGTCCAACGGCTTTCTTGCCAACGCGTTGCACGATCGCGACAGGCAGGATTGGAGGCTCAGCCGCCGTCGAGAACCGCCCGTAATTCGGCATTGAGCAGCTGAAGCTCCCGCAGCATCTCCTTCCGGGGCCATTCCGGACGCCCGGTGAGGTGCTCGGTGACCGCCCCGAACCACCAGACGGTATCCACCGGCGTCCCCGCCGGGTTAGGGTGGAGGTACTCGGCGCCCAGGCGCCTCACGATCCGAATGGCCGCACCGCAGGCGTGGATCTCATCGGCGGCGCAGATGTCGAGTGCGCGCGGTTCGGCCTCGGCGAGCTGGACGAGGAACTCCTGCTTGCACGCCCGCCAAGAGCGTTCCCGCCCGAGTGGGTCGTGGCGCGGCTCGAGGACCTCGCGGGCGGTCGCCAGCACGATGGGGCCGAATTTCTCCGACACCTTGGCCTCGAGCACCCGCCTGGGTCCGGGCGGCGTCTCCTCGAGCACGCGGTGGAGGATTCCCGCGACGATCGTCAGGTCATCGCAGCCGTAGCGAGCCAGGATGATGGCGATGTTGGCGGGTTGGGCGAGGTACGCCATCGTCATGCCGGGACGGTCTATCGTCCCATAGTACTTCGCGGCGAAGGCGAGGGCGTGGTTGATCCGGTCGCTGTAGCCGTGCACCGTCATGCGGTCCTCACGGAAGCCCGAGAAGCTTGTGCGTCTGGAGACTCAGGCGCCAGCGGGGGTGGGTCAGACAATAGTCGATCGCCAGCCGCGTGTTCCGCGCACGCTCGGGACCGTCCATCGGCTGCAGGAAGAAGTGTTGAAACTCGAGATCGGTGAATCGCTCCGGTTCGGCTCCGCCCTGCGGGTACACCAGCTTGAGTTCGTGGCCGCGCCGAAGGAGGAGCGGGGCGCCCGCCTTCGGGCTCACGCAGATCCAGTCCAGCCCGGCCGGCGCGTCCTGCGTGCCATTGGTTTCGACAGCGACCTCGAAACCCTCGGCATGCAGGGCCTCGACCAGCGCGGCATCGAGCTGCAGCAACGGCTCGCCCCCGGTACAGACCACGAGCGGCCGCCCGAGCGCCAATGTCGGCCAGGCGGCGCGGACCGCCCGGGCCAGCGCGACCGGCGACGGGAATTTGCCTCCTCCCGGCCCGTCGGTGCCTACAAATTCCGTATCGCAGAACTGGCAAATCGCGTCCGCCCGATCCCGCTCCCGACCGGTCCACAGATTGCAGCCGGCGAAGCGGCAGAACACGGCCGGGCGTCCGGTCTGGGCGCCTTCGCCCTGCAGGGTGTAATAGATCTCCTTGACCGCGTAGGTCATCGTCGGACGTACCTCACGGGATCGTCGAGCCCGAGCTCGCGAAATCCCTTGAGCCGGAGTTGGCAGGCGTCACATTGGCCGCACGCCGCTCCGTCCCCGGCGGGATCGTAGCAGCTGCGGGTCTCGCTGTAGTCGACCCCGAGTTGGAGGCCACGCGCGATGATTTCCCGCTTCGACATCCGGATCAACGGAGCGTGGATCCTCAGGGCGCGCCCCTCGGCCGACGCTTTGGTGGCCAGATTCGCCATCCGCTCGAAGGCCTCGATGTACTCCGGCCGGCAGTCCGGGTATCCGCTGTAGTCGAGCGCATTGACCCCGATGAAGACATCCTGGGCGGCGAGGACCTCCGCCCACCCGAGCGCGTACGCGAGGAAAATGGTGTTCCGCGCCGGCACATAGGTGATGGGAATCCCCTCCGCGAGGGCCTCCGGGCTCCGTCCCTTGGGGACCGGGAGGTCGGCCGTCAGCGCGGAGGCCCCGAAGGCGCGGAGGTCAATCTCAGCCACGAGATGCCGGACCGCGTCGAGGCGTCGCGCCACCGCGGTCGCGGCCGTGAGCTCTGCTTCGTGGCGCTGCCCGTAACGGAAGCTCAGCGCGAACGGGGCGAACCCCTCGTCCCGCGCGATCGCCAGGGTCGTCGCGGAATCGAGAACCCCGCTCAACAGGACAACGGCCGGCCTGTCGCTCATTCGGGAAACATACATGCTCGCTCAGCGGCCGAGCACGTGGCGGAACGCACTCTCGACCGTGGGATGGCGGAATCGGAAGCCCAGGCGCTGCAGCCGTGACGGCAGGACACGCTGGCTAGCGAGCAGGGTCTCGTCGGCGAGTTCTCCGAACAATGCCCGGAGTGCGAAGACGGGTGCCGGCACGATGGAGGGGCGGCCCAGCACCCGGCCCAGGATCGTGGCGAAATCCCGGTTCTGAATGGGCTCCGGGGCCGTCGCATTCACCGGCCCGGCCAGCCGCGCATCGAGAAGTGCCTCGTGAATAACATCGACGGCGTCGTCGATCGAGACCCAGCTCATCCACTGCCGACCTGACCCAATGGGTCCGCCCGCGCCGAGCAGGAACGGCACCAGCATCCGGGCCAGAGCGCCGCCCGCCGGGCTCAGCACGATGCCGAACCGGAGGTGTACGACCCGGATACCGGCGTCCACCGCCGGCGCCATGGCGGCCTCCCACTCGCGACCGACCTCCGCGAGAAAGCCGTCCCTGACGGGGCTGTCCTCATCGAGGAGTTCGTCGCCCCGGTCCCCGTAAATGCCGACGGCGGAGGCGGAGATGAGGACCTCGGGGCGCCGGCGCAGGCCGGCCGCCGCCTCCGCAATCGCCCGGCTGCCGCGAACCCGGCTCTCGCGAATCCGGCGCTTGCGCTCCGCGGTCCACCGCCCGCCCGCGATATTCTCCCCTGCCAGGTGAACCACGGCATCGACGCCTTCCATCGCGGTCTGGTCCACGCGCCCCGAGGAAGGGTCCCAGCCTATTTCGCCGGCCCCGGCGACACGGCGCACCAGCGGCCGGACGGCATGGCCACCCGACCGCAGGAATGCGCCTGCTTGCGTCCCAATGAGTCCGGTCGCGCCGGAGAGGGCCACGGTTCGCCGCGGGCCGGTGGCGTGACGTTGGTGGGATTGGAGGTCCGCCGTGGTGACATCGTGGCGATACCGGAAGGTGCGTTCGAGCTCGCGGCTGAGGTACCCGCCCCCGAGCATGGCCCCAGCCTCACCGAATGGAGGCACGTATTCGACTCGATCCCGCATCGAGGATCGACCAGGGCCGAGCGCCTCGAACTGGTGATGGTGCCGCCACTGCGCGAAGGGCCCCTCCACCTGCTCATCCCCGAATTCGTGCCCCGGCACGACTCCGCGGTGGACCAGCACCCACTTCACCCGCACCGGGCCGATGGGCACCTCGAGCACTACACGCCCGCCCTCGGCCAGTGGCCCCGAGCGCTCGAGCAGCCGGATCTGGGACCAGGGCGGCAGGAGCCGCTCGAGCGCGCCTTCCCGGGCGTGCCATGCGTAGGCCGCCTCGGCGCCGACCGGGAGGTCGGTCGCCCGGGAGAAGACCTCGGGGGAGCTGGTCAGTTGATCGTGAACTCCTGCACCATCCCGTGAACGAAGTGTGGCTTGCCGTCCGCCGCGTCCGGAATGAAGCAGATCAGGGCGTAATTCCCCGGTGTCAGTTCCACCGGGAACGAGGCGCCGGTACCCTTGGCGATGGCCGTGATGCCGCCGATCAGGGTCGCAGGGGGCGGTCCCTTCATACCGCCCTCTGCCCACGCCGGGAACGACAGGCCGGTTGCGCCCTCGGCGAGACGGACCAGCACCACCTCGTGCGGCTGTTCGGCCTGATTGACCACGTGAATCTCGTGCCGACCGGCGGTCAACGGAGCGGAGAGCCCGAAGGCGTAGTCGGTCAGGACCATCTCGACGTCCCCGGTCGGCTCGCCCGCCACCGCACCTTCCGCGACTACGTCGAGGCTTGCAATCATCCCCTTGGCGATGTGGGGGGTTCCGTCAGGGGAAGGAATGAAGCAGACGAGGACGTGCGGCCCGGGCTCGAGCCGGAGCGTCGCCGAGGCATTCGGAAGGGTGGGGTCCGACGGATTGGGGCCACCGGCCTCGACAACCCATGCGGGAAACCTGCCGCCGGCCTGCACGACTGCGGTGAAATCGGCAAACGACTTGCCCTCCGTCAGCCGGAAGAGCTGGATGTGATGCATTTCCTTGCCAGCATTGACCATTCTAATGGTGGTCAGGCCGGCCGGGATCGAGGTCGAAGGCAGCTTGAACCCGTACTCCTCGGTGACGACGGTGAAGACGTTGGGTATGGGTGCGGCTGCGGTGGCCGCTTCCGCCGGCTTATCGGCGGGACGGCACGCGAGGACGGCGAGGAGCACGAGCAGTGCGGCAGGGACATTACGGCGCATGGGAATCTCCGGAGGTGTTGAAGTCAATCGCGACACAATTCTCGCACGGAAGGCTCCCCTGCGCCAGCGGTATTCTTACCGCCGGCGCATTGCCGGCGTATGTTATGGCCGTCAATCGAATGCAGGAGCGATGCCGATGGTCCGAACTCCCCACGCCGGTCTGCTGCTGGTCTGGCTCTCGCTCGCGCCGCTGGGACTACGGGCCCAGGGCTGGAGCGAATCGCCGTTCCGGCCGCTCGACCTGCCGGCGCCCACCAGTGTCCGGAACGGAGCAGGCCGTCCCGGCCCCGGCTATTGGCAGCAGGAAGTGAATTATCGCATCGACGCTGCCCTCGATCCGGCGGCCAACGTGTTGCGGGGCTCGGCACGGATCACCTACCGCAACCGGTCTCCCGACTCGCTCCCGTATCTCTGGATGCACCTCGAGCAGAACATGTGCGCCCCGGGGAGCATCACCAACCAGCTCGACCAGCCGCCACTCGTCTTCCTGGGCTCCACCTTCGACTTCTCCTGCAAGGGATTCGCGGGTGGGCTCATGGTGGAGCGGATCATGGCGGGGGGCACCCCGCTCGCGCATGTCATCCACGGCACGACGATGCGGGTCGAGTTGCGCCGGCCGATTCCGCCAGGCGCCACGTTCGAATTCGAGGTCGACTGGCGGTTCCCAGTCCCGCCATACGGTGGAGGCCGGATGGGGCATGACGGTACGCTCTATCAGGTTGCGCAGTGGTACCCGCGACTCGCGGTGTACGACGACTTGCGGGGCTGGAACCACGAGCCCTACATCGGGGCCGGGGAGTTCTACCTCGAGTATGGTCGCTTCGACGTGGCGCTCACCGTTCCGGCGACCTATATCGTCGGCGCGACCGGAACCCTGGAGAATCCGGCGGAGGTGCTGACGGCCGCCCAGCGGGAGCGGCTCTCGCAAGCGCGGACGGCCAGCGAGCCGGTCGCGGTGATCCGGCGCGGGGAGGTGGGCAGGACGTCGCAGACCCGCCCGACCGCGAGCGGGACGCTTACCTGGCGCTGGAGCGCGGACAGCGTCCGCGATTTCGCGTTTGCGGCGAGTCCGGATTTTCAATGGGATGCGGTCGGATGGGACGGGATCCTCGTGCAGACCTTGTACCGCCCGCAGGCAACCCTGTGGGCCGAGGCGGCCCGGATGACCCGGGACGCCATGCGCTACTACAGTGAAAAATGGCACAGGTATCCCTACCCGCAGTTCACGAGCGTCGAGGGCCCGATCGAAGGGATGGAGTATCCGATGATCACCTTCGATCCCGCTGGGCCGTCCCGTGAGGACCTCCACTGGGTCCTGGCCCACGAGCTTGGCCACCAGTGGGTGCCGATGCTGGTGGGTTCCAACGAGCGGCTCTATCCGTGGATGGACGAAGGGTTCAACACCTTCATCGACCTCGCGAACGCCGCGCTCTATTTCAAGGGCACGGCGTATGGCGACTCGATCGAAGTGCACCCGCTCCACCTCTACCCCGACCACGCCGCGCCGGGCACCGAGCAACCGCTCATCACGCCGCCGGTCGAGGTCAAGGACCTGTTCTGGGTCGGCTACCAGAAGCCGGCGCTGATGCTGCAGGTGCTCCGCTACGAGGTACTCGGCAAGGAGCGCTTCGATCACGCGTTCCGGGAATACCTCGCGGCGTGGGCGTTCAAGCATCCCGGTCCCGCGGACTTCTTCCGGCTCATGCGGGACGCCTCGGGAACGGACCTCGACTGGTTCTGGCGCGGGTGGGTCTTCGGCACCGACAGGCTCGACCAGGCGGTCGAACGGATCACCCAGGAGTCCGGGGGCATCACCGCGATCGTGCTCGTCAATCGGGGCACGATGGTGATGCCGGCGGAGCTCCGCCTGGCGTACCGTGAGGGTCCGGCCGAGACGGTCCGGCTTCCGGTGGAGATGTGGAACCAGGGTCCGCGGTTCACCTATCGCGTGCGCAACGGCCGGCCGGTCGTGGCGGCGGAGCTCGACCCGCGCCGGGCACTTCCCGATGTGGATCGGTCCAACAATGCCCTCAAGCCCTGACCGGCTCCGCGACTTCCTCGAGCGCCACGGCGCCTCCCCGAAGGTGGTCGCGGGCGGGCTCGAGGTGCTGCTCCGGGGGTGGGAGCAGACCGTGGCGGCCGTGGAGGCCGGGTACCCGCTGACCTTCGACGATTATCTCAGCGATGTGGACGGGCGGCAGTTGCTGGCGCAGGCCCTCGAGGTGGCGTCCGCGGAACAGGCGGCCCGGATTACGGATCGGCTCGCGGCGCTCGATGAGCGCATGCGGGCCGCGGTGGAGCCGGTCCGCCGCTGCGTCTGGGGTCACATCGTGGAGGAGGAGGAGGGCTGGTCGCCGGAACGCAACTGGTGGTACTACGCACGCCCCAGGCGAGGCACGCCGGCGTTCCTGGAGGAATTCGGCCGGGACTAGGTCCGCTTGGGGGTCACCTGAGCCCGCCGGACGAGCAGCAGGTCGGAGATGTTGTCCATCGTCAGCAGCCCGACCAGGGTCCCGGCGCCGTCCACCACGGGCAGCGCGGGGAGACCGCTCTGCCGCAGCCGTTCCAGGGCGTCGGCGAACGGGAGGCCCGGTGAGACGGAGGTGACGGGGCGGGTCACCGCCTGATCTACGATCGATCCCGGCCCGCGCTCGGCAAGCCCGCGGATCAGATTTTCGCGCGTGAGCATTCCTTCGACCTTCCCCCAGTTATCCACCACCGGGAACTCCCGCTGCTCCCCCTCGAGCAGCGCGTCGACCGCCTGCTGCAGCGTCGCGTGGGTGGGCAGCGAGCGGAACCGGGTGATCATCATCTGGCTGACTTCCAGACCCCGGCCCGCCAGCCGGGTCTCGACTGCGGCGGCCTCCCCGCCCGCCCCGAAGAACACGAACACAGCGATCAGAAGCAGGAAGGCGTTGGGGGCGAGCCCCCACGTCGCGAAGAACCCGAGCCCCCACAGCCCGAGGCCCACGGCCGCGAGCTGGCCGATATTGGCCGCGATCCGGGTGGCGCGGGCGAGCCCCAGCCGCATGGCGAGCAGCGCTCGGAGCACGCGGCCGCCGTCCATTGGGAACGCCGGGAGCATGTTGAAGAGCAGCAGGACGACGTTCACCCACATGATCTTCTGCAGGATCCCGGTCGAGGCCGGGTCGAGCTGCTCGGGCGAGAGGGGCGTCCCCGTGAGCCGGAGGGCGCCATACAATCCGAGCGCGATGGCAAGCGTCACCGCCGGCCCTGCGAGGGCGATGAGCAGTTCCTGCTTCGGCTCCTCGGGGATCCGCTCCAGGCGGGCGAGGCCGCCGATCGGCAGGAGGATCACGTCCGGGGTGCGGACGCCGAAACGCCGGGCCATCAGGATATGCCCGAATTCGTGGAGCACGACACAGGTGAAGAGCGCGAGGAGGAACGCAGTGCTGCGGAGCGCCAGCGACGCGCCCCCCTCCGCCCAGGCTTCCCATGCGTACCACACGATCAGCAGCAGGAAGGTGGCGTGCACCTTGATGTCGGTCTCGCCTACCCGGCCGATGCGATACGACCATTTCATGCGGACCCGTCCCGACGGGGGTTACGGGTAATCTGGACTGGTCAGGAGCCGGAGGGCAGGGCAGCGCCGTCTTTCGGGCGCCCGAGCGATCGGTTAACATTGACGCCGTCAACCTCTGCCGGAGTCACGACATCACCACGGTCACTCCCCCGAGCGCGCCTCCCGCCTGGACGGTCAAGGACGCCGAAAAGCTGTACAACATGAGCGGCTGGGGCCTCGGCTTCTTCCGCGTCAATCCGGACGGTCACGTCACCGTCCACGCCGACGGCAATCCGAAGCGGGGCCTGGATCTCTACCAGCTCGCGATGGACCTGCACGCCCAGGGCGTGGGCCTGCCGCTGCTCCTCCGGTTCTCGGACATCCTGCGCGCCCGCATCAACAATCTCGCCGAGGTCTTCCGGGCGGCGATCGGGGAATTCGGATACACCGGGGCCTATACGACGGTCTACCCGATCAAGGTGAACCAGCAGCGGCACGTCGTGCAGGAGATTGTCGAGTTCGGGGCGGACCACGACGTGGGGCTCGAGTGCGGGAGCAAGCCGGAGCTGCAGGCGGTGCTGGGCCTGCACGAAAGCACGAAGCACGTCATCGTCTGCAACGGGTACAAGGACGAGGAGTTCATGCGTCTGGCCCTGATGGGCCAGAAGCTCGGGCACCAGGTGTTCCTCGTGATGGAGCAGCTGAACGAGCTCGAGGTGCTGCTCGCCGTCGCCGAGGACATGGGGGTGGAACCGACGATCGGCGTGCGGATCAAGCTGGCCACGGAAGGCTCGGGCCGGTGGGCCAAGAGCGGGGGGGAGAAGTCGAAGTTCGGGCTCAACGCGGTGGAGCTGATGCGCCTGCTCGACAAGCTCGAGCGGCTCGGTCGCAAGGACATGCTCCGGCTGGTCCACTTCCATCTCGGGAGCCAGATCACCGACATCCGGCACGTGAAGGCGGCGCTCGAGGAAATCGGCCGCTACTACGCGGAGCTTCGCGGCATGGGGTTCGGCCTGACCCACGTGGACGTCGGCGGCGGCCTCGGGGTGGACTACGACGGATCGCGCTCGACCCGGCCGGCCAGTGTGAACTACACCATGCGGGAATACGCCAACGACGTGGTCTACACCATCGGCAACGTGTGTCGCGAGCACGACCTGCCGATGCCGCACCTGATCTCGGAGTCCGGGCGCGCCCTGACGGCCCACCACTCGCTGTTGCTTGTCAACGTGATCGACGTCGAAAGCCAGGTCGAGCCCGTGCCGCCGACGCTTGGCCCGGACCCGCATCCCCTGTTACGCGAGATGGCGGAGAATCTCGAATCACTCGTCCCGGACCGGGTGGACGAGGCCTTCCACGACGCGCTCTTCGCCAAGGAGCGGACCAACGAGTACTTCGCCAGCGCCGCCTTCACGCTCCGGGACAAGGCGGACGCGGAGCAGCTCTATCTCTGCACGCTGACGGCGATCCAGCAGCTGCTCGGCGAGGATCGGGTGGGGAATCCGGAGATCACGGCGCACATCGATGCGACGCTCGTGGACCGGTATTTCTGCAACTTCTCGCTGTTCCAGTCGCTGCCCGACAACTGGGCGATTGACCAGATCTTCCCCATCATGCCGATCCACCGGCTCAACGAGCGTCCGTCGCGGCGGGGCACGATGCAGGACGTGACCTGCGATTCCGACGGCGTGATCGACCGCTTCGCGGGCGGCCGGAAGGGCAAGCCTTCCCTCGAGCTGCATCCGTTTCTCGAGAACGAACCCTACATCCTCGGCATTTTCCTGACGGGGGCGTACCAGGAGATCCTGGGGGACCTGCACAACCTCTTCGGCGACACCAACGCCGTGCACGTGCGGATGACGGAGCAGGGGTACGAAGTAACCGACCTGGTGCACGGGGACACCGTCACCGAGGTGCTCAATTATGTCCAGTTCCATGCGACGGACCTGCTGGCCACCTGGCGCCGTAAGGTGGGCGCGGCCAAGGAGCTGAGCCGCCAGGAGGCGAACATGTTCATCGCCGAGTACGTCGCCGGGCTGGAGGGCTACACGTATCTCGAGGGACAGGTCCAGGAATAATTCATCACTTCCGCTGCTCGATCGCCACGAACGGCCTCGCGTCCTTCCCCGTGAAGATCTGCCTGGGCCGGGCGATCTTCTGATCCTTGTCGCTGATCATCTCCTCCCACTGCGCCAGCCAGCCCGGAGTCCGTCCGAGGGTGAAAAGGACGGTGAAGTACTCGGTCGGATACCCCATCGCCTGGTAAATCAGTCCCGAATAGAAATCCACGTTGGGATACAGCTTCCGCGTGATGAAGTACTCGTCGGACAGCGCGATGCGCTCCAGCTCGACGGCGATCTCGAGCTTGGGGTTGAGCCCGGTCTCCGCGAACACCTCATCCGCCACGCGCTTGATCAGCTTGGCTCGGGGATCGTATGACTTGTAGACCCGGTGGCCGAAGCCCATCAGCCGGCCCTCGCCCGCCTTGACCTTCTCGATGAACGCGGGGATGTGCTTCTTGTCGCCGATCTCGTCCAGCATCCGGAGGACGGCCTCGTTGGCGCCGCCGTGGAGCGGCCCATAAAGCGCCGCGATGCCGGCGGAGATGGCGCTGAAGGGGTCCACGCCCGACGAACCGACGGCCCGCACCGCGCTGGTGGAGCAGTTCTGCTCGTGGTCGGCGTGAAGGATGAGGAGGATCTCGAGCGCCCGCTGCAGGACCGCATTCGGCTTGTGCTGGCCGCCGATGCTGAACGTCATGTTGACGTAGTTGCCGATGTAGTCGAGGTCGTTGCGCGGGAATTCGTATGGCAGGCCGTGCGAGTGCCGGAAGCAGAACGCCGCGAGCGTCGGCAGCTTGGCCATCAGCCGGACGCGCTGGATGTAGCGGTTGGCCG
>Ga0180104_1000204_pt1 | contig 12509 bp, 11 predicted proteins | sample EasRiv730_16_1Da_FD_121791 | JGI IMG/M metagenome (GOLD analysis project Ga0180104, IMG submission 121791) | Soil microbial communities from meander-bound floodplain in the East River, Colorado, USA - East River metaG ERMLT730_16_1Da | ecosystem: Environmental > Terrestrial > Soil > Floodplain ... | reverse complement strand
CCTGGTGCAGCTCGTTGAAGCCCATGGCGATGCCGTTGCCGCCCATCGCGTTCATCGTCTCGACGAAGATCGGGTTGCCCATCATGCGGATCTTCATGCCCTTGAGGTCGGCGGGCTTGGTCACCGGCTTGTCGGAGTAGACGTTGCGCGTGCCGGCGTCCATCCAGCCGAGCGCCACCAGGCGAGCCGAGCTGTTGGTGAGCTTGGTGAGCATCTCGGCGCCGATCGGGCCGTCGATCACCTTGCGCATCTGCGCTTCGTCTTTGAACACGAACGGCATGTTGAACACGTTGAGCTCGTCGACGATCGGGCCCATCGGGCCGACCGAGATGCGCGCGATCTGCAGCGCGCCGACCTGCGCCTGCTCGATCATCTCCTTCTCGCCGCCGAGCTGCATCGACGGGAACATCTGGATCGCGTAGCGGCCCTTGGTCGCCTTCTCGAGCTTCGCGCCCATGCGCACGATCGCCTCGACGGTGGGATAGCCGAGCGGGTGGACGTCGGTGGCCTTGAGAACCTGCTTCTGCTGCGCGGCGGCCGGGAGCGGCAGCAGCGCGAATGCGGCGGCCGCGACGGCGGCGCCGATGAAATGACGGCGGTACATGAATCCTCCTCTGGTAAGATTCGTCAGTCATCATACAACCGCCGCATTTCTCGTCAAGGCTCGCGCTCAAGACATGCGCATCCGCCCCGTGGCCGCCGAGCGCAAGCTCTCGCGGCGCCTGTTCGAGCAGCTCGCCGAGGAGATCAAGAGCGGGCGCCTCGCGCCCGGCGCCCGGCTGCCGACCGAGCACGCGCTGACCCTCGCGGCGCGCGTGAGCCGCACCGTAGTGCGCGAGGCGGTCGCGGCGCTGCGCGCCGAAGGGCTGGTGATCACCCGCCAGGGCGTGGGCGCTTTCGTCTCGGCCGAGCCGCAGCGCGCCCCGTTCCGCATCGAGCCCGAGCGCATGCAGACCCTCGACGACATCCTCGGGGTGATGGAGCTGCGCCTCGGCGTCGAGATCGAGTCCGCCGGCCTGGCGGCGGAGCGCGCCACGAAGGCACAGGTTCGCCTGATCCTGAATGCCTTGAATTCCATCGAAGAGGCGAGTGACGCGGGCCGCTCAGCCGTGGACGAGGACCTCGAGTTCCATCGCGCGATCGCCGAGGCCACCGGCAACCCGGAGTTTCCGCGCTTCCTGCAGTTCATCGGCCGCCATCTGATCCCGCGGCGCACGGTGAGCGGGCTGCCCGAGCGCATGGGCGGCGAGCGCGCCTACCTCGCGCTCATCCAGGAGGAGCACCGCCGGATCTATCACGCGATCGAGGGCGGCGACGCCAGGGGGGCGCGCGAGGCGATGCGCCGCCACCTCACCCGCTCGCTCGAGCGCTACCGCAAGCTCGCCGCCGAACAGAAAAAAGCGGCTTGAAGATCCTGCTGACGCATTCGCCTTCGGCGCTGGCGAACTATTATGGGGAGCGGGCGCTGGCAGGTTTACGAAGTGTCGGGGACGTCAAGCTGCATCAGGGAAGCGAGCCCCTTGAGGGTGAAGCCCTGATAAAAGCCGCCGGGGACTGCGACCTCATCGTGTCCTACCGCCAGTCGCCGGGTCCGGCCGCGGTGTTCGAGCGCCTGCCGCGCCTGGTCGCTTTCCTGCGCTGCGCGATCGATATCCGCAACGTCGACGTCGCCGCCGCGAGCAGGGCCGGGGTGCTGGTGACGCAGGCGAGCGCGGGCTTCGTCACCTCGGTGGCCGAGCTGGTGCTCGGTTTTCTCGTCGACCTCTCGCGCGGCATCACCGCCTCGGCGCACGCCTACCAACACAACCGGGTGCCGAAGGCCTCGATGGGCCGGGAGCTCAAGGGCAGCACGCTCGGCGTGATCGGCTATGGCGCCATTGGAAAGGAAGTCGTGCGCCTGGGAAAGGCGCTCGGCATGCGCGTCCTGATCCACGATCCTTACCAGCAGGTGGAACAAGTGCCGCTCGACACGCTCCTCAGGGAATCGGACTACGTCGTGCCCCTCGCCGTGGCGAGCGCCGAGACCGAGAACCTGATCGGCAAGGACGCTTTTGCAACGATGAAACACGGCGCCTATCTCATCAACGTCTCGCGCGGCAACCTGGTCGACGAGGCGGCGCTGGAGGCGGCGCTCGACTCCGGGCGCCTCGCCGGCTGCGCGATGGACGTGGGGCGCGCGCCCGACCAGATGCCGACGCCGCGGCTGGCGGCGCGGCCCGACGTGATCTCGACGCCGCATACCGCGGGGCTTACGCTGCCGGCGATCGAGCATCAATCGATGGAGACCGTCGCGCAGGCCGCGGAGATCGTCCGCGGCAAGGTTCCCAAGGGCGCCGTGAACGCCGAGCACTGGAAACGCAAGGCCCTCATATCCCCATGAGGCGCGCGGGAAGACTGCGGCGCGGCGACGCCGAGATCTACTACGAAGTCACCGGCCAGGGGCCCGCGGTGATCTTCGCGCACGGCCTGGGCGGCAACCATCTTTCGTGGTGGCAGCAGGTCGCGCACTTCGCCCCGAGCCGCACCTGCGTGGTTTTCGCGCACCGCGGCTTTCCGCCTTCCAGCCCGGTGCCGGGAAAGAGCGCTCCCGATGCTTACGCCGACGATCTTGGGGCCTTGATCAAGGAATTGAATCTGCAGGACGTCGCGCTGGTCGCTCAGTCGATGGGCGGCTGGACCTGCCTCGACTACGCGCTGCGCGAGCCGGAAAGCGTGCGCGCCCTCGTAATGGCGTCGACCTCCGGCGCCCTCGATTTCAATCAAATCGAAAACAGCGAGATCAGCGAATGGGTGCGCCGCTCCCCGGCGGCGCTCGCCGATCTGCAATCGCGCGGCATCCATCCCGCGAGCGGCGAGCGCATGGCGCGCGAGCAGCCGGCGCTGGCGCAGCTCTACTGGCAGATCTCGGAAATGGCCCCGGCTGCGTTCCGCGGACAAGTCAGGGAAACGATTCGCCAGTTGCGCGACCGGGCTCCGAGCCTGCTCGCGCAGCTGCCGATGCCGGTGCTGTTCATCACCGGCGACGAAGACTGGGTGTTTCCGCCCGCGGCCGGCCCGGCCTTCGCAAAGCTTGCGCCGAAGGGAAGCGCGGTCCGCGTTCCAGCCGCCGGGCACTCGGTCTATTTCGAGCGCGCGGCGCAGTTCAACGAACTTATCGGGAGAATCCTGTGAAGACCGTCCTCATCACCGGTGCCACCGGCGACGTCGGCACCCATCTCAGCCGCGAGCTCGCGGGCAAGTACAAGCTGCGCCTGTCGGACAAGCGCCCCCTGAAGGCGCCCAAGGGCCAGACTTTCGTCAAAGCCGACATATCGAAGATGGCCGAGGCGCTGCGCATCACCAAAGGCGTCGACGCCATCGTGCATCTCGGCGGCTACTCGGTCGAAGGGCCGTGGGATGCGATCTTGCAGGCGAACATCATCGGCTGCTACAACGTGTTCGAAGCCGCGCGCAGGAACGGCGTGAAGCGCATCCTGTTCCCGACGAGCAACCACGCGGTGGGCTTCTACCGGCGCGACCAGACGATCGACCACCGCGTGTACATCAAGCCCGACAGCCGCTACGGCGTGTCCAAGGTGTTCGGCGAGGCGCTCGGCAGCCTCTATGCCGACAAGTACGCCATGGAGGTCTTCATGATGCGCATCGGCAACGTGAACCCCAGGCCGATCGACAAGCGGCGGCTCTCGATCTGGTTCAGCCCGCGCGACCTCGCGCAGCTGGTCTCGATCGGCATCGACCATCCCGACATCAAGTTCGAGATCGTCTACGGCATCTCGAAGAACAAGCGCGCCTGGTACGACAACTCCAACGCCTACCGCCTGGGATATCGTCCGCAGGACGACTCGGAAGTCTTTGCACAGGAAATTCTGCAGAAAGAGAAGCCGGCGACCGACATGATCGCCGAGACCCACCAGGGCGGCATCTTCTGCACGGCCGAGGACGTGCCGAATCCCGCGGCGCCCGCAAAACGCGCGAAAAAGGGCAAGAAGAAATGAAGATCTCGGTCCCCAAGGGGGCGTGCGACACCCACATGCATTTCTACGACCAGGCGGTGCCCGGCGCGCCGGGTACCTTCCTGCCGGGCCACTTCCCGGTCGAGGACTACCGCGCGATGCAGAAGCGCCTCGGCCTCGAGCGGGTCATCGTCGTGCAGCCCAACGCCTACCGGGACGATAACCGCGTCACCGTGGATTCGATCAAAAAGCTCGGCAAGGGCGCCAAAGGCGTGGCGGTGGTCATGCCCGGCGTCGCCGATGCCGAGCTCGAGCGCCTCACCAAGGCGGGCATCTGCGCCGTGCGCATCATGACCCTGCACGGCGGCACGCTCGGCTTCGACGTCATGGACGAGGTCACGGCGCGCGTGCATCCGTTCGGCTGGCACGCCAACATCCAGCTCGACGGCCGCGAGCTGCCGAAGGTCGAGGCGCAGATCAAGCGCCTGCCCGGAAAGTTCGTCATCGATCACACCGGCAAGTTTCTCGAACCCGTTGCGCCTGAGCACGAGGCGTTCAAATCATTGCTTCGTCTCGTCGACACGGGCCGTTGCTGGGTCAAGCTGTCCGCGCCTTACGAAACCTCGAAGACCGGCGCGCCCAAGTACGAGGACGTCGGCCGGCTGGCGAAGGCGCTGGTGAAGAAGGCGCCCGAGCGCATGCTGTGGGCTTCCAACTGGCCGCATCCCTCGGCGCGGCAGAATCTTCCGAGAGATGAAGATCTTCTCGACCTCCTGGCGGACTGGGCGCCCGACGAGAAGACGCGCAAGAAGATCCTGGCCGACAATCCCGCGGAGCTGTATGGCTTTTAAAGTGGGGCTGATCGGCCTGGGCATGGCCGTGACGCCGCACGCGAAAAGCCTGCTCGATCTCAAGGACCGCGTCGAAGTCGCCTACGCCTTCAGCCCGTCGCGCGAGCGGCGCGCGAAGTTCGCCGAGCGCTTTCCTTTCCCGCAATGCGATCGCATCGAGACCATCCTCGACGATCGCTCGGTCCACGCGGTACTGGTGCTGACGCCGCCGAACACGCACCTCGAGATCGTCGAGCGCTGCGCCGCCGCCGGCAAGCACGTGCTGCTCGAGAAGCCCTTGGAGGTTTCGACGCAGAAAGCGCAGCGCCTGGTCGACTGCTGCAAAGCCGTGAAACTGGGCGTGGTCCTGCAACACCGTTTTCGCCCGGCGGCCGAGAAGCTGCACGAACTGCTGCCCAGGCTGGGAAAGCTGGTTTCCGCTTCAGCCGCGATCCCCAACTGGCGGCCGCAGACCTATTACGACCAGCCGGGGCGCGGCACGCGCTGGCGCGACGGCGGCGGCGTGCTGCTCACGCAGGCAATCCACACCCTGGATCTGTTCCTCTCTTTTGCCGGAGAGCCCGTCGAGGTGAGGAGCTTCGCGACGACGACGCCCGTGCACCGGATGGAGACCGAAGATCTCGTCGCGGCGGCGGTGCGCTTCAAGAACGGCGCGATCGGGGTAGTGCATGCCACGACGACGGCATATCCCGGCTTCGCGGAACGCATCGAGCTGATCGGAACGCAGGGGACGGCAGCGCTGGAGGGAACGTCGTTGAAGATGCAGTTCTCGGATGGGAAGTCCTTCGAGGTAAAAACCGAATCCGGCGCCGGCGGCACCGGCGCCGATCCGATGGCGTTCCCGCACGACTGGCACCGCGGCGTGCTGACGGATTTCCTGGATTCAATCGAACAGAACCGGGAACCCCGAGTCAGCGGCGCCGAGGCGCTGAAGGTTCACCGCTTCATCGACAGAATTCTGCAATCAGCCGGCTGACGCGCTCCGGCGACTCGAGCTGCGGAAAGTGGCCGACGCCGGCGATGATTTCGATTCTCGAAGCTTTCGTCCTGAGAAGATCCAGCCAGGGCGAAGTCTGGCCTTCTTTCAAAGGCAGGCGCTTGCGCTCGGCATTGATCCACGTGCTCTGGATCGCCATCAACGGAGCGCGCACCGCCGCGAGCGCGGCGTCGAGCCGGGTCGCGTCCCAGCGCACCATGCTGGTCCAGAGCGCGATGCCGGTGTCGGCCGGCATGCGCTTCACTCGCGCCAGCGCGGCCTCGGCCTGCGGCGACCACTGCAGGAACATCTGGCGGAACACGTTCTCGGCAAACGCCGGATAGCCGGCGGCGAGGATCGCGCTGCGCGAAAGCGCCTCGGCCTGCTCGGGGTCGCCGCTGCCCTGGCGGCTGCCGTCGACCAGCACCAGTCCGGCGATGCGCTCGGGCGCGACCCGGTTGGCCTCGAGCACGACCCTGCAGCCCATGCTGTGCCCCACGAGGACCGATGCCGGCAGTTCGAGGTTGTTGACGAGAGCCACAACGTCGCCGGCGAAGTGCTCGATCGTGCATTCGTGCGCGCGACCGGGCGTGCTTCCGTGGCCGCGGAGATCGCAGGCCACGACTTCATGGGTTTTTGAGAGGAACTCGATTTGCGCGTGCCAGTCGGTGTGGTCACACGCAAACCCGTGAACGAAAACCAGGGGCGGGGCGCCGCGCCCCTGGTGCACGAAGTGCAGGCTACTCCTCGGCGCTGGCGGCGGGCTTGTGCGCGGCGACGAGCTTCTGCTGGAGCTGCGGCGGCGCGGGCTCGTAGTGGCTGAACTCGAGGTTGTAGGTGCCGTGGCCCGCGGTGAGCGACTTGAGGCGCGCCGGGAAGTGCTCGAGCTCCGAGAGCGGCGCCTGCGCGGTGATCTGCACCAGGCCCGGGCGCGGCGCGTCCGAGCCCTTGATCTGGCCGCGGTGCCCGGAGAGCTCGCCCGCGATGTCGCCCATGCGGTCCTCGGGCACGACGATTTCCACGTTCACAATGGGCTCGAGCACGATCGGCCGCGCCTTGCCGAGCGCGTCGAGGAACGCCTTGCGCCCGGCGGAGACGAACGCGACGTCCTTCGAGTCCACCGGGTGGTGCTTGCCGTCGTAGACGGTGACGCGCACGTCCTGCAGCGGATAGCCGGCGAGGAAGCCGGTGTCGAGCACCGCGCGCACGCCTTTCTCGACCGAGGGGATGAACTGGTTCGGGATCGCGCCGCCTTTCACGCTGTCGACGAACTCGAAGCCCTTGCCGCGCGGCAGCGGCTCGACCTTGAGGTACACCTCGCCGAACTGGCCGGCGCCGCCGGTCTGTTTCTTGTGCCGGCTGTGCCCCTCGGCGCGCACCGCGATGGTCTCGCGATACGCGATCGAGGGCGGGCGCGTGTCGAGGTCGAGCTTGTACTGCGACGACATCTTTTCCAGGATGGTCCTCAGGTGCATCTCGCCCAGGCCGCGCATCACGGTTTCGTTGGCCTGCGAGTTGTGCTCGATGCGGAAGCAGGGGTCCTCGGCGAGGATCTTGTGCAGCACGTCGGAGACCTTCTGCTCGTCGCCGCGCTTCTTCGGCTGCACCGCGAGGCCGAACACCGGCGTCGGCAGCTCGAGCGGCCTGGCGTGCACGTGGGCATCCTCCGCCGAGTCGTGCAGGATCTGGTCGAACTGGATCTCGTCGATCTTGGCGATCGCGCAGATGTCGCCCGGGATCGCCTCGTGCACCTCGATCTGCTGCTTTCCGCGCAGCAGGTAAAGGTGGCCGGCCTTGATCGGCTTGCGGCTTTCGCCGATGTAGAGCTGGCCGCCGGCGGTGAGGCGGCCCTGGTGCACGCGGAATACCGCGACCCTTCCGATGTAGGGGTCGATCTCGATCTTGAACACGTGCGCGAGCGCGTGCTTGCCGGGATCGGGCACCGGCTGCAGGTCGGTCGCCTCGCCGTTGCCGGCCTTGGTGAGCACATAGGAAGGCGGGTTGCCTTCGGCCGGGTTGGGCAGGAGCTTCACGATCACGTCCAGAAGCTCGCCGATCCCGGCCCCGGTCTTCGCCGAGGTGAACACCACCGGGATCAGGTGCCCTTCGCGCAGCGCGCGCTCGAGCGGCTCGTGCAGCTCGTCGGGGCTCACTTCGCCCTTCTCGAGGTACTTCTCCATCAGCTTCTCGTCGACCTCGACCACCTGGTCGACGAGCTTGCGGTGCGCTTCCTCCACCGAGCTGAAATCCGCCTCGCCCGCGGGCGCGAAGAAGCAGTCCGACACCTTGGAGCGGTTGGCCGCCGGCAGGTTGAGCGGCAGGCATTCCTTTCCGAACGCCTGCTGGATGCGGTCGAGCAAATCCTCGAGATCGACGTTGTCGGCGTCGATCTTGTTGACGATGATGAGCCGGTCGAGGCCGCGCTTGGCCGCCCATTGCAGGAAGCGCCCGGTCATCATCTCGATGCCGTTCTGGGCGTTGATGACGATGGCCGCCGTCTCGACCGCTGCAAGGGCCGGCAGCGCGTGGCCGAGGAAATCCGGGTAGCCCGGGGTGTCCAGCAGGTGGACGCGGTGCTCCTGAAAATCGAAACTCGCGACGGCGAGCTTGAGGGAGTGCAGCAGCTGCTTCTCGAGCGGGGTGTAGTCGCAAACGGTGGTGCCGCGCTCTACGCTGCCCACGGCGGGGATGACCCCCGCTTTCGCGAGCAGCGCTTCGGCAAGGCTGGTCTTGCCTGCCCCAGCCTGGCCGACGAGCGTCATCGTCCTTAAGCGCTTGATCGAATGTGCCACGGGCCTGCCTCCTCTTCCTGCCTTTTATCCTGTCGAATTTATCTTACCTTGGCACGTGCCGCGGGGTCGAGACGGCCAGGAAGATCTCTCGCAGGAACAGCAGCAGGCAGACGATCAGGGCCAGCATGGCGCAGATGAACATGCCGGCGATGGTGAACGACAGGTCGGAGCGCACGAACGCCCCGACGAAGGCGCCGGCGATCAGCAGCGCGATGAACAGCGCCGAAATGACGGCGAAAACGATGGAAAGGTAGACGAAGCGGATGCGGCGCGCAATCGTGGCCAGCTCGTCCTGCGCCGAGGGCAGCTCGGCCTGCGACATGGCGGCGAGGCGCTCCTCGAGCTCCCGGCGGCGGTCGACCGCCCGGCCGAGGCGGATATTCAGCGCGCCGATGACCGTGCCGACCGCGGTCAGCATGAACACCGGCGCGATCGCGAGCTGGATCACCCCCGCGATCTCGGGCATGTGGGGATCGAACGCCACCGCCGCAATATAGCGGAGGAGTTCGCTTTTCGGAGCGCTAGGCGGGCTTCAGGGGCAGTTCGGCGTCACGGGGCAGGGGGGCTCATTGCCGCCGCCTTGCGCCTGCTGCTGCTGGATCTGCTGTTGTTGCTGCTGCTGCTGCTGGTAGCTCGTGCTCGTCGACTTGTCCTTGCTCGCCACGGCGGCCATAGCGCCGGCGGCCACTACGCCCGCGATGATCCATTTCGCTTCGATCCCGGTGCCGAAAAAGTTGTTCAGCATGCGCGAGTCGATGTTGACCGTCTCGTACTGCCGCGTGCCCTGGATGGCGAGGCCGGCCGAGAACGGCTGCTCCTTCGCGTTGCGGCCGTCGAGCGGCACGCTGAAATAGAACGTCACGCCCGGCGACGGCTGGTTCAGGTTGTCGAACGCGGCGCTCGGCGTTGCGACGCAGACAAGGGCTGCGAACGCCGCCAGTTGCTTCCTTCCCATGGTGATCCGCTCCTCTCTGAAAAGATGCCGACAGGGTAGGAGCGCGCGTATAACAGGACTATCCGCGATGAGCCGCCGGACGTGGTCCGCTAGGGAGGGATTGGATTACGCGCCGGTGCCGGCGACTGGCGCTTCTTACTTCCTCTGGTCTTTCTTCTCGAGCAGTTCAGAGCGCTTCTTGAGGGTGTCTTCGAGCTTCGACTTGGGGATGAGCAGCACGTGCTCGGAAAGAAGCTTCTCGTTGGGCTTCTTCGATCCCGAGGAAGCGAAACTTACGTAGTAGTTGTCGCCCGCGAGCTTGCCGACCTTGATGGCGTAGGAAGCGCCCTCGAGCGTCGTGGCATCGACGGCGATCGGCTTGTCGAGGCCGCTCGTTTTCGTATCCTCCTTGGCGTCCTTGGGCGCGACGTCTGCGAGCTCGAGGAGCTGGAGCGAGTAGGACGCGGCGTTGGCCCTTGAAATATCGAGCTTTTCACCCGGCTTGGCGCCGGCGAGCTTCCATTCGGCATTGTCCGCCAGGCGCTCGATGCGCCAGCCTTCGCCCCCCGGGTAGCGCACCTGGAGGGTCTTCACCTTCTCTACCTGGAAGGAGCTGCGGTCGATCCATTCGGCGGTCTTGACGGTCGCCTGGGTGAGGGGGTCGCTGACGAGAAAGGCGGTGCCGGCTTCGCCGGGAAGGCCGACGAAGCGGCCGTCCGGGATGGCCTTGTCGGGGTTCTCCACGTCGCGCTTGAAGTACTTCTTGCCGACGACAAAGCTGCCGAGCGGCTTGCCGTCGGCGCCGTTGAACTCCGCGCGTGTGCCGGAGGCGTCGAGGTTGAGGCGCGCGCGGTCCTTCTCCCCGAGCGGCTCGCTCTGCCCGACCTTGAGCCCGATCACCTTGAGGACGAACTCGCGCACCCTGGAAAGGTCGGCCGGGAAGTCGCCGCGCTCGGCGATCACCCAGCGCTCGTCCTTGCGCTGCAGGGTGAGCGTGGCGTTCGGCGAGGAGCTCGGTTCGACTATCTTGATGGCGGCGATGTCGGCGGCCTTGAGGTCCTTGAACAGCGTGCGGCCGAGCGTGCCGACGTTCTCGGGGCGGCGTGCGCGCTCCTGCTGCTGGTAGAGCAGCGCGCCGCCGCCGAGAACGGCGAGCAGCACCAGCAGGATCGCGGCTACACGCGCATTCACGTGATTCTTCTTCTCAGAAGAGCGATCAGGAGCCCGGCCAGCGCCACCAGCAGGGGCATGAACGCGATGTTCGCCACCTTGGTCCAGAACACGAGCGCCTCGGCGTCCTGGCGCAGGTTCTTGCGCAGCTCCTTCAGCGCGAGGTTGGTCTCGATGTAGGTCTTCTTGAAGCGCTCGAGCTCCGCTTGCTGCTCCGCAGAAAGGATCTGGGCCTTTGCCGCCCCGCTTTGCGCCTTCTGCAGCTCCTGCAGGCGCGCCTGGGTCTTCTGCTTCTCCTCCTCGAGCGCCTGGATCCTGCCGAAGTACTGCTTCTGCGCCTCGGCCTCGAGCTCGCGCACCACGGTGAGCGGGCGGAAGGCGGCGGCGCGGCTGCGCAGCGAGATCAGGTCGTCGCCGGCGGCGAACTGCTCCACCATGCCGAGCGCGAACGCGAGGTTGCCGTTCGACGGCACCACGACTTTGCGGCCGAACACCTCCTGCACGTCGACCGCGGCGCCGTCGGCCAGCATGTCGACATCCGCCACCACGATGACCGAGTTCTCGGGCGACTCGCGCAGGGCAGGGGTGCCGGCGGCAGCGGGTTTCTTCTCGTCTTCCTTCAGCCCCTCGGGGAAGGCGGTCTTGAATTTCCCCGTCAGGCGCAGCGCCAGCGGCATGGCATTGCCCGAAGGCTTGAAGCTGCGCGTCGCCTCGTCGCCCGCCTTGGTGGCGTTCATGCTGTCCACCAGCATCGAGTCGGGAGAGCTTTTCACCAGCTCGACGACCTTCAAGTCCTTGTTCTTTACTTCAAAGGCGCCTCCGAACGCGTACAGCAAGGTCTCGATCTGCCCCGTGACGATGTCGTCGCGGCTGAAGGCGGTGCGGTTGAGCGACAGCACGGTCGGCGTGTAGCGCGCGCCGCCGCCCGAGCCGAACACTACGTCGGACACCACCTTGCCCGGATCCATCTGCAGGCCCCAGGCCTTGAAGAGGAGCGGCAGCGTCGAGCTTGACGGCATCTGCGGCATGCCCGGCATGGTCGGCATCTGGTCGAAGTAGGCGTAGGGATCGACGAACACGATGAGCTTGCCGCCGCGCATCACGAATTGATCCAGCGCATATTCGGTCGCGGGCTGCGCGTCGCGCGGATGGATGAGGAGCAGGACGTTCAGGTCCTTGTCGATCTCCTTCGCGGTGAGCGCGACCTCCTTCACATCGAACTCGCGCTTGAGCTCGTTGGCGAGCACCCAGGGCTCGGAGGACTGGCGGGTGAAGGGGTTGAAGCGCTCGCCGAGCACCGGCAGCCCGGCCATCAGCCCGACTTTCGGCCGCTCGGCCGCGCCGACGCGCGCGATGGCGCGCACCAGGTCGTACTCGAGCAGGCGCTCGCGCTGCGGCGAGATCGCCGGGAGCGTCTGCTTGCGGTCGAGCTGGGTCACGGCGACGCCGAGGTAGAACTGCTCGCCGGTGAAGAGCTGCTGCGGCTCGATGCCGTCGAGCTGCGCCGCGTCTTCCTCCTCCGAGTCGGGCCTCGGGTTGTAGCGCTCGACGACCAGGTTCGCGCCGGCCACGCTCTTGAACTCTCGCACCAGGTCCTCGACGCGCTGCGCGAAGCCGCGCAGCTGGACCGGCACCGTCTCTCCCTGGGAAATGTAGAGCTTGACCTTCACCGGGGACTGCAGGCCGCTCAGGATCTTCTTCGTCCCGGGCGAGAGCGTGTACAGGTTGCCCTCGGTCAGGTCGAGGCGGCCCGGGACCCTCGAGACCAGGAAGTTCACCGCCACGAGGAGCAGGAACAAAGCGATCAGCCCGATCGCCGAGTAAATCAGGTGT
>Ga0180104_1000203_pt1 | contig 12555 bp, 9 predicted proteins | sample EasRiv730_16_1Da_FD_121791 | JGI IMG/M metagenome (GOLD analysis project Ga0180104, IMG submission 121791) | Soil microbial communities from meander-bound floodplain in the East River, Colorado, USA - East River metaG ERMLT730_16_1Da | ecosystem: Environmental > Terrestrial > Soil > Floodplain ... | reverse complement strand
GGGAGAGGGTTGGGGTGAGGGTCCACTCCCTCTCCCACCCGTGGGAGAGGGTTGGGGTGAGGGTTCGTTGCATATCACCTCGAGCGCACCGGTTTCTCTGCAACCTCCGACACCCTCTAACTTCCGTGCATTGTAGAGACAAGGGCAGAGGCACTTGCTGTGCATCCGCAATGTGTCGAACGGCATCGGGCGCCGAAGATATGAACGGTACATTGATCCCGGTACACTCGGTGATCGAACGAGCGCCGGGGGCCCTGGCACAGCAGATGGTCAACTTCGAGTTCTCCGGCGGGTTCTTCCGCAAGGGTCACTATACCGTCCTGCTGATCGCGCTCGTCCTCGGGCTTTTCGTGCTTCCACCCGTCGTCCTCGGGCGCCCGGGGCTCTCCCTGCTGCTCCGGGTCGCGATCACCTTCGTATTCTTCGCGGCGTGTTATGCGATCGCCGCGAATCAGCGGGCATTTCGGGTGACTATAGCCTTGGCGATCGTCGCGGTCGCCGCGGGATGGCTCAGTGAGTTCGTCACCCATCCGTTGCTCCCCGGCCTCGCGAGTGGTCTGGCTGCCGCCTTCTTTCTTTGGACGGTGTTGCTGCTCCTGAAGCACGTTCTGGGTCGCGGGTCCGTGACGCTCGACAGACTGTTTGGCGCTATCTGCATCTATCTTCTCCTGGGGCTCGCCGCGGCCGAGGTATTTGCTCTCATCTACCACGTTGACCCGAACTCGTTCGCCGTGAGCGAGGCACTCCGCAGTCGGATCGGGCACGGCCTGACGGACGAAGCACGAAGCATTCTCACCTACTACAGCTTTGTAACACTGACGACGGTCGGCTACGGCGACGTGTCCCCAGTGAGCCTCGGGGCCCGCTCGATGGCGGCGCTCGAGGCCGTGGTCGGGCCACTCTATCTTGCGATCCTCATCGCACGCCTCGTTTCACTGATGGATCTGCGGAGCAAGACGCGCGACAGCTGATCGAGCCACTTCAAGCATCAGAATTCCTTTTCAGCCTCTTCATGACTTCGCAGCGCGTCGACCTGATAGAACTTCGCCCAGCTGTTGGCCAAGGAAAAGAGCATGGGTTTGCCGATCACCTTGCTCAGGGCGCTCGGCAGTGAAAAATGACGGCGGTTGGAGAAATAGTTGAAATAATTCCTGTAGTCCTCATCCGCCTCTCCCAGGACGTTCCTCGCGGCGAAACTCCCGCAGAAACTGGCCCAAGGAATTCCGACGCAGCCGAGACTCCTTGCGCGCCGAGAATTCCGGCCAACTGCTCGGCGTGATACGTCTGTTGATCAGTAAAGCCGAGGGTCTGCCGGCATTCGAGTTCTGACGCAACGGCTTCCTTGCCGCCGGCGCCGAGCCCGCGAAACAGCGAATCCTGCCGCAGCCTTGTGGCCGTAACGCCGGACCAGTTGATGCAGTTCCAGCTCGCTATCAGGAGTGAGAAACCCCGCGCTGCGCCCCGTGGTGATCCACCAGTTCTGATTGACCATCCTCACGTCCGCAGGCGTTCCACGGCGGGCGATCGGTTGCGCAACTCGTTCATCCTTTGACCGCCGCGTCCTCGCGCACCCAGGAATCCAACAGGGTGTACGTAACGGCCAGTATCACGGGGCCGATGAACAGTCCGACCACGCCAAATCCGATCAGTCCACCAATGACGCCGGCGATGATCAGGAGCAGCGGCAGGTCGACGCCTTTTCGAATCAACAATGGCTTCATGACGTTGTCGATGACAGCGACGATCACGGCCACTACGACCAGGACGCTGCCCCAGCCGATGTGTCCCGACCAGAAGAGCCAGATGATCGCGGGAGCCAGCACCGGGATCGGACCCAACTGCGCCACGCAGAGCACAAAGATCACCGCCAGCAGCAGCCCGGGCCGCGGCACACCGGCGAGCCATAAGCCCAGTCCAGCGATGATCGACTGCACCACGGCCGTGACGATCACTCCGAGCGCCACACCGCGCACTGCCTGGCCCGCGAGGCGCATCGTCTGTTCGCCGCGCTCCTTGCCGATGCGCCGGGCGAACATCAGCACACCCTTGGATGCCGTTTCGCCATTCGAATACAGAATTGCCGCTATGACGACCGTCAGCAGAAGTTGAATGACTACCGCCCCGAATCCGCCCGTCACGGCCATCACCCAGCTCGCGGTCGAGCGAACGTACGGCCGCAGGGCTTCCGCAACCGTTTCGGGGCTCGCTGCGGCCAGCTCCTGCCACTTCGCCGCGAGGCGTGGACCGACCCACGGCAGGCCAGCCAGCCATGCTGGCGGAGGATCGAGCCCTTCTGTGGCCAGTTCCCGTAGGAGGTCAACGCCCCCAACTGCTGCGTCGACGAGCACGGCAGCGGCCAACCCAAAGGGCACTATGAAGATCGCCAGCATGACAAGGGTCATGAGTGCAGTCGCCGGCACTCTTCGACCACCCATCAGCCGCTCCACTCTGACGAGCACAGGCCAGGTCGCCACCACAATCGTCGCCGCCCAGATCAATGCGCCGAGAAATGGCAGCAGGGTCCACAAGCTGCCCGCAATCAGGGCAGCGATGACCAATATCACCAGGAAGGTGCGGGTGAGATCAGTTGAAGCTGGCATTTGCATGGATCCCGCCTCCGTGGAACAACGCTGAAGTCTCAATCCGGACTTCGTACGGAGCGAACTCCTGAATCTGGAGCGGTCAGCAGCTCGCGAGTACCTCGCTCAGCCGCCCAGGGCGATTGCAGCCGCCACCAGTACTACGCCGCCCAACAGGAAAATGGAGCCGACGACCCACGGCCTGCCCAGCGTGTGCTTCGACCATGAGTAGCCCGTGATGAACAACAGCGCCAGCAGGACCGCATTGGATACGCGCAGCGCGAAGCGAGCGTCGTCGAAGAGCAGAAACGGAATCGCGGCCGGCACACTGGTCACGATCACCAGCATGCAGCTCATCAGGGCGCCCAGTGCATCCTCCTTGGTAACCGTGTTCGGTGTGGGCGGCTTCGAGTGCACATTCTCGACGATGCGCCGGTACAGTGCTTCGCGCTCCGTAGCGCTCGTGACATCGGCCAACACTTCGTCGAGCTCTCCGGCCACGAGCGACTCGGCCCTGGTGCGAGTCGGCGACTGACGGATCATTCGGCCGATGCGCCGCAGGCGACCTCGACCGAAGAGCTGTCCGACCAGGTACAGAGCGCCGTCGATGATGCCCCAGGCGACGTTGCAGCCGATCACCGCGATGAGCAATTGACGCGCGCCTTCGCGACCTTCGTCCTCGATGATGATCCCCGCACCCAGCGTGAACGTGAGCGTCATGATGAGGCCGAACAGAATCTCACCGAGACTTGTTGCCGGGTCAACGAGTCGATGCACGAGCGAAGAGCGGCTTTCCGATGTCATTTCTTGTTTACCTCATCGCTGGACGTCGGTCAGGATGCACGGCTTGCCGCAACTCAAAGCGGCACGAAATACAGCAGCAGCGCGATCATCAGGTACACGGCAATGAGTTGCACGCCCTTGTACCAGTTGCCCGATCCACCCGACGCCACGAGCGCTCCGATGAACACGGTGAGGAACAACAAGCCGACGCCGCCCGCACTGAAAGACAACTGAAAGTAACGCGGCCCAACGAAGTAACTGGCGAACACCAGCACCGGTGCCACGAACAGCGCGATCAGGATGCAACTGCCGAGGGCGATACCGAGTGACAGGTCGAATCGACCCTTGCGCGCCATGCTGACTGCGGAGATGCCCTCGGCGACACCGCCGACACTCGCCAGCAGCACGATTCCCAGGAACGGGGCCGAGAGCCCAAGCGCCTCGCCCGTACCCTCAACGGCACCCACGAGTATTTCACTCAGAAATGCGGCAAGCACCGAACTGCCGACAAGCACTCCAAGACACAAGCCCAGGCTCCAGGGCTTAGCGTGTTCCTCGGCGCCGGCCTTGGCTGCGCTCGCGAACATTTCCGGATGCGTGCGGATCATGAACACCAGATACAGCGCATACAACACGAGCAGCAAAACCGCGAGCCCGAGGTTGATGCTTTCCTCCTCTATTGTGGCTGCGCTTGGCGAAAACGTGCTCGAATAAATGCTGGGCAAGGCCATGCTGATGACCGCAATGAACATCATCGTGGTATAGACGCCCACGGCCTTCGGATTGAACTCGAGCATGTGGTATCGCAGCCCGCCGAGCAGGAAACTGAGGCCGAGCACCAGCAGCAGGTTGAACAGGATCGCACCGACGAGCGATGCAGCCACCATCGTATAGAGACCCGCCTTCAGCGCCACGACGCAGATGATCAGCTCGGGAAGATTCCCGAACATGGCGTTCAGAAGGCCGCCGATGGAATCGCCGGTGTAATGCGTCAGGTGTTCCGTGCTGTGGCCGATCAGCCGTGCAACCGGAATGATCGCCAGCGCCGCGATCAGGAACATCACCGGCGCGGTGATGCCCGGCACGTACTCGAGCGCCATCGCGATCGGTACGAAGACGAGCATCCAGTGTTGCGACCAGTTGATCTTTTGCATCAGCGAGCTCCTGTTCCGGCAGTCGCTAGGCGTTGACCGCGAAGTCGCCGCCGAGGGCGAGGTGCAGGTTGACGCGTTGCACGCGCCGTTCGCTTTGCACCCGAAGCAGGTTCATTCGCGAGACGTGGTAGGCCAGCTGCTGCTGCTGAACCGAGCGTAAGTCGCCCGAACCGACGCGATAGCGCGTCTCCGCGAGCCGCAACGCGCGCTCGGCGTCAATCGCGGCCGACGCCAGGATTGCTTCGCGATCCTGCAGAGCGAACTCGCTTGACAAGGCATTCTCGACATCGCCGAATGCCTTGAGCGCTGTCTGGATGTACTGCGCGATCGCTTGCTTTTGCTCAGCGGTACGGACCTCGACCTGCGCCTTGAGCGCTCCGCCCGTGAACAAAGGTGCAAACACGCTGCCGCCCGCGCTCCAGACGGGATTGTCCCGGTCCTGGAGAACGAACAGGTCGCTGGTGATGTCGGAGCCGCTGCCGGTCAGCGAAATGCGCGGCAGTCGGGCGGCCTGCGCCTCCTTGACCCGACTGAAAGCGGCCGCCACACGCTGCTCTGCCGCAATGACGTCGGGCCGCCGCTCGAGCAACTCGGATGGCAGGCCCGCCGGTACGGTCGGCACCAGACTGCCGAGTTGCGTTGGCGCGGTAATTTCGGCTGCAGGATATCGTCCGACCAGCAGTTCCAGGGCGCGCAAGGACTGTTCATGAGCCAGCTGCACCTGGCGCAGGCTGTCGCGGTATGTCTGCAGGTTGACGCGTGCCGAGGCGACGTCCAACTCGCTGCCGATTCCGACCCGCAGCCGCTGCTCCGCAAGCTCCAGCAGCTTGGCCGCCGCATCCACCATTTCGCTGAGAAGGTCCCGTTGCAGCGCGGCCTCGGTAGCGAGGAACCAGGACTTGGCGACGAGAGCCGCCAGCGACTGGCGGGCGAAAGCGAAGTCCGCATCTGCGGACGCGTGCTGCTCCTTGGTACTCCGTACGCTGTAGCGGACGCGTCCCCAGACGTCGAGCTCCCAGGATGCGCTCACGAGCACGCCTTGCAGGCCCGAATTGTCACCGGACATCTCGCCGCCGGCGCGGCCGAGCGCATCAACTGCCGGATAGAGCTCGCCGCCCGCAACGCGGACATAGGCCGCCGCCTGCTCGACGCGTGATGCCGCGACCCGCAGATCGCCGTTGTACTTCATCGCCTCCGCGACAAGCTCCTCGAGCTTGGTGTCGGCGAATGTCGCCAGCCAGTCTCTTTCGACGTCTCCCGGGGTTGCCGGTCCCGCCGTCCACTGATCTGGCAATGGCGTAGTGGGCAGTACCTGTTCGCGCAATTCGTCTGACGATGGTGGCGACTCGAGAATGCAACTCGCAAGTGCGACGCACGCCGCGAGCAGCAAACGCGAGCGCCAAACGGCACCCGCAGCGCGACTCGACGTGCGCTTCTCTGCCATTTCAGTGCAGCTTGAGGATGAGGTAGTTCAAGTAAGAACCGACTCGAAGAATGACCCTGCGGAGAATCTGAATGTGACGACCGTGCTGCGTGTAGATCGCGCCCTGCCCCACGGCGCCCGCCGCCAGGAACAGTTCCTGATCGCGCTCGGCGATGTTGAGTCGTACGGCAAACCGGCCCGGAGGCAGTGGAACAGCGCCGGTTTGCGGTATCGTCTGACTCATCGGGATCTGCCCTTGACCCTGCGCCCACACGATGGAATCCACGGATGCCTTGATGATCCGGCCCGGGTAAGTCGGCAGCGCAATTTCCGCTTCGTCGCCTGGCATCACTTCGTGCAACTCGTTTTGGTGATAGAGAGCGATGACCTGGAACTCGTCCTCGACGAACGTCATTACAGGTAGCGCCCCGAGGGCTGTTGCCATCTGACCCGGCCGCAACTGCAAGTTGATGACCGTGCCGTTGGCGGGGGCGTAGAACACCGTCTGTGAAAGCTCCCACCGCGCGTTGGCGAGCTGGGCTTTGATCTGTGCGATTTCCGCCTGATCGTCGCCAACCGTTGCCCCGAGGCGCGCACGGATCTGTGCTTCGGCAGCGATGTTCGCGCTCAGCTCCGCCTCAAGCTGGCTCACGTCTGATTCCGTCTGCTCGAGGGCGAAGCGGTCTCCTGCGCCGGTGTCAGCGAGCTCCCGATTCTGCTGCACCCTCTTGCGGGACAGCTCGAGTTTGGCGCGCACTGCCCGAGTGCGGCTGACCGCGGACCGCAACTCCTCGTTGAGCTGCTGAACCGAGCCCTCGGTCGCCGCGAGCTGCGCCTCGAGAGTGCGCACCTGCAGCTCGAACGGCGTCGGGTCGATGCGGAACAACACGGCGCCCTTTTTGACCGCGCTGTTTGGCTCTACGGGCACTTCAATTACGCGGCCGCGAACCTGCGGCACGACCTGCACGACGTACTTGATCACGCGGACATCAGCCGACGACGGCGCATAGATATTGAGCATCAGGATCAGTGTGGTCAGGGCGACGATCGGAATCACCACCACCGTGACCTGCGACACCTTGTTCCACGGCAGCAATTTGAACTTGAAGAAGATCAGCCAGACGAAGAACGCATAGATCGCGAGCAGCAGGGCTTCCATCAGCGAACCCCCTCGCTCGCCTGGCCCGCCGACGCGCGGCTCTCGAGCTTGGCAAGGCGCTCACGGATCAGCTGCATCGCACCAGACAGCTCACCGCGCTTCTCGAGCGCCTCCAGTTCCTGCCGCAAGCGTCCCAGCTCTTCGCGCAATGAAGGAGATTCAGCAGCGGTCTCGCCCTTCGCCTTCAGCTCGGCGTAATAATCTTCGTGCTTGTCCCGACCGTACGCCAGCTGGTACAGAGAGGGCTTCGAATAGGCCCATAACCACGCCAGCGGCCAAAGCAAGCCCCCGAAAACCAGCGACAGAAGACACAGGACGTGAATCGCGTCCTTCTGTGGATGGTGGCGCTTTTCTGCAACTTTCTCCGGCAGGATGTGAACCAGCCAGAACAGCGCGATGCCGCCGATCGGAAGCACGATGATGATGAAGAGCGCGAGAGCGTTTGCCGCCTTGTCGGCGAACGCGCCGCTCGCAGCCAAACACGGCGCGGCCACGGTGCAGGTGAGAACGAGCACAACCGCTCGCACGATTGTCGATATCCGCACTTTTGCGATCATCCCGTTACTGTGCCCGACTTCGGGCCGCTTCTTGTTCGTTATGGCACGCGCCGAATGGTAGTGAAAGATACCACACGGACACGTGCCATCATGAACTCTCAGCGCGGCGTGATCGAATACGGATTGCCCCCGAGGGCATTTGAAATGTCCGCAATCGCATTCTGGGCCCGCACGCTATTGCCGGCGGCATCCAGGGGCGGCGAAATCACCGCGATGCCGAATTTGCCGGGTGCGACGGCAATGATGCCGCCACCGACGCCGCTCTTCGCCGGCAGGCCCGTGCGATACAGCCATTTGCCGGAATCATCGTACAACCCGGCAGTTGCCATCACGGCAAGCACTTCCGGAACGTTGTCGGCGCCGATGACCTGCTTGCCGGTCACGGGATTCTTGCCGCCATTGGCAAGGGTCGCGGCCATCGTCGCGAGGTCCTTCACATTGACTCCGATGGAGCACTGCCGCGTGTAGATATCCGTGGCCCGGTCCGGATTGTCCTTGATGTGCCCATACGCAAACATCAGCCGGCCGATCGCCTGGTTGCGCTGGTTCGTTTCCGCTTCCGATTTGTAAACGTCTTCGAGAACGGACAAGGAGCGACCGGCGAAATTGTTGTGGATGCCCAGAATCTTGCCCCATATTTCGTCGTAGCTGCCGCCCGTGACCATGCTGGTGGAGGTGATCTCGCCGGGGTTGACCATCGCGTTCATCTCACTGCCCCGGTAATGCTCGATGGCGACGATCGAGTTGAACACCTGCCCCGTCGCATCGACACCCATATTCTCGGCGATCGCCGCCGGACCCTGATCCTCGATGACTCTCGCCATCGTGAACACCTTCGAGATCGACTGGATCGATACCTCGGTGGCGAGGTCGCCGGCCGTAAAGACCTTACCGTCCACGGTGATCAGGGCGATGCCGTAGACGTTCGGATCCACCTTGGCGAGCGCCGGAATGTAATCCGCGTTCTTTCCTTCCTGCAGCCCGCGATACTTGGCATAGGCCGCTTCGACCGTTGTCTGAACGGCCTTCGGATCACGCGCCGGATCCACCGGTGTCTTGGCGGCAGCCGCGCCGCAGACGAATGCCGCCGCGACCACCACGACAATATTGCGAATTCGAGCGCTCATTACTTGCCTCCCCAGCTATACCCAAAGTTGTACTTGGCCGAAAACTGGAAACGCAGGTCGTCGACGGTAAAGCCATCGGAGAAATTTTCCCGGTCGCCCCACTGCAGTTCCCCACCCCACATGAGATTGTCGATCGAGTGGTTCAACAGGTTGACCAGGACGTACTGTCCCCGCTTGAACGCCGAAGGCGCCTGGGCGGCGCTGTTGTCGAAGTCGATCAACGAATAACCGATCGTGCTGGTCCACGTCGTGTTCCACGTGCGGTCGTAGAACGCTACCAGTCCCAGGAGCGGAAGCGCTTCGGCGATGTCCGCGCCACCGGTGGCCCCGACGTCGACCGTCGCATCGTTCATGTAGTTGGCGATTCCCTCGCCGTAGACCACCTGAAGCCGCAGCGTGTCCTGCCCGAACTTCAGATTGGAACTCACGTTGATCCCCCATCCGGTCGCATCCCCCGAGACATCCACCGGCACGGGAGTGCCGTCGTCCCATTCCATGTAACGCAGGATGCCTGCGACCTGCACGTGGCCCCAGTCGCGCGTCATGCGGTAGTGAGCCGTCAGATCTGGCAGTGGAAAGCGCGCCGTAACATCGGCGAGCTCGGGGCTTCCGACTGCAACGCCGGGATCGCCGCTCGCGCCGGGTCGCTCCATGGCAATGAACAGTTCGTCGTTCCCCTGCATCGGCATATAGCGCAGCTGCACGTTGCGGAAGAAGACCATCCCCGGAGGGCCCCAATACTCGATCGAGTTGGGAAAAACATCCGGATCCATGAACGGGCTCCAGCTCTGCCCGGCGCCCCACTGACCGTACTCGCCCCAGGCGTGTCGTAGCCGGAAGGTGGTCTGCCCTGCATCCGTTCCCGTGCCGAAAAGTTCGAACTCGAAGATCGTCTTGATCTCGCCGTTCGTGGTCGGAATGAAGCCCTTGACCCCGAGGCGGCTCTGGCGCACGCCCGCGAAGGTGTGACCGTCCTCGCCAAACTCGTCCTCGAATGAGGGCAGCTTGGTGGGTCGCAGCACGTCGAACCAGTCGGGGTCGTTCTGTCCGGACTGGTAACCCATGTCGAGCATCGCGAAGCCGTAGACGTCCAGGCGCTTCTCACCCTGGTCCTCTGCTGGCGCTGCCGCGACATAGGTCGCGGCAAGTGCCATTAAGGCGAACATCCAGTGACATCGTCGAATGATCATTGCCCTGTCTCCTTTCTCAATTTGCAGTCGGTCGCTGACTCGCGGTATTTCATGCGCGCTTGCGGGCACGATGCACGTGCGCCTCGTCGGTGCTCGCCGCTGTCAGAGCCTCGGGTTTCAGCACCCGCAGGCCGTACGCCGCGTTGTAGCCATGGATCTCCTTGACATCGAGCTTGCGCATGAACTCGATCGTCTCGCGCGTGATCACCTGCCCCGGAACCATGATCGGGAATCCGGGCGGATAGGGAATGACGAAATCGGCGGCCACGAGCTCGGGCCCCTTGTCGAGCCGCTTCTCCATCTCCTGCGAGTGGAGCTTGACGTGAGCGCAGTTCTCCGCCCGATAGCTGGCGAAGAAGGCGCGGCGCATGTGTCCTTCGGAAGTCGCGCTGCGCGGATCGTCGCGGAAACTATCGTGAAAGTGCGTGAAGTTGGGAAGATCGGGAACATCCTCGACCAGCGCCTTGACGCGTGCGCTGAATTCCCCGCGCTCCTCTTCCGTCTGCGCCGCGAGCCGTGCGTCGATCTCGCGCGCAAGCGTAGCCAACACCTTGATGAGGTGCGCCGTGTCGCTGCGGGAGTTGTTGATGTTGATCTGCAACAGCACGCTGTTGCGCGACGTCTTGTTGAGCTGGATGTCGAAGCGCTCAGCGAGCAGGTTCTTGAGTTCTGTGCCGTCGAAGCCCGCCCGGCCGCAGAACAGCGTCAGGCGCGTCGGATCGAGCGCAATCTCGTCCTGGTCCATCGCATCGAGCAAGGCGTGCCAGGTCGACCCGGGCATGCCGAAGTCGTCGAGGCCCGACTGCCGGAACTCGGCCGGTACCATTTCCGCCGGCGTCAGGATATGAAAGTACTTCGCGATCAGCGGGTGATCGTTGACCTTGCGCCTGATCTCGAGCGCCAGCTCGGTCGCTTTCGAGGTGAGCTCGTAGCCCTCGAGCTCCATCTGTCGCCGCGCGCAGTCCAGCGAAGCGAGGATTTGCAGGTTGGGCGATGTCGAGGTATGCGTGAAAAACGCTTCGTGAAACGCCGCCTCGACGGTGTGAAAGTCCTGGTCCCGTACCAGCATCATCGAGCCCTGGCGCAGCGCGGACATCGACTTGTGCGTCGAGTGCGTCTGATAGACGCGGATCCGCACCTTGTCGGGATCCGGCTTCAAGTGCATCGTCGCCAGCCGGGGGTCATTGGCATCCAGCGCTGCGGCGGCAGCCTTGGACGCTTCGTATTCGGCGCGATAGCCCGGCGCCCGGTAACGCCGCGTGAGGTACTGGGCGGCTGCCATCGCGGTTCGCCGCCGATGCAGCAACGAGTAGCGTGCGAAGCCGAACCACGCTTCGTCCCAGAGGAACACCAGATCCGGCTTGATCGCCAGGCACTCCTCCATCACCCGCACCGTGTTGTACATGTGCCCGTCGAAGGTGCAGTTGGTGAGATCGAGCAGCTTGACGCGATCGAGCTTGTCCTCGGCCTTGAGCGCCAAAAGTGCGCGCTTGATGGTCGTCAATGGCACGGCCCCGTACATCGAGTACGCGGTCATCGGATAGGCTTCGAGATAGACCGGCTGCGCGCCTGCGAGCACCATCGCGTAGTGATGCGACTTGTGGCAATTGCGATCGATGAGAACGATATCGCCGGGGGCAAGCAGCGCCTGCAGCACGATCTTGTTGGAAGTCGATGTGCCATTAGTGGCGAAGAACGCGTGCTCGGCACCGAAAGCCCGCGCTGCGAGCTCCTGCGCTTTCTTGATGTTTCCGGTCGGCTCGAGAAGACTATCGAGACCGCCGCTGGTCGCCGAGGATTCCGCCAGGAAGATATTGGTGCCGTAGAAATGCCCCATGTCGGCAATCCAGTGCGAGCGGAATACTGACTTGCCGCGCGCGACCGGCAAGGCGTGGAAAGTACCCACCGGGCGCGAGGCATATTTCTTGAGGTTGCTGAAGTACGGCGTCTCGTAGCGCGCACCGACCCCCTGCAGGACGCTGAGGTGCAACTCCATGACCTCCTCGGCGCTGTAGAAAATTCGCTGAAACAGCCTCGCATCATCCGTTCCCGCGAAGTCCTCGGTGCCCTCTTCGGTGAGCGCATAGATATCGAGCTCGGGCCTGATCTGCTTGATGATGCGTGCGAGGGCGGCGAGATAACCTCGTGGCTGAATGGCGTCAGGCGACACCTTCAGGATCGAATGCATCAGCTGCCGGATGCGCGACGTGGGGAAATGGGATTCGAATTCCATGCGCTCATTGATGACGACCGCCTGGACGTCGAAATTGAACAGCACGGCGATCAGCGCATCTTCGAAGCCGCCTACGGTGACCACTTCGTACACGAACGGATCGTCGGCGCGCCGCAGCTTGTGAACAGCCGCTTTCAGCTGCTGCCATTGCGTCGGATCCCGCGGCGTCACGCTAAGCACCTCGAAGTACGGCCGCTCCCCCTGTTCGCCGGCGATTGGCGGGGGCAGGAAGTCTCTGGCCTCCAGTTGGTCCTCGGCCTCCGGTTCCCACACCCGCGCATCCCGCCGATACGCTCCCGTGGTCAGGGTCGAGGCGATACGGCGCGCAAGCCTGGCGAAGGCCATTGCAT
>Ga0180104_1000202_pt1 | contig 12560 bp, 11 predicted proteins | sample EasRiv730_16_1Da_FD_121791 | JGI IMG/M metagenome (GOLD analysis project Ga0180104, IMG submission 121791) | Soil microbial communities from meander-bound floodplain in the East River, Colorado, USA - East River metaG ERMLT730_16_1Da | ecosystem: Environmental > Terrestrial > Soil > Floodplain ... | reverse complement strand
TGGGGCGCTCGAAAAATGCAATAAAGTTCCCGTCGGCCCGGATCATCGCCCGGATGAAGTGCTCTTCCAGCATCGCACCCAGCACCATGCCCAGGATCGCCGGCGCCACCGGAAAGCCGTTCTCCTCCATCAGGTAGGCAACGACGCCGAAGACGAGCACCAGCACCACCCCGAAGATGGAGTTGTTGATCGCGAACGAGCCGACGACGCAGAACAGCAGGATCACGGGCATCAGCAACTCGCGCGGCGCGCGCAGGAGCTGCTTCGCGCTCTTGATGGCGGCGATGCCGAGCGGCAGCATCAGCAGGTTCGCCAGGATGAACACCATGAAGATGGCGTAGATCGCCACGGCGTTGGTCATGAAGATCGACGGCCCGGGATTGAGCCCCTTGATATAGAGCACGCCGATCACGATCGCGGTGATCGAGTCGCCCGGGATGCCGAACACCAGCGCCGGCACCCATGCCCCGGCGAGCGCGCTGTTGTTGGAGGCGCCCGCCTCGATGATGCCCTCGACGTGGCCGGTGCCGAACTTCTCGGGCTCCTTGGAGAATTTCTTGGAAACCGCATAGCTCATCCACGCGGCGATGTCGGCCCCGGCGCCGGGAAGCACGCCGATCGCCGTGCCGAGCGCGCTGCCGCGCAGCACCGGCATGCGGTAGCGCTTGGTGAGCGTCCACATGCCGCGAAACACGTTGCCGATCTGCGCCTGCGCCATCTCCCAGGGCTCGTCGATGCGCGACACGCTGCGAATGATCTCGGACACCGCGAACATGCCGATCATGATCGGGATCAGGGTGAGCCCGCCGGCGAGCTCCGCGTTGCCGAAGGTGAAGCGCGGGAATCCCGCCGGATTGTCCAGCCCCACCGAGGCCACAAGCAGCCCGAGGAGCAGCGAGACGATGCCTTTCAGGGGGTTGGCAAACGCAATGAACACGGCGCAGAGCAGGCCTAGTGTGACCAGCCAGAAGTATTCGAACGAAGAAAACTTGAGCGCCACCTCGGCAAGCGCCGGCGCCGCCACGATCAGCACCGCCGTGCCGAACAGCCCGCCGATGACCGAGAATACGAGCCCCGCGCCGAGCGCGAGCTCGCCCTGACCCTTTTTCGTCATCGCGTACGCTTCATCGGTATACGCGGCGGACGCGGGCGTTCCCGGCATGCGCAGCAGGCAGCTCGGGATGTCGCCGGCAAAGATCGCCATCGCGGTCGCAGTCACTATCGAGGCGATCGCGGGCACCGGCTCCATGAAAAACGTGACCGGCACGAGCAGCGCGGTCGCCATGGTCGCCGTGAGCCCGGGCACCGCGCCGACGAACAAGCCGAACGCCGCCGATGCCAGGATCACCCAGAGCACATACGGATCAAACACCAGCGCGAGCGCCTCAAAAAGCATACTGCTCCAGCAATCCCCAGGGGAGCGGAATGCGCAGCACCTTGTAGAAGGAAAGATGAATCGCGACAGTCGCCAGCACGGCGACGATGGCGGCAACGCGCCACGAGCTTCCGAGGATCCGCATCCACAAGGCGAGCAACACGATGCCGGTGATATGGAAGCCGAGGGTGTCGGCAGCGAGGATGTAGAACACGAGGCCGCCGAGCACGCCGGCCACGCCGAGGGACGGCCGGCGGCGGGACATCCAATCCGGCAATGCGAGCCACGGCGCGCCCTGGCGCACGCCCGCGACGATAAGAAACATGCCGCAGGTTCCGAGCCCGGCGGCGATCAGGCCCGGAAACCATGCCGGGCCGAACCTCTGCCCCGGCATGGCCGGAAACCCCTGGACATGCCAGAGGATCGCTGCGGCGAGCGCGACGAGCGCCGCGCCGGTCAGCGCATCGTTGACCTTGATGCGGCGATCCTTATTTGGCGAGCCCTACGGCTTTGAGCGCGGCTCCCAGGTTCTTGTCCGATTCAGCCATGAATTTCGTGGTGCCCGCCGGATCGGCCCAGACGACGCCGAAGCCGCGGCTCGCCATGAAGTCCTTGTACTCCTTGGAGTCGTAGACCTTCTTCAGCGCGGTGACCAGGGTCTTCTGCGCCTGCGCCGGAATTCCTTTCGGCGCCGCGATGACCCGCCAGGCCGCGATCTGCCAGTTGGTGCCGAGCTCCTTCTTCAGCGTCGGCACGTTGGGGTAGAGCGGCGGCGGAGCCGCGTCCATGATCGCCAGCGCGCGCACCTTGCCGCCGTCGATCATCGCGCGCGCCTCGGGAATCGAGCACGGCACGACCTCGACGCCGCCCGCGACCAGGTCCTGCAACCCGGGCGCCGCGCCTTGCGAGGGCACCCACGGCAGCGCCGCGGGATCGATGCCCTGGTCCTTGAGCAGCCCGGCGATCGCGAGGTGCCAGATGCCGCCCTGGCCGATGCCCGAAGCCTTGAGCTTGCCGGGGTTCGCCTTGATCGCCGCCAGCAGCTCCTTAACCGACTTGTACGGAGAGTCGATGCGCACGTTCACGCCCGCCGGGTCGGCGTTGACCAGGCCGATCGGCGTGTAGTCGGTGTGCTTGAGCGGCGTCAGGCCGACGTGATGCATCATCGTGATTTCGACGGTGATCATGCCGATGGTGTAGCCGTCGGGGCTCGCCTTGGCGATCGCGTCGTGGCCGACCACGCCCGAGCCGCCGGTGCGGTTGACGACGTTGAAGGGCTGCTTGAGCTCCTTCTCGAGCAGCGTGGCGATGATGCGCGCCGTGGCGTCGGTGCCGCCGCCCGCGCCCCAGGGCACGATCACCTGCACCGGGCGCTGTGGATACTGGGCATGAGCCGTTGCTGCTGCAAACACGAGCGCGGCCGCCAGCAGTCTGTTCATGACTCCTCCTCAGGTTGTCAGACAAGCATTCTAACCACGGGGCGGGCGTAAAATTTCGCCTTTCCGGAGGCACCCATGAACGCGCCCGCCCAAGCCGGACTCCCGGCTCTTCCGCTGAAAGACCCGAAGCTCTTCCGCACCCAGTGCTACATCGACGGCGAGTGGATTGGCAGCTCGAAGACCCTGCCCGTGGTGAACCCGGCGACGGGTTCGACCCTGGGGACCGTGCCCAAGATGGGCGCGGAGGAAGCGCGGCGCGCGATCGACGCCGCCGAGCGCGCCTGGCCGGCGTGGCGCGCGAAGACCGCGAAGGAGCGCGCCGCGATCCTGCGCAAGTGGTTCGACCTCATGATGGCGAACCAGGAGGACCTTGCGCAGATCCTCACCGCGGAGCAGGGCAAGCCGCTCGCGGAAGCGCGCGGCGAGATCGCCTACGGCGCCTCCTTCATCGAATGGTTCGCCGAGGAAGGCAAGCGCGCCTACGGCGACGTCATCCCGCAGCACCAGCCCGACAAGCGCGTGCTGGTGATCAAGCAGCCGATCGGCGTCTGCGCGCTCATCACGCCGTGGAATTTCCCGAACGCGATGATCACGCGCAAGGCGGGCCCCGCGCTTGCCGCAGGATGCCCCGTGGTCATCAAGCCGGCTGGCCAGACGCCCTACTCGGCGCTCGCCATGGCCGAGCTCGGCGAGCGCGCCGGCATCCCGAAAGGGGTGCTCAACATCATCACCGGCGACTCGAAAGCGATCGGCGGCGAGCTGTGCGCGAGCCCGAAAGTGCGCAAGCTTTCCTTCACCGGCTCGACCGAGACCGGGCGCGTCCTGATGCGGCAATGCGCCGACACCATCAAGAAGCTCTCGCTCGAGCTCGGCGGCAACGCCCCGTTCATCGTGTTCGACGACGCCGACCTCGACGCCGCGGTCGAGGGCGCGCTCGCCTCTAAGTACCGCAACGCCGGCCAGACCTGCGTGTGCGCGAACCGCCTCTACGTCCAGGACGGCGTCTACGACGCCTTCGCCGCGAAGCTCACCGAAAAGGTGAAGGGCTTCAAGGTCGGCCCGGGCACCGAGCCCGGCGTGGTCATCGGCCCGCTGATCGACGAGCAGGGCGTGAAGAAGGTCGAAGCGCACGTCGCCGATGCCGTGGGCAAGGGCGCAAAAATCGTGCTCGGAGGAAAGCGCCATTCCCTCGGCGGCCTGTTCTTCCAGCCCACCGTGCTGACCGGCGTCACCCCCGACATGCAGGTGTCCCACGAGGAGACCTTCGGGCCGGTGGCGCCGCTCATCCGCTTCAGGACCGAGGAGGAAGCGATCCGCCTCGCCAACGACACCGAGTTCGGCCTCTCGGGCTACTTCTACAGCCGCGACATCGGCCGCATCTTCCGGGTTGCCGAGCAAATGGAGACGGGCATCGTCGGCGCCAACGTCGGCATCATCTCCACCGAGATCGCTCCGTTCGGCGGCGTGAAGCAGTCCGGCCTCGGCCGCGAAGGATCGAAGTACGGGCTGGAGGAATACCTCGAAGTGAAGTACATCCTGGTTGGAGGTATTGATAAGTGAAAGGGGAGGAGTTCAAGGACGACTTCCGCAAGGCGCTGCCGAAGGAGGCCATCGCGCAGCTCACCCGGCGCTCGGGCTGGCGCGCGACGGCCGCCTGGCTGAGCGACATTGCCGTTTTGGTCTTGGCAATTGGTGTGGCGTTGTACTACTGGCCGAATCCGCTCGTCCTGCTCGTCTGCATCTTGATCATCGGTACCCGCCAGCACGCGCTCTTCGTCATCGCCCACGACGCGGCGCATTACCTGCTCTACGACAACCGCCTGTTGAACGATGTGGTCGGCCGCACCTGCGCGATGCTGCAGGGGCTGTCGATGTGCACCTACCGCGTGATCCATCGCATGCACCACAACAACCTGTACGGCGCGCTCGATCCCGATACTGCTTTGCACGGGGGTTACCCTAGGGGCCGCGCATACCTCATTCGCAAACTCTTGAAAGACGTTTCCGGCCTGACGGCGTGGAAGACCTACGCCTACTTCCTCGGCGGCGCCCCTGCGCTCAACACATCGACCAATGTGGCCCTGCGGCCCCTGGATGACACGTCCGCGAAATTGCGCCAGGAAGCCCTGCACGACCGCAACATGGTGATCGCCTTTCACGTGTTGCTGCTCGGCGCCTTCGCGTGGAGCGGCTATCTCGTCCAGTACCTCGTGCTCTGGATCCTGCCTCTCGTGACGGTGGTCCAGGCGATCCTGCGGCTGCGGGCGATCGCCGAGCACGGCGCGACCACCGACTTCTCCTCGCCGCTCACCGCGGCGCGCACCAACCTCGCCCCGGCCTGGCTCGAGTGGCTGATCTTCCCGCATCAGGTCAACTACCACATCGAGCACCACCTCTACGCCTCGGTGCCGCACTACAACCTGCGCGCCTTGCACGAGGAGATGGTGAAGCGCGGCGTGCTGGAGGGCGCCGAAGTGATCCCGTTCCGCGGCACCCTCGGAAAGATTTTCGCCGAGCGCGCGAGCGCCTAAGTCTTCTTCAGCTTGAGCCGCATCGGCTTCATGGGAGAGCCGACGAATCCCACGCGCCGGTACATCGCCTGGGCGCGCTCGTTCTGCATGTCGGTGAGCAGCGTGATGCGCAGCACGCCTTCGCGGCGCGCCTCGGCGACGACGTGCTTGAGCAGCGCCTCGCCGATGCCGCGCTTGCGGTGCTCGGGCGCGGTCACCAGGTCCTCGAACAGCGCCGCCTTGCCGCCCTCGGCGGTGCTGATGGTGTAGAGCAGGCTCGCCATGGCGACGACCTCGCGCCCGTCGCGCGCCACGTAGACCTTTCCCTTGGCGGGGTCGGACAGGATCGCCTGCAGCGCAGCCCGCTGCTTCTCCGCATCGGGCGAAAATTCCGCCTCGGACTCGAACAGGATGCCGAGCAGCTCGACGAGCCGGGCAAGATCCGCCGCTTTCGCCAGATCGAACCTGATTTCGCTCATGCGTTGGTCAGCACCGGCAGCCTGCCGTCGGCAAAGCGCACTTCCATCTTCTTGAGCGCCGCCTCGATGCGCTTGTAGGCCTGCGCGCGCACGTCGAATTGCCGGCCCGGCGCGGTGCGGAACTTGCAGCGAAAAACCTTCACCCCGGGATCGACGCGGTACAGCTTGCCCTTGAGCGTCTCCATCAGGAGGGGCCCGATCTCCGGGTCGGCCTTCATCTCTTCGCCGACCTTCTTGATCAGCTTGCGGATCTTCTCGCTGTCGGTGTCGATCGGCAGCGGCAGGTTGAACTTCTCCACCACCCAGTCGCGCGAGGTGTTGCGCACCGTGCCGAGCGCACCGTAGGGAACGAAATGCAGAGGCCCGTTGTGGTGCCGCAGCGCGACCGTGCGCAACGTGATGCGCTCCACCGTGCCCTTGGAGTTCCCGCCGGCCTCGATGTATTCGCCGATGCGGAAGGCGTCCTCGGCGAGGTAGAACACGCCGGCGATCACGTCGCGCACCAGCGCCTGGGCGCCGAAGCCGAGCGCGAGGCCGACCACGCCCGCGCCGGCGAGCACCGGCGTGATCTCGATGCCGAGCGCCCAGAGGGAGGAGAGGACCAGCATCACCATGAGCAGTACCGCCGCGGTGACGCGCAGCAGCGGCAGCAAGGTCAGCAACCGGGAGTGCTCGTCGGGCTCGGCGTGCGGGCTCGCCGGCCGGATGCGGGCGAGCCGCTGGTCGATGGCGGTGCGCACCGTGATCCACACCACGTGCGTCAGCAGCACAAGCGTCGCCACGCCCAGCAGCCGCAGCACGAGGCGCAGCCCCGGGCTTTCCGCGGCGGCGAGCGCAAGGACCGGAGTGTCGACGACCACCGCGCCGATCCCCAGCGCGGCGAGCACGACGGCGAACCGCGCCGCCGAAAGGACGATGCTCGGCAGCACACGATCATCGTCGCCCTGCAAGAAGAAGAACACCATGTCGCGCAAGCCGATCTGCAGCGCGATCACCGCGGCCACGATCGCCGCGAGCGTCGCCGCCTTGGCGCTCATCAGCCAGATGCCGTAGACCGCTACGACCAGCAGCGCCAGCACGAAGGACCTCGGGAACCGCGGCGCGCCTCGAGGGCGGCCAAAGAACAGGAACGCAGTGATGACGAGGAGCAGCGCCGCCCCCGTCACGGTGACCAGTCGCAGCGCGCCTGCCGTGTGCGCGGCACCTCCTACGCCCTCCATCACGCCGGCCACAAAGGCCCCCAGCGCGAGCAAGCCGACCACGGCTATCGCAGCCGCCGCAAGCCAGCCGGCGCTTTCGTCGGCCACGGGCACCAGCCGCCGGCGTGGGCGAGCGGGCGCGAGCACGGTGACGATGAGGATCCACCCGAGCCGCAGCACCAGCAGAAGGAGCGCAGCCGCAACGACCAGCTCCTGCACGCCCGAAGGCCAGGAGAACGCGGCAGACGCGCCGATGGCCGCGATCGTGAAGATCAGCAGTCCCGATACGCGAAGGACCAGCCGCCGCAGAGCGAGCCGCAACGCCTGCCGCGACGACGCGGGGACGGTCGACTGGATTTCCCGCAACGGGGAGTACGCGTAGGTCCAGTAGAGCCATTCGACGCCGATGCCGACGAGCAGCAGGATGACGACGTAAGTGAAAGCCGCGACGCCGGTCGCGCTCATGAGCGATGCGTGCGTCACCGCGATGAGCGAGCGCAGCTCCTCCGGCGCGCGCAGGACGTCGCCGCGCAGCGATTCCATCCTTGCGGCCGCATCCGCGAGCGCCTGTACCGACCAGCCGGCGAGCGACTGGTTCAAGGCGTGACCCATTCCTGGGGCAGGCGCGCCGCCGACGCGTCCGCGTAGGGGGGAAGCACGCGCGTCGCAACCACGCCCGAGCCGCTGACGCGCGCCTGGCAGGCGAGTCGCTCGGCGTTGCCGGCGCCCACCCGGGCGAGCGTGCTGCGCTCGGCCTCATTCATCGGCGACAGCTGCTCGGCGCCGGATTCGATGCGCACGCGGCAGGTGCCGCAGCGGCCGCGGCCGGAGCAGACATGGGCGTGCGGCACATCGCTCAGGCGGCTGAGCTCGAGCATGGAAAGCCCGCGCCGTCCTTGAGCCGACAGCTCGCCGTCGTAGGCGATGGCCACGCGCGCGAGCCGGTCGCGCAGAACTCGCGCAGCAAACAGGCCGATGGCGAGGATCACGAACGCTCCGTACCCGAGCAGCAGCTTCGACTGCAGGGCATTCAGCGGGTCGGTGACGGCCACCACACGCCGCAGGTTCGCGGTGATGTGGTCACGCCACGCCGTATCGGTGGCGAGCTTCTCCAGCACTTCCCTGCCGGCTTCGGCGAAGCCGAGGAGCGCGAGGATCGGCACCGCGAACAGCACCGGCAGCACGAAGCCGCCGATTCGCTTCCAGACCGGCTTCAGCACGAGCCAGGAATAGAGCCCGACGGCGGCGTGGATCCAGACCACCATTACCACGCCGAGCTGCTGAAACGCGTAGCCCGGCGAGAAGCTCCAGTACACCGCGAGCATCTGGCCGAAGGTGGAATCGAAGTTCGGCGTTACCTCGCCCGCCATGTGCATCACGATGGCGTGGTTGAGGAGCAATGGCGGCGTCGCGAGCCCGAGGCAAAGCTGCACCACGTCGGTCTTGCTCATCGCCAGCGACCGGCGCGCCGAGATGGCGTACACGCCGAGCGCGAGGTGGATCAGCGCCGAAAACACGAGCAACCCCTGGCCGGCGATGCTGCGCCACGGGCCCATCAGCCACGGCCGCCAGCTCTCCATCGCGGCGAGCGAATGCATGCCGAGCATCAGGTTGGCCATGTGGCCGGTGACGAACGCCATCAGCACCAGGCCGGACACGAGCCGCAGTGTCCGCAGCGTCATACGTTGAAGCGGAAGTGGATCACGTCCCCGTCGCGCACGGTGTAGTCCTTCCCTTCGAGGCGCAGCTTACCAGCCTCCTTCGCACCCTGCTCGCCGCCGCAGGCGACGTAGTCGTCGTACGAAGCCACCTCGGCGCGGATGAAACCGCGCTCGAAATCGGTATGGATCACGCCCGCGGCCTGAGGTGCGGTGCTGCCTGCGCGCACCGTCCAGGCGCGCGCTTCCTTCGGCCCCGCGGTGAAGAAGGTCTGCAGGCCGAGCAACTGGTACGCGGCGCGCACCACGCGGTTCAGCCCCGGCTCGTCCATCCCCATGTCCTCGAGGAACAGCTGCTTGTCTTCGTCGGACATGTCGGCGATCTGCGATTCGATCGCCGCGCTGACCGGGACCACGGGCGCGCCCTCCTTCGCCGCATGGGCCCTGACTTTCTCGAGCAGCGCCCGCGATCCCTCCTCGGCGATGTTGGCGACATACAGGGTCGGCTTCATCGTCAGCAGGAACAGGGGCGCGATCACTGCGCGCTCCTCTTTCGACAGTTCCGCGGTCCGCGCCGGGCGCCCGGCGTCGAGCACGTCCCTCACCTTGCCCAGGGCCGCTACCAGGCGAACCGCTTCCTTGTCGCCGGTCGTCTGGGCGAGCTTGGCGTGCTTGGCGATCTGCTTTTCCACCGAATCGAGGTCGGCGAGCGCCAGCTCGGTGTTGATGGTCTCGATGTCCGACACCGGGTCGATCTTGCCCGCGACGTGCACCACGTTTGCGTCTTCAAAGCAGCGCACGACGTGGACAATGGCTTCGGTCTCCCGGATATTGGCGAGGAACTTGTTGCCCAGGCCCTCGCCCTTCGACGCACCCGCGACCAGGCCTGCGATGTCGACGAATTCGACCACCGCCGGCACGACCTTCTGCGGCTGCTCGATTTCGGCGATCACGTCCAGGCGGCGGTCGGGCACCGGCACGATGCCGACGTTCGGCTCGATGGTGCAGAAGGGGTAGTTCTCGGCCGCGATCCCGGCCTTGGTGAGCGCGTTGAACAGGGTGGACTTGCCGACGTTCGGCAAGCCCACGATGCCGCACTTCATTTCTTGCCGAAGAGAGACTTCAACAAGCCTGGCTTCTCTGCGGGTATCTCTTTTTTGGGTTCTTCGACTTTCTTCGGAGGGTCGGCCTTCTTCGGTTCTTCGGTGTGCAGCTTGTTCATCGCCGCCTGCAGGTCGCCCGCCAAGATCTGGGGCATCACCGCCAGGGATTTCTCGATCGCGGCCTCGATCGCGGCGCGGTCCTCGGCCGAGGGCTTCTGCAGGACGTAGTCGGCGCCCTCGGTACCGGCGGGAGGCTTGCCGACGCCGAGCCGCAGCCGCCAGTACTCGTGCGTGGCGAGCCGCTGCGAGATGTCCTTGAGCCCGTTGTGCCCGGCGATGCCGCCGCCCTGCTTCAGCCGCACGGTGCCCGGCGGGAAATCGAGCTCGTCGTGCACCACGAGCACTTCCTCGGGCTTGATCTTGAAGAACCCGGCGAGCATCTGCACCGGCTGCCCGCTCAGGTTCATGAACGACTGCGGCAGCAGGAACCACGCGCCGCTGGCGTGCTTCCCCACGAGGGCCTTGAACTTCGGGTCCTTGCGCAGCACCACGCCGTTCGCCTGCGCGAAGCGCTCGACGAGCCAGAAGCCCGCGTTGTGGCGGGTGCGCTCGTACTCCTTGCCCGGGTTCCCCAGGCCGACCACCAGCCGGATCACGTGGCGTCTCTACTTCTTGTCTTTTTTGTCTGTCTTGTCGGCAGGCTTCTCAGCGCCCTTCGCAGCGGCGGGCTTCTCGCCAGGCTTGGCCGCACCCTTCTCGCCCTCGGCAGCGGCTTCGCCTTCCTTCGGCTCGGCGGCCTGCTCGGTGGTCGGAATCTCGGACGGCGCGACCGCGGCGGCAGCGGCTGCGGCTTCCTCTTCCTCGGTGATCAGCGTCGGCACCACGACCGTGGCGACCACGGGGTTCTCGTCCTTCTTCAGCGCAAGCTCCACGCCTTTGGGGAGCGCGAGGTCGCGCGCATGGATCGAGTTGCCCACCGCGAGGTTACCAAGGTCGACCTCGATGAATTCCGGCAGGTCGTCCGGCAAGCAGGCGATGTCGAGCTCGTTCAGCACGTGGCTGACGACGCCGCCCTGGTCCTTCACGCCCGGCGATTTCTCGGCGTTGGCGAAGTGCAGCGGCACCTTCATGTGCAGCTTCCGGTCCTTCATGACGCGCTGGAAGTCGACGTGCTGCACCTGCGGCTTGTACGGGTGCATGTTCACCGAGCGCAGCAGCACCTGCTCTTTCGCGCCGGCGACTTCCAGGGTGAGGATGGAGGCATGGAAGCGCTCGTTCCTCAGGTTGAGGTAGAGGGCCTTGTGGTCGAGCTCGATGTTGAGCGCGCCCTGGTCGCCGCCGTAGACGATGCCGGGCACGAGGCCCTTGCGGCGCAGCCGGCGCGCCGCGCTGGTGCCTTGCGTTTCGCGCTTGCGCGCAATGATTTCAATTGCCATTGGGGTTTCCTATTCAATAAAGAGCGAACTCACCGACTCCTCGGTGTAGATCCGCAGGATGGTCTCGGCGAACAGGCCCGCGACGGTGAGGATGCGGATCTTCTTGCAGGTGCGCGCGTCCTCGCCCAGCGGAATGGTGTCGGTGACCACAAGCTCGTCGAGATCCGATTTCGCAATGCGCTCCACCGCGCCGCCCGAGAGCACGGGGTGGGTGCAGTAGGCGACCACGCGCGTCGCGCCTTCTTCCTTCAGCACCTGCGCCGCCTTCACCAGCGTGCCGGCGGTGTCGACCATGTCGTCCATGATGACGCAGGTGCGGTCCTTCACCTCGCCGATCACGTTCATCACCTCGGAAACGTTGGCCTTCGGCCGGCGCTTGTCGATGATCGCCAGCTCCGACTCCAGGCGCTTCGCCAGCGCCCGGGCGCGCACCACCCCGCCGACGTCGGGCGAGACCACGACCACGTTTTCATAGCGCTGCTTCCAGACGTCGCCGAGCAGCACCGGCGCGGCGTAGATGTTGTCCACCGGGATGTCGAAGAATCCCTGGATCTGGTCGGCGTGCAGGTCCATCGTCAGCACGCGCGCCACGCCCACCGAGGCGAGCATGTTCGCCACCACCTTCGCGCTGATCGCGACGCGCGCCGAGCGCGGCCTGCGGTCCTGGCGCGCGTAGCCGAAATACGGGATCGCCGCCGTGACGCGCGCCGCCGAGGAGCGCTTCAGCGCGTCGATCATTACCAGCAGCTCCATCAGGTTGTCGTTGGTCGGGGCACAGGTCGACTGCAGCACGAACACGTCCTTGCCGCGCACGTTCTCGAGCAGCTCCACCATCACCTCGCCGTCGGAGAACTTGCCGACGATGGCGCGGCCGAGCGACAGGTTCAGGCCCTTCGCCACGTCCTGCGCGAGGCGCGGGTTCGCGTTGCCCGTGAACAGCATCAGCCGCTCGAGCGGCTGGTGGCTGGTCACGGCGGTGTTCATGGCGGTCATCAATTAATGGCTGGGGAGGAAGGATTCGAACCCTCGTATGGCGGAATCAAAATCCGCTGCCTTAACCAGCTTGGCGACTCCCCAGTTGAAGCCTGGAATCAATCTGTAAAGTCGTAGAGCGGGTGCCGATCCAATCCCCGCGCCACGAATCCCCGCATCCCCCCGGGTAAGTCGGACTGTAATGCGGCCTCTTGCAGCGCGCGGGCTTCCGCTTCGGTTTCGAACTCGGCGAAGACACACGCTCCGGATCCCGTAATGCGCGCCTGCGGGCGGTGTTTCCTGAGCCACGCGAGGCTCGCTGCCACGTCGGGATATCGGGCTACGACCGCGGCTTCGAGATCGTTCGCTCCCTGCCCCGACAAAAAGGG
>Ga0180104_1000200_pt1 | contig 12617 bp, 9 predicted proteins | sample EasRiv730_16_1Da_FD_121791 | JGI IMG/M metagenome (GOLD analysis project Ga0180104, IMG submission 121791) | Soil microbial communities from meander-bound floodplain in the East River, Colorado, USA - East River metaG ERMLT730_16_1Da | ecosystem: Environmental > Terrestrial > Soil > Floodplain ... | reverse complement strand
GCGTTTCACCTGCTGACGCCCGGCCTGCAGCGGATTTTCTTCGGCATGCCGGTGCATGAGCTCGGACATGCGCTCTCGGCCTGGTTCTGCGGCCACGCGGCGCTGCCGACGCTCTGGCGCACGTTCGTCGCCGAGGAGCGCGGGTGGCTCGCGCCGCTCGCGCTCGCGGGCGCGCTCGGGTACATGATGGTGCGCGCGCATCTCGCCGGGAAGACCTATCTCGTCGCGCTCGGCGCGGCGCTGCTCGTCGTGCAGGGCCTTGGGACGTTCTACATCAGGCCGACCACCGCGCACGCGCTTTTCTCGTTCGGCGGCGACGGCATGGGGATGGTGATCGCCACCGCGCTCATGTGCACCTTCTTCTTCGGCAAGCGCACGCAGCTCTACAAGGGCTGGCTGCGCTGGGGGTTCCTCGCGATCGGCGCGGCGGCGTTCTCGGACATGTTCGCGACCTGGTGGCGGGCGCTGAGCGATACCGGCGCGATCCCGTACGGCGAGATCGAGGGCGTGGGCCTCTCGGACCCGGCGCGGCTGGTCGAGGAGTGGGGCTGGACCATCAAGGACATGGTGCGCCGCTACGTGATGGTCGGCCTCGCCTGCCTCGCCGCGCTCGCGCTGGTCTACGCGTGGGGCGTGCGCGAGGCCTGGCGGAAGACCGGCGCACGCGAGCTCTAGACCAGCGGGAGCCCTACCGGAAGAGCTTCAAATAGGGCTCGAAGGCGTACCGCTTGCCGCGCTTGGCGCCGGTCGTCTCGCGCAGCAGGCCGAGCCGCTCCAGGTCGGCGATGAGCTTGTACGCCGATGCGGGGGAAACGCCCGCCGCCTTGCCGATCCGCGCGGCATCGGCCACCGGGTGGCGGTAGAGGTGCTGCATCACTTTCTGCGCGTTGGCCGTGCGGCTCCCCAGCTCCTGCAGCCGCTCCTCCACCTGCTTCTGGAGCTTGAGGATGTGGTCGAAGGTGGCGATGCCGCTGCGCGCGGTCTCGATCACGCCGACCAGGAAGAACCTGAACCACCCCGCGAGGTCGTTCTTCTCCCGCACCCGCATCAGGTTGTCGTAGTAGAGCTGGCGGTTGCGCTCGAAGAAATCCGAGAGGTACAGCACCGGCTGCTTGAGCAGTCCCCGGCTCACCAGGTACAGCGTGATCAGCAGGCGCCCGACGCGGCCGTTGCCGTCGAGGAAGGGATGGATGGTCTCGAACTGGTAATGCACGAGCGCCGCTTTCAGCAGCTCGGGGAAATGCCGCTGCTCGTCGTGCACGAAGCGCTCGAGATCGGCGATGAGCTCGCCGATGGAAGTGTGCACCGGCGGCACGAAGCTCGCGTCGTCGATGCTCGCTCCGCCGATCCAGTTCTGGCTCTTGCGAAACTCGCCGGGCTGCTTGTGCCGGCCGCGCACGCCGCGCATCAGCGTCTTGTGCGTCTCGCGCATCAGCCGCGCGGAGAACGGGAGCTTGCGCAGCTTGGCGACGGCCTCGTTCATCGCAGCGACGTAGTTGCGCACCTCCTCCCAGTCGTCGCGCCGCTCCGGCGCGACGTCCTTCTTCTCCAGGAGCGCCTCCTCCATGTCGGTCTGCGTGCCTTCGATCCGGCTCGACTGCGTCGCCTCCTTCAGCACGTGCATCTGGATGAAGAGATCGACGTTCGGCACGTGCTCCGAGTACATGTCGAGCTTCCCCAGCTCGCGATCCGCCTCGCCCAGCAGCTTCAGCAACGCCATGTCCTCCACCGTCCAGGCCCGGTGGATGGGGCTGGGCTGGAAGCTCCTGTAATGCGCCTGCTGCTCGTATCGGCCGGACTGGAACGACTTCATCGGCGGGGCGGCCCTGGGATCGACAGGCCGCGCTAAAACAGCGCCGGCCAGTGTTTTAGATTCTACGCAAGATCTAAAATAACGCAACGCGATAATCCCGCTCACGCGGGGCGGGCGTTGGCGAAGCTGATGCGCGAAGCGGGCTGGAGCATCAAGGACCTGGTGCGCCGCCACGTGACGGTCGGCCTCGCTTGCCTCGCCGCTCTCGCGCTGGTCTACGCGTGGGGCGTGCGCCAAGCCTGGCAGAAGGCCGGCGCACGCGAACTCTAAACCCCCCGCTCCCCCCGACTGGATCGGGGGTCGCTTCCCCCCTTCACAGGGGGGCGTTTCAGTTCAGAGGCGAGCCTGGTATTCCTTTTCCAGCTTGGAATGCGTGCTCCAGAAGGGCCGCGGCTCGGCGCCGTTGAGGACGTCTTCGAGGATGCCGGTGTGGACGTCCCAGCCGCTCATGACGCTGATCTGCGCGGCGCGGGCATTGAGGCCGGTGTGCGTGATGGTGAGGAGGACGTTCTTGCCGCGCGGCGAGAGCTCGAAGGTGACTTCGGTGTCGCCGCCGCCCATGTTCCAGCGGTAGGCGAGGACGCGGTTCGGCTCGAGGCGCGTGATCGTGCCCTCGAAATACGAGTGCTCGACGCCCTTGTACTTGTCCGGGATGTTCTGGTCGCTCGACAGGCAGTTGTGGTCGAACTGCAGCCGCGCGCGCCCGCCGACGCGCAGCTCGAACTCGCCGCCGCAGAACCAGGTGGCGCGCTTCTTCGACTCGGTGAGGTAGGCCCACAGGCGCTCGACGGGTCCGGGGAGCAGGCGCTCCATGCGCACGGTGGCGGGGGCGAGCAGGGTGGCGGGCAGGCTTGCGCGGTCGGTCATTGCTTTCTCCGTTGCTTGGGTTTGGGGGAGGCGGATTTCTTTGCGGCGGCGATCGCGTCTTCCGCGCGCAGCGCGGCCTCGAGGGCGTCGAGGCGGCCGGACCAGAAGTTGCGGCTCTTCACCATCCATTCGGTGACGGCGTTCAGCGGCTTCGGGTCGAGCGAGAGGTAGTGGTCGCGCCCCGAGACGTAGCGGCGCACCAGGCCCGCGCGCTCGAGGATGCGGATGTGCTTGGAGACCGAGTTGAGCGAGATCGCATAGGGCGCGGCGATCTCGGTGACGCGCGCCTCGCCGCCGGAGAGGCGCTCGAGGATGCTGCGCCGGGTCTCGTCGGCCAGCGCGATCAGGGTGTCGTCGAGGTCCATACGGGCCGAACGTTAACCCATATGGGTGAATGAAGCAAGCCGAAGCTCGTTACAGCTGTAACCCCTAAGAGCCGAACCCGTCTGCGACGCGGATGTCGAGAAGGTTGGGCTTGCCGCTGGCGAAGCCTGCGCGCAGCGCGGGGGTGATGTCCTGGGGGTCGGTGACGCGGTGGGCGGAGAGTCCGAAGGACTGGGCGAGCGACACGAAATCGAGCTCGGGGTCGCGGATGTCCATGCCGACGAACTTGTCGCTCTTGCGGAAGGAGACGAGCCGCTCCTTGATGATGCGGTAGCCGCGGTTGTTGGCGACGACGTAGGTGATCGGCAGCTTGCGGTGGGCGGCGGTCCACAGGGCCTGGATGGAATACATCGCGCTGCCGTCGCCGACCATCACGGCGATCGGCCGCCCGGGCAGGGCGAGGCTGATGCCGGCGGCGCCGGGGACGGCGAAGCCGAGGCCGCCGCTCGCGAGGCCGTAGTAGTCCTTCGGGCCGCGCATCGAGAGGAATTTCGGCAGCGAGAAGCTGCTGACGAGCGCCTCGTCGACGACGACGGCGTCGCGCGGCAGGGTTTCCGAGAAGCGCAGCATGAGGTACTGCGGGTCGATCGGCGCGGTCTCGACGGCGAGCATGGCTTCGATGCGCGCCTTGTCGCGCTGCGCGCTCCAGTTCCTCGGTTTCAGCTCGGCGAGGCGTTGGGCGGCCTCGGGGGTGCGTTTCAGTTTGGGAAGCAGAGCTTTCAGCGTTTGCTTCACATCGGCTTGAATGGCCAGATCGGTGCGGTAGTTCTTGCCGAGCTCGGCGCTGCGCTCGGAGATGTGAATCACCGGCAGGTTCTCCGGCAGCGGCTCGACCGGGCTGTAGACCGACATGCGAAGCAGATCGGCGCCGAGGCAGAGGAGCAGGTCGTACGGCTCGAGCGTGGAGCGCACGAGCTTCTGCTGGCGCGTGAGCGCGCCCATGAAGGCGGGATGCTCGGTCGGGAATTGCGCCGAGTAGGGGATCGAGGACTGGTACACCGCCGCGCCGAGGAGCTCGGCGAGCTCGGCGGCCTCGGCGAACGCATCGCGCGTCGCGAGCTCGTGGCCGGCGAGGATGGCGGGGCGCTTCGCCGCGAGCAGCATGTCGGCGATCTTGGCGATGGTGTCGTCGGATGGGCGAATACTTGTGTTGATGCGCACCGGCCGTCCCATATCTACTTCCACGGTCTCGTCGAGGACGTCGCCCGGGAGGCTGAGGAACACCGGGCCGGTGGGCGGGGTGAGGGCGATCTTGGCGGCGCGGTGGATGATGCGCGGCAGGTCGGCGGCGCGGGTGACTTCCACCGCCCACTTCACCAGCGGCTGCGCCACCGGCACCAGCGGCTCGTAGAGCATCGGCTCGAGCAGGCCGTGGCCCTGCTCCTGCTGTCCGGCGGTGAGGATCACCGGCGAGCCGGAGAACTTGGCGTTGTAGAGCGCGCCCATGGCGTTGCCCAGCCCCGGCATGACGTGGACGTTCGCGGCCGCAAGGCGGCCGGAGGCGCGGCAGAAGCCGTCGGCCATCGCCATCACCGCCGATTCCTGCAGGCCGAGGACGAAGTCGAGCTGCGGGAAATCGGGCACCACTTCCATGATCGCGAGCTCGGTGGTGCCGGGATTGCCGAAGAGGTGCGTGACGCCTTCGTCGACGAGAAGCTGCAGGAAGGCGCCGCGGCCGGTGATGCGCGTCACGCCCGAATGGTAGGGGTTTTTACGCGGTGAGGATCTGCCAGCCCTGGTCGGGGCGGTCGAGGGTGCAGTTGTGCTTGCGCATGGAAGGCAAGCTGACCGGCGCCGCGGCCGACCAGGCGCTACGTCCTAGCCGCCGCCGTCGCCGCCGCCACCTCTGCCTTCGCCGCGATCGGACCTTGCGAGCGTCCGCATATCGCACGTGGCCGGTGTGCCGCTACCCTGGGGCAGGACGGCAGACGGCGCGATTGCGTTAGCGATCACGGGCTGGTACGCAGCCAGGCAGGGATTCATCGCGAAGAACATCGCGAGCAAATACGCGGAAGAAGAGATGCGCATCACGTCTCCCTTCATATGCTTGGTGCCACGGGTATTACTTGCCGTTCCCACGCCCGGTAGCACCAGTTGTAGATCGGTTTGCCGTTCTTTACGGAGTGCAAGAAGGGCATGCCGTCCAGAGGCGTAGGCCGCGTGATATCGACTTCACACCTGGCGCCGTTATCCCCTTCTCTCTGATAGAACTCCCAGTACACGAGCACGCGCTTGACCCGGCGATCGAACACCGCGCTGAAGGTGTATCGGCTGCCGTTCGTGGCGCCGCGAATGATCTTCTCGTCGGACTGCTCCCATTTCCATACCAGCGGCGGATGTACGCAGCTCGGAGATTCGTCGCATCGCTTCGTGTTTTTCGAAAAGCTTGCAAGATCGGCGACCTTTTCATCGTCATGGATTTTCGCCATCCCTGCGAAGATCGTCGCTGCCTGCGCGTTATCCGTGGTGGTCGGCAGGAAGCGGATGACGAAATCTCCGCGAATCTTGTCGGCGTCGAGCGGGTAGAACCTCGCTTCCTCGTACTTCGTCTCGAAGCGCAGATCGCGCTCGGCCCTCGCGCTCCCGTTGGGACGGGCTTGCTCGGGGAACACGCGCACGATGACCGAGTACGTAAGGCCGCCGACGACCAGAATTATCGCGAGGACGACCATTGCTGCCTGAGCCGCCGGCACTCGGGAAACCCGGACGCTCCACGATCGCAGCATCCAATAGATGATGCCGACGACGAGTCCGGGTACGCCCAATGACGCGATGACCTTGACGAAACCAGTCAGTTCCATATGTCCCCCCGAGAGACTGACTGCGCGGAATATACGCCGCACTCGTTCGTGGAAAGTGTTGACGTGAAGAATTCACGGACGAGCGGATAAATGGCCGCCTAGCCGGAAACGCGCGCGGCTCGCGAGAAGACGCTCCCGGGGGAGAGGAGAATCATCCAGTCGCGCAGCTTGCCTTCGCGGCGCGTGAACTCGACCATCGAGCGCAGCCGGGCGGGATCGGCGGCTTCGGCGGGCGTCATCGCCGGACAGAAGGTGAGCAGGAAGCGCAGCCGGAAGGGGGTCTGCGGGTCGGCGCGCACGCGCTCGGCGACGCCGGGCTCGGCGACGCAGACGATCGGCGGCAGCATTTCCAGGATCCAGCGGGTCATCGCCATGTCGATCTCGCGCCCGACCACGCGGGCGGCGCCGACGTTGGCCGAGATCACCAGGAAGAAGTGGGTGCAGCGCGCGACGGCCGCGGCGACCGGCGGGCGGAACAGGCCTTGCAGGCTCGCGAGGTTCGACTTGTCGAGGAAGCATTCGATCCCCGCGCTCTTGCAGGCGTCGGCAACGCGCGAAGCCGCGCCGACGTCCGGATCGTCGCGCCAGGCGTAGCTGATGAACGCGTAGTCCGGCGCCGCCGTCCAGGGGCGCAAGGCGTAGCGCCCGAGGACCTTGCGGTTCGCCAGCAGCCAGTTCGCGGCGCGCCTCTGCTCGTCGGGAGCGAAGGCCGCGATCGCCGAGCGCTCGTCCGGCGCCATGCCCTTGAGAACAAGCGGCGGGACAGCCCCCTGGACGACGGCCGTGGAAGCGCTGGCATGGGGCGCGGTGAGGCCCATGGCGGCGTGGTACGAGGCGAGGCCGCGGTTCATGAGGCCGCGGATCAGCGTCGGCCAGAGAAATCCCGCCGCCGCCGCGATCCAGACCCAGCTCGACGGCCCGCTTTGCTGCGCGGACAGCACCGCCGGAACCAGGCGCGCGGCCGCGCCGGCGGCCTTCATCGCGTCGGTGACCAGGGCCGTGCCGATGACCTCGCCCGCCTTTTTCCTCAGCTCGTCGGGCGGCAGCGCTCTTGCGTTTCGCCCGAGGAACGGCCACAGATCGAGAGGGTGGAGGTAGTTGAGCTCCACGCCGGCCATGAAGGCGCAGAGGGCGATCAGCACGGTTGGCGCGGGCGGGCTCCATCCGATCCACAGGCCGAGCGCGAGCAGCGCCGCCGCGAGCAGGCTCAGGCGCGACAGCAACCTCTGCGGCATCGTGAGGTAGGTGCCCAGCAGGCTGACCCACACCTCGAGCCCTTCCTTGTAGAGCAGCCAGGGGGACTTGACCTGCGGCGCGTTCGGCAGCCGCGCCACGTGGTCGCGCATGTCGGACAGGATGGCGGGAACCTTGTCGGCGTCCGCCACGGTGACGTTCTCGAACAGCGGGTTCAGCTCCGGGTATTGCATGAACTGCGCCGCGCTCGCTCCCCGGCAGACGCAGTAGTGCGGCAGCAGCCGTTGCCGGTGCGCCCGCAGCAGCAAATGCACCAGGCTCCTCCGCGCCGCCGCGTCGCCCGCCGCGGCGGGCGAGAGGATGAGAAGCGTGATGCCGGGATAAACGCGCCAGGCGTAGTCGCGCCGCAGCTCGTCCGGCGTCACGGCCAGCGGCTCGGCGAAATCCGCAGCCTGCTGCGCGATCGAGGCGGCGAGCTTTCGGTCCTCTTCGTCGGTGCCGCCGTGCACGATGAACAGCTTGGGCCGGCGCAGCAGCGCGGCGAAGTCGGACCCGATCATGTTTCCTCCCTGCGGGATTATGCGTCGGGCTGCGGGGGCGGGCACGCGTTCGGACAATGGGGAAAGACTAGCGGCGAATGCGCAAGAGAGACCCGCGGCCGAGTACGGTAAGCTTGCTCCGATAAGAAGCTGGAGGCCGGTTCCGCAGTCCGGCCGGATGGGCAAGGGGGACGTGTGTCGGCGATCTTCATCAACTATCGGCGCGAGGATTCCGCGGGCTACGCGGGCCGGCTGGCCTCCGACCTCGTTCAGCGCCTTCCGGGCGTCTCGATATTCCAGGACATCGACCGGATCGACCCAGGCGCCGATTTCGTCGACTCCATCAACAATGCCCTGGACCAGAGTCAGATGGTGCTGGCTCTGATCGGGCGCGGCTGGCTCAACGCGACGGACAAGAAGGGACAGAGGCGCCTGGCGAATCCGGGCGATTTCGTGGTGCTCGAGCTCGCTTCTGCGCTGAAGCGCAGGATCCGCACGATTCCCGTCCTCGTCGGTGGGGCCGAGATGCCGGCCGCCGAGGACCTTCCCGATGCGATCAAGGACCTTGCGCGCCGGAATGCGCACGAGATCAGCGATACGCGCTGGCGTTACGACGTCGACCAGCTGGTCGGCAAGATCCGCTCCGCAATGGACGCCGCCAAGCGCGAGGCGGCCCCTGCGGCCGTCGCCCCCTCGGACCAGGAACGTAAACCTCCTCCCACCGCAACGAGGGGACAAGGGCAACGCTTCGATTGGATACGGGTCGGCGTGCCGTCGGCCGTCGTTGTGGGTTTGTTCATCTGGGGGATGGCTTACCTGCTGCCGCGGTTCCAGACCGAACCGAAGCCCTCGGAGGTGAGCGAGCCGCAAAAGGCTCAACCAGAAAGACCCAAGACCGTGGCCGAGGCGCCGAAGGGCCCGAGCGCGCCGCCGAAGATCCCGGCCGCGACCGAACAGGCGCCACCGGCTCGGTCTTCGGAGCCTGCGGATGCGTTCCGCCGTCCTCTGGCCCGCCCGGGGCTATCTACGTTCCGGGTGCAGCAGATTTACTCGCCCGAAGAGCAGCGGTTCTCCGCGTTGGAGACGCTGATCAAGGACATAGCCGGGAGGCCTTCGCGTCTGACGTTCGAGATGCTTCCTCGGGGTGCTGTGGTGCCAAACGCGGGGGTCGTGGCCGCGGTCGCAAAGGGGACCCTCGACGCTGCATTGATTTCGCCCAGCGCTCTGTATGGGAACCATAGCGCGTTTGCGCTGGTGGACGGGCCGCCCTTTGGTCCCGAGTCCGAGAAATACGCGGCATGGAGAAACGACAAGGAAGCGCGCTCGGTCATCGAGGAGATGTACGCGAAACAGCGTCTCGTCGGCATGCTGTGCGGCGTCACGGGCCCGCACGGGGATATCTCGACGCGAAGCCAGCCGCTGATGAAAGTCGACGACCTGAAAGGCTTGAGAATTCGTGCGCCGGGCCTTTATTTCGACATGTTCAAGAAGGTCGGCGCCGACGTGTCCTTCGCGTCGGGCGTGTCAAACCTGGACAACGCGATGAACATACTCGGCATTCCCACTGCCGCGATTTCCCTCGACCCGGCGGCAGACTTCCTGCGCTTGTTCAAAGACTCATCCCGTATCTACATGGTGGGTCAGCTGAACGGTTCGCGCGGCCTTGATCTGGTCATTGCTTTGAACAAGTGGCAGGCGTTGAACCTGTTTGCGCAAGCCGACATCGCCGCATCATGCAGCGCGAACGTGAAAAGAATGCTCGCCGAGGGCAGCGCAAAGACGATCGAGGCGATCCGCGAGTCCAAGATGAAAGTCTTCGTCCTTCCCCAGTCCATCATCGGGGCGCTCCGCGACGCCTGGTCAGAAGTGCGCACCGAGCGGTCGGTGGCGGACCCGGTCTTCGCCAGGTTGGCAAAGACCGTCACACCCTACGAGAGCTCGGGGCAGCGCCCCATGCGGTCGGCGTACTGGACGGACAAGCGCTAAGAAACAATCGATGCTGTTGAGCAGGCGCCGCGTATGATTTCGCCATGGCCTGCGACCTCCTGATCAGGAACGGCACGCTCATCGACGGCACCGGCGTGCCGGGGAGGCGGGCCGACGTGGCGATCGCCGGCGGAAAGATCGTCGGGACGGGAGGAAGCGCGAAAAGAACCGTCGACGCCGACGGCCTGGTCGTGGCGCCGGGCTTCATCGACCCCCACACCCACTACGACGCGCAGATCTGCTGGGACGGGGCGACGACGCCGTCGAGCTGGCATGGGGTGACGACGGTGGTGATGGGGAACTGCGGAGTGGGGATCGCGCCCTGCAGGCCGGCCGCGAGAGAGATCGCGATGCGGGACCTGGTGAATGTGGAGGCCATCCCGTTCGAGGTGCTGAACGCCGGGATTACGTGGGACTGGGAGACGTTCCCGCAATACATGGACGCGGCGGCGAGGAGGAAGCCGGCGCTCAATCTCGCGTTCCTCGCGCCGCTGACGCCGTTCAGGCATTACGTGATGGGCGAGGCGTCGATGGAGCGGGCGGCGACTGGTGAAGAAACCAGGAGGATTTCCTCTTTGATTGGTGAAGCCGTGGATGCCGGCGCGTTCGGGTGGTCGAGCACGCTGCTGAACCAGCACATGGGCTATGGGGCGAGGCCGCTGGCGTGCAGGAACGCGAGCCGCGAGGAGCTGAAGGCCTATTGCAACGCGCTGCGCAGCCGCGGCAAGGGTGCGATCGAGTTCGCGATGACGCGCCAGATCGCGGTGCTCGAGCAGGCGGAGCTCGAGCTGCTCGATTTCATGCTGGAGGAGAGCCGCCGGCCTCTCACTTTCATCGCGATGTTCGACCGCGACGACCTGCCGGACGCGCTGCGGGAGACGATGGCGAAGGTGCGGCCGATGATCGCGCGCGGGGCGCGGCCGCAGACCTCGCCGCTGCCGCTGACGCGGGAGCTGACGATGCGCAGGCCGTTCGCGTTCGGCGCGTTCCCGTCGTGGAAGCGGCTGTTCGAGGACACGTCCAAGGAAGCGCAGGCCGCGGTGTATCGCGACCCTTCTTTCAGAAATCAATTCCGAGAGGATCTGAAGACGCCGGCGTCGTTCGCCGATTGGGCGCGGATCACCCTGCACGAGGTCAGGTCGCCCAAGCTGAAAAGATACGAAGGCAAGACCGTGGCGGAGATCGCGGCGCAGCGGGGCGTGGACGGCGTGGATGCGCTGCTCGACGTGACGCTCGAAGACGACCTGGAGAACGAGTTCACCGTGCAGTCCTGGAACACGCGCGTGGACCGGATGACGGAGCTGCTCAACGACAAGAGCGTGCTGCTGGGGCTCGGGGACGGCGGCGCGCACCTCGACATGCTGTGCGACTCGGGCTACCCGACGTACGTGCTCGGGACGTGGGTGCGGGAGAGGAAGGTGCTGACGCTCGAGGAGGCGGTGCGGCGGATGACCTCGGATCCCGCGGATTTTTTTGGGATCAAGGATCGCGGGCGCATCGCGCCGGGGATGGCCGCGGACATCGTGATCTTCGATCCGGCGACGGTCGGCATGGAGGGCCGCGCGGAGCGGCTGCACGACCTGCCCGGCGGCGCGAAGCGCATGGTGAAGCGCTCGCGCGGGATCGAGTACACGCTGGTCAACGGCGAGGTGACGTGGGAGAAGGGCGCGCTTACGGGGGCGAGCTCAGGACGGGTGCTGCGTTCCTAAGAGGTGGGGCGATACCCACAGCTCGCGCACCTTGCCGAAACGACAGCGTGCGCGTAATTTGAAAGCGAGGAGGGGCAAGCCATGGTATCGATCCGCTTTGCGCGCCGTTGGGGAGTGGCAGTCCTTGCTGCATTGGCCGGCTTCCTGGCCGGCGCGGGCGCTTTGGCGAATGACGACGAGACGTCGTTCGTCGCTTCATGGGCTGTGGGACATATCAACCCGCTGCCGGCCGGCACACTGCAATTTACCAATCAGACTTTGCGCGAGGTGGTGCGCGCCAGCATCGGCGGTGAGCAGATCCGCGTGCGCATCGCAAACACCTTCGGCACGGAAACGCTCGTCATCGGCGAGGCGCGCATTGCGCTGAGCGCTTCCGGGTCGGCCATCATTCCGCGCACCAACCGCGTGCTTACCTTCGGCGGCGAGAGGTCGGTCAAGGTCTATGCCGGGTCGCCTGTCCTGAGTGATCCTGTCCGTCTCGACGTAAGACCGATGGCCGAGCTCGCGGTCAGCCTCTATCTGCCGGGAACGGCCGACGCCAGCACCTCGACCCTGTTCCAGGGCGCAAGCTACGTTTCCGCGTTGCCCGGCAATCATGCCGCCGCGACCGATCTCCCCTCGGCCTCTTCGCTCGTCGCCTGGCCGTTCCTGTCCGGCATCAGCGTGGGCTCGGAGAAAAAGGGCGCGTCAATCGTCGCCCTGGCCGATTCCGCAACGCTGACTTCGGAATGGCCCCGCTTTCTTGGCGAGCGCCTGCAAGCGCGTCGCTCGACCGATCATCTCGGCGTCGTCAGCGTGGCGCTCGCGGGCAACCGGATGCTTCACAACAGCGCAAGTCCCCTGGGGCCATCGTCTCCCAATCCGCAGTGGGGCCAGAGCCTGCTCACGCGCTTCGATCGCGACGTGCTGGCGCAGGCGGGCGTGCGGCACGTGATCGTGTTCATCGGGCTCAACGACATCGCAGGACCCGGAGCATTCTTCCCGATCTCGGAGGCGGTCGCGGTGGACGACCTGGTTGCCGGCTATCGCCAGCTCATCGCCCGGGCGCACGAGAAAGGGCTCACGATCCACGCCTGCACGCTGCCGCCGCTCGAGGGCAATACGAGCCTTCCGGGCTACGACACGCCTACGAACGAGGCCATGCGCAAGGAGCTGAACCACTGGATCAGGACGAGCGGGGAATTCGACGGAGTGGTCGACGGCGACCTCGTATTGCGCGATCCACGCCATCCCACCCGGCTGCTGCCGGCATACAACAGCGGTGACCATCTCCATCCCAATGCGGCCGGCGGGCGGGCCATCGCCAACGCGATCGACCTGAAGG
>Ga0180104_1000196_pt1 | contig 12810 bp, 17 predicted proteins | sample EasRiv730_16_1Da_FD_121791 | JGI IMG/M metagenome (GOLD analysis project Ga0180104, IMG submission 121791) | Soil microbial communities from meander-bound floodplain in the East River, Colorado, USA - East River metaG ERMLT730_16_1Da | ecosystem: Environmental > Terrestrial > Soil > Floodplain ... | reverse complement strand
CTCGGCGGGCTTGAGGCCGGTGACCTGCGCCACCATCAGCGTGAGCGCGGCGTAGGACGCGATGTTGAAGGGCACGCCGAGGAAAAGGTCGGCGCTGCGCTGGTACATCTGGCACGACAGCCGGCCGCCCGCGGCGTAGAACTGGAACAGCGCGTGGCACGGCGGCAGCGCCATGCGGTCGACATCCGCGGGATTCCAGGCGGAAACGATATGGCGCCTCGAATCCGGTTTCTTTCTCAAAGAAGCAATCAAATTCTGAATTTGATCGATTTCCCTCCCGTCCGGCGTACGCCAGTGGCGCCACTGGTAGCCGTACACCGGGCCGAGCTCGCCTTGTTCGTCCGCCCACTCGTCCCAGATGGTCACGCCGCGCTCCTGCAGCCAGCGCACGTTGGTGTCGCCGCGCAGGAACCAGAGCAGCTCGTAGAGGATGGACTTGACGTGGAGCTTCTTCGTGGTGAGGAGCGGGAAGCTGTCGTCGAGCCCGAAGCGCAGCTGCCGCCCGAACAGCGAAAGCGTGCCGGTGCCGGTGCGGTCGGACTTGAGGGCGCCGCGCTCGAGCACTTCGGCGACGAGGTCGAGGTACTGCTGCTCCCCGCGATTCACGGCCCGATCTCGGCAACCACTTCGGCCGCCCTCTGGAAGCGGTCCTCGGGCTTCTTGGCGAGCAGCCGGTCGAGCAGCGGCTGGTGCACCGAGAGCAGCGCGGCGAGCTGCGGGGGCGGGGCGTTCACGTGCATGGCGATGACGTCGGCGGAGTTGGCGCCGTCGTAGATCTTCCTGCCGGTGATCATCTCATAGAGCACCGCGCCCAGGCTGTAGAGATCCGAGCGCGCGTCGACCGGCCGGCCCAGGCACTGCTCCGGGCTCATGTAGCGCGGCGTGGCGAGGAACTGCCCGGCCACCGTGAGCGTGGAACTGACGGTGAGGTCGCGCGCCAGGCCGAAGTCCACCAGCACCGGCCGGCCGTCGGCGCGGAACAGGATGTTGGCAGGCTTGAGGTCGCGGTGGACGATGCCGCGGGAGTGGATTGCCTCGAGCGCTTGCGCGATCTGGCTGGCGATGCGCAGCGCGGCGCGCGTCGTCAGGCCTTCGCGGATGCGCGCGGCGAGCGTGCCCGAAGGCAGGAACTCCATGGCGATGTACGGGTAATCGCCGCTGAAGCCCTGGTCGTAGATGCGCGCGACGTAGGCGCTGTCGAGGCTCGCCACCAGCTTGTACTCGCGCACGAAGCGCTCGAGGAAGACCGGGTCGTTGCGCAGCGCGCGGTTGAGCACCTTGAGCGCCACCCGCAGCCCGTCGTGCTCGCGCTCGGCGAGGAAGACCTGCGCCTGGCCGCCCTGGCCGATGATGTGCACCACGTTGTAGCCCGGGACGGGCTGCTCTGCAGGCATCGCGCTATTTTGCCATTTCATCTGGTAGGATCAGTACGAGGGGATAAAACAATATGAAGCTTTTTGGCGCCGGCAGGCCGGACCATCCCATGGCCGACCGCAGGCAGGCGCGCCGCATTCTCGACGAGCTTCCGGCGCAGGATCTGAAAGCGCTCGACGAGCTCGCGCACTGGCACGAGTCGGCAAGCACCACCGAGGGTTTCAAGGCCGAGGAGCGGGCGCAGCTCCTGGCGATGATCGACGAGGCGGCGCAGCCGCGGCTGCGCAAGCTCGCGCGCGAATACCTCGGCGCCGCCCGGGTCCATCAAAACCTCCTGTGGACGCGGATACACGAGTACTGGCGCCAGGCGGGGCAGGCGTATGCACGCGCCATCGAGTCGAAACCCCTTCCCGAAGTCGTCGTCGCCGGGCTGCGCGCCCTGGCGCAGCAGCTCAAGTGGCAGCAGCTGCGCTACGGACCGATCGATCCGGCGGTCTGGGGCCTCATGAACCGGATCTTCGGCATCGCCGAGACCCAGGGCATCGCCGCCGCGAAGACCGAGTTCCTGAAGGCGGCGCTCCTCAGCGCGAGCTCGATGGACAGCCGGGTCGCGCCCGAAATCGAGCTTGCCCAGCAGCTGATCGACGCGCTGGCTCCGGCCTTCGCGCTGGCGAAGTCTCCCGCGCCCGGGCTGCCGTACTGGATCGACCTCGGCCGTCCGACTCCGCCGGCGCGCGTAAAGCAGCCGCCGCAGCCGGCCGCCGGGCTGCGCTTCATCGGCCCGGGCGCCGCGCTGGCCACGCTGCAATCCTTGATGCAAGGCCTGGAGAAGGGCGGCCAGGTGCCCGCGGAGCTCAAGCTCGGCGCGCAGCACGATGCCGAAACGGTGCTCGGCGTCATGCGCCATCTCGCGGCGCATTGGGGGCCCGAGCTGCCCGAGCGCAAGCACAAGCGCCACAGCATGACCTCGCGCCTCAAGATCGCGCACGGCTTCGACGGCGTGGTGGAAGCGCTCGGCGGCGCGAGCGATTCGCTCGATTTCGGCGCCGGCGAGCCCCTGAGCTGGGTGGTGGAGAACGTCAGCGCCGGCGGCTTCGGCGCCCTCGCGCCGCAGGCGAAAAGCGACTGGCTCAAGGTCGGTGCGCTGGTCGCGGCATGGCCGGACGGCGCGCCCGGCTGGATGGTCGGCGCAGTGCGCCGGGTCAGCAAGGTCTCGCCGCAGGAGATCCGCGTCGGCGTGGAGACCCTGTCGCGCGCGCCCGCGCTGTCGCGGTTCGCGTTGCACAACAACGGCGCGGCGCAAGGCGTATTGCTTCAGCCGGCGAGCGCGGGCGATGCCGCGGTCGCGCTGCGGGCCGGCGTGTACGTGCGCGGCGAGAACCTTGAGACGACCATCGGCGGGCGCCAGCACGTCTACCTGCCGCAGGGCGTCGCCGAGCGCGGCGAGGACTACGAGATCGTGAAATTCAAGGAGATGGTCAGAGAATCCTAGCGAGGAAGCGGGAGATGTCGCCGATCTCGTCGGCGCACACCGAGTGCGGCATCGGATAGGCGTGCCAGTCGATCGGGTAGCCGAGCCCGGCCAGAAAGTCTCTCGAGCGCTCCGCGCGGCTGATGGGAATGATGTCGTCGAACTGCCCGTGCGCCATGAAGAGGGGAATCTTCCGGTTTGCCGGGGCCGCCTCCTTCTCGAGGCTTGCGGACAACGGCAGGTACGTCGACAAGGCCAGCACCCCTGCCAGCCTCTCGGGGTGGCGCAGCGCGGTCTGCAGCACGATCGCCCCGCCCTGGGAGAACCCGGCAAGGACGATCTTCTTTCCTTTCTCGCCGGCAATCAGTTCCTCGAGGAGCTTCTGCGAGGCCCGGATGCCCGCCTCGTCCTCGGGGCCGCCGCCGAACTGGAAGATGTCGTACCAGGCGCGCATGCGCATGCCCTGGTTGATCGTGACCGGGCGGACCGGAGCGTGCGGAAAGACGAAGCGCACCGGCACCGGCAGCTCGAGCTCGGGAACGACCGGCTCGAAGTCGTGGCCGTCCGCGCCCAGCCCGTGCAGCCAGATCACCGCGACATCGGGGTCCGGCCCGGTCTCGATCTCAACGGCATCCATCTGCACAGTGTACCCACAGGTAAACCGGCCGCTCGCGGCCATCGCTCCTGATGCGAAGAGTGCGGCTCGGCGGCCAGTCGCCCATGGGGTGCCAGTGCGAGACCACGCGGGCGCCGGGAGCGAGCTCGCGCGCGAGCTTGGGGCGAAGCTTCAGGTTGAATCCCGGCGACAGGAACAGCATGACCACGGTCACGCCGCGCAGCTCGGTCGCGAAGAGATCCTGGTTGAGGAACGTGATGCGCTCGGCGACGCCCGCCGCGGCGGCGTTGCGCCGCGCCTCGGCGATGCGGCGGGGATCGAGATCGACGCAGAGCCCGCGCGCGCCGTAGCGGCGCGCGGCCTCGATCACGATGCGGCCGTCGCCGCAGCCGAGGTCCGCCACCAGATCCCGGGCCCCGACTTCGGCGAGCTCGAGCATGGCCTGCGCCACGTCCATGGGCGTCGGCTCGTAACGCACCTCCGGGGTGCCCGGGGCCCGGGCGCAGGCTGCGGCGATCAGCGCCAGGACAGTGAAGACTCGAAGCGGCATTTCGCAGGACAGGTAGCGCGTAAACCTTGTCGGCATGCTAAATGACGGCAGGGGTGGGATGAAAAAGATTCTGGTTGCGGACCTCCCGCAGATGGACGCCCGCTATTCGGCCGCGCTCGGAGGCTGGGAGATCGGGTTCGTGCGCACCATGGGCGAGGCGCGCCAGGCGCTCGCCGCGGCGCGCTACGACCTGGTGGCGATCGGCGTGTACTTCGACGACTCCCAGATGTTCGACCTGGTGCGTGCCCTGCGCGCGGACCGCATCCACGGCAAGGTCCCGGTCGTCTGCGTGCGCGGCCGGCCGGGGTTCGCCACGGTCACGAGCCGCACGCTGGCGGTGACGATCAAGGCGCTCGGCGCCGACGAGTTCGTCGATCTGCTCGATTCCGGCGACGACGAGGCGGCCAACGCCGCGTTGCGCGCCGCCGTCGAGCGTCTGGTCACGCCCTGACCAGCGCCTCGAGCAGGCTGCGCACGGCGCCGTTGCCGGCCGCGTCGTTGGCGTACCAGGTGAGGTCCAGGAACAGGTGGCAGCCGAGCGCCTTGGCGGCGATCTCCAGGCCTTCGATGGTGATCGCCGGCGACACGAAATGCTGGCTGCGCATGCAGATGACGGCGCAGCCGAGGTCCTGGCCGCTCGCCTGCAGGTGGCGCAGCAGGTCGAACATCCGCGAATCGTCGAAGTGCACGCCGGCCAGGACCAGCGCGAACGGCTCGCGCTCGAGCGCGCGCTGGGCCTCGGCGAGCGTGCGCACGAAGACCAGGTCGTAGCCTGCGAGGATGGCGCAGATGCGGCGATCGCCATCCGGCGTATCCGCGACCAGGATTCTCTTCACGTAGCAGAACCAGTGAGGGCGCGTTCATGCTACGGCCTCGCATGCGCGTCCCTTTCTGCACGACAGATAGTCCGTTCCTACTTCTTGCGCAGCGCCGACTTGGGGCGGAAGGCCTTGACGACCGCCTCGTGGGTCTCGATGTAAGGGCCGCCAATGAGATCGATGCAATAGGGCACCGCTGCGAACACCCCGTCGAGCGTCTCGCGAATCGCCTTGGGCTGCCCGGGCAGGTTGATGATGAGGGCGCTTTTGCGAACCACCGCCACCTGGCGCGACAGGATCGCGGTCGGCACGTACTTGAGGCTCACCGCGCGCATCTGCTCGCCGAAGCCCGGCATGACCTTGTCGGCGACCGCGAGCGTCGCCTCCGGGGTCACGTCGCGCGGCGCGGGGCCGGTGCCGCCGGTCGTCAGCACGAGGCTGCAGCCTTTCTCGTCGACGAGCTCCCTGAGCGTGGCCTCGATCACCGGCTGTTCATCGGCAATCAACCGGACTTCCTCACGCCAGGCGGGAGACGCGATCGCGCTGCCCAGCCACTCCTTGAGCGAAGGGATGCCTTCGTCCTTGTAGACGCCGGCGGATGCGCGGTCGCTGATCGAGACCAGTCCGATGATCATGAGACCTCGCTCATTTCACCTCGAATACTTCGAGCTCGACTGCCGCTGCGCGGCGCGCGCCGGTGGCGACGCACACGATGCGGTTCAGCCAGGCGTAGCGCGCATCGCCGGTCTCGAAGCGCGGCGTGGTGCGCATGTAGTAGAGCGACGGCTCCACGTTTTCCCCTGAAGATAATTTTTTCAAAACCTCTGCGGGGCCGTGCCGGTATCCCCGGTTCCTGACGTAAATCAGCGCGCCATCTTCCGTCTCCAGCGTGTAGCGCGCATCCAGGTCGGCGACGCCGTCGGCGCGGATCACCTGCCAGTCGGCGCCGCCGGGAAGCACGCGTCCCGACAGGCGCTCGCCCGAGAAGCGCCCGCCGGTGATGCCGATGATGCGGCGCCGGCCCTGCGGCGTCTCGCCGAGCTCCTGGGGCGCGGCCAGGGTGATTTCAGCCTTGAAGAGGGGTTGAAGATTCAATCTCTTTCAAAGTCCTGAAGAGCTCGCGGGAAGCGCGCGGCGGCTTGCCGAGGCCCGCTTCCTTGCGCGCGTTGCGGATCAGCGTGCGCAGCACCTGGAGGTCCGCGCGCGGATACTCGGCCGCGAAGGCGGTGAGCGCAGCGTCGTCGCCGAGCAGCCGCTCGCGCCACGCCTCGAGCCGCCGGTGGCGCGCGGTGGCCTGCGCGGAATTGCCTTCGAGCTCGGCGAGGCGCGCGCGGATCGGCGCCGGGTCGAGCTCGCGCATCAGCCGGCCGATGTACTGCATCTGGCGGCGCTTCGCCTCGTGGCTCCTGATGCGCTTCGCTTCGAGCAGCGCCTCCCTCAGCTGTTCCGGAATTTCGATGGCTTCAAGTTGTGAATCGGAAAGGCGCACCAGCGCGACGCCGAGCGCCTGCAGCTCGTGCATTTCGCGCTTCTTGCGCGTTTTGCTGACAATTTCCTGATCCACGCGATTATCATAGCGCCCCCATGCCGAAGCGCCACGGTTTCAGCTGCTCGCGCGGCGAGCTGGAGAGTCTCACGCACGCGGTGCTCGAGCGCGCGCGCCGCGCCGGCGCGAGCGGCTGCGACTGCGACGTGTCCGAGGGCTACGGCCTTACGGTCACGGTGCGCAAAGGACGGCCCGACACCATCGAGCACAATCGCGACCGCTCGATCGGCGTCACGGTGTATTTCGGCAGCCGCCCGAAAGCGCGCCGCGGCCATGCCAGCACGTCGGATTTCTCGCGCGCGGCGCTCGAGCAGACGGTCGACGCCGCCGCCGCGATCGCGCGCCATACCGCCGAGGACGATTGCGCCGGGCTGCCGGATGCGGAGCTCCTCGCGCGCGAGCAGCCCGATCTCGATCTGTTCCACCCCTGGCAGCTTTCCACCGAGGAGGCGGTCGACCTGGCGAAGCGCTGCGAGGCGGCGGCGTTCGCGGTGTCGAAGAAGATCCGCAACTCCGAGGGCGCGACGGTTTCGGCGCAGCAGTCGCAGTTCGCGCTCGCGAACAGCCTCGGGTTCTCGGGCGGCTTCGCCGGCTCGCGCCACTGGCTTTCCTGCGCGGTGATCGCCGAGGACAAGGGGCTCATGCAGCGCGACGACTGGTACAGCGCCTCGCGCCTGCCGTCTCGACTCGCCGATCCCAGGGCGCTGGGGCGCTATGCCGGCGAGCGCGCCGCGGCGCGCCTTGGCGCGCGCAGGATCGCCACCGGCCAGGCGCCGGTGCTGTTCGAGGCGCCGGTCGCCATCGGCCTGATCGGGCATTTCGCGTCGGCGGTGAACGGCGGCAACCTCTACCGCAAGACCTCGTTCCTCGTCGACAGCCTGGGGAAAGAGGTGTTCTCGCCCCTGGTGACGATCGACGAGCGCCCGCTCGAGCCGCAAGGCATGGCGAGCAGCGCCTTCGACGAGGAGGGCGTGGCGACCCGCGAGCGCCCGATCGTGCGCAACGGTGTGGTCGAGGGCTACTTCCTCGGCAGCTACGCGGCGCGCAAGCTTGGCATGAAATCCACCGGCAGCGCGGGCGGGCACCACAACCTCGTGGTCCGATCCGAAGGTCCGGATTTCGCCGGAATGCTCAAGACCATGAAGCGCGGCCTTCTGGTCACCGAGCTGCTCGGCCAGGGCATAAACCCGGTCACGGGCGACTACTCGCGCGGCGCGGCAGGCTACTGGGTCGAGGACGGCGAGATCGCCTTTCCGGTGGAGGAAATCACGATCGCCGGCAACCTGAAGGAAATGTTCAAGCGAATCGCGGCCATAGGGAGCGACGTGGTGGTGCGCAGCGGCCGCTCGTCGGGGTCCATCCTGGTCGAGAACATGACGATCGCAGGGGAATAGCATCTGTAATTGTTGATACCCAGAACCCCCAGGCCGGAGTAGCGTCTAATCCGAATGGGACATGCCTGCACCCACCACGACGGACCCGATCCGCACGAGCATCCGGTCGTCGCCGTCATCGCGATCATCGCCATCATCGCCGCCATCCTGTTGATTGCATGGGCGCGCGTCCATGTCCACGGTACCGATGACATCGAGGCTGCGCTCTCCGAACCACCCGCGCAGGGCGACCTGCCGGTGGCGCCGAAGCCCGACCTGAAGACCGACGACGAACGCGAAGTGGAGGCGGCCGCCACCTCCAGCCGTTTCGCTACCGGCTTTTCGCACTGATTTAGCGCTCGGGCATAATTTCAAGGATGCGAATCCTGATCGCAGTTACCGCGGCGGTTCTCGCCGCGGCGCCGGCCGCCGCTCTTGAAACCCATTCTCCCTACCGGCTGCTCGCCCAGGCGCAGCCGCGCAAGCCCGCGCAGCAGCCCGACGTCATCTTCGTGCCGACGCCGCACGAGGTGGTCGACGACATGCTGCGCCTCGCCAACGTGCGCAAGGGCGACGTGCTCTACGACCTTGGCTCGGGCGACGGCCGCATCGCGATCGCCGCGGCGAAGAAGTTCGGCATCAAGGCGGTCGGCATCGACATCGACCCCGAGCGCATCCGCGAGGCGAACGAGAACGCGCGCAAGGCCGGCGTCACCAACCTCGTCGAGTTCCGGCAGGAGGACCTGTTCAAGGCCGATTTCCACGAGGCGACCGTGGTCACGCTCTACCTGCTGCCCGACCTCAACGTGAAGCTGCGGCCGCGGCTCTGGGACGAGCTCAAGCCTGGCACGCGCATCGTCTCGCACCAGTTCGACATGGGCACCTGGAAGCCCGAGAAGCGCCTGGAGTCGAACGGCCGCGTGGTGTACTTCTGGACCATCCCCGCCAAGAAAAAGCAGTGAAGATCGAAGTGGCATCGGATGTCGTTTGCCCGTGGTGCTACATCGGCAAGCGTCGTCTTGAAAAAGCCTTGGCGTTGCTGAAAGACGAAATCAAACCCCAGCTGCGTTGGCTGCCCTTCCAGCTCAACCCCGGCATGCCCAAGGAAGGCATGCCGCGCGCCGAGTACCGCAAGGCCAAGTTCGGCTCGCTCGAGCGCTCACGCGCGCTCGATGCGCGCGTCATCGCCGAGGGGAAGAGCGAGGGCATCGAGTTCGCCTTCGACCGCATCGAGCGCACGCCGAACACGAGCGAAGCCCACAAATTGATTGCTCTGGCTGAAAATCAGAATGCGGTCGTCGATGCGCTGTTCCGCGCCTATTTCGAGGAGGCGAAGGACATCGGCGATCCCGCGGTGCTCGCCGAGATCGCCGCGCGATGCGGCGTGAAGGGCTGGCCGGAAGAGGCGCGCGACGTGTCGGCGGTCGAGGAAGAGGTGCGCGCAATGGGAATTTCCGCGGTGCCGACCTTCATCTTCGAGCGAAGGTCCGGCGTGTCGGGCGCGTACCCGGCGGAGCAGCTCGCCGCCGCGATGAGGGAAGCTATTACTAGGTGAAGTCGAGCCGGGTCTCGAGCACCATGCCGTAGATCGGCAGCGACGGGCGCTTGCCGCCGAGCTCGAGCGCCGGCAGCTCCTTGACGCCGAGGGCCTGCGGCGCGGCGCCGAGCGCCTTCATCACGTCGACCGAAAGCACGATCTCGCCGGCGCGCGCGCGATGCACGAGGCGCTCGGCGACGCTGACGTAGTCTCCGAAAGCGACGAAACGCTGCGCGCCGAGCGGCCCGGCCATGCCGAACACCGGTTCCCCGGTGTGCAGTCCGAGCGCTACCGCCGCCGCCAGGCCGTACTCCTTCTGCCAGCGCTCGCCGATCGCGCCGAACTCGCCCCGGATCGCCTGCGCCGTCTTGAGCCCGGCGTCGTTGAACTGCTTGGCGTCGCCTTCCACGAACGACGCGAGCAGCGAATCGTTGTGCACCGAGACCACGTTGCCGGCGCCGGCGATGACGCTGCGCGACGCAAGCGAGAAGAACTCGTTGGCGAGCTCGAGCACCTTGTCGGGCTGCAGCGCCTCGGAGAGCCGCGTGAAGTTGCGCAGCTCGGCATAGAGCAGCGCAGCGGGCCTGCGCTCAGCTTTGATGGCCACGGGCGTCTCCGGCGTCGGCGATTCCGTTCAGGTAGTGCTCCCAGACGTACAGGTTGCGCTGGCACGCGGCCACCGCCGCGTCCTCCATGCGAAGCTTCCTGGCGAATTTCTCCACCGCGCGCCAGCCGGTGTTGGAATGCTCGATGTCGGCTTCCGAGTGCAGCTCGAAAAACTCCAATTCGTGGTCTCCCAAGGAAAACAGCTCTTTCCATCTCCGCCGCTCGAGGCCGAACCAGCCACGTTTGCGGAACTCGCCCTTGCCGTACCCCGGCACGTTCACGCGCTCGGCGCAGGTATTGGCGACGATCCCCTCGAGCCAGTGCTTGTTCGCCATCAGGCCGTCCCATGCGGCCCACGCCAGCTCGGTGCTGGGGAGCGCCGCCGCGCGCTGCAGCGCGCTCCTCTTCATGCCGATACGCACGCCCAGGTCCTCCAGGATCTGCCAGTGCGGCCGGCCGCCGCCGTGCTCGTGATCGGCGATGACCTCCTCGCTGCACGCGCGGATGATGCGCATGCGCGTGTCCCAGTCGGTGCAGTTGGCGGCGACCTTGAGCTTGAGCACCGAGTTGCGCTGCCGGGTATTCAGGCGGTGCTGCATGGCGAACATGCGCGCACGCCCCTTCGTCATCGGCTCGTGGAACCAGCGGCAGCGCGCCACGAACTCGTTCACTACCTTGTCCATGCGAGAGGTGACAGATGCGCGACTCATCTCATGCGAACGTCAGAGTCACTCGCTTGTTGCGCTTGCCTTCCGAGCGGATGCGCGCGACCGCGAGCCGGCCGATCTCGGCGGTGTTCCGGACGTGGGTGCCGCCGCAGGCCTGCAGGTCGACGCCGGGAATCTCGAGCAGCCGCACCCGGCCCTCGCCGCGCGGCGGCGCGACCGACATCGTCTTCACCAGCTCGGGGCGAGCATCGAGCTCGGCGTCCGTGATCCAGCAGGGTTTTGTCTCGTGGCCGGCAAGGACCAATTCGTTCACCCTGCTTTCAATTTCTTCCTTCACCAGCTTTTCCATCTCGATGTCGAAGTCGAGATGCGCCTTGTCGTCGCCGATGCGCCCGCCGGTCACCGGCGCCTTCACCACCGCGCCGAGGAGATGCAGCGCGGTGTGCAGGCGCATGAGGCGATGGCGCCTTTCCCAATCGATTTCGATCTGCACCTGCATGCCGGCTTCGGGTTTCGCTCCGGGTTCGAGCATGTGCAGAATCGACTCTCCTCCTTTTCGCGTATCCAGGACCCGCCAGGGCCCGATGCGGCCGGTGTCGCCCGCCTGGCCGCCGCCGAGCGGATAGAACACCGTGCGGTCGAGCTCGACCACGTTGTCCTGAACGGAAACGACGGTCGCCTCGCAGGCGGCGAGGTAAGGGTCGTCCCGGAAAAGGAGCTCAGCCAAAGAGCGCGACGAGAGCGACGATGACGACCACCAGCGCGCCGGCGGCGAAGAAGATGAGGGTCGTGTTCGAGACCGAGGGCAGCGCCGCGTCGCCGGCGGCGCCGTGAGGCTCGGCTACCGCCTCCATCACGACCGTCGCGTCCTCGGACGCGGTCATCTTCTTCGTGAAGTTCTGGAAGAACTCGTCCGCCACCTTTTTCGCCGCGGCGTCGACCAGGCGCGAGCCGATCTGGGCGAGCTTGCCGCCGACGTTCGCCTTGACGTCGTAGGCGAGCCGGGTTTCATTGCCTTGAGGGAAAAGCTTCACCTGCGCCGCGCCCTTGGCGAATCCGGCGGCGCCGCCCTGGCCCTCGAAGGCGAGCGAGTAGGACTGCGGCGGCTTGATGTCGAAGAGCGAGAGGCGGCCGCGGAACTTGGCGCTCACCGGGCCGACCCTGGCGGTCATCTGCACCTGGTATTCGTTGTCGTTCACGCGCGTGATGGACTCGCAGCCGGGCACGCAGGCCTTGAGGACCTCGGGGTCGTTCAGCGCCTGCCAGGTGTCCTGCTGCGACGCCGGGATCAGCTGCTCGCCGGTCATTTCCATTCGGTTTTTTCCTTCATCGGAGTGCTCAGCGTTCGCGCGAGGTCCACCAGGCTCTTCAGATTATGCACCGGCAGGAAAAGGTCCACGTGGGGCAGCATGGCGCGTACGCCCGCCGGCCGCGCCTCGAACTTCTCGTAGCGCAGCAGCGGGTTCAGCCAGATCAGCTGGCGGCAGGACTTGGCGAGGCGCTCCATTTCCTCGCCGAGCCCCTCGCCGGCCTCGCGGTCGAGGCCGTCGGACACGAGCAGCACGCAGGCGTTCTGCGCCAGCACGCGCCGGCCCCACTTGAAGTTGAACTCGCGCAAGCTCGCCCCGATGCGCGTGCCGCCCGACCAGTCCTTGATCGCCTCGGCCACCTTCGCCATGGCGACATCGACGTCCCGATGCCGCAATTGCCGGGTGATGTTGGTGAGGCGCGTGCCGAACACGAACACCGCGACGCGGTCGCGGTCGTTGGTGATGGCGTGCAGGAAGTGCAGGAACATGCGCGAGTACGGGTTCATCGAGCCCGAGATGTCGCACAGCACGACGAGCGGCGGGTGCAGCTCGGTCGGCGCCGCGCGCACCAGCGGGATGATGTCGCCCCCGCCGCGCAGGCTCTCGCGCAGGGTCTTGCGCAGGTCGATTCGCCTTCCTCCCGGATGCGGACGAAATCTTCGCGTGCGGATCAGGGGCAGCGGCAGGCGCAGCTCGGCGAGCATCTTCTTCGCCTCGACCAGCTCCGCCGCCGACATGGTGTCGAAGTCCATGCGCGAGAGCACTTCGCGCGAGGAGAACGTGAGGCGCGCTTCGAGCTCCAGCTTTTCAGTTTCCTGGGATTCCGGTTTTTGAGAGAAGAGCGCATCTGTGAGCCGTTGACTCTGCTGCTGCTCGGGCTTGGGGGTCTGGCCGTAGGCCTGCGGCAGCATGAGGCTCATCATGCGCTCGGCGAGCTTGGG
>Ga0180104_1000195_pt1 | contig 12819 bp, 12 predicted proteins | sample EasRiv730_16_1Da_FD_121791 | JGI IMG/M metagenome (GOLD analysis project Ga0180104, IMG submission 121791) | Soil microbial communities from meander-bound floodplain in the East River, Colorado, USA - East River metaG ERMLT730_16_1Da | ecosystem: Environmental > Terrestrial > Soil > Floodplain ... | reverse complement strand
ACAAAGTCGTTGCATCGCTTTTTCTGCAATCGGATGGCCGCCAACAGCCCTGAGAACCCGGTCCCGATGATCACGGTCTCAACATGGCGGGGCTGCATCGGGCTCCCGGCGTACGCAGATATCTCTTTTGTTGCGGATTGCTCCGATGCGCTCATCTTCAGGCTCTTTCAAACCGTCGGTTGCCAAAGTTCATGTCGAGATCAAACGATAGCCCCCTTGCCGACCACCGGAGAATTGGCGGAGGCTTCGTTCTGTCGAGGTGCCGGCCGGTCAGCCCTGCGCTGCTTCGAGGTCCTTCAAGAAAGAAACCGGTGCATTGACACCTTCTTCGGGCACAGCGGTGTAGATGCCGGCACGCGTGCCGGCGTACAGGCTGTGTAAAGCGCCATTTTCGACGGTCGGCGACTGCTACCACCATGAACCTGCGCGAACTCTTGATCTTGATCTAGCGCAATAGAGCGACCGAGGTGCATCTGGCCGTCAATGCCCCGATCGAACTGCGGATCGATCGGACCCTGCAGCGGGTCAACCTGCCCGGTGCAGGCGCAGGCCGTCGACGCACTGGTAATGCGGTGCGGATGACGCGCGCGCCGTCGGGATGCGATCGTCCGCGAACCATTCGCAGCGGCGCCCTATGTCGGCGTTCCGGACACTGCAACATCCAGTGACGGTCACACCTCCGCCCCGAACACCTCACAGATGCAACCGGCATCGCGGAGGCGGTGCGCGTGGGGTTTCTCGATCACCCCAACAGCGACAGCAGCGAGCCCAGTACCGTCGGCCATGCCGCCATTTTCCCAAGGATAGGAAATCCCTTCGCGCCGGTGCCGCAAGAAGCGAGCGGTCGGGCACCGGTCGGGTCGGTGAAGCGGTGCGTGTCGGGCACGATGGCTTGGGCTTGCCGCTGCGAGACCGTCAGGCAAGCGGCCTTATGGCAAATAAGACCTGACCCTATGCTTTGCTGGCGCGGGGCTGCCCTCCCGTGGATGAGGCACCTTACTTGCCGGCCCCGGTAGAGCGGCAGCTCTCGCGATAGTCCGCTTTGCCCAGATGCTGCGCCCAGGTTTCCTTCGACAGTCCGGCCGGCAGCCGGGCGCACGCCTCCGCAATCAGGTCTTCAGGCCGCCAATACCAGAGCCGAACGCGACGGTCACTGCGTCCGCCTCCGGATACTGCAAGTTTCCCGTCCGGATGGAAGGCGACGACGGAGATGTCAGCCCTGTGCACGAGCTCCGCGACTGGTGCGTTGGTCTCCAGGCTCCAGATGCGCGCCGTGTGGTCTGTGGAACCGGTCAAGATGAAGTTTCCGGCAGGGTGTAACGCAACGTCCGTCACCTCAACCTCATGGGCCAGCAAATGCGCACGTGCAGGTTTGCTCCCCAGTGTCCAGATCGCGACTTCCGTAGAGTTCTTTCCTCCGATCGTGACGAGGCGCTTGCCATCGGCGTCGAAATCGGCTCGGGTCAGGTCCTGACCCGCTCCGGAGAGCGTCAACAGCCGGTCTTCCTTCCACATCCAGACCAATGCATCGCCTCCCTGACCGCCGACAAATACACAGCATCCATCGGGGCTCAGCGATACGGGGTGCGGCTTCGCGCTGACATCGCGCCGGGCTCGCAATTGCCCCGAATCGAAATCCTCTACGATGATCGCCGTGCCGCCCTCGACGCGCAGCCGCGTTTTCCACGCCCGGTCCACCCAGGCAACGTCGTCGAAAGAACCACCCTTGCCAGCGATATTTACCTCCCCGCCGGCGGTCTTGAATGCGAAGGTGCCGTTCACCAGCAGCCGTTCGCCGCTTTGGTCGAACGCAACCGAGGTGACGCGAGGCATGCGCCGATCGAACTTCAGTTCGCTGACGATCTTGCGGTCCTGAAGGTTGGCAACGCGGATCGGACCCTGGCCGAGTCCTTGTCGCCCGGTCATGGCGAGGTACCGGCCATCCTTGGAGAAGGCCAGCGCATGGACTCCGTCCACGTACTCGAATGATGCGACGTCCCGCGCTCCGGTGCCCACCCAGCCACGACAACCCTTGCCGCCCCACGCGCTGACCTGCTTCGAGTCTTGCGTGAAAGACATGCCGATGATTTCCGGCCCATCCGCCAGGATGCGCAGGAGCTCCGTTCCGTCGTAGGGTTCCCAGACTCGCGCCGTACCATCCCGGCTGGTGGTCGCAAGCCGGCTGCCGTCCCGGTTAAGAAACACCTTGACGACGCTGTCGTCATGACGAACCCGGGGACCGCGCCGGCAGGAAACCACGCCCTCAATGGGTTCCGGGGTAAGAAGTCCCGTCGGCGACATCACGAAACGCTCCCCGGATTGGCGACAACTCTTGAGGTCGTAAGTCTCCGCGAACCACTCCGGGCTCGCCAAGGCGAGCGTCTGCCCATCGGCACTGAACGCGAAGTCCCACTGATGGTTGTCGAAGAGGAGCTGCCGCTTCCCGATTACATCGAAGAGGTGGATTTGATAGGACCGCTCGCTCACCATCGCCAGGTTCCTGCCGTCCGGGCTGTAGGCGACGCGCTGATCCCCATTGGTAGGGATGGACTGAGATGGAGGACCCGGTCGCACGAATATCTGCACCGCGTCATCGGTCGTCACCGCGACTTCGACCGCATCGCGGTTGACGGCCACAGCGCGGGCGAGCTTCTGGTTCTGCAACAGGGCGAGTTCCTTCATGCCGTCCCACCGCCAGAGGCGCGTGGTGCCGTCTACCGCCGCCAACGCCATGGTTGCGCCAGTCGGGTCAAAAGCAAACGCCGCCGCGCCGGCCCCGATCAGCAACTGCGCCTTGGCCGGACGGACCCCGAAATCGATGAGGTGAACCTTGCCGGAGCCTTCGCCCACCAGAAGCTCCGTGCCACCCGGGCGGAACGCAATCTGGCGAGGCTCTGACGCAGAGAATGACGCGATCTGTTTCCCCGAGGCGGTGTCGGCGATTCGCACGGCCCCGCCTTCGTCGACGGTGGCTACATATCGCCCATCATTGCTGAATTCCCCCTGCCTCAGATCGCTCGCGCCTTTGCAATCGATCTCGACCAATGGTGTAGGGAGAAGGCCGAGCGCGCTCCGAAGCGCCCGGTTCGCCTCCACGGACGGATTTCGACGCATCGCCTCCACGGCAAGCAACCCGGCGGTGTGAAGGAGTGTGCCTCGTTGGTTCAACATGACCTGCGCAGTGGCCGCCAGACCCCGACCCAGCGCGGCCTGGCGCTCGGTTTCGGCCACCCTCCACTGCCATACAGCGTATGCAGCGAGGCCGGCGACGACTGTGAACACGGCCGCGGCGAGTTGCCGCACCCGCAGTGTGTGGCGCGCGTCCTCTCCGGCGAGCTGCGACTTGTTCATCCCGTGCAGGGGGGCCGCGATCTCCATGGCGGCGTCCCGGAAGGTAGCGTTACGAAGGGTCAGCGCGCCGGCGCCGCGCGTCCATCGCAGATCCACGTACAGCGGCTCGCCTGCGTAGCAGCCCGCGAGAGACCTCGGCACGGCGTTGGTGCGCGCCCAATCGAAATCGTCTGCGCTGGCATCCCATGCGATCTCCCCTTCGGTCAGCACGATGAATGGCTTGTGATCGGTGCGGTTCGCAACCCACCACCTGACCTCCCTGTCCACCCACGTGGATTTGGCCGCCGCAGGGGAAGCAAGCAGAAGGAACCATTCCGACTCGCTCAGTGCCCGCTCGATCGCTCCCCATAGATGAGGACTTGCACTGAGGTCCTTCTTGTCGCGGAAGACATTAAGCGCCCGAAAGCGATACCAGGGCCTCGCAAGCTTTTCCAGCGCCGTGTGCAGCGCGGGCGCGAGCGTCTCGTCCGCAGCCCGGCTATAGGAGATGAATGCAGAGTGCTTCACGCGCTTCTCCCGGAATGTCGCGTCCAAGCATGCCATCATGCCACCGAGACGACGGTGAATCGGGTCGTATGCCGGAAATCAGGTATTTGAGCCTGCGCCCGAACCGCGCAATCGGGCTTATGTTCAATGTTCCTCACCGTCTTACCCGACGAAGGCTGCGATCGGAGCGGGTATGAGCGAGCGAGTTGGCCGACGAGTTGCAACCGGATGCTTCGCGCCAGCGGAACTCGCGCCCGCCGAACGCCGCGATGAAGAGCATCGCCACCAGCGCCGGCACGAGGCCGAGTCGCGGCATCAGGAAGCCGAAGACCAGCATCGACGCGACGATGCATGCGACCGCGCGCCCGCTCCACGCCGCGTCCCGCCAGTTCCATGCAGCCGGTGTCCGGGCAGGGTCACCACCCGCCACAAAATCCAAAGCCTCCGCTTTTCTGCCCGGCATGCGGCGCACCATTTGCCAGACGCCGCGCGCAGCGAGATACACGCCGAAGCCGGCCAGGATCCAGCCCAGCCAGAGCGGGAAATTCCCCGGCCCCATGCGCATCGCCGTGCCCATCGGGTAGTCGTTGTCGGCGATGCGCATCGCCGCCACGCCGAAGGCGAGGAAGACGAGCCCGGCGAGGAAGTCCTTGTTGCCGCGCAGGTCCATGCCTGCTTACGGGGGCGTGCCCTTCAGCACCTTCATCAGCTTCTGGAACTCGGGGTCCTCGTTCAGGAGCCGCCGCCCCACGGCGCGCAGCTTGTCGATGGTCTCGCGCGGCAGCTCGAAGCTGGTGGGCAGGTTCTTGAACCAGGCTCGCTCGTCGGCCGACCCGAGGTACTCGAACGCCACCTGCACCGGGTAGAGCTCGACGCGGCGCGGCGCGGGAATGTCGAGCGCGCATTGCGCGCCTTTGCGGGCGGCGAGGTTGCGGCATCCGTCCACCAGGCGCGCCTCCTCGTTGAACTCGTTCACCGTCGCCCTGAGCAGCTCGAGCGTGTCGAAGGAATAGTTGTCGAGCGGCACGGTGGCCGCGGTCGTCAGCGTGTCGACGAGCCCGGGCACGCTTGCGGTCTGGTCGCGGCCGGTCGCCGGGTTCGTGGCGGCATTCACCACCACGACCACCAGCTTCTCGACCTTGCCCTCGTTCATCAATCGCAGCACGCTCCACGGATTGTTGGTGGAGGTGATCGCCGCGAGCGGCCCGCGCAGGCCGATGTTGTCGGCCACGCCGCCGTCGGAGAGGTGAATGTAGGGGCGCGCCGGCCCCGCGGCTGCGAGCGACAGCCGGTTCTCGGCGCTCGCCGTGCGGCGCGGATTGACGCGCAAGGCATGGTCTTGCGCTGCGCGCTGCACCCACGCCGGCTGGCGGTACTCGCAGGTGCCGGCATAGTTCTGGAAGGTGAGCGCCGTCAGGCCTCCCGGGAACGCCGACGAGGAGGCGGCCGCGCGCGCGAGCGGCACCCCGGCGAGGTCCGAGCACATCAGGTCGAACTGGTCCTGGATGAACGGAAACTGCGTGCCCGTCGTCATGTCGGTGGCGTTCAGGATCACGAACGGCCGCCGGTTGCGCGCGACCACGTCGGCGTACGTGCCGCCGTCGAACACCTCGCGGTGGTAGAGCTCCGCGGCGAGGTCGCTGCGTCCGAAGCTCGCGCCGGCGAGCTTGAGCCAGTTGGCGGGCGAAAAGAGGAGCTTCGTCAGATCGCTCTGGACCGGCCGGTAGAGGAAGCGCTTCGGGAACTCCTCGAAGGTCTTCTCCCCGCGCAGCGCGTAGTAGGCCGCGGGGAAGCTGCCGCCGGAGATCGACGAGATCACGTCGACCTCGTCGAGCAGCGCCCGCCTGCGGCCGCGACACTCGATGGTGGTGTCGCGCAGCGCCTCGAGCACGCCGAAGGCGAGCGCCGCGGCGCGCGTGCCGCCGCCGGAGAAGGTCACGATGACGAAGAGCTCGTCCGTGTTGTCGCCCCGCTCCAGCCGCTCGAAGCGGTAGCCCGCGTCGGGCTGGACCTTCGCGAGCGGCGGGTTGCTCGGCGTGAACGACGCGCACGCCGCCAGCAACAGCGTGCAGCCGAGCATCACGGCGCGCGCGGCAAGGCGCGCCAGCGTCACGACTCGTCCTTCTTGAAGAACGCGATCTCCATCGGCTCGAGCACGGTGGTGTCCTTCACCGTCACCGTGCGCGAGCCCGGCCGGTAGTTCGCAACCGTGCCGAGCTCGAACACGTGCGTGCCCGCCTCGACCCTCAGCACCTCGTTGGTGTACCCGTTCTCCTCCTCGTCGATGTAGACGAGACGCCGCGTCGGAAACGTGACCTTCACGTACTCCATGTGACCCTCCCCGGTGGTTCCCTCGAAACAGGGTAGCGAGAATGGCCTGCGATGCACAGGCCCGGGCCTTATCGCGCTGTCCGGAAAGGGCCTCCGGAGAACCTCAGTTTTTCGTTCTGAGCTATGGCACGAAGTGCACGAATCTCGCCACCGAGGGCACGCGGCTCTCATTGAGCACGAAGAGCATGTAGTGCCCCGGCGGCGCGGTCTGGATGTTCGCCGGCCCGGTGACCTGCACCGTGCTTCACGGGGTCGGTGTAGGAGATCGGCGGATCGATGTCGACCGGCACGTGGTCGGGGGTGAGCTGGAGGACCGTCGGCAGCGGATCCCCGATCGGCGCCGGCTCGAACCACGCCGCGCGTGCGTTGATGCCGGTCGTGGCGAAGAGCATCACGCGGCCATAAGGCCCGGTGGGGAGCAGCGTCGCGTGCACCGGCGGGAACGGAATCACCCCGCGGATCGGGTCGTTGACGATGAGAGCGCTTCATGGCCACGACAACCATAGCTCATCGCGCGGCGACTTCAGTCGCATGCCGCCCGCTGTGCCTGCGCCGCGGCACAAACCTTGCTGAGATTTCCTCGCGCGTGGAAATTCTCGATCGTCAACGACAGGATCCAAATGAACCAGGAAACACCGAACGAGCAGGTCATCGAGCTATTGCTGCAGTCGCTGGAGCACGAGAAAGGCGGCGTGCAGGTCTATGAAACGGCGCTGAGATGCGCGGTGAACGACGACCTCAAGGAAGAATGGGAAAACTATCTGGAGGAGACCAACCACCACGTCGAAGTGCTGACCAACGTGTGCGACACCCTGGGCATCGACGCGGACAACGAAACCCCGGGCGTGCTCGTGGTGCGGCATATGGGCCAATCCCTCGTCAAGGCCATGGAGATGGCGCTGCAGGCCGGCAAGCCGGAGGCCGCACAGCTGGTCGCGTGCGAGTGCGTAGTGCTGGCCGAGACCAAGGACCACCTGGACTGGGAACTGATCGGCAAATGCGGCGAGAAGCTGCTCAAGGGCAAGGAAGGCAAGGCGCTGAAGGATGCCTACGAGGAGATCGAGGACCAGGAAGACGAGCACCTCTACCACACCAAGGGATGGTGCCGTGAGCTGTGGATCCAGTCGCTCGGCATGAAAGCCGTGCTGCCGCCGCCGGAAGAGAAGCAGCACGTCACCACCGCCATCGGCGCAGCGAAAGCGGAGCAATCGGCCGAAAAGGCGAGGTAGCGCCCATGGCTGCCAAGAAACGCCGCACGGCGTCCGGCAAATCCGCCGCGCCCAAATCCGTCAAATCGAGCGCTCGCTCGACCTCCAGCGGCCCGGCGCGCGGTGGCGCCGCGTCGGCCGATAGGTCCGATGCCGCGGTGTCGAAGTTCGAGGCCACCGAGGCGCTCGCCGCCGGCATGCCTTACAACGAGAACAAGGCGCTGGAGCACGGCGCGGCAGCCAGGGATCCACAGCCGGGGCAAACGGTAAAGCCCTCCGACCCGGCCGCCACCGGCAGCACGCTGAGCGAAAGCAACTCGAGCGACAAGGTCGGCGACGGCAAGCCCCAGCCGGGACTCAACCCGACGAACCTGCCCCTCGACCGCGTGCGGGTGGATTCGAGCGGACGCGAGCTCACCACCAACCAGGGGGTGAAGGTCGCGGACAACCAGAACTCGCTGAAGGCCGGGCTGCGCGGCCCGACCCTGATGGAGGATTTCATCCTCCGCGAGAAGATCACGCACTTCGACCACGAGCGCATTCCCGAGCGCATCGTGCATGCGCGGGGCTCCGGCGCCCATGGTTTTTTTGAAACCTCCAAGTCACTCAAGAAGTACACAAAGGCATCCCTGTTCGCCGAAGCCGGCAAGCGCACGCCGGTGTTCGTGCGCTTCTCAACGGTGGCGGGCGAGCGCGGCTCGACCGACACCGCGCGCGACGTGCGCGGCTTCGCGGTCAAGTTCTACACCGACGAGGGCAACTTCGACCTGGTGGGCAACAACATTCCGATCTTCTTCATCCAGGACGCGATGAAGTTCCCCGATCTGGTGCACGCGGTCAAGCCCGAGCCGCACCACGGCATGCCGCAGGCGGCGAGCGCCCACGACACGTTCTGGGACTTCATCTCGCTGATGCCGGAATCGACCCACATGATGATGTGGGTGATGTCCGACCGCGCGATCCCGCGCAGCTTCCGCATGATGCAGGGCTTCGGCGTGCACACCTTCCGCCTGATCAACGCCGCCGGCGAATCGAGCTTCGTCAAGTTCCACTGGAACCCGGTGCTCGGCACGCATTCGCTCGACTGGGACGAGGCGGTCAAGATCTCCGGCGCCGATCCGGACTTCCACCGCCGCGACCTGTGGGAAGCGATCGAGTCGGGCAACTACCCGGAATGGGAGCTCGGCGTGCAGATCTTCAGCGAGGAGCAGGCGGACAAGTTCAGCTTCGACGTGCTCGACCCGACCAAGATCGTGCCCGAGGAGCTGGTGCCGGTGACGCCGGTCGGCCGGCTGGTGCTGAACCGCAACCCCGACAACTTCTTCGCCGAGACCGAGCAAGTGGCGTTCTGCGCCGCCCACATCGTGCCGGGCCTGGACTTCAGCAACGACCCGCTGCTCGCCGGCCGCATCCATTCGTACGTGGACACGCAGATCTCGCGCCTCGGCGGACCCAACTTCCATGAGATCCCGGTGAATGCTCCGATCGCGCAGGCGCACAACAACCAACGCGACGGCATGCATCGGCAGGCCATCAATCGCGGCCGCGTCGCCTACGAGCCGAACTCGCTGGGCGGCGGCTGCCCGTTCCAGGCCGGCGCGCGCGGCTTCACTTCGTTTCCCGAGCCGATCCGCGAGGACAAGGTGCGCGGCAAGCCCGAGAAGTTCGCCGACCATTACACGCAGGCCACGCTGTTCTGGAACAGCCAGACGCCGGTCGAGAAGGCGCACATCATCCGCGGCTTCCGCTTCGAGCTGACCAAGGTGCAGGTGCCCGCGATCCGGCAACGCATGGTCGCCTCGCTCGCCAACGTCGCCGGCGAGCTGGTCGAGGGCGTCGCCGCGGGCCTGGGCATGGAAGTGCCCGAGCCGCTACCCCGGGCGCTGGAGCGCCCGCGCAAGCCCGAGGTGCAAAGCTCGCCCGCGCTCTCGCTGTTCGCGCGCCCCGGCGACGGCGGCATCCGCACGCGGCGCATCGCCATCCTGGTCGCGGACGGGGTCGATGGCGAGGCGGTGAAAGCCTTGCATGCGGGGCTGCTCGAGGCGGGCGCGGTGCCGCGCATCGTCGGCGCGCGGCTGGGTCAGGTGAAAACCGAGCAAGGCGACGCCATCGACGTCGAAGTGACCCTCGAGACCGGGCCGGCCGTGCTCTACGACGCGCTCGCCGTGCCGGGCGGCCACGAGGCTGTCCAGGCGCTCGGCAACGTCGGCCATGCGCTCGAGTTCATCAAGGACCAGTATCGCCACTGCAAGCCGATCCTCGCCCTGGGCGACGGCAAGGCACTGGTAGAGAACGCCGGCGTTCCCGCGCGGCTGGAGTCGGGCGAGCCCGATCCCGGCCTGCTGCTGCTCGACGGCGAAGCACAGGCGGCGTTGCCCAAGTTCATCGAGGCGATCGCCAAGCACCGGCACTTCGAGCGGGAGATGGACCCGCCGGCAGTCTAGACCCAAGGAGACATTGCATGAACCCGAAATCCGACAAGCCGCTGCGACTCTTCAACCCGCTCTCGATCTGGACCGATTTCGCCTTGAAGTCCGGCGGAGCGATGCTGACGGCGGCGCAGGCCGCGGTTGCGCGGCCTAAGGTGCCGAAAGTGGCCGTGATCCACAGCGCGGACGCGCCGGCGCCGAAAATAGCGAAAGCGGCGCGCGCCAAAGTGTCCAAAGCAGCGTCGAAAGCAAAGCCTAGGAAAGCCCGAAAAAACGCAGCATCTCGCGCGAAGCGTCGGGGCCGTTAGGGTCGGTGTACGAGCCGCGCGCGCTGCCGCCGAACCAGGCGTGGCCTGCGCCGTGCACTTCCCAGTGCTCGAGGACGATGCGGCCCGCCGCATCCTTGTGCACGCTGCAGGTGTAGGCGTAGCCGCCGGGCACCTGCCCGCGCTGCACCACGACATCGAGCGCTTCGTCATGCCGGTCCACGTACTGCGAAGCGACCTGCTCGCCGTTGCGCGGGTGCACGGTGGCGTCGCTGTCGCCGTGAAATACGATGGCCGGCACGATGCGCCCTGCGGCCGCGCCTGACGGCGATGCCGGCGGCGAGCCGCGCATGGCGGCGAAGGCCGACGCAAGGTCGTGCGCGCTTCCCACCGGCAGGCCGGAGTGGATGCCGACGGCGGCATAGACATCCGGATAGGCCGAACCCATCACCGCAGCCATCGCTCCGCCCGCCGACAGGCCAGCCACGTAGACCTTGCGCGCGTCGATGCCATGGCGTTTCACAACCTCGCGCGTCATCCCGGCGATGATGGCCGGCTCACCCTTGTCGCGGCGCTGGTGCGCGCGCTTGAACCAGTTCCAGCAATGCGAGCCGTTGGCGGATTTGGTCTGCGCCGGATAGAGGACGAAGCACTGCCGCTCCTCGGCGATCGTGTTCATCTGCGTGCCGGCGGCAAAATCGTCCGGGTTCTGCGTGCAGCCGTGCAGCATCACCACCAGGGGCAGCGCCTTCCCGGCGGCGTAGCCCGTCGGGATATAGAGCTTGTACGGCCGCGTTCCGTGCTGGTGGCTGTAAGAGCCGGCAATGAATTCCCCTGCTCGTCCCTCGGGCAGCTCGATCGAAGGGGCGGGCCCGGGGTGACCCCGGGTGCGTCCCCGACCCAGCGCACGCTGGATCGCCGCGGTCGCTTCGCGCAGACGGCCTGCGCGCGTGAGTTGCGTCGCTTCGAGCATGCCAAGGGCCAAGCTGTCCTTCATTGCCATGAATTTCCTTCGGTTGGAGCTAACGAGTGCGATCGGCGAGCGCGGCCTTCACTTCGGCGCTGGCGCGCAGGGCGCCGAGCACCGCGATGGAGGCAATCGCCTGCCGGGCGAGCTGCGGGGTCACGTCGTCATCGATGCTCGCGAGGCCCAGCACCTGGATCTGGAGCTGCTCACCCGCGGCCACCACCTTCTCGAGGTCCCGCCGCGAATAGCGCTGCAGGCCGAGCACCATCTCGCGGCGCTCGACGCTCTTCTTCAGGACCTCGCCGTGAGTGGAAAGCTGGTTACGGATCGCGGTGCGGATGAAGTCGGTCCGGTTCGAGTAAAAGCCGTCCTCGACCAGCAGATCGATCTGCCCCAGGTCGACGAACCCCAGGTTGATCGTGATCTTCTCTGATTCAGGCTCTCGTGCCATCCGTGTACCATCCACAAACCATCCATATGGATGTATAATGCTCTCTAGCGGCTCTGCTGTCAAGCCCGGATGCTGCTCATTAATTGAGCCACCGCTGCGGGGATGGGATTGGCAGCCGCGTTGCCGCCGACAGCGGAATGCATCTCCGAGAGCTCGAGCAGCCGCTCGGCGATCAAGGCGGGATCCACCCGCGGCCCGACGTTCCGCGGCGAGGTGAAGGTGAGGCCGGCATTCACGCCGGGATGCTCGGGGCTGGCGGGCATGCGCGCGAGCGCTTCTCCCAAAGGATAGGAAATTCCTTCGCGTCTGCGCCGCGAAATGCGCGCGATTGCGGCGTGTTTCGGGTCGGTGAGCGGTGCTTCTCGCTATGATCGATCCTGGCCGCGGCTGCGAGCCCGGTACACAAGCGGCCTTATGGCAAATAACCAGATCGTGCCGATCGCCAACTCCGCATTGCTGTCGGTGAAGCTGCTGAAGAACGGCGTGCTGAAGGTCTACGAGAAGTTGTCCCACGGCATGTGTACCACGCATGCCGACGTGGTCAATCCCGACCTGCTCGCCTTCATCAAGAGCGCGGGCACCAGCGATCGCGCGGACGCCGAGCCGGTGGACGCAGCGCACGCCGCCTAGAAGGGTGGCTGGGTGGTTTGCCCTTTGGTGGGCTGCAACTCTCTCGATGGGAGCGCTCTAAGGACTCGATCGGCAACACCTCGGTCATCGTGCCGGGCGACGTGCAGCGCACGAGCGCCGGCACGGGAGTGCGGCATCGGCGACGGAAGGCTCGGCTATGTGCACGTCGCTCGCGGCAGCATCACCGCGAATGGCCACGCGCTCGGGCGCGGGGACGCGCTCAAGTCCGGCTCGCGCGACATCGCGCTCTCCGGCGGCCGGAACGCGGAGGTCATCGTCTTCGACCTGCCCGAGGAGGCGAACGCTGACTAGCGTGCCGCCGGTCAGCATCATCGGTATTTCGCCCGGGGGGGGGCACGCTCGTAGACGCGAGAAATAGCGGGTGAGCGTCGACGAGGCACACCGTCACCCGGGTCACGTATTCGTTTATGTGCTCGAAGGCTCGGTCGAGATCCTTGTCGCGCTCGGCCACCGCGCTGAGATATCACATGCGAGAGCGCAGAGCCTGGGAAAGCGCATCCCCAACCGCAAAGGGCACCACTGCGTCGACCGGAGGTCGAGGCGGCGAATGGATTGAAGTCTCGAAGTGGCTGCCTAGACGATTCCCGGCCGGGTCTTCCAAAGTGCCACGGACTACAAGCTTGTACGCACCTGGGCGCCATGGCGCGCTCGGCGTAAACGTCCAGGTGCTTTCGCCGTT
>Ga0180104_1000193_pt1 | contig 12901 bp, 8 predicted proteins | sample EasRiv730_16_1Da_FD_121791 | JGI IMG/M metagenome (GOLD analysis project Ga0180104, IMG submission 121791) | Soil microbial communities from meander-bound floodplain in the East River, Colorado, USA - East River metaG ERMLT730_16_1Da | ecosystem: Environmental > Terrestrial > Soil > Floodplain ... | reverse complement strand
GGCTTCACCGTCCTCCACGCCCCCGAATTCCAGGCCGACCCCGCGCGCCACGGCACGCTCTCCGGCACGTTCATCGTGCTGAGCTTCACCAGGCGGATGATCCTCATCGGCGGCACCCGCTACGCCGGCGAACTCAAGAAATCCATCTTCACCGTGCTCAACTACCTGCTCCCCGGCCAGGGCGTCTTCCCGATGCACTGCTCCGCCAACATCGGGCCGGACGGCGACACGGCGATCTTCTTCGGCCTCTCTGGCACCGGCAAGACCACCCTCTCCGCCGACCCGACCCGGCGCCTCATCGGCGATGACGAGCACGGCTGGAGCGATCGCGGGGTGTTCAACTTCGAAGGGGGCTGCTACGCGAAGGTCATCCGGCTGAGTGCGAGCGGCGAGCCGGAGATCTATGCCGCGACGCAGATGTTCGGCACGGTGCTCGAGAATGTGGTGCTCGACCCGGTGCTTCGGTCGCCCGACTTCGAGTCCGACAAGCTCACGGAGAACACGCGCGCGAGCTATCCGATCGACTACATCCCGAACTGCCAGCCGGGCGGTCAGGGCGGCCATCCCGAGCACATCGTCTTCCTCACCGCGGACGCCTTCGGCGTCATGCCGCCGATCGCGCGGCTCACCGCCGAGCAGGCGATGTACCACTTCCTGTCCGGCTACACCGCGAAGGTCGCGGGCACCGAGCGCGGGGTCACCGAGCCCTCCGCCACCTTCTCGGCCTGCTTCGGCGCGCCGTTCCTGCCGCGCCATCCGGGCGTCTACGCGAAGATGCTTGGGGAGAAGATCGCCCGGCACGGCGCGCGGGTCTGGCTGGTCAACACCGGCTGGACCGGCGGCGCATACGGCGCCGGCTCGCGGATGAAGCTCGGTCACACGCGGGCGATGGTCCGCGCCGCCCTGTCCGGCGCCCTCGACAAGGTGGCCACCCGGAAGGACCCGGTATTCGGGTTCGAGGTGCCCGTCGCGGTGCCCGAGGTGCCCTCGGAGGTGCTCGATCCGCGCGGTACCTGGAAGGATCCGGCCGCCTACGACGCCCAGGCCAGGAAGCTCGCGAAGATGTTCCGCGACAACTTCGCGCAGTACGCCGCCCAGGTGGAGAAGGCAGTGGCGGCGGCGGGCCCCTGACTTCCCGATTCGAGGTCGTCCGCGACCCGCTGTGGGACAACATCCGGCTGGACGGTGCGGCGCTGCAGGTGCTGGATACGCCCGCCGTCCAGCGGCTTCGCTACGTTCGGCAGCTCGGCCACGCCTTCCTTGTCTATCCCGGCGCCACCCACTCCCGCTTCGAGCACGCGCTCGGCGCCTATCATCTCACCAAGTCGGCGCTGACCGCCCTTGCCGAGCGCGAGGAACTGGGGCCGGTGCCCGAGGACGAGCGCCTCGCGGCCCGGCTCGCCGCTCTGCTCCACGACATCGGCCACTACCCCTTCTCTCACGCGCTGGAGGAAGCGGGATTCCTGCACCACGAGCGGCTGGGAGTCGCCAAGCTCGACCGCGATGAGCTGGGGGAGGTGCTCAGCGCGCTCGGGGGACCGGGCCTGGCCGGGCGGATCGGGACGATGATCCGCGGCCGGAGCACGAGTCCGCTACAGGGACTCATCAGCGGCTCGCTGGATCTCGACAAGATCGAGTACCTCAGCCGTGACGCCCGGATGTGCGGCGTGCCGTACGGGTCGGTGGACGTCGACCGCCTGGTGGCATCGCTTACGCTGGTCGAATCCGGCGGCAGCTGGGAGATCGGCGTGCACGAGAAGGGAATCAGCGCGCTCGAGTCCCTGCTGTTCGCCAAGTATCAGATGTACCGCAACGTGTACTGGCACCACGCGGTGCGGAGTGCCACCTGCATGTTCAAGCGCGCCGTGCGGAAGACTGTCGCGGCAGGCGCGCTCGAGCCGGCGCGCATCGCCGAGGCCACGGACGGCGGCCTGATGGCGCTGTTGCTGGAACGCGACCCCACCGGCCTCGCCGGCCGGGTGCACGGCCGCCGGCTCTTCAAGCGGGCGCTGGATCTGCCGGCCAGCGATGTCCCCGCGGATGTCCAGTCGTGGGTGTGGGAAGATCCGGAACTCGTCGAGCGGGTGGAAGACGCCCTGGCCGTGGCGTCGGGCCTCGCGCCGGGGCTGCTGCTGCTCGACTTCCCGGAGCGGTCCTCGATGCTCGGCGTGGATCTCCCGCTACGGACCCGCTCCGGCGCCATCGAGCGGCTCACCGACGAGGGCCGTGCGGGCCAGCTCGGCCTGCCGCGGATCGCGGCGGAGCTGTACCAGAGCGCGCGCCGGCTCCGCGTGTTCACGGACGGGCGGGCTTCGGGGCGTCTGGAAGGCGTGATGGAGGCGATCGTCCAGCCGAAGGCCGAGGTCGAGTCGAGGCTGGCGGCGGGGCGACCATTGGCCTGATGGCTATTCGTGCCGGATCGCCTCCACCGGCGAGAGCCGCGCGGCCCGGAGCGCCGGGTAGATCCCAAAAACGACGCCCACCAGAATCGCCGCGGCCGCGGCGACGACCAGTGTCTCCCAACTGACCGCGGCGAAGATCCGCGCCGAGGACTTCGCCCGCATCACGGCGGTTGCCCCGAACGCCGCCCCGAGGCCCAGCAGCGCCCCCAGGAACGACCCCACGAGGGAAATCGTCACCGACTCCGCCAGGAACTGCGCCAGCAGGTCTCGCCGGCGCGCGCCGGCGGCCTTGCGAATGCCGATTTCCCGGGTGCGCTCCGTCACCGACGCGAGCAGCACGTTCATGATGCCGATACCCCCGACCAGCAGCGAGATGCCGGTGATCGCGCCCATGAACAGCTTGAAGATGACGATACCGCGCGCCGCCTGCGCCACGCGCTCCTGGTTCGTGTGCACCCGCGCCTTCCGCCCCCACTCGTTCCCGAGCCGCGCGGCGAGCCAGCCCTCGACGCCGGCCCGCACCACAGGGACGTCCTCTACCCGCGCGGCCTGCAGGATGAGGGTCGGCGCACGGGGGCGTGGCGTAGGAGCGAGCGCATCCCCGGCGCCTTCAAGCGGCACGAAGGCCACCGGCGGCGGTTCTGCCGACCGGGGCGGCGCGAGGACACCGATCACGGTGCGCTCCCGCTCGCGGAGCCGGACCAGCTGCCCGACAGCGCCGCCGGCATCTCCGCCGGTGATACGAACCGCGAGCCCGTGGGAGAGCACCACCACAGGCGCGTTCGCCGCCGCCTCCTCCACGGTGAAGTAGCGCCCGCCGGCGAAGGCCTGCCCCAGCAACGTGGCGTCCGAGGGAAGCGTCGCCTGGACGGCGACCGAATCAACCCGAACCCCACCCCATTGGATCGGTGAAATACCGGCCACCGTCAGCCGGGCGGCGGTCACCTCCCGCAGCTCGCGGAGCAGCGCGTCGGCGTCGGCCCGGGTCAGCACGAGGTAGTCCGCGAGCGGATACACCTGGTTGTCGATGACTTCGGCCGTGCGCGGCTCGAGGACGACGGAGTGGAGATCCGTGGTGCTCGCGATCTGCGCCCGGCCGAACTGCTCCATCCCGTCGCCGAGCGTGAGCACGGCGACGAGCGCGGCGGCGCCGATGATGATACCGAGAGTGGAGAGGATGGTGCGGAGCGGGTTGGCCCGAAGCGTGCCGAGTCCGACGAAAACGGAGGCGAGCACGTGCGTCAGCTGACTTCCTCGATCTTGACGATGATCGCGGTGATGTTGTCGAGCCCACCGCGCCTGTTGGCCTCGGCGATCATGCGGTCCACCCAGCTCTGGGGACCCTCGCCGGCTTCGAGGATGCGTGCCAGTTGTTCGTCCTCGAGCATCCCGGTGAGTCCGTCCGACGCGAGCAGGAGCACGTCGCCGGCGTTGAGCGTCCCGAAGTAGAGATCGGGAACGACCTCGCTCCCTGCGCCCACGCACCGGGTAATCACGTTGCTGTAGGGGTGCACCCGCGCCTGCTCCGGGGTCAGGAGCCCAGCGTCCACCTGCTCCTGCACGTACGAGTGGTCCTTGGTGAGCTGGAGAAAGCTGCCGTTCCGGAGCAGGTAGGCCCGGCTGTCCCCCACCTGGCCGACCAGATAGCGGCCGGGGAGCAGCGCAAGCACCGTGGTCGTGGTGCCCATGCCGCGCTTGTCGTGCTCCGAGAGCGTGCGCTCGAAGATCGCCTCGTTCGCGGAGACGATGGCGCGCTGGATCCGCTCGCCGGCCTGGTCATCCGTGACGCCGCGGAGCGAGCCGATTTCCCGCGAGATGATCCGGACCGCCATCTCGCTTGCGACCTCGCCCGCGGCGTGGCCCCCCATGCCGTCCGCGACGATGAACACCCCTCGGTCCGACAGCATGAGGTAGTTGTCCTCATTGCCGGATCGGACCACGCCGACATCAGTACGGGCAGCGCAGGAGAAGTGCACGGGACCTCGTCAGCGGCGAATCAGGAAGAGAACGACCGCGGCGACCGCGGCAACCAGGAGCAGGAGGACCCAGCCCGGCATGCCCTCGCGTGGCGGCGGAGCCGACGGTCGGGCAGAAGGGCGGGTGGACGGTCGGGCCGCCGGACGGTCGGACCGTGAGACAGGGGTGTCGGGGATTCGCACGGCCCCGACGACCTTCGTCCCGCCCGCGCGCGGCGGCTGCGGGCCTCCCTCCGACGGATCAAACAGCACCGTGACATCGCCGAACCGGATCGTCGAGCCGGGCACCAGGGGCACCTCGCCCCGGATGCGATCGCCGTCGACGAAGGTGCCGTTGGTGGAATCGAGATCCGTGAGGGTCCAGACTTCTTCCTTCCGAAGGAGCTTCGCGTGCGCCGCGCTGACGCTTTCCTCGGCGAGCACCAGGTCGTTGTACTCCGCGCGCCCGACGTTCACCACTGGGGCCCGGATCGGCAGCCGCTGCCCGCGCAGCCCGCCGGTCCGCACCAGGATGGTGGCCAGCGGCGGCGGTGAGGTCGGCGGCGACGCAAGCGCCGGCACCATCGCCGGCATGCCGTGCACCGTGTCGTACAGCCGGTGCGCCGCTCCTGGCGGGGCCAGGTGCGGGATCGGTGCCGCCTCGGCGTAGAATCGGAACTCCGCGGAGCCCATGCGAATCAGGTCCGCGCGCTTCAGGACCCGCCGGCCCTCGATGCGCACGCCGTTGACCAGCACCCCGTTGGAGCTGGCGTCCTCGAGCTGGTATCCCTCAGGACTGTTCATGATGAAGGCGTGGCGGCGGGAGACATCGGTGGACTCGATAACCACATCGCAGGCCGCATCCCGCCCGAAGACCAGCGGTCCGTCACCCACCTGATACTCGCGGCCGTCTGTGAGACTCACCAGCCGGCCGCCCTGCATCGGCCCGGGGACGCCGCCCCCGGCCGCAGGCGCACGGCCTGCGGTGGCGGCCGCCAGGGCGCCGGCGTCCACCATCTCGGTCCGGCCGGCGATGCGTTCCTCCACCGCGACGAGTTCCTGGCTGCCGACCTGAATCTTGTCACCGTGGAGCAGTGGGACCGGGTCGGTGCCGAGCCGGATGCCATTGACCAGCACCAGCGCCTCCGGCGTCGCGAGCCGGATGGCGGCGTGGCCGTCCGGCACCACGCGAAGCACCGCGTGGCTCGGGAGAACCCCGGGTGCCTCCAGGCGCACGGCGGCCGCCGGAGCCGACCCGATGATGGTCTCTCCCGCGGCAAGGGGCCAGCGCTGGCCGCCCAATTCCAGCTGTATCATCCGCCTCGATGCATGAATAGGTACGGGGGACCGGAAGGTATCCGAAAGTTGGGAAGTTGGGAAGTTGGGAAGTTGGGAAGTTAGGATGTTGGGAAGTTAGGAAGTTAGGAAGTTAGGAAGCCAGGAAGCCAGGAAGCCCACCGGCGCTCGAGGACGGGTTCGGATCGTGGACCCGTCGGCGAAAGGCCGCCCAACTTCCTAACCTCCTAACTTCCTAACCTCTTCCATCCCCTGCCCCTTCAGCTGCAGCTGATACAGCCGCTCGTAGAGGCCGCGCTTCGCCAGCAGACTCCGGTGGGTGCCGCGTTCCCGGATGACGCCGTGATGGAGCACCAGGATCTCGTCGGCATTGAGGATGGTGCTCAGCCGGTGTGCCACGACAATGCTCGTCCTCCCTGCCATCAGTTCCGCGATGGCCCGCTGAATCTGCGCCTCGGCCTCCGCGTCCACGGAGCTGGTGGCCTCATCGAGCAGCAGGATCCGGGGATCGAGCGCCAGGGCCCGCGCGAAACTGAGGAGCTGCCGCTCCCCCACGCTGAGGGACTTGCCCCGTTCCCCGAGCACATGGCCATAGCCGTCCGGGAGCCGGGCGATGAAGCGATCGGCTCCCACCCGCGTCGCGGCTTCCTCGGCCCGGGCGGGGGGAATGGGTGCGTCGAGCCGAAGATTGCGGAGGATATCCCCGGTGAACAGGAAGAGATCCTGCTGCACATACCCGATCCAGCGCCGCACCTCGGCGGCCGGGAGCTGCCGCAGATCGACGCCGTCGAGCGTGATCCGGCCGCGCTCGGGGTCGTAGAACCGGAGCAGCAGGCTGGTGATGGTGGTCTTCCCCGCCCCGGTGTGGCCAACCAACGCAATCGTCCTTCCCGGCGCCGCGGTGAATGACACATCCTCGAGCACCCACGGACCGGCAGGACCATACCGGAACCACACCCCCTCGAAACGGACTTCGCCCCTCACCGGATGCGGCAGTGCGGCCGGGCGGACCGGATCCGCCACGGTGACCGGCTCGTCGAGCAGGCGAAAAATCCGCTCCGACGACGCCATGGCGCTCTGCATGATGTTGAACTTTTCCGACAGATCCTGCAGCGGCTGGAAAAACCGGCGCGTGAGCTGGATGAAGGCCGCGAGCGTGCCGACCGTCAGGGTGTCGGCCAGGCTTCGGAGCCCGCCGTACCAGAGCAGGAGCGCGACCGCGATGGCACCCAGGACTTCGATGACGGGAAAGAAAATGGCGTACACCGTAATGGAGCGCAGCTGGGCGTCGAGATGGCCGCGATTCGCCTGGTCGAATCCCTGGGCCGATGCGGACTCGCGCCCGAACAACTGCACGACCCGCATGCCCGACAGCTGCTCCTGCAGGTAGCTATTCAGCCGTGCGACCCGCACCCGGATCTCACGGAACGCCTCCCGCACGCTCCGCCGAAAGAGCGTCGCCACCAGCCAGACCAGCGGAATGACCGAAAAGGCAACCAGCGCGAGCCGCCAGTCGGCGACCAGCATCAGGATCATGATCGCGATCAGGGTGAACAGGTCGCCGAAGATCGCGACCACTCCGGAGGAGAAGAGGTCGTTGAGCGTCTCGACGTCCGAAGTGACCCGGGTCATCAGGCGCCCCACCGGACGCCGGTCGAAGTACGGGATCGAGAGGCGTTGCAGGCGACCGAAGATCTCGAGCCGGAGATCCCGCATGACCCGCTGGCCGATGAACGTCGTGAGGATGCCCTGGGCGTATTCGGTGCCGAACTCCAGCAGCAGGGCGGCCAGGTAGAGGCCGGCGAGGGTGCCGAGGAGGGCGACGTCGCGCTGGGGAACCGCCACGTCGAGCACCTGCCGGGTGAGGACCGGCCCAACCAGGGCGAGGAGCGCATTGACGATGAGGAGCGCCACCGCCGCGGCGACCAGGCACCGATACGGCCGCAGGTACACCAGCATCCGGCGCATCAGCGCCGGATCGTATCCGCGCCCGAGCGCGTCCTCCTGGGTCTCGATGGCCACGGCGCGCTCCTAGGGTACGGCCGCCGCCGCGGCTCCCGGGTCATCGAGGCCCTTGATGCCCCGCCGCACCCACTGCGAAAAGACGAAGAACCCGAACCCGATGGTGAAGTAGCTGAGGATCATCCGCCAGATGAGCGTGTACAGGGGCGTGAGTTCGGGCCGCACGTACACCGACATCACGAGGGCGGAGAGCAGCTCGGCGATGCCGCTCGCCCCCGGCGTCGGCGCGAAGTACAGCAGGAACGTGATGAGCGTCTGGAGCAGCAGCACATCCACGAAGTGCGCCTGGACACCAATGGCGCGGAGGGCCACGTACCCGGCGAGCAGTTTGTTTGCGTGGGATGGGCCTGAGAGGAGCGTGGCCCAGAGCAGGGAGAGCCAGCCGCGCGGCGTGTTGAACGCCACCACGCTGCCGTGCGCTTCGTCGATGCCCTCCCGGAGCTTCTCGAGCCGCGCCGCGACGCGGCGGCTCCGGCGGCCGACCCATTCCGCGACCCGATGGATGAAGTCGCGGGCCACTCTCGGGAAGGCGATCACTATCACCATCAGGACGCCGAGACCGGCGAAAATGCCGAGGCTGCCGAGAAACAGGTCGTAAAGGGAAAGGCCGAGGACGTCACCCTTCTCGCCGAGGGAGCGGCCGGCCCCGAGGAAGATCGCCAGCGGGCCGGCGATGGCGAAGAAGGCCACGGTCGCGATGAAGGTCATCAGCGTGGAGGTCATCGCGACCGGAACGCTCACGCCATAGCGCCGCATGGTGTAGATCATCATCGGCGCGGCGCCCGACTGGAGCGGCGTAAGGTACGCGGCCCAGGCGCTCATCCCGCCCGCGAGAATCATTCCCTTGAGAGGTGGGTTCGGATGGATCTCCCGGGCCACGACCCAGAGCCGGAGCCCGCCGCCGATCCAGTCCATCGCCGCCAGGCCGAGCCCGACCAGGACCCACCCCCAGTGCACGCGGGCCAGGCCTTCAAGGAATGCCGGGAGGTTGTTGCCGTAGAGCAGCACCGCCCCATATCCCAGCAGGGAGATGGCGACGAAGACCTCGAACCCGCGCAGGAGCAGCTTTGGGGAGAGCGGACTGGCCATGGAGGGGGAAAGGTAGTCAGGAAGTTGGGAAGTTAGGAAGTTGGGAAGTTAGGAAGTTGGGAGGTTTGGAAGTCGGGAGGTTGGGAAGATGGGAGGGCAGGAGGACAGGAGGGCACCCAATTGGCGACTCGAGACCCGGAGCCCTACCGGTCAGGCTTCCCAACTTCCCAACTTCCCAACCTTCTATCTTTCCCCCATGCCGCCCCCTGTCATCCGCATCGTCAACGCCCGCCAGAACAACCTGAAGGGCATCACCGTCGATCTCCCGCGCCGGGCGGTGGTCGTGATCACCGGGCCTTCGGGGTCGGGCAAGAGCTCGCTCGCGTTCGAGACGCTCTACGCGGAGGGGCAGCGTCGTTACATCGAGTCGCTCTCCACGTATGCCAAGCAGTTCCTCGACCGGATGCCCAAGCCGCTGGTGGACCGGCTGGAGGGCATCCCGCCCGCCGTGGCGATTCAGCAGCACAATCCGATCGTGTCGAGCCGGTCCACCGTGGGCACGGCCACTGAGGTCCACGATTACCTCCGCCTCCTGTGGGCGCGGGTCGGCACGACGTTCTGCCGGGCGTGCGGTGCGCTGGTCCGCCGCGACACGACCGATTCGGCGGCCGACGCGACACTGGCCCTCGGCGACGGCCGGCTGCAGGTCACCTTTCCGCTCCCGGCGTCCGCGCGATTCAGCCACGACGCGATCGTGGAGAATCTGCGGGCGCTGGGCTTCGTCCGGGTGCTCGCCGACGGCGAGGCGCTCCATCTGGAGGAATTGCCCGCCGGCACCGATTTGACACGCGCAACCGACCTCCTGGTTGTGGTCGACCGCCTGCGCGCCGAGCCCTCCGCCCGAGGCCGCCTGGCGGACGCGCTGTCGACCGCGTTCCAGGAAGGCGAGGGCGTTGCGGTGACGGTGCACGACGCCGGCCGCCTCCGATTCACCGTGTTTCCGAGCTGCAGCCGCTGCGACACGCAGGCGCGGGCCCCGACGCCTGCCCTCTTTTCCTTCAACAACCCGCGCGGCGCGTGCGCCGCCTGCAACGGGTTCGGCGCGGTGCTCGAGTACGACGAATCGCTGGTCGTCCCCGATCGGTCGCGGAGCCTGGCCGAGGGGGCGATCGATCCGTGGACCAAGCCGCGCTACGAGGCACGGCGCCGCCTCCTGCTGGAGACCGCGCGGAAGCTGGGCGTCGATCCGGACCGCGCGTGGTCCCGGCTCAAGGCCGCCGACCGCCACACGCTGCTGCACGGCAAATCGGGCCGGTACGTGGGCATCTTTCCCTTCCTCAAGGGCCTGGAGGAAAAGCGGTACAAGCAGTACATCCGCGTCTTCCTGCGGCAATACCAGCTGGCGCTCACCTGTCCGACGTGCCACGGGACCCGACTGAACGAGCACGCGCTCGCGGTACGGATCGGCGGCGAGACCATCGCCGAGGTGAGTGCCCTCCCGGTGGACGCCGTGCACGAGTGGCTCGACGGCCTGTCCCTCAGCGACACCGAGCGCCTCATCGCCCATTCCATTCTCGACCAGCTGGGCGCGCGTCTCGATTATCTGCGCGATGTCGGCCTCGGCTACCTCACCCTGAGCCGCCAGGCGCGCACCCTCTCCGGCGGCGAGGCGCAGCGCATCGCCCTCGCCAACGCCCTCGGCTCCCGCCTGGTGGACTCGCTGTACGTGCTGGATGAGCCCTCGATCGGCCTCCACCCGCGGGACACCGACCGCCTGCTGGCGCTGCTCCGGCGGCTCCGGGACCTTGGCAACACGGTGGTCGTCGTCGAGCACGATCTCGCCGACGTCCAGCAGGCGGATTTCATGCTCGAGCTGGGACCGGGCTCCGGCGAGCACGGCGGCCGTATCGTGCACGCCGGGCCGCTGGAAACCGCGGGCGACTCGCTCACCGGGCAGTACCTGAGCGGCCGGAAGCGGATCGCCGTCCCGAGCGTCCGACGGCGGGCGGGACCACGCTGGCTCCGGCTGCGGGGGGCCACGCTACACAACCTGAAGGGGATCGACGTGGACATCCCGCTGGGCACGCTGACGGCCGTGACGGGCGTCTCGGGCTCCGGCAAGAGCTCGCTCGTGCACGACGTGCTCTACCGCAACCTCGAGGCGAAGCTCCACGGTGCGCACTCCGCGAAGTCGCACCTCGGCGAGGCGGTGGGTGGCGTGGCGTCCCTGACCGGAGCCGAGATGCTCGACGACGTGCTGCTGGTCGATCAATCCCCGATCGGCCGGACGCCGCGCTCCAATCCCGTCACTTATGTGAAGGCCTTCGACGAGATCCGCGAGCTCTTCGCCGCCCAGCCGCTGAGCCTGGCGCGCGGCTACACCGCCTCTACGTTCTCGTTCAACCTGCCCGGCGGCCGGTGTGAGGAGTGCGAGGGAGCAGGACACGTGCAGGTGGAGATGGTGTTTCTGGCGGATGTTTACGTGCCGTGCGAGACCTGCGGTGGCACGCGCTTCCGGCGCGACGTGCTGGATGTCCGGATCAACGGCATCTCGATCCACGATGTGCTGCAGTGGACCGTCGAGGAGGCGATCACCCGGTTCCGGCACCAACCACGCCTCGGTGCGGCGCTCTGGCAACTTCAGCAGGTTGGCCTCGGCTACCTGCGACTGGGCCAGCCCGCCACGACCCTCTCGGGGGGCGAGGCGCAGCGGCTCAAGATCGCGCGTGAACTGGCGAGCGCGGGCCGGCGCGCCGGGCGCAAGCTCTACATCCTCGATGAACCCACTACAGGCCTCCACCTGGACGACGTGCGCGTGCTGCTCCAGGTCCTCGACCGCCTCGTGGACGCCGGCCACACGGTGCTCGTCATCGAACATCATCCCGACGTCATCAAGCGCGCGGACTGGGTCATCGACCTGGGGCCCGAGGCGGGGGATGGCGGCGGCCGGGTCGTGGCGCAGGGGACCCCGGAGCAGATTGCGAGCGTCGCGGAGTCCCACACCGGGCGCTATCTCGCGCCCCTGCTCAGGGAACTGGATGCCATGGTGACCGCATGAGCCTGCCGTTCGACCCCCGCGATGCGCTCCGCCACCTGCGGCGTGCCGACCCCACCCTGGCCCGGGTGATCCGCCGTGTGGGCCCGTTTCCGGCCGAGCCGCCGGCGCGGATGTCGATCTTCGCGGCCCTCCTCGTCTCGATCGTCCACCAGCAGTTGAGCGGGAAGGCGGCGGCCACGATTCACGGCCGGGTGGTCGCGCTCTACGGGCCGGGCGGCGCGCCGCGGCCCGAAGACCTGCTGGCCACCTCCGACGAGGACCTGCGCCGCGCCGGGCTCTCGCGGGGCAAGACGCTCGCGGTGAAGGACATCGCCGCCAAGTGCGCGTCGGGGATCGTGCCGAGCATGGCCCATCTCCGGCGCATGCCGGATGAGCTGGTCATCGAGCGACTGACGGCGGTTCGTGGCGTGGGCCGCTGGACGGCGGAAATGGTCCTGATGTTCCGGCTGGTGCGGCCCGATGTGCTGCCGATCGACGACCTGGGCATCCGGAAGGGATTCCAGCGGGTGTACGGACGGCGGCAGTTACCGACGCCGTTCGCGGTGGCCCGGTACGGAGAGCGGTGGCGTCCTTATCGGACCGTGGCGTCCTGGTACTTGTGGCGCTCGCTCGAATCCCCACCCTGAAGCAGGTCGGTCGCCGCGGCGATCGCCTCGTGGGTTCCGGTCAGCGCCAGCACGTCACCGTCGCGCAGATGTTCCCGCGCCGACGGGAACACCATCCTCTCCTCACCCCGCCTGAGTCCCACCACTGAAGCCCCGGTCAGGCCGCGCAGGTTGAGCTCCGCGAGGCTTTGCCCCGATCCGGGGCTCCCCGCCCCGATCGTGACCTGCGCCAGGTCGCCGATGCCGGGCAGGATCTTCCGTACTTCGCTGAGCATGCCCTCATCTCCCGTGCTCGGGCGATTCTGCCGCGCGAGCGCCTCGACGATCATCGTCGCGCCCGCGCGCACGTGGCCCTGGAGGTCCCGCGCCGAGCGCCAGAAAGCCAGACCGAGCATGAGCAGCAGCATCCCGAGGAACGCGGGCCCGCCATACGCCGGCAGGAACGGAAGAGTCACCGCCACCATCGGCGCGCCCACGATCAGCACGAGGCCGATCTGGATGGTGTTCCGGGGCGCGCGACGCGGGGCGAGGCCG
>Ga0180104_1000192_pt1 | contig 13038 bp, 18 predicted proteins | sample EasRiv730_16_1Da_FD_121791 | JGI IMG/M metagenome (GOLD analysis project Ga0180104, IMG submission 121791) | Soil microbial communities from meander-bound floodplain in the East River, Colorado, USA - East River metaG ERMLT730_16_1Da | ecosystem: Environmental > Terrestrial > Soil > Floodplain ... | reverse complement strand
TAGTGGTGGAACTGGCTCTACTCTGAGTAGCCTTTGGAAGGCGATTTCTGGTGGTTCAGGAGGTGGATCGACCGCTGGAGCGATCTCACCGGAACTAGTCAATTCAATCAATTCCAACGGTTCGTGGGATCAGATCAGTGATCTGGTATCGAGCTCAGATGGATGGAACCTTGGCGATGCGTGGGGGTGGTAAATGAGTCCGTTTGATCTTCAGCAAGTAGCACAGATGGACATGATGAGAGGTGCTGGTCAAGGAGCCAACATCCCTCAGTTCCCTCAAGGCGCGTTGTCCGGCTTCATGCAAGTCGGAAACCAGATGCGTATGGAAGACGCCGCTTCCCGTCAGAAGGAAGCTGATCTCCTTTCCCTCGCTCAGAAGATGGAGATGATGGATGAGTATCGGCGCAACGCCGGATGGCGTGACGCAGAGCGTCAAGCTGGCATCGCTGGTGCGAATGCCAAAACGGCGACTGTCGGCCGTAGGTCTGAAGCAGATACCGGTCTAGCCGAACTGAAACTCAGTCAGGATACAGCCCTTAGTCCCTCCACCGTTCAGGCTGGAATTGCTAAGAATGAGGCTGCCATGACTGATGCCCAGGCAGGTCGCCTGGAGACTCTGTCAGATATGCTCGACACCACTTTTGATCCGAACTCCGCTGGCGCAGTAGGTGAGTACTCGGCTCGTCTCGACGAGCTCGGTGTTCCTAAAGAACACGCACTTCGGCGTCTGGAGAAGGCTCCCTCCCCTGAAGCGTTCAAGCAAGGTTATACTGCCATGAGGTCTTCGTTAGAGAACAGCCTCAAGCAGCGCAGAGCCCTCTCGAAGACTGGTCTTGAGAAGGGTGCAGATTTTGACCGGGCAGTGACCACGACTGGTATAGAGACAGCAAGTCGCGAGCAGATCGCTGCCGGTAACAATGCTGCCACCATCGAGGCATCACAGAATCGCAAGAGCAATGAACAACTCAAGTTGGAGGGTGATCTCGTCAAGCTCCTCCAAGCTGCTCGCACTGAGACTGACCCCGACAAGAGACGGGCAATCCTCCAGGAAGCTGACCTTGTGACCAGAACTATCCAGGCCATCGGTGCAGCTAGGGCTCCGGTGACTCCGATGATTCAAGCCCCCGGCATTACTTACTCACTCCCGGAAAACCGGGCTGGTGGAATCCCTGGCCTCGATCTTGGTGGAGGGGCATCTCCCTCTCAGGCCCCGGCATCTAAAATCACTGCTCCCGCGGGAAGAGTTGTTATCTTCAAGGACGGAGTTCCTGTAGGACACATTCCTGAAGGTCAGGCACAAGCAGCGGAAAAACAAGGATATCAGGTACAACGCTAATGGCTCTGGGTGATTACGGCGGTAATTACGAAGAAAGTTGGAAGGTTCCGGCTGACGTTCAAGCTGAGCGCGATAAGCGCGCGCTTGCACTGAAGATCGATGAACAAGTGGGCGATCCGTTTAACGAGGCTCTGGCCAAAGACATCGCATTTACTGCGAAGAGGATGGGTGTATCTGTCCCTCCTCCTGAAGCTAGAAGTGTCCAGAAAGTGTCATTGGACATCCAACCTCTGGATATTCAACCTCTCCAGATTGAGAAACTCGACATTCGTCCTCTAGACGACCAGGGCGCTGAGAAGGGGTACGTTAGGCGTGCTCTTGAGGCAGTGCCTTCTGGTATTGAGGCTGCTGCCCGGACAGGCGTCAGTATGGCCGGCAACATCCTGGGCTTTGCCCCGTCATATGCTATCGAGAAGTTTATCGCGGGCAATCCAGACGCAGCGGCGACGGCCCTTAACCGGTTCGGAGAGAGCTTCGATAAGGTTCCCCGTATCGGTGGGCAGACTCAAGAGATTGAGGATATGATCGGTAAAGGCATGGAGGCTTTCACCCAAGGTGGTGGAAGTGCTGCTGCTGCAATGGTAGAATCCCTTAATGGGCCCTTGGACCCGATGTCTGAGGCTCGCGCCCGTATGGCAGGAGAGATCGGGAGCAACCTTGTCCCCATCCCCTTGCTGGGTCGTGGGAAGAAAGGCGCTGCTCCCAAACCTACTTTAGAGAAAGCTCCAGTCTCTCCTTATGACGAGCTCCGTGCTGCTCGCCCTCAACTCCAAAACCTCTCTGATCCTGAGATCAAGGGACTCATTGACAATGCGGAGAAAGAGGATAGACAAGTTACTCGTGATATCGTGGGAGGTGAGCAAACAGAACTCTTCTCCCCGGATCAGGTCAACCCGGAACGGGTACAACGTCTCTCTGAGTCGCAGAAGGAAGAAGACGCTAGGAATTCTTACGGACTTGAGCTCGAACGTGAAGTCCAGACTGGACAGAAGGACCTGTTCGGATTCCGCGATTCTCCGAAGTTCCTGGACGATGCCCAACTAGAGGCACTCGCTCAACAACCTAAACTCGGGGATGCTCCTATGCTGGAGACCACCCCTGAGAGAACTTCCCTCAACCAGATCACCAAAGAGACTATCCGGAAGGAGCAGGAGTCTCTGCTCGGATTGACCGAGGAGAAGGCTGCTGTCCTTCAAGATGCTTATGCTGATCAGTTATCTGCTCTCCGTACAGGGGAACGGAAAACCTATATCGAAGGTCTCCGTAGGGCCGCCGAGATAGAAGCCAAGAATTACAATCCTCTCTCCGAGAAAGCCCCTAGTCTCCTAGACAGGTGGTTCCGTAACGACGGACTCGACGTAGAGGTAAAATCACTACTGGAGACAGGCCCTCAACCCGCCAAGGGAGTTCTTTCTCTCATTGCTGAGAAGGGAACTCCTATTCAGAGACTCATGGCTGAGGTTCTTGCCAGTAGGGTTCAGACAGACACGTTGAAGGTCTCCTTTGGCAAGGTTCCAGTCAGCGAGGCTGCTCGCCTCACCGAGAGGATTGATCCCGTCCCCCGTGCGTTTGGCCGGTTCTACAGTCGCGCCAATGAGGCACTGGTTCGCCATGATTATAATATAACACAGGTAGCTCTTCACGAGATCGCGCATGGAGTCACGCTGGGTCATATCCAGCGTTATCTAGATGCTAAAGGTGTCGGAAAGAGGGGTTTGGAGAATCTGAATCTTGGTAACAAGAATAGATTCCGAGCCGTAGAACGTCTAGATGACATCTTCATGGCTCTTCGGATGCATGCCGGTGCCAACCCACTCGGCACAGTTCACATTCGTAATGCATTTAAGGACCTTCACGAGTTCGTCTCCGATCTGACGTCCGATCCCAATCTCCAGAAATGGTTGGAAGGGGTCAATATGAAGGACCTCAATCTGGAGAAGGACCATTCTAAATCTGCTCCCTCTAAGGAAATCTTCCAGAAGAAGGGACTCCTACAGGAGATTTGGTCTAAGATCAAGCAACTTTGGGACCCTGAGAACCTAGTGCCTGAGAGGGCATGGATTGGTGCTCAACGCGAACTCATCAAGATGCTCGGTGATGTCACCGCCCATGATCAAACTAGGTACTTCGACTTCCGTCAGAATCCCCTTACTCAAGGTCCTGAACTCAAGAAAGCTCTCCCGGACCAGTTCAAGCATTTGGCTAAATACATCGACAAGGCCGATATCAAGCCTCAGTCGGCTGAGCGTGCCGTTCTCGAACAACGTCCCGCCGGTATGGATCGGGTCATCGATCGCTTTACGCCTGATCTCCGTAGTGCTGACGACGTCATCAAGGCCACTGGTCCTGTGAAGGACATCAGTGGGAGTATCTTTGAGAAGATCGGCCAACGACTTGTCTCTGGTATGAAGATGTACTCCTGGATCAAGGAACACCCCTATCTTAAGTGGGGCATTGACGTCGCCTATGACGCTAAGAAGAACGTAGAGTCGCGTGCTCAGCAGCTTCTTCGCGACCCAGAGACCGGTCTCACTACTAGGTGGGAGGCTCTGTCCCGCAAGGAGCAGGCGGCTCTTGGCGAGGTGATTCTCGATGGAAAGAAAAGTAAACGAAACTTCACTGCCCAGGAGCTTTCCACTCGCGGACTTAATCAGAAACAGATTGAAGCTTATCAGTCCGGCCGTAAGATGTTCGACGGCCTGTGGACAGAGTTCAATGCCGAACGCCTATCTCAGGGCATGGAGCCTGTACCTCCCGTTGAGGGATACTGGCCTAGCCGCTGGTCAGGCAACTGGCAGATGGCTACATACTCCAAGAACGCCGACGGCACTAAAGGGAGACTCCTCAGAGTAGACCGCGCCGACAACCGTTATCAGCTTGATGCTCTGGGTGAGCGACTCCGTTCAGACGACAAGTACTTCGTCGATAAGGTAGAGTCCACTCCTCGCATGAGCGAACTCAAAGATTCGTTTGGACTTTTTAACCATATCATGGATGTGGTAGGACGAAATTCGCCGGAAGGCCGTGCATTGTCTCAGACAATGGACCGCTACGCGCAGGAGCTTGCCGATAAACAAGGCCGACTCTTCCGACGCCACTATGAACCTAGTGCTGGCATTGGAGGGTATCTCGGTGATCCGTTTACGAAGAACCCGACGAAGGATGCGAAGGAACTTATTCGCAGTGCTGAGGGTTACGTCAAGGACGGCCTTGATTGGATGTATTCTTCTCGTGCTGGTCGTGAACTGGATAATTTCCACCGACAGGCCGGGGCGATAGGCCAAGAGAATACATCTGCGGTCATCCGTATGAACTGGGACAAGTTGAATAACAAAGAGGGAATGATTACCCGTCCCATCAATATGATACTAGAAGCCGGTCCCGAGGCTCTCGGTCTGGATAGGAACATGCTGAAGAAGTTCGGTATTGACATGAAGCGCGAAGTCACACTCATGATGCTCGGCTACGGTCGTCCGATCTTCCTGGCAGCACAGTTCGTGCAGCCCCACCAGTTCGTTCCCTCTGCGATCAAGCTTCTGGAGGGTCGTACAGGTCGGTCATCAGAGACCGGAGTCCTGGGACTGGGCTTCAAGGCCCACGCTGACGCCTACAAGGCTCTTACCAAGGACTTCGATGGTCCTGAGGGTGCCAACCGCAAGGCCGCTATCCAATACCTGAAGGAGAATCGGATCATCGACCCTCACTTCATGGATACGGCACATGACCTCTTCCAACGAGACTTCTCCAAGATCATGAACTTCGCCCGTGGTGAGACTGCGATGGCCTTCTCCGAGCGTTATGCTCGCACGAACGCCTTCTTCCAGTTCGATCGATGGCTGAAGGAGACTCATCCGGAGATGTCCCAGCAGAAGCGGTTCGAGACGGCTGGAGAGCTCGCCGAAGGCACCATGACGAACTATCGTCGCTTTGAGAGGGCCCAAATCTTCCACGACCTGGGCTTTGTCGGAGATATGGCGTCTGGCCTAATGACCTTCAAGATCAACATGGCTTCCCAACTCTACATGTATATGAAGGAAGCCCTGGTTCACAAGAACCCGAAGCCTCTGGCTATCCTACTGGGCATCCAAGCCCTGTACGCCGGTCTGATGGGGATGCCCGGAAGGGAAGAGTTCGACGACCTGATCAACCTGGGCCGTCGGATGAAGGTCCTTCCTGCCAAGTTCCCAACAGCTACGGAGTTCCTACTGTCCTCCTCCAACAAGATCGACAACAGTAAAGTGTCGGATTCTGTCCGGTATGGCCCCTTCTCAGGGGCCACTGGGGTGGATATCTCTCCTACCTTTGCGGCAGGAGCCCTGCTCCCGGATGCCCGGTTCTCTAGCTGGTTCCCGGTCCTAAACAAGGGCCTGAAGCTGGGGGATGCTACTTTGGACGTCCTGAAGGCCGAATTGGGCCGGATTGCCGGCGGACAGGGGGCTACCCGGTCCGACTGGTGGAACCTAGCCAAACAAGGCCCTACGAGCCTCCAGGGCTTCGTAGAGAAGGGCATGCAGAACCCGCAGACCGGTATCATCCCTGACCCCGCAAAGGCTATGGAGGGCACTGTGACGCGTCCTATAGACCCTATGACCAAGGCGTGGGGTGCCCGGGCTCTGGGAGCCCGTACTACCCAGGAAGCTAACTTCAACAATGCCCGGTACACCGTATCCCAGTCTGACTCGGTCAGAAAGAGCCTCCAGGAAGGGTATGTGGAGCAGGCCAAGAAGCTACAGGCCGACCAGAAGGACTGGAACCCCCAACTGAGGGGGTATATGGATGCCGGTGGAGACCCCACCACCTTCATCAACGCGGTGGTCAACGCCAACCAGCAAATCCATATCGACCAGAAGACCCGGGAAGCCCTGAAAACCCGGACCCCTGAGCAACTCCAGAGATGGCTGCAACTAAGGAGCATGTACCGTGACCAATGAGCAAGCATTCCAGGAGGCTCTGGGCTTTACCCTTAAGTGGGAAGTAGGGTCCCACTGGCAGACGGGTGGATACGTCAATCACCCGGCTGACCCTGGTGGTGAGACAAAGTACGGCATCTCCAAGGCAGAATATCCCGACTTGGATATCGCTGGGTTAACCCTCCAGCAAGCTGCGGCTATCTATCTCAAGGACTACTGGCACTTCTATGCCTGTGGGGATCACGAGAGTCCTATGAACGTGTGCCTATTCGACTCCTACGTTCTCCACAGCCCTAACACCGTGAAAAAGTTCCTTAGAGAGTCGAAAGACACAGGATATAAGGGTTTTCTGCAAAAAAGACGTGATTTTTACTACTCTAAGCCCAAAGGTCCCTTCACCGAGGGATGGGTAAATCGAGTCAATGATCTTATGAAGTACGCTGACATCCTTAATCAACAGGAGCATTAATGGAACCCGAACGACTTCAGCAGTTAATTGCAATGCTCCGAGCCCAACAGGGCGGTGGGATGCAGTCGCAGCCAGGGTATGCTGGCGGGATGATCAATCCTATGGAGGCTATGCAAGCCGAGAGCATGACTAGGCCTCCGATGGGAGTTCCTCCCGGCAGGTTCGGTCCTGGTCAATCGGCGCAGGCTCCCATGCCTGTGGATCAGATTCCTGGGATGCCTCCTGCTCAGCCTGAACAACCCTCCTCGCCGATGGACGAGCTCCGCAGGAAGTTCATGTCCGGTGGTGCGATGGACCTGAGGAACCTGGGGATGGCGATGGGTCCTGCGGCCCAGGCGGCTGGCGGTATGGGCCGTGCTATGCAAGCAGGCCAACAGATGGGAATGCCTGCCAAGGCGCAAGGCATGCCCCCTGTAGAGCGCATGTTCGACATGGCGCAACAGGCCCCTAGGATGGGTCCTGGTGCATCCCAAGCTGGACGTGGCCTTCCGATGGCCCTGGGTGCAACCGCAGGGGCTGGATATGGCGGCTACAAAGCCATCACCACTGTTGACGAGATGCTTGCCGAGCGTGAGCGTCGGATGCAAGAACTCATGAAGCAAATGAGATGAGAGACCTCTGGAAACTACTAATGCGGCAGCAGTTTCAACGTCCGCAGCAGTGGGTGCCTCCGACAGGGGGCTATGATCAACCCCCACTTCATCACTTTCCTGGACAACAGATGCAACTTCCGGGAAAGGACCTCTCTACTGGTAGAAACCATTATTCTATTCCTAAAATCCAGAGGAATGAAGACAATACTGATAAGCTTTACATGTCTCCTGGAGATGATGCTGAAGCAGCAAATGACCCAATCGAGCAGCGTAGACGTTGGCAGCTCGAATTGCTCCGAAGGCAACTAATGGAGGAACAAAACCTCCAGAGATTGCAAGACTATATTCCCGGAACTGTTCGGGGTTAACTAAAAGGAGAATGCATGGACGAAGAACTGAAGGCGAAATACGACGCACTGGAAGTAAAGGTTGATGCGGCACTGACGAAGGTGGTAGCAAGTGCGTGGACGGCGGCTATTGTGGTTGCGGCGGTTCTCGTGTTCTTTATCATGACGTAATCAACGTACCAAAAGGAAAGCCCCCAAGGGACAAAATCCCAAGGGGGCTTTTTTATTGCCTATCATTTTAGTCTTTATCGCCGATGATGACCACGTAGATGAACGCAAGTATTACGAAAATAACTAGAGTCGAGACAAACCAATCCATCGTAAATGAAGCCCACATTAACCCTTACTTCCTTTCATTCCCATGTAGAGGCGCTCACCAAAGATGAACGAGAACGGGATACCGATCAGATCAAACGCTAACGGCAGTAAGAACCCAGTCATTTCCGCAGAAGTGATATCAGGCGAAAAGAGGCCCACGTAGCCAAGTCCAATGCCACTAAGAATGGAGATGCAAGCAGCAAGGTAACGGAAAGAAGACCTAAGATCAACAACCCACTGGGACGGCGTTCCGACGACCTGATCCGCAGTCGCCAGAGCCTTGAGACGCTCGACAGCAGCATTCTCAAGCTTGATCTGGTCTTCGACAGAAAGACCGAGAAACTTTCTTGATGCAGCACTGAAAATCCCCTTTACTGCGTCAATACCGGCCGGTAAAAGGGCCGGCAGCAGTAGTGTGAGTAAGCTACCCATTATTTGGCAATCACGATATCAGGCCGAGCGATGAGTGGCTTAGGGAAGAGCGGTTCGTACACATCACCGTTCTCCGGAATCTTCATGTTGTTATACATGAATAGCATCCGACGTTGGTACTCAGCCTTGGCGGCATCCATAGCACCTAGGACTGCGTTGATGGTGTCATAGTTCTTGTCATGGAACTGCGTATACATCACAAGCAGACTAGTGAGTAGGAAGTTCAAGTCACCTGGGCCGAGTTGATCCGGGGTAATGCCCCCTTCCTCTAGTTCCTTGATTCGTTCTTTAGTAGGATAGGACATCAAGCCGCTTTCATTTGGTGGATCAACTCATCAAGAGAGAAGGCCACGTTGGTTGCGAATTGGTACATTACATCCCATCTTTCAGGCACCTTATCAAAGAGGACAAACGTCCTCTTACCCTGTCCCGCCAGAAATCCAAGTTCAAGATGGCCGGACTTTCCGGCTGGGAGAACAAGAACTCCAACAGATGCTCGGTTAAGATGATGCAGATCAAAGTTGTAAACGTGTTCGGCAGCATAGCCCCGGAGCGCAGTTCCGTATTCGCGGCCTCTAGACGTCTCATAAGCTTGCCACTCATCGTCAGCAATCTTTCCTCCGGCAAACCAATCATCGAAGACATCGTATCCTTGCTCCCGAAGTTTGTTGCCAATGAGGGGAATCTCTGGGTTACGGAGAGACCCGATCAGGTAGACAGTCTCGCTCATTCAAATTCCTTGTAGAGTACGCCTGCCTCACGAAGAACAGCCGCGCCCTTTTCGCACGACTCTCTCCACGAATCCGGCATGTCTTTGGGAGTGGGTACAATCACAACTTCAACACCGGCTTGTACTGTCTCAACGGCACAACGGATGCAGGGTGCCCCACCCCAACCCCTTCCTGTCTTCTGATCATGAGCGATCACATACATCGTGGAGTGGCGTGTGCAAATGCCATTCCGTACAGCATTCATGATCGCGTTGATTTCTGCGTGGACCACCAACTCATACTTGGTGGGCCTATCGTTCAGCCTCTCTGGAGTATCGGCAATCCCACGTGGGAAGCCATTGTATCCCATTGAGAGGACTTCCCTATCAAGACCCACCAGGACCGCCCCGACTCTCGTCGAGGGGTCCTTGCTCCATGTGGAGACATGAGAGGCCAGATCGATAAACCGCTTATCCCAATCATTCATCGGTTTGCCATGATCCAGCAGAGCGAGCCAACAGCGTAACTGAACCAGACGCCTGCGTTCCACCACTTTCCAGCCACACAAAATCCGACTGCAATAGCAAGGCCAGTAAGAGTATTAGCAAGTAGACCGTACTCATAGAAGCTCACTTACCTCCCCTTAGGACGAGCTCCAACCGCGCTAGTGCGTTCCAGGCAACGGCTGTCGCTTCCAGGACACCTGAATCTGGGTCCCGGTTGGTGTAGTCGCCATTAATTCGTAGTTCATGACGTCCCAGTGCATCAGCATATCGGCTAACTCCATCAGGAACTTTCTCCCATCCTCTCCATGAGTATTTCTTTGCGCCGATACTTGAGAGTTCCGCGACGGCGAGTAAGGCGAGAGGAAAGTAATGGAGGCAGCCCCGTACCACTGAGGGTTTTCCTTCATCGAATTTTGCTCCTGGGACTTTGGCATCTTTTCCATAAGGGTCTAGTTCAACGCTGGCTGCCGGATCACCGATTGACCAATTAATCTCGCGGGCCAGCGGACCAGCCATCTTTTTTCGCCTTTCGTGCCATTAGTTTATCAACGTTGGCAGACATGATATCATCCAGGGAGTAGCCAAAATGGCGTCCGATCCTGGTGACGTAGTACAGCACGTCTCCAAGTTCAAGAAGAACATCCCCTCTAATCTCCCGTCCGTCTCTGACGTGTTTCTTCAGCAGTTCCTGGACTTCTCCAGCCTCACCACCGATACCGAGACCCATGATAGTGAAGGACTTGACTGGGTCCTTCCCACCAGCCCACCACATCTTCTCGACGAATTCCTCGAATTCTTCCTTAGTTACACGAGCCTCCCAACGATTAAGAGCCATATTTTCCCTTGTAGCGTTTCTTGAGGTAGGACATTGACACGAACATCGGATCAAAGGAACCCTCCTCTACCTGATGGAGCATCACGATCCCGTGCCAGTGACGGCGGTTAACGATCGGGTTCATGTACCCTTCATCATGCTGGTAAAAGCTTCCAGCAATGACTGTGGAGATTTGGGTGCCATCAGCGCGAGCGTCTCTGGCGTAATCCAGACCTGGAAGGTGGCCGGCAACGCAAGACATGTGCATCTTATTGAGGAGCGCGCGTGCCGTGGTAACTGGACGGCCCATGACTCCCGACGGGAAATAGTGACAAAAAGAAACGCCTGCGATAACGTGTTGATCGAGAAACTCGTGAGTTGTCCATCCATAATCTGAGTATCCCAAATCATTGTACGATAGTACTCCGTCAAGGCGAGCATCTTCCTCCACAGCACGTAGGATGCGCTCTTCGTGGTTCCCGTAGAACATGTGCATGTCGGGACGATAGCGGTTTTTGTGGTTCGCCGCCATCCTGGCGTTATAGGCTTCAATCGGGCCGAGAAGGGTCTGCATCCCTCGATGCGAAGCAGCAACGTCGAGTTTGTATCGACGACCCTCGAATGACTTCTTGCCTCGATCATATGAGGACAAGGAATGCATATCGGAGAAATCTCCGATGTGGACAACCACATCAGGCTTCTTATCCACCATGTAGTCACCTGCCCAGAGCAGGTGGTCGAGCGGAACCCCAGGTTTAACCTGGGTATCCGGGATCACCATAATCTTCATTAGTTCACTTTCGTCATGTCAATCAGATGGTTCGTCTTGGGTGCGTCTTCCTCTTCTCCCATGTCATGAATCACTACGATTCCAGGAGTCATTGCACCAGCCAGAAACAGGGACAGGAATCCCCGTTGCATGATGTAGTTCCACTGGTCGTTGTTAATCTCACCCTTGAAAGTAACGCTCCCGCCTTCTTCTTTAGCCACCGAGAAGTCGATTTTCATTGTTGTTATTGTCCTAGCCAGATTTGTGAATTGCGATAGACGAAAAAGAACGTCTCTGCATCTACTACCACTAAAGGCTTTCGTCTATTAGCTTCAATAACTAAAACGGGTTCTCTGTCCTTACCGGCGTACTTCTTGCACTGATCGTAATGAGAATACACAGCAAAGGCGGCGTGTTTCTTACACTCTATGGCGAGTGGGAAACGCTCGAATGCTCGCTGTGAAAGAATCACGTCCGGGCCAGTCACCCCACTGGACGTGGCATACACGTCCAGGGGGCTTAAACCACCGAGATTTATAATCCACTCGGCGACCTTCTTGGCAAGGGACCTTCCTTTCGCCTTGGCGCTGGAGGTTTTCATTGAATCCGAGTAGCTTCCACTACACTGATGGTTCCTTGATCCGTAAAGATCATCCGGATTCGTTGAAGCCGATCAGTAACAACCAGGGAGAAGTTAGCTACACGAGGACTCAAGGGGCTGGTGATCTTAATCGATGCCGTACCAGTGCCGTCATCCAGCAAAGTAAACGTCCCAGTGAAGGTCTCAGGAGCAACTTTGCCTCCAAGACTGACTGTTTGCTTTCCGGTAATTTTACCGTCTTTGGTGAGTGTGAATGTCCCCACAGCGGCAACATCAATCGATTTGCCAGCGAGGTCGATAATTCTCGAACCGGTGACGGTGAAACCCCAGTCACCAGCGACAGATTTAGCAAAAAACAGTGAAGAGAGTAGGCTGGTCATTTTAGTTTCCTTTAGTTAGGTCTTCATCTAGAATTAAGTCTAGAGCGCAAGGATGATTGCTACGGTAACGCCCACCAGATAACCAAGAGCAAACAACCCAATCGCCATCATTATCGCTATAGCGACCCATCCAGGGGCGTCTTCCAGGCGCTTCAGTGTCGTATATGACCACTTCATTGCCCTTCCTCGTTCTTATTGCCATAGTAGGTGTTATACGCCTCCAGTTGTCTCTGCCAGCAGATTTCACACTTCGGGCAACCACAATGGATCAATACATCTTCAGGGTGTGCTGGAGCATCTTACTCTTTCAGACGAGCTAATCCGAATATGCTGGAAATTTCCATATATCCCCCTCATGCCTCCACAACCAAATCAACTGCCCGTTGAGCAGGAAGGCTTCGTCGTTATTATAGGCCCTGCGGGTGATTTCAAACCATTCCTCCGGAGTAGAGCCCATTCGGAGCTTTGCTGTGGCCTTTACAGGCCCCACCTTAGTACATCCCTTGATGTTGTCTGCCGAGTCTCCGACGAGACAATGCCAATAGAAGTTGTAGAGACCTTCATTTGGCTCTATCACTGTAAGCTCTTGCTTGACCCAGTTCCAGTGGGAACCAGGAATCTGCTTGAGGTCTTTGTCGATTGAACAGATCATCACAGGCTCCTCTGAAGCCGTGGCATCCATTGCGAGAGCGTCATCAGCCTCATATCCATCTGTTACCTCTGCCCCCCACTTGACTACAAGGTGCTCTTTGCAGTCCTCCAACCAGCGCGGACGTTCTTGGGTCCTATTCGCTTTGTAAGCGGGGTAGATCACGTAGCGAAAGTTCCGGTCACCTGAGATATAAGGCATCAC
>Ga0180104_1000191_pt1 | contig 13053 bp, 12 predicted proteins | sample EasRiv730_16_1Da_FD_121791 | JGI IMG/M metagenome (GOLD analysis project Ga0180104, IMG submission 121791) | Soil microbial communities from meander-bound floodplain in the East River, Colorado, USA - East River metaG ERMLT730_16_1Da | ecosystem: Environmental > Terrestrial > Soil > Floodplain ... | reverse complement strand
TGCTGCATGCCGCCGACGTGGTCGCGCACCTGGCGCGGCAGACCTTTCGGGTACTCGAAGATCGCGAACAGCGAGTCGTTCCCCATGTCGAAGAAGTAGTGCCGCAGGTTGTCGTAGGGCGGCTGCCAGCGGTCCTGCTCGTAGGGGACGCGCCGCACGTGAATCAGCCGGAAGCCCATCACGCGCGTGTAGAAGTCCATCGCGGCGGGCATGTCGTCGCACACCAGCGCGAGGTGATCGATGCCTCGGGTCGTCATAGATTCGCCCCCCACTTCTTGAGGACTTGAATGAGTTCTTGCGGATTCTCGCCCGCGACGTCGTGGCCGGAATCGACTTCGACGATCTCGAGCCGCGGGTTGGCGGCTTTCATCTTCGCGACGGTTTCGGGCGCGTACATGTCGGAGCGCCTTGCGCGCACCGAGAGCAGCGGGCAGCGCACTTCGCCGATCAGCTGCCACAGGTCGACGCCGAGCTTGGGCCGCTCGCCGCCGGCGAGAACCTTCTTGAACTGGTCGCGGAAGTAAGGGTCGCGCTTGACGCTGAAGCGGCCGTTCTCGTTTTTCAGATAGCTGGAATACCTCTCGGGGGCCTTCTTGGCCCCGAGGTACAGCCTTGCCGCATCCAGGCTCGGAAAGGAATCGGGTGTGTTGCCGACGAGCTCCGTGGTGCGCTTCGCGCCCCCGGGCGCGTTGTCGGGCGTGTAGTCGATGAGCGCGAGGCCGGCGACGCGCGCGGGATTCTTCGCCGCGGCGCAGGTCGTGCTGCGCCCGCCCATGGAATGGCCGAGAAGCACCACGCGCTTCCAGCCGGCGTGGTCGAGGACGTTCACGATGTCCTGCGCCATCGAGGGCACCGAGTAGTCCCTTTGCGCGCTCCAGTCCGAGTCGCCGAAGCCGCGCATGTCCATGCACAGCACCTCGCGCTCGGCGCCCAGCGCCTGCGCCACCTGGAGCCAGTCCCAGGAAAAGTATTGCAGGCCGTGGACGATGAGCAGCGGGGTAGCGCCTCGCCGGCCGAGCTTGCGGAAATGGATCGAGACCTCGCCCGACTTCGCCCGCCCGGTTTCGTGAGCAATCATCAGTTTCGCCCTGCGCTCCAGTGTACCTCCGGGCGCGGTACCCTTATCGGCATGAACGCCAAGCGTAGCGCGCTGGAGGCGCTTCTGGACAACGTCAATGTCGAAGCGACGGCCGAGATGCCCTCGCCGGCCGAGGTCCAGGAGCGCCTGCCGTTGACCGATGCCGCGGCGCGCACGGTCCTCGGCGGCCGCAATGCGCTGCAGGCGATCCTCGAGCGCTCCGATCCGCGCCTTTTCGTGGTCGTCGGCCCGTGCTCGATCCACGATCCCGAGGCGGCCCTCGACTACGCGCGGCGGCTGCGGCGTCTTGCCGACGAGGTCAGCGGCTGCCTGGTGCTCGTGATGCGCGTGTACTTCGAGAAGCCGCGCACCTCGATCGGCTGGAAGGGATTCGTCAACGATCCGCGCATGGACGATTCGTTCCGCGTCGACGAGGGAATCCTGCTTGCGCGCGAGCTTCTCATCCGGATCGCCGAGCTCGGCCTGCCGAGCGCCTCGGAGGCGCTCGATCCGATCTGCCCGCAATATCTTTCCGAGCTGATCACGTGGTACGCGATCGGCGCGCGGACCATCGAGTCGCAGACCCATCGCGAGATGGCGAGCGGTCTTTCCGCGCCGGTCGGCTTCAAGAACGGCACCGACGGCAGCCTGGAGACGGCCATCAACGCGATCAGGTCCGCGGCGCTGCCGCACGGGTTCCTCGGAGTCAACCCCGCGGGAAAAACCAGCGTCATCCGCTCCAAGGGCAACCGCTACGGGCATCTGGTGCTGCGCGGCGGGGGCGGCCGGCCGAACTGCGACACGGTGGGGGTGCGCCTCGCCGAGCAGGCGCTCGCCCGGGCCGGCCTCGCCCCGAAGATCGTGATCGACTGCTCGCACGCCAACTCGATGAAGGACCACCAGCTGCAGCCGCTGGTGTTCAACGACTGCATTCACCAGATCCTCGAGGGCAACCGCTCGATCGTCGGCCTGATGCTCGAGTCGAACATCGAGGCGGGAAACCAGCCCATTCCGCAGGACCGCTCGCAGCTGCGCTACGGAGTCTCGGTCACCGACGCCTGCATCGACTGGGATACCACGGCGCGGCTGCTGCGCGAAGCGAGCGGCAAGCTCGCGAGCGTCCTCGCCAGGAGGACTTGAGGCGCTTCACTGGCGTGCGGACACTGCCCGCGCCGCCTTGTTCATGAACAAGGCCAGGTTGAGGTCATAGATCGTCACCCGCCGCCGTGCATCCCAGGTGGTCAGGGAGACGGTCACGTGGTTGAACACGTTGCGCCACTCCGGGTGATGGTTGCCGAAATTGTCCAGATACCAGCCTTCGTAGTCCTCGTACTTGAGAATGGAGTCGAGCTCCGGGTCGGGCAGCGGCTGGGTGCGCGCTTTCGCCGCGTCCGGCTTCGGGTACTCGTCCGCGTCCGGGCGTTTCTTGAGATTGAGGTTGACGGCAATGCGCTCGATGAGCGGGCCGATGGCGACGGGCCAGTTCGCGTAGTCGATGCTTTCCGCCTGCACGCTGGGGAGCTCGGCGATCGCCGCGGGAATTTCGAACTGATCGAATCGCCTTTCGCAGTCGATGAAAATCGGCAGGATCACGCGCCTGGCCAGTCCGTAGCGATCCTGCTCCACGTAGTCGATCGGGCTGCTCGCCGAGTGCATGAGCTCCGTGACGACCCAGTCCTCGTCCGGGCCGCGGGGCCGGGTCGCGGGCTTCGACGCGCCGGATCGTCCGCCGCTACGCCGCGGCATCCAGTTCTTTCCGATCAGGGCTATCGTGGCGTGCGCCTGGTCGATGAGCCGCTTGATGCGCGCGGGGAAGAGCTGCCCGACTCTCATTTCCTCCACATCCACGGACACGCGCACGAACTGCAGCCGCCTTTCGATCTCGTACTTGAGGAGCAGCGCGATCGGCGCGGTGTCCTCGCGCCGGTAACTGATGAAGAAGGTGAAAGGCTGCATCGCGCTAGGCGGCCGGCTGCCGTGAGCGGCGCTTCATGCCGCCGGCTTCAGCACGCCGCGGCGCACCTGGTCGAGCTCCATCGATTCGAACAGCGCCTTGAAGTTGCCCTCGCCGAAGCCCTCGTCGCCTTTCCTCTGGATGATCTCGAAGAAGATCGGCCCGATCATGGCCTTGGTGAAGATCTGGAGCAGCAGCCCGCCGGAGGGAGAGCCGTCGATGAGGATCTTTCGTTTTTTCAGCTCGTCCACGGGTTCGCCGTGCTGCGGCAGCCTCGTATTCAGCAGCTCGTAGTACGTATCGGGCGTATCGAGGAACCGCACTTTCAAGGCATCCACTGTCTTATAGATGTCGGCGGTATGCAGCGCGATGTGCTGGATGCCCTCGCCGTGGTACTGCTCGAGGTACTCCTGGATCTGCGAGCGCTCGTCGGAGGACTCGTTGATCGGGATGCGGATCTTGCCGCAGGGGCTGGTCATCGCCCTGGATTTCAGCCCGGTGAGCTTGCCCTCGATGTCGAAGTAGCGGATCTCGCGGAAATTGAACAGGCGCTCGTAGAACTCGGCCCACTCCTGCATGCGGCCGCGGTGCACGTTGTGCGTGAGGTGGTCGACGAATGCGAGCCCCGCGCCGGCCGGAGCGGGCGCGGCGCCGCGCCAGAAGGCCTCGAAGCCGGGCAGCGGCTTGAAGTCGACGTCGTAGATCGTGTTGCCGTAGTCGTTCTCGGGATAGCGGTCGACGAGGTACACGAGCGAATCGCCGATGCCCTTGATCGCCGGGATGCTGAGCTCGCCCGGTCCGGGGCGGTTCTCCACGCCCCAGGCGCCGCGCTCGAGCAGCTTCTCGTAGGCGCTTGCCGCGTCGCGCACGCGAAACGCGATCGCGCACACGCTCGGTCCGTGGCGGCGCGCGAAGTTCTGCGCGAACGAGCGCGGCTCCGCGTTCACGATGAAATTGACGTCGCCCTGCTTGTAGAGGAGGACGTTCTTGTGGCGGTGGCGCGCGACCGCAGGGAAGCCCATGCGCTCGAACAGCGCGCCGAGCGCCGCCGGGTCGGGCGCGGCGTACTCGACGAACTCGAAGCCGTCGGTCTGGATCGGGTTGAGGGAGGCGTCCAGCGACTCGGCCATGGCCGATTCTAGACCGCTGCAGTTATGATTTGTGCCATGCAACGGGTGCCGCTGACGGGGTTCGAGCCCGCCCTGAGGAAAAGGCTTGAGGAGCTCTGGGGCACGCCGCCCAACCTCTACAAGGCGCTCGCCAACCATCCGCGCCTGGTCGCGGCCTGGAGCGAGTTCTCGAAGACGCTGCGCCATGACACGCGCACCCCGCGCGCGCTGCGCGAGCTCGTCATCCTGCGCGGCGCCCAGCTCATGCGCTCCGAATACGAATGGGCGCAGCACCTGCCGATGGCGCGCAAGGCCGGCGTGCGCGAGGCGCAGATCCAGGGCCTGTCGAGCTGGAGGACCTCGTCGCATTTCGACGAGCGCGAGAAGGCTGCGCTCGCGCTCGGCGAGGCGGTGACGCAGGGGCGGGTCGGCGACGACGTCTACGCCCTGGCGATGAAGCACTTCGATCATCACGACTACGTCGAGCTCGCGATCGTCGCGGCGTTCTACTCCATGGTGGGGCGCATGCTCGATGCCATGGGGGTTCAGCTCGAATCCGAAGTGCAAAATTACTCGCCCAGACTTCCTTGAAAACCTACCGCTACTACGAGTTCGTGATGGCGGCGTTCGTCACGATCCTCATCTGCTCGAACCTGATCGGCCCGGCGAAGATCGTGCAGCCCGACTGGCTGCCGTTCGCCTTCGGCGCGGGCGTGCTGTTCTTTCCGATCTCCTACATCTTCGGCGACATCCTCACCGAGGTGTACGGCTATGCGCGCGCGCGGCGCGTGATCTGGGCGGGCTTCGGCGGCCTCGCGTTCGCCTCGGTGATGGCCTCGGTGGTCGTGGCCCTGCCGCCGGCGCCGTTCTGGGAAAACCAGAAGGCCTACGAAGTGGCGTTCGGCACCACGTGGCGCATCGCGGCTGCGTCGATGTTCGCCTATTTCTGCGGCGAGTTCGCGAACTCGTTCGTGCTTGCCAAGATGAAGATCCTGACGGCCGGCAAATGGCTGTGGACGCGGACCATCGGCTCGACCATCGTCGGCGAGGCGGTCGACTCGACGCTCTTTTACCCGCTCGCTTTCTACAACTCGGGCCTGTTCCCGGACGACAAGCTGCCCGCGATCATGCTCGCGCAGTTCGGCCTCAAGGTGGCGGTGGAGGTGATCTTCACCCCCGTCACCTACAAGATCGTGGGGTTCCTGAAGCGGGCGGAGCACGAGGACTTCTACGACCGCGGCACCAACTTCACGCCCTTCAGCCTCAAGACATAATTTCACGACCACTGCGGCACAGTTCCTCGACCGGCCCGCGGCCCCGGGAAGATGATCGCCGCGCTTGGCAAAACGATCCCATTGCACGGCGGACTTCCGCCTCGGCGAGCTCCTCACCCGCGCCGGGCTCCTGCCGCGCGAGCGCCTCGACGCCGCGCTCGCCCGGCAGGCCCAGCACAACGGCAAGCTCGGCGCCCTGCTGGTCGAGCTGGGGCTGATCGAGGAGGCCGAGCTCTACGCCGTGCTCGCGCTGCAGTCGGGCCTGCACCAGGCTGCGGCGGAAGACGTGATCCTTTTCCTGCGCGCGCGCCTCGGCGACGTCCTGCTGGGGGCGGCGGCCATCACCGAGCACCAGCTCCTGCGCGCGCTGCTGCAGCAGGAGCGCAGCGGCGAGCGGCTCGGCGAGATCCTTCTGCGCCAGGGCGCGATCAGCCTCGCCGTGCGCGAGGGCGCGCTCGGCTTCCAGCGCACGCTGTGCAGCCCGTTCCGCGACCGTTTCCGGCTCGGACGGATGCTGCTCGAAGCGTCGATCGTCGATTCCGTGACGCTCGAGGCGGCGATCCGCCGCCAGCGCGGGGCGCGGGTCAAGCTCGGCGATGCGCTCCTCGAGATGGGCGCCATCACGCAGGAAGTCCTCGAAGCCTTCCTCAAGCGCCAGCGCCGCCTGCTCGCGGCCCTCGCGGCGGGGATGGCAGTCGCTGCCGACGCCCACGGCTTGCCCGCGCGGGCCTGCTAGTCCTTTAGTTTTCCCGACCTGTAGTCTTCAAGGATTTTTCGAAGCTCCGAGCGCTCGCGGCTCGGGATGTCGTCCATCACGAACCTGCCGTCGACTTCGACGTAAAACTGCCCGGCGAGGCGGCGGTCCGCCTCGGCCAGCTCCCAGACCAGCAGCCGCCGGGGGCCGATCGCCACCTCGGCGATCACGCGATTCTCCGGCGCGAAGTAGCGTCCGAATACGTGCTTGAATGCCTCGTTGCCGATGGCAGCGCGGTAGTCGCGCAGCACCTCGAAGCGGCGCTGCGGTGCGTTCGACAGCGCCGCAGCGGCTTCGAGGTTGCCTTCGGCAAGGTGGCGCAGCACGAGCATCGCGGCCGGACGCGCGCTGTCGGCGGCCGCCGGCTCGACCAGGCGATGCTGCGCCAGGACCGACCCCGCCCCCAGCAAAATCAGGGTCAGACCCCATTTTCCGAAGCGCATGAAAATGGGGTCTGACCCCTATGCGGCGGCGCGTTCGGCCTTGGGCCCCGCCTCGTAGCGCGCGAGCAGCTCGTCGCGCTTCTTGCGCGCCGGGGCGAGCGTGCGCGCCTTGATGTGGCCGAAGCCGCGAATCTCGTCGGGAAGCGCGGCGATCTGCACCGCCGCCGCGTGGTTCTGCGGCGTGAGGCCGGCGAGCAGGCGCTCCACCGTGTCTTCGTATTCGCGAATCAGGGCGCGCTCGGTGCGCCGCTCCTCGGTGTAGCCGAAGGGATCGAGCGCCGTTCCCCTCAGGAACCTGAACCTCTTCAGAAGCTTGAAGACGGGCAAGATCCACGCGCCGAAGCGCATCTTGCGCGGCTCGCCGGTGACGGGGTCCTTCCGCGCCAGGAGCGGCGGCGCGAGGTGGTACACGACGCGATAGTCGCCCTCGAACATGGCTTCGATCTTCTTGCGGAAGTCGATGTCCGCGTGCAGCCGGGCGACCTCGTACTCGTCCTTGTAGGCGAGGAGCTTGGCGTAATTGCGCGCCACTGCTTCGGTCAGCTTCGTGGAGTTGGCCTTGTCTTTTTCCTGCTGTTGGACTTTCTGAACCAGCGCTCGATAACGAGCGGCGTAGCGTGCGTCCTGATATTCGGAGAGAAACTTCACCCGCCGCTCGATCACTTCGTCGAGGCTGCGCGAGAAATGCTGGTCGATCGGGATCACCTCGGCCGGCGTGGCGATGCGCTTCACCTTCTCCAGGTCCACGGCGGCGCGGCGCCCCCAGGCGAAGCTCTTCTTGTTGAACTCGACCGCGACGCCGTTCAGCTCGATCGCGCGCTCGAGCGCCGCTGCCGACACCGGAACCCAGCCCTTCTGGTAGGCATAGCCCAGCATGAACATGTTGGTCGCGATCGCATCGCCCATCAGGCCGGTGGCGAGCTCCGTGGCCGCGACGAATTCAGCTTTTTCGCATGAATCCGCAACATCTTTCTGCAGGTCGCTGCCCGGCAGCTGCCAGTTCGGGTTCTTCACGAACTCTGCGGTCGGCGTGACGGAGGCGTTCACCACCGCGCGCGTGCGCGCGCACGCCATCTTGGCCAGGGCTTCGGTGCTTGCGGTGACGACCAGGTCGCAGCCGAGCACCAGGCTCGCGCCGCCGGTGTCGATGCGCGCCGCGTGCATCTGCTCCGGGCGCGCCGCCACCTGGACGTGAGACATCACCGCGCCGTACTTCTGCGCGAGGCCGGACATGTCCAGCACGCTGACCCCCTTGCCTTCGAGGTGCGCGGCGACGCCGACGATCTGGCCGATGGTGATGACTCCCGTGCCGCCGATGCCGGTAACGAGGATGCCGTACGGGGTTTTCAGGTCCGGAATCGAAGGATCTGGAATTTCAGGAAATTCATCGACGATTTTCGTCGAGGATTTGCCTTTTTTCAGTCTTCCACCCTCCACCGTGACAAAACTGGGGCAGAAGCCCTTCAGGCACGAGTAGTCCTTGTTGCACGAGGACTGGTTGATGGCGCGCTTGCGGCCGAACTCGGTCTCGAGCGGCTCGACCGAAAGGCAGTTCGACTTGACGCTGCAGTCGCCGCAGCCTTCGCACACCATTTCGTTGATGACCACGCGCTTCGCCGGGTCGGGGAATTCGTTGCGCTTGCGGCGCCGGCGCTTTTCGGAGGCGCAGGTCTGGTCGTAGATGAGCGCCGACACCCCTGGGGTCTCGCGCAGCTCCCTTTGCACCGCGTCGAGCTCGTCGCGGTGGCGCACGGTGACGCCGGCGGCCCACGCAACATTGGAAGGATATTTATCGGGTTCATCCGTGACGACCACGATCGGCGTCACACCCTCGGCGGCGAGCTGGCGCGAGATGATCGGCGGGTCGAGCGGCCCGTCGTGGCGCTGGCCGCCGGTCATGGCGACGGCGTCGTTGTAGAGGATCTTGTAGGTCATGTTGACCTTGGCCGCCACGGCCGCGCGGATGGCGAGGATCCCGGAATGGAAGTAGGTGCCGTCGCCGAGGTTGGCGAAGATGTGCTTCTCGTTGGTGAACGGCGCCTGCCCGATCCACGGCGCGCCCTCGGCGCCCATGTGCGTGTAGGTGGCGGTGCTGCGGTCCATCCACACCGCCATGAAATGGCAGCCGATCCCCGCCGTAGCGCGGCTTCCTTCGGGCACGCGCGTCGAGGTGTTGTGCGGGCAGCCGGAGCAGAAGTAGGGCTGCCGAATTGCCGTCACCCGGGGCTTTGCCAGCAGCTTTTCCTTGAAATCGAGGAATGCCAGTCTTTCCCTGAACTGGGAGCCCAACTCTCTTGTTAAACCTAATTTCTCGAGGCGCTGCGCGATCGCGCGCGCCACCATCGCCGGCGAATGCTCGTAGTGCGCGGGCAGCAGCCAGGTGCCCGCCGGCTGGCCGCCGCTGCGGCTCCATTCGCCGCTGTCGTCGAACTTGCCGACCACGCGCGGCACGCGCACGCCTTCCTTCCAGTTGTAGAGCTCTTCCTTGATCTGGTACTCGATGAGCTGGCGCTTCTCCTCGACCACCAGGATCTCTTCCAGGCCCTCGGCGAAGCGTCGCGCGCCCTGCGGCTCGAGCGGCCAGGACATCGCCACCTTGTAGACGCGCAGGCCGATGTGCCGTGCGACTTCTTCGGTAATTCCCAGGTCGGCAAGCGCCTGCATGACGTCGCCGAAAGATTTGCCGGTAGTAACGATCCCGAATCTGGGGTTGGGTGTATCCCAGATGATTCGATCCAGGCCGTTCGCCCGCACGTACGCGAGCGCGGCGTAGACCTTCCAGTCGAGGATGCGCGCTTCCTGCTCGAGGATGGCGTCGGGCCAGCGGATGTTGAGCCCGTCGGCAGGAAGCACGAAATCAGTCGGGATCTTCGTGGATATTCTTTGTGGATCGACAACAACGGAAGCCCCCGATTCCACGACGTCGGTCACGCACTTGAACGCCACCCAGCAGCCCGAGTAGCGGCTCATGGCGAAGCCGTGCAGGCCGAGGTCGAGGTAGTCCTGCACGTTCGACGGATTCAGCACCGGAATCAGGCAGGCCTTGAAGATGTGCTCCGACTGGTGCGGCAGCGTCGAGGACTTCGCGCCGTGGTCGTCGCCGGCGAGCACCAGCACGCCGCCCTGCCTCGAGGTGCCGGCGGCGTTGGCGTGCTTGAAGACATCGCCGCAGCGGTCGACGCCCGGGCCCTTGCCGTACCACATGGAGAACACGCCGTCGTACTTCGCGCCCGGGAAGAGATTCAGCTGCTGCGTGCCCCAGATCGAGGTCGCGGCCAGGTCCTCGTTGAGGCCGGGCTGGAACCTGATGTGGCTGCGCTCGAGGTGCTTCTGCGCGCGCCACAGCGTCTGGTCGAAGCCGCCGAGCGGCGAGCCGCGGTAGCCGGAGATGAACCCTGCAGTGTTCAGGCCGGCGCGCGCGTCGCGCTCGCGCTGCAGCATCATCAGTCGGATGAGCGCCTGCATGCCGGTGAGGAAGACCCTCCCGCTCCCGACCGTGTACTTGTCTTCGAGACTGGCTTTAGCAAGTTCCATAACGGTTAGACAGCGGCGCGCGCCTTGATTCGCGGCTTGGCCGACTTCGCGGCCGGCCGGTCCCAGTATGGCTCAGGGCCGAACGACTCGGCCAGGAATTCGATGAAAGCACGGGTCTTCGCGGGCAGGTGACGCCGGTGAGGATAGACCGCGTAAATTGCCACGTCGGTGGCGAAGGTATAGCCCGGAAGAAGCGAGACCAGCGAGCCGTCCTCGAGGTGGCGGCGCACGTCCCAGGTGGACTTGAGCGCTACGCCGAGGCCGGCTACCGCCCATTCGCGCAATACCTCCCAGTTGTCGCATGCGTAGCGGCCGGTGACGCGCACCGAGCCCGGCTTTCCGTCCGGCCCGCGATAGTCCCAGTTCATCGTGAAATCGGTGGCGAGGCAGTTATGCTGCGCCAGGTCTTCGGGCGTGCGCGGCGTGCCGTGGCGGCGCAGGTACGCCGGGCTCGCGCACACCACGCGCCGGTTGGGCGCGAGCGTGCGCGCGGGAAGCGAAGAATCGGCGAGGTCCGCGATGCGCACGGCGAGGTCGAAGCCTTCTTCGACCACGTTCACCGTGCGGTCGGAAAGGCTGAGGGCGAGCTGCACGTCCGGGTAGCGCTCGGCGAACTTCGGCACGAGCGGCGCGACGTGCTGGTGGCCGAACGAGGCCGGCAGCGCGACCCGCAGGACTCCCCGCGGCTCCGCGCGCCCGGCCGACACAGCCGCGTCCGCTTCCTCGATTTCCGCAAGGACCCGGGTGCAGGTTTCGTAGTACGCGGCGCCCTCGTCCGTGAGGTGGAGGCTGCGGGTCGTGCGGTTGACGAGGCGAACCCCAAGCCGGGCTTCCAGCGAGGCCAGGCGCCGGCTGACCAAGGCAGGCGACATGCCAAGGTCCCGGGCAGCGGCCGACAGGCTCCCGGTACCTACGATGCGGGAGAAGATGGTGATTTCCTGCAGGGCGTTAGGCATCTTTGCAGAATATGCAAAAGTGTTTTACAAATCCAGCGTATTCTAATCGCAGCAGCAAAGCCCTACGATTGTTGCGTTGCAGCAGCCCGGTTGGTTCCTCCTCCTCCTCCAATACCGTCGGGCTGACTCGGGGGCAGGCCCCAAAGGCCTGCCCCTATTTTTTGGTGAAGTACCCCTTGGGGGCGAATGTGCACCCGAACTTCTCTTCCCGCGGGGTATCGGGCAACAACTCCCCGGGACGCGCACTCAGGTAGTCCTCAATAGCTTCCATCGGCCCGGGGCCGAAGTCGGGGCGCACCGGGTGGCCGTTCACGCAGGTGTCCTCGACCACCAGGTAGTCGCCGGACTGCATAAGCGGCACGTACGCACCGAGCTCCCGCGACACATGCGCCTTGCGGTGGTCGGAGTCGAGGATTACGAACATCGGCGCGCGCTGCCCCGGGAGAAGCGCCCGGATGGCCTTCAGGATGGCAGGCGAGGCGCTGTCGCCCTTGAGAAGCCGTAGTTTTTGATGATCCGAGATTTGCAGCGAATCATGGTCGACATCGACGGAGATCACCAGCCCTGATGCGCCGCGCGCAGCGAGCAGGTCCGCAAAGAACAACGCCGAGCCGCCGTGGCGCGTGCCGGTTTCCAGCACCCACTCGATGCCGTGCTCGGCGATGATCTCCTGGTAGTTCCACATATCGAGCGGGTTCTTGAGCGTCCTCACGCCGCGGTACGAGAGTCGCTTCCACACCGCCGATTCGTAGTACCAGCGCAGATACGCTTCCCCCTGGATATTCATTTTTTGAAACCAACGAGACGCATGTCGCGCGGCTCGCGCAGCTTGAATTGCGCGGGCTCCTGCCGGATCTCGGTCAGTCCGGCCTGCGCCATGACCTTGGCCAGGCTGCGCGGGGTGTAGCCCCATCGGTGCACCATGAGCGGGTCCTGCCAGCGCGGATCGCCGTAGAACACCCACATGGTGCGCTGGCCTTCGGGTCCCGGGCCCGAGAATGAATCGGGATCGCGCAGGAACTGCTCGCACGCGCTCTGGAGGTTAGGGCACTCGAGGACCATCGGCGCGCGCGGCTTGAGCACGCGCGCCCATTCGCGCAGCACCTCGACCACCTCCCAGCGCCAGAAGTGCTCGACCACGTGCACGGCGAGGATCTCGTCGGCGGCTGCGTCCTCGAAGGGCGCGAGGCGGTGCAGATCGCAGATGACGTCGGGCTTCTGGCCCGCGCGCGCCGGGGCCACATCGACGTTGACGTAGCCGGGCAGGATCTTGTCGCCGCAGCCGAGGTTCAGCTTCACTGGCCGCAGAGGTTAATTCTTCGGGTGAAACACGTCGAGCCAGAAGCGCGCCACCGCTTCGGGCGAATGCCGCGCGTCGATGTACGCCTGCCCGCGCACGATCCGCTCGACCACCTCGCGCGGATGCTGAATCGCCCAGTGCACCCCTTCGCAGAGCTCCTCGCCGATCCACGCGAACTCGGCGTAGGGCGCATACGCGGGCAGCGGATGCGCCACGACGAAACGGCCGCCGTGCAGGCCGGCGACGAGGCGGTTGGGGCTTTTCGCCTGCTTCACCGGGTTGCGGTATTCGCTCGGGATCAGGACGAGGTCGGCTGCGGCGATCGCGGCATCCATGACGAGCGGCGACCAGGGAACGAACTGCACGCGCAGGCGGCTGTCCTCCCGTGTGCGCTCCGGCGTCATCAAGGTTTCCGGTATTGCTGAGGTTATGCACGTGAGCAGGAGCGGGTACCTGGCTGCGTAGCGCTCCAGCGCCGGGACGAGCTCGAGCAGCGGCGGCAGGTTCTGCGGGTAGCCGAACCAGAGCAGGCGCACGCGCCAGTGGTCCATGGAGAGGCCGACGCGGCGGGCGAGCCACGCCAGCGGTGCCGCGACTCTGCGCGCGGCGATCGCCTGGGGCGTGCCGCGCGCTCCTTCGGTCGGCTCCGGC
>Ga0180104_1000190_pt1 | contig 13064 bp, 11 predicted proteins | sample EasRiv730_16_1Da_FD_121791 | JGI IMG/M metagenome (GOLD analysis project Ga0180104, IMG submission 121791) | Soil microbial communities from meander-bound floodplain in the East River, Colorado, USA - East River metaG ERMLT730_16_1Da | ecosystem: Environmental > Terrestrial > Soil > Floodplain ... | reverse complement strand
GCGGCCCGGCGAGGGTTGCGAGAGTTGTGCGCGCGCGCGCCACCCTCCCGGTATCGGCGACCGGCACACCGAGCAGGGGCAGCAGCAGGGGCCACTCCGCGTGCTGGAGACTCGCCTCGGGAGAGGAGAGGAGCGCCGCGACCGAATCCAGTCGCGCCCAGCCGTCGGTCATCCGGCCGCGCATGAACAGCCCGATCGCCTGTCCCTGGTGCGCGGTTGCCCGGACCGTCGCGGTCGGGTGCCGTGCCAGGATAGCATCACCGACCCAAAGCAGTGTTTCGGGCAAGTCGAACGTCGCGGCGAAGCGGAACCAGCGTGAGAGTGTCTCGAAGTCCTCCCCGGCCATCATGCGGCCCATCCACCAGAGCTTGAACCGTGCCCTGACCGGGGCCCACCGGGAGTCGTAACCCAGTGCGAGGAACTGGTCGATGGGTGGTTCACCGGCGGCATTTCCAAGAGCGGCGCGCCGCCGGAGCCAGCCCCTGGCTTCCGCACGATTGCCGAGACGGATATTGGCCCACACCAAGTGGTCGTAGGCTGGCGCCGGGGTGGAGGTGGGGTTGGCGTTGACGGCGGCCTCGAACCACCGCACCGACTCCTCGAGTCCGATGCCGACAAGCGGTCCGCGATGGAACAGTTCGCTCGCATACAGGAGCGGCACGTAGCCTTCACTCTGGTAGCGCCGGGCGAGCGCCGCGTAGCGTGCGATCCTGGCACGCAGATCCGGCTCCAGCATTGCTGCGATGGTCTCACGGTCATGCGCCGGAAGCCGGTCGCTGCAACAGGCGTAAAGGGCTCGGAGTTCCTCCTCGAAGGGCTCGCGCGCCCAGAGCAGCGTGATCACGTGGCGCCAGCGGGCCAGCGCGAAGCTTGAATCTGCCCGGGCGGCGCGAGCGTAGAACTCGGACGCGGAGTGCCAGGCGTCGCGCTCGAAAAGTGCCTCGCCCTGTGCAAAGTGCCCCGCGGCCTCGGGATTGCGGCTCGCCAGGTTGGTGAAATCGGTTCTGGCCACGGAGCGCATTCGAAAGACCCGCGTGCCGATTTCGTAGGCGGCCAGGCGTCCCAATTCCTCCGGATGTGCGGTGTCGCCGGGCACGGTGAATGGAGGCACGGGTGCCCCGCCGCGGCCATCGGATACCGAGACGTGGAGCTCGAGCGAGCTCCCCTTGCGACCGAGTCGGCCGGAGACGACATAACCGGCGTGGAGGTCCCGCGCGGCCCGGGCCGGATCGGCGCCGGCCGGTTCCCCAGTCTCCTTCCACCATCGGGCGGCCCGTCGCACCGGGACACGGGTCACGCCCGGGAACCACTCGAGGTTCGTGTCGGTGTAGTCGGCAACCAGACGCCCCATCGAGTCGTCGGGCGCGCCCAGGACCTCGAATGGCAGGACCGCCAAGTGTCGCTCGGACACCAGCGGACGCGGCCCCGGCCAGAAGGCCCACCAGACGAGCAGGCCGGCCCCGGTCCCGAGCACGGCGAACCGCGCTGCGCGGCGCCACCGTCCGCGCGCTGCGTCTGCCACTGCGGCGCGGAATCGCTTCGCAGTCGGCCAGCGCCTAGCCGGGTCGATCTCCAGCGCCCGGCGCAGCGGCCCGACCAGCGCCCCCGGAACCCCTGTCCAATCTGCGCGCGCCGGATCTCCGACCGGTTCCCACTGCCGTCCCGACGCCGCCTCGTAGAGCACCATGCCGAGCGAGTAGAGGTCAGATCGCTCGGTCGCCGGCTGCATGGCCAGCTGCTCCGGTGCCATGTACGCAGGGGTTCCTACCAGCGCCCCGGGCATGCTCAGCGTCGAGGCAGCGGTCGTGTCGGAGCGCGCGATTCCGAAATCCGTCAGGATGGCGCGGCTGCTCACGAGGAAAATGTTGGAGGGCTTGATGTCCCGATGGATGATGCCGTGTTCGTGCACGGCGTCGAGAGCGTCGAGCATCTGGTTGGCCAGGGCGAGCGCCTCGGGGGCGGCGAGCGTGCCGGCCCTCAACCGGTGCTCGAGGGTCGCGCCCTCGATGTACTCCATGACGTAATAGGAGAGGCCGTCAGTCTCGCTCGCCACGAACACCGGCACCACGTGGGGATGCCGAAGCTTGGCGAGCAGCCTGGCCTCGAGCTGAAATCGCTCGGCGGCAAGCGCCGTGGCGAGCTCGGGCCGGAGGACCTTCACCGCCACCTGGCGATCGAGCACCAGGTCGCGCGCCAGGAACACCACACCCATCCCGCCGCTCGCCAACTCCCGCTCGACCGCGTACGTCGGCGCGAGCGCCTGCCTGACTCGCGTCAGCAGCGCATCGTTCATGATACCTCAATGGGCGGGCGGGCCTGCCGTAGCGGATTCTCGTCGGGGGAGACCGCGAATGTTGTGGCGTCAAAGGGGTTGCGTCAAGCCGTCGAGGCGCGAACGCGCCCCACCGCTTCCGCGGTGGAGCGCGTCGATGCGGGGGGCGGAACGCTCAGCTGTGACGACGAAGGATCAGTGCACCGGCCGGTACTGCCAGCAGGAGCCCGAGCGCGAGGTCACGACCGACCGGGCCGCGGCTCGGCGCGTCCAACGCCACCATCTGGCGGAGGGCGGCGTCCACGTCGGCCGGCGTCACTTTCGTCGGCACCGTGTAGCCGCGCTCACTCCGTGAGGGGACCTTGATCGAGCGGACCTCGCCGTCGGCTCCGATGCCGACCAGCGCGGTGGCACCGTCGGCCCCGCCCGCGGTCAGGACCAGGACCCAGGTGCCTTCGGAGGCCCAGCTCTTCTTCAGGGCCCGTACGTTATCGCGCGAAGTAAGGGTGAAGCTGAGCGGCACGCTGACCCGCTTGCCGTTCACCAGCCCCTCCGCACGGCCCTCGAGGTACTGTCGCACGACGGTTTCGTGGTGGAATGTGTGAACGAGCAGGTAGGCCCCGCGGCTGGTCGCATCGAGCGGGTTGGCGGGAAGCTCGATGGAGATCCACGGTGGGCCCGCCTGGGCGGGCGTGGCGGCCAGGAGGCCGGCGAGGGCCAGGGCGGGAGAGAAGAGTCGACGACGCATGACGGCATCCTCCGGGACGGGGTTCGGTGACTGTCAGCTTCGTCCTCTTGGATGCCGGCTGTCAGGGAATCGTTTGGGCCAGCACGGTGATCGTGCCCTTGAAGGTCCGGGCGACGACGTCGGCGGCGCCTTGCCCGCGGAAGAGCGACAGGACCTGGCCCTTGCCGTTCCGGCCGGCCCGGACCGGCTGGTCGCTGTACTCGTTGACGACACGACCCTCGACGGCCGTGAGGTCGAGCACAGCATCCGCCGACGGTGACAGCCGGAGTTCGATGTCGCCGCTATGGCTTTCGAAGGTGAAGGAACCGCCGGGCGCGAGCCCGCTCTTGAATGAGATCCCCCCGCTGACCGACTCGAAGCGACCCCGCCCGAGCCGGCGCGCCCCGACGGCCACCGTGCCGCTCACGGTGGTCAGGGTGGCGTCCTCCGCCGTGCCGCGCAGCACAAGCGTCCCGCTCGCGCTCCGGAGTCTGACCAGCGCGTTGTCGCCGTCCACCTGCACGCTCCCGTCCATCGACTCGGCGGCGAGCTGGCGGAGGCGTCCCTCCACCCAGATGCGCCCGCTCACCGTGGACAGGTCAACCGACCCCGTCAGGCCGCCGACCAGGATCTCCGCGCTCTCGGTCTTGACCCACACCCGGGTGCGGGGGGGAACCTTCAGCTCGATCACCGAGCCTGGGACCGTCGCGATGCCCGGCGGCGGCTCGACCGACATCTTCACGGCGGCCGCGCTCCCGCCGAAGTAGAAGCTGCCTCCTCCCTTCGGTACGCTGGCGGTGACCGCGATGCTGTCGCGGTCCCACGCGGTCACCCGCACGGTGCCGGCCAGATTGAACACCCGCACCGCCGCCTCGGGCGAAATCGCCAGGCCGCGCTCGACCCGCCCCTGCGCCGCCGAGGGCGCTGGGATGGCAGCGAGCAGGATGAGCAGCAGAGGAAGACGAGGCCGCATGGTCAGCTCCGGGTCGAGCGGGTGGCCCGCTCCAGCAGGTCAAGTTTCTGGCGCTGTGCGCCCAGCAGCAGCGCGCGCAAGTCTCGGTTGGCGGGATCGGCAGCGAGCGCTGCGCGCGATTCCTCGATCGCCCGGTCGATGACTGTCAGGTTGCGCTCGAGTGTCGCGATGGTCGCCGGCGCCAGGCGGTCACGCTGCTCGACCAGCACCTGCTCCAGATCGCGGGCTGCCTGCACGAGGTCCGCGTCCATCGCTCGCGTGCTTGCTGGGATGACGCCCGCGGTCGGTGGCAGCGCCGGAGTCACGGTGCGTGGCGCCGTGAACTGCAGCGTGAGCAGGACGCTGGCCGCCACCAGCAGGACGGCAGCCGCGGCGAGCGGGATCCAGCGTCGCCGGGCCTGGCGGTGGGCGGTGAGACTCCGCACCACCGAGCCGTCCAGCCGGGACGCGATCCCCGACCAGAGTTCCCTCGCGGGCCGGATTTCCCGGGGCAGGGCCCTCGCGTCCGCGATGAGCTCCCGGAGGGCGTCGGCTCGACCGCGGCACTCGGGACACCCGGCCAAGTGGGCTTCCACCCTATCACGCTGTGCGGTGGCGAGCGTCCCGTCGAGGTACGCGTCCAGGACTTCGTCGAGTTCGGAGCAGGTCATCGGTTCAGTGCCTCGCGCAAGAGGCGACGGGCGCGGAACAACTGGGTTTTGGACGTGCCTTCCGCGATGCCGGTCAGAGCTGCGATTTCCCCGTGCTTGTACCCTTCGACATCATGGAGGACGAAGACCGCCCGCGCACCGGGCGGTAGCCGCGCGATCGCCCCGTCGAGATCGATCCGGTCCGTCGGCGACGTGGATCGGCTGAAGCTGCCGAGCGCCTCCGGGTCATCGGTGAGCGTCACGCGACGTTCCCGCCTGCCGACCGCACGACGTTCTGCCAGGACGACATTGAGTGTCAGGCGGTGAAGCCAGGTACTGAATGCGCTTTCGCCCCGGAACGAGCCGAGCCGTTCCCAGGCGCGCACAAAGGCATCCTGAGTGAGCTCTTCAGCATGCGCCGGGTCGGCCGTGAGCCGGAGGCAGAGGGCATAGACCCTGCCCACGTGGGTCTCGTACAGCTCGCGGAACGCAGCCTGGTCGCCCTCGCGGGCGCGTGCGATCAGGTCGGTCACCGTAAGGTGGGATGCCGCCGAAGGGTCGGGGGTTTGTGTGTGGGGTTGCGTGGGAACGGCCCGGGTCGGTCGGTCAGTCCCGCCGCCGCAGTTCCACCCGCCGGTTCGCCGCCCGGCCTTCGGCAGTTGCGTTGGTGGCAATGGGCTGGTCCGGCCCGTAGCCGGCCGTGGACAACTGGCCGGCGGGAACGCCGGCGGCGAGGAGAAAGGCCCGCACCGAGCGGGCTCGATCCCGCGAGAGCCTCAGATTGACGCTCCGCGATCCGGTCGAATCGGTGTGGCCGGCGATCTCCACCCGGGAGGCCGGGTCCTGGATCAACGCCATCGCGGTTTCCCGCAGGACGACCTTGGCATCGGGACTCAGCGTGGCAGCTCCGCTGGCGAAGGTCACACCGTGCAGAACGAGAGTCCGCTGGGCGGGCTCGAACAACGTGCTGCACCCCACCGCGTCGACCCGGCCCCCGTGCGGCGTGGCCGGGCAGCGGTCGGCGGCATCCGGCACTCCGTCTCCGTCGGTATCGGCAGGTGGCGGCGCCGGCGGACACCCAATTTCGTCGACAGCGATCCCGGGAGGCGTGGCCGGGCAGCGATCGCGGGCATTTCCGACCCCGTCGCCATCGAGATCCGCGTTGCAGCCGTTCAGATCCACCCGCTGGCCGGCAGGGCTTTCGGGACAGCGATCGGCCGCGTCCAGGACACCGTCGCCATCCTCATCTCGCGGCAAGGGACAGCCGGTAGGATCGACGCGCTCGCCAACGGGAGTACCGGGGCACCGGTCGAGCTGATTCAGGACACCGTCGCGATCCGCATCGCCCGGACCGACCGGACCGGCGAGGATGGAGATTCCTCCTTGCACTCCGAACGTCCAGACCCGAACCGTGCTCGCGGTCGGCGTCGGGATGTAGTCCGCCGTCGCTTCGAGCCGGAGTCCCAACCGCTCGGCGAGCGAGAATCGAAGCCCCGCGAGGGCGGCCAGACCGTCCTCGTGCGCATCCAGGCCGTCACCGTACGAGTAGCGGCCATAGCCGAGCCCGAGCAGCGCCGAGGTCCGTGGCCGGAGCGGCAGGTGCGCCACGAGGCGTGCGTGCACCGGCAGTACCGTGACGCGGGATGAGTCCTGGCGATGGGTCTCCGCGTAGGAGCCCGAGACTTCGAGCGCGAGCCTCGGGACGAAGTAGATGCCGAGCCCCAAGCCGACCCCGAGGGTGTTCTTGAGGGCCAGGGAGTCGTAGAAAAAGGTGTATCGGGCGAGCGGCAGAATCTCGATCGTCCCGCCCCGCTGGGCGCTGGCGGGCGTCGTCAAGCCGAATAACAGGAAGGCCGCCACGAGGGAGCGGCGGCTGTGGTCTCGGAGCATGGCGGGAAGATATGCCTGCCGGGATGCGCGGGCCACGGGGGGGCTTCGCTAGATTGCAGCACCTGCTTTCCCAGCCGCGGAGCCGCCCAATGGAGATCATGGACACTCGCCAGCGCCGTGCCGCCGTGCTGATTGTCATTCTCGGCGCCGCTCTGGTCATCGCGCTCACGCCGTTCGCGACCGGACTGCTAAGCGCACCGGTGCTGTTCGTCATCTTCGCCCCGGTCTACCGCTGGCTTCGCCGCCGGCTCGGCCCCGCGACCTCGGCCGGACTCACGGTCTTTCTCGCGCTGCTGGTCATCCTGCTGCCTGGGCTGTGGCTCCTGACACTCATCGTGGGGCAGGCCCAGGACGTGCTGGCCAGCCTGCTGAGCAGCGAAGTCCTCGCCCGGCTCGATACGCTGAAGGTCGGACGCTTCGCCATCGGGCCCGAACTGGTGAAGATGGGGCAGGGCGTCATCGGCGCCCTGGGTCGCGGTGCCTTCCGCGCGGTGGGATCCGTGACGCTCGGAATGCTGAACCTTACCGTTGGTTTCTTCGGCCTCTACTTCATGCTGGTCACCGAAGGATCGGCCTGGCACGTGGTGCGGCCGTACATCCCGTTCTCGGCGGGCAGCGCCGAGAAGCTGCGGGAGCGATTCGAGGCCGTCACCATCTCCACGGTGGTGGGCACCGGGCTCACGGCGGTCATTCAGGGCTGCCTGGTCGGCCTCGCATTCGTCATCACCGGCCTCCCGAACGCCGCCTTCTGGGGTGTTGTGACCGCGGTATTCTCGGTCCTTCCGGTCGTGGGGAGCGGTCTGGTCTGGGGCCCGGGAGCTGCTGCCCTCGCGCTGCAGGGGCATACGGGCAAGGCGGTGTTCATGGTCCTGTGGGGGCTGCTCCTCGTCGGAAACATCGACAACGTCATTCGGCCGACTGTTTTCCGTCGGTGGGCCCAGATCCACCCGCTCATCACGGTCATCGGCGCCTTCGCCGGCATCCGGTACCTCGGACTCCTCGGTATCCTGATCGGGCCGCTCGCGCTTTCCTATTTCTTCGAGCTGGTTCGCCTCTATAATGAGGAGTACGTGAATCTCTCCGGGGACATCCCGGACCGAGCGCCACCGGTCACGTGAGCGAGGCGCCTCGCCCCAGCGCGCTACGGCTCGCCGCGGCCTTCTTCGCGATCTACGTCATCTGGGGCTCCACCTACCTCGCCATCCGGATCGGGATTGAGACCCTGCCCCCCATCCTGATGGCCGGCATCCGCCACCTGCTGGCGGGCGTCGTCCTATATGTGTGGGCCCGCACGAGACTCCGCGCCGCATCTCCCACGGGAGGGGAATGGCGCAGCGCCGCGGTGCTGGGGTCGTTGATGCTGGTGCTCGCGAACGGGACCACGACGTGGGCGGAGCAGTTCGTCCCCTCGGGACTAACCGCCCTCATCGTCTGCACTTCCGCACTCTGGCTCGTGCTCCTCAATTGGTTGTGGCTCGGAGGGGATCGCCCGAGCGGGCGGGTCGTCACGGGCCTGCTTGCCGGATTTCTCGGTGTGGCCTTTCTCGTTGTACCGGGCCGGCTCGCGGGCGGAGAACGCGTGAACCTGGTGGGCGCCGCCGCCCTCACCGTGTCGGCGCTCAGTTGGGCCGTGGGCTCGTTGCACGCGATCCGACTGCCCAGGCCCCGCACTCCCGCGCTCGCCCTTGGCATGCAGATGCTGGCCGCCGGTGCCGTGCTCGTGGCCATCGCCCTCGCGACCGGTGACGGCGGCCGGCTGCTCGCCGGACAGGTCTCGGCCCGCTCCATCGCGGCGCTCCTCTACTTGACGGTCTTCGGGTCGCTCGTGGCATACAGCGCCTATTTCTGGCTGCTCCGGGCCACTACGCCGGCCCGCATCTCGACTATTTCATACGTGAACCCTCTCGTCGCAGTGATGCTCGGCTGGGCGTCGGGCGACGATCCCGCGACCGCCCGGACGGCCGCCGCCGCCGCGGTGATCCTCCTCAGTGTAGTGCTCATCACCGGACTTCCCTCCCGGGCCCGTGGCTGATCGGCCTTGCGCGGCCGGCGCACCGATGCACCCTTCTAGCTGCGCCCCGCACCGGAGATACCCGTGCCGCGACTCGCCCCCGAACTCGCCATCCTGCTCGACGCTCTCGACCGCGCCTTCGACACCCGCTCCTGGCATGGACCCGGCCTGCGCGGGCTGATCCGGGGTGTCACCCCGCGGCAGGCGCTGTGGCGTCCCGGCGCCGGCCGCCACTCCATCTGGGAGCTTGCGCTGCACACCGCGTACTGGAAATACGCGGTCACGCGGCGCCTGACCGGCGCCTCAATCGGCGGTTTTCCGCGGAAGCCGAGCAACTGGCCGGGCGCCCCCACCAGGCCCGATACCTCACGCTGGCGTGAGGACATGGCCCTGCTCGAGAGCGAACACCGTCGGCTTCGGACCGCGGTCGCGTCCCTGGATCCTCGCCGGCTCTCCCGCCGCCTGGGAAGAAGCTGGACGGTGGCGCAGACGGTCGAGGGAGTCGCCGCCCACGACCTCTACCACGCCGGACAGATCGGCCTGATCAAGAGGATGATCCCATGACGTCTCCGACCCTCGCCGTGGCCCTGCCGTCGTGGGTGGATCCCTTCATCGACTGGCGCCGCCGGTACGTGTCGCTCGAGGACCGGATGGACCTGGTGCTCGCGTTGGCAGGGGAACACGTGCAGCGCGGATCCGGTGGGCCCTTCGCTGCGGCCGTCTTCGAGCGGGACGCGGGGCGACTCGTGGCGGTCGGCGTCAACCTGGCGGTCCCGAGTCACAACAGTGTACTGCATGCGGAAACTGTGGCGTTGATGATGGCCGAAACCCTGCTGCACAGCCACGACCTCGGGGCGGACGGCATGCCTGGGCACGAATTGGTCTGCTCGTGCGATCCGTGTGCGATGTGCCTGGGGGCGACGTTGTGGAGTGGCGTGGCGAGGCTGGTCTGCGGAGCCGACCGGGAGGACGCGGAGGCGATCGGATATGACGAAGGGCCAGTGTTTCCGTCCTCCTACGATTACCTCCGGCAAGCGGGCGTCCAGGTGGTGCGGGGCGTGCGGCGGTCCGCGGCGCGCGCGGTGCTCGACGCCTACCGCGCGGCCGGTGGTGTGATCTACTGATGATTTCCTCCTCGAGCCGGCTCCCCCTGCGGCGGCTCGGCCGGACCGACCTCGAGATCACGCGCGTCGGCCTCGGCACCTGGGCCATCGGAGGGCCGTGGGCGTTCGGATGGGGGCCCCAGGACGATACCGAGTCAGTAGCAGCCATCCGGCGCGCCGTGGCGCTCGGCATCAACTGGATCGACACCGCCGCCGTCTACGGGCTCGGCCATTCCGAGGAACTCGTCGGGCGCGCGGTCCGCTCGCTCCCGCCCTCCGAGCGCCCCTATGTCTTCACGAAGTGTGGCCTGGTGTGGGATGATCGGGATCGGACGATCGAACCCCGGCGGGTTCTGCGACCCGACAGCATCCGTCGGGAATGCGAAGCCTCGCTGCGGCGCCTCGGTATCGAGCGAATCGATCTCTACCAGTTCCATTGGCCCGATGAAAGCGGTGTGGCGGTCGAGGACTCCTGGGCTGCAATGCTCGCGTTGGCTGAAGAGGGGAAGATCCGCTGGCCCGGCGTCTGCAATTTCGACGTCGCGCTGCTGGAGCGTTGCCGGGCGCTCGGACCGGTGGCATCCCTGCAACCGCCGTTTTCGGCCGTGCGCCGGAGGTTTGCCGCGACGGAGCTCCCCTGGTGCCGGGCGCACGACGTCGGGACGATCGTGTACAGTCCGATGCAGTCGGGATTGCTGATGGAGCGGTTTTCCGCCGAGCGGCTCGCCGGCCTTCCCCCCGACGACTACCGCCACCGCGGAACCGAATTTCAGGAGCCGCGGCTGTCCCGCAACCTCGCCCTCAGGGATGCGATGCGCCCCGCTGCGGCCCGGCATCACACGACTGTCGGGGAACTCGCCATTGCCTGGACGCTCGCGTGGCCCGGCGTCACCGCGGCAATCGTGGGTGCGCGGTCGGCCGCGCAGGTCGATGGGTGGATCGGGGCGACAGGGATCCGGCTGAGTGAAGAAGATCTCGACGAGATTGCCGGCGCGATCTCGAGCACCGGCGCCGGCGAGGGGCCGGCAAGGCCCTAACGCCCGGGCGGAAAGACCGACACGGCCGACCCGACTGCGAGGAGCGTCGCGACCGGCGGCGTGCGGTTGAGCTCGGCCCATTCCGCTCCGTACAGCGCGCCGAATTCGATGTCGTAGTCGACGTCCTTGATGCGCCGGAGGGACCACACCGGGTGCTGCACCCGCACGGCCCTGGGGGCGCCGGTTCGAGTCTGTCCGAAGGCCCACCAGCGTCCCAGCACATACTCCTCGATGCCGCCCTGCACCGGAAGCTCCGAGCCCTGTGAGGCCGTCACCCTCACATGGAATCGCCGATCTTCCCATCGCCATCGGTGTTCGACGACCAGGTCGCTGCCGATGCCCGCGGTCCGGCTCTCCATCGGTGTCGACCGGAACGGCTCATTGAACCGAAGCCGGGCGATCGCTGCGGCGAGCCGGCTGGGCACGAGTTCGCGAAGCAGTACGATGCCGCGCCGGTCGCCCTGTCGGGCGTAGGCCCGGAGGTTCACTTCGGGGAAGTTGACGAAGCCGGGGATGCGCCGTCCGCGGATGCGGGTATCGAGGAAGTCGAAAGCCGCCACACTCACGTGGGCCAGCCCGCCCCGCAGGTCCGGCTCCACTCCCGGAGGCAGGCGGGCGGCGACCAGCCGCGGCGCCACTGGGAACGTCAGCGTGATGATATTCGACCAGCGCGCCGTCAGAAACGGGCGCCGGCGCTCCACGTCAGGGGGAGTCGGATGGGGATGCATGTGGGTGGGACAATAATAACCGGCCCTTGAACCGCTGAACGGGGATCGCTACCGTCCGTCGAGGCAGGCGAACCGTCGGCCAGGAGGAGGCGTCACCCGTGGATGAGGGCGGGCTCTTTCCGGCCGCGCGCCGGCTCGGAAGACGGATGTGGCGAGGCCTTCGCGGAGGTGGGCAATCCGCACTCGCCCTGGTGTACGATCCCGGTTACGCGCTGCCTGCGCCCGGCGCGCCCATCGATCACCTGCGGGCGGAGATGATCCTCGCCTTCCTGACCGATGAAGGCCTCGTGCGCCCGGGCCATATCGTTCGCCCGCTGCCCGCCTCGCTGAAAAACCTCCGGCGCGTCCACACCGACCGATACCTCGAGTCGCTGCAACACCCCGAGGGCATGGAACCGGTCATCGGCATGGCGGTGGACGATGTCCGGGCACAGCAGATCCTGGAGGTCCAACGGCTGATGACCGGTGGCACCATCGTCGCGACCGCGATCGCGCTCCGAAGCGGCGTCCCGGCCGCCAACCTCGGGGGCGGCCTGCATCACGCGGCGGCAGACCGCGGGGCGGGCTACTGCGCCATCAACGACGTCGCCATTACGATCGCCCGGCTCCGCGCCCGCGGCTTCACACGGCCGATCCTCGTGGTCGACCTCGATGTGCATGATGGCAACGGGACCCGTGCCATCTTCGCCGATGACCCCAGCGTGCACACGTACAGCATCCACAACACCGACTGGGGGCCGCTGGCGGCAGCCGCGGCCACGGTCCTCTCGCTCGGAGCCGGTGTCGATGATGGGCGGTATCTCTCGATTCTTCGCGAGACCCTGCCGCCCGTCGTTCAACAGCACGCACCCGGCCTCGTGTTCTACCTCGCGGGCGTCGACCCGGCGGCGGACGACCTGGTGGGAGACTGGAACATCACACCCGACGGCATGCTGGCCCGCGACCGGTTCGTCGTCGAGCAGGTCCGCCGCCCCGGTGCGGAGATTCCGCTCGTGATCGTGCTGGCGGGCGGCTACGGGCAGAATGCCTGGCGTTACTCGGCCAGGTTCCTGGGCTGGCTCGCGGCGGGCGTGGTGGTGGAGCCGCCGAGCAATGCCGAGATGCTCGTGCGCCGCGCGGAGCGGCTTCACCACACCCTGGGCGGCGCGGCCACGTCGGCGGGCGTCGGGCCGGACTGGGGGCTCACCGCCGAGGATGTCGCGGCGCTCTCGCCGGGAGGCGGGCGCCGGCACCGGGTCCTGGGGCGATACACGGGGCAGGGGCTGGAGCTGCTGCTCGAGCGGGTGAGTCTGCTCGCCCACATCCGCGCACTGGGATTCGCCCAGCCCGTCCTCCAGCTCGACCTGCAGCAGGCTTCATGGGACACCGTGCGACTGTTCGGCGCTCCGGATCGCCGGGAGCTCCTGATGGAAGTCCGGTTCCGGCGCGACGCGTCGCGGCTGGCAGGCATGGAGGTGTTGTATCTGGAGTGGCTCCTGCTCCAGAACCCGAGGCGTGCCTTCCTGCCGGGGAAACGCTCACTCCCCGGCCAGAGGCATCCGGGCCTGGGCCTGCTGCGCGAAGTCTCCGCGTGGCTCCTCGTCCTCTGTCAGGAACTGGGGCTGGACGGGATGATGTACACCCCCGCCGGGTACTTCGTGGCCACCTTCGGAACCCGGCGGGGGTGTACATCATCCCGTCCAGCCCCAGTTCCT
>Ga0180104_1000189_pt1 | contig 13082 bp, 7 predicted proteins | sample EasRiv730_16_1Da_FD_121791 | JGI IMG/M metagenome (GOLD analysis project Ga0180104, IMG submission 121791) | Soil microbial communities from meander-bound floodplain in the East River, Colorado, USA - East River metaG ERMLT730_16_1Da | ecosystem: Environmental > Terrestrial > Soil > Floodplain ... | reverse complement strand
GCGGCCAGGGGACTCGCGAGGAACGCCGCCGTCCCGCCGACCTCCGCCGCTTCGAGCTTCCGGGGCAGCGGGGCATTCCGCGCGCAGTACTCGATCATCATGTCGATGAAGCCGATGGCGGACGCGGCGCGTGAGGCCCACGGCCCCGCGCTGATGGCATTGACCCGGACGCCGAACCGGCGCCCGGCCTCGTAGGCCAGCGTCCGGGTGTCCGCCTCGAGAGCCGCCTTGGCGGAGGACATGCCGCCGCCGTAGCCCGGGACCACCCGCTCGCCTGCCATGTACGTGAGCGACAGGAACGACCCGCCGGCCCGCATCAGCGGTCCGAAGTTTCGGACAAAGGAAACGTTGCTGTAGGCGCTCACGCTCACGGCGGCGAGGTAGCCCGACCGCGAGGTGTCGATCAGCGGGTTCTTGACTTCGGGGCCGTTCGCGAGGGAATGGACCACGATGTCGAGCGGCTGCGGCCCGAAATCCTGTTGCAGCCGGTCCACCACGCCCTGGATGGTGAAGTCGCCCTGTTCCTTGTAGCGCTTGTTCTCGAGGATGTCCGCTGGCACGTCGCCCATCGTGTCGAATGCCGCGTCCAGCGGGTAGATGCGCTCGAAGCTGAGCTTGCTCCCGTCGGAGAGCGTCATCGACTCGTCGATCTTGCCGCGCTCGAGCAGCTTCTGAAAGATGCCGAGCGCCGGCGGCCACGAGCCGAGGCAGATGGTCGCGCCGGCTTCAGCCAGAGACTTGGCGATGGCGAAGCCGAACCCGCCATCGTCGGAGACGCCGGCCACGAACGCGCGCTTGCCACGGAGATCGATCGGGAGCATCGAAGGAATCCGCCGGGTTGGAGACCCGTCAAACATAGCGCGCCTACTCTTCGCGCAACATCTCCACCGGCGTCCGCCGGAAGGCCTCGAGCGACGTCCACAGGCCGATCACCACAGTCAGGCCGATCACCGCGGCACCCAGCCTCGCGAGTGCGCCCCCCGGAAGCGCGAACCGCGTCTCGAACAGCCAGTGCGCGAGCGCCCAGCCGGCTCCCGAGGCCAGGCACAGGCCGGCCGCTGTCGCCAGGAGGCCCAACGCGAGGTATTCGGCGAGTACGATCCGCACCACCTGGCGCCGGGTCGCGCCGAGCGTCTTGAGGAGAACCGTTTCGCGCATTCGCTGCAGTCGCGTCGTCGCGATCGCTCCCAGCAGCACAACCAACCCGGCGACCAGGGTGAAACCCGCCATGAATCGGATCGCGGCCGCGACCGTCCGGAGGATGTCATCGACCGCGCGCTGCACGGTGGAGAGGTCCAGGGTCGAGACGTTGGGGAACCGCTCGACCATCGCGCGCTGCAGGCCACCCCGCGCGGCGGCGCTGTCCACCCGGACCAGCGTCACGTACGTCTGGGGAGCCGCCTCGAGCGCCCCGGGACGGAAGATGACGAAGAAGTTCGGCTCGAAGCGCGCCCATTCCACCTCGCGCAGGCTGGTCACCCGGCTTCGTACCGGCACGCCCTGGACGTCCCAGGTGATTTCGTCGCCCACGTCCACGCCCAGCTCCGCCGCGACCTCCACTTCCACCGACACCGAGACCGGCTCCCCGGCAGGGTCCTGCTCGCCGGTCCGCCACCACTTTCCGGCCACGAGGCGTTCCGAGCCCACGAGCGTGTCCCGGTAGGTCGAGCGATACTCCCGCCGCACGGCCCAGCCCGACGGCTGGTTCGGGCGATCCGTCGTGTCCACGGCGGCCGGCCGTACGGGAACGCCGTCGAGGGCCTGGATCCGCATCGGGACAATGGGGATCGGTGCGGGAGGGGCGTGGCCGCCGGCCCGGAGCAGGGAGTCGACGCCGGGCGCCTGGTCGGCCTGAATGTCGAACAGCACCAGATTGGGCCGGGCCACCCCGTCGCCAACGCGGAGGTCGCGCAGCAGGTTGTGCTGCACGAGGACCAGTGTCGCGAGCAGGAACACGCCGAAGCCCAGCGCGAGCACGACGGCGACCGTTTGATTGGCCGGCCGGTAGAGGTTGGCCAGTCCCTGGCGCCAGACATAGGGCAGGCGATGGGGAAACCAGCGCCGGAGTCCCCGGACGAGCGCCAGGGCCGCCGCGGCAAGGCCCACAAGTGTGACCCCGATGCCGGCAGCGAAGGCCAATCCGCGCAGCGCATGTCCGGCCTCCAGCACGGCCATCGCGATCACGCTGAGCCCGAGCCCGCCCGCCGCGATCCAGAACCAACGGTCGCGGGTGAGCCGGACGCTTGCGTCATACGGGCGGCGGAGCGTGGCGAGCGGAGAAATTTGCCGCACGCCGAGCAGCGGCAGGATGGCGAAGGCCAATGCGGTCCAGAGTCCCAGCCCCACCCCCAGCGCCACCACCGGCCAGGGAGCCCGCGCCTCGACCTGCACCGGCAGGAAATCGCCGAGCACGGACGGCAGCGCCAGCTGCACGGCGAGGCCCAGCGCCGCGCCCACGACGCTGCCGACGAGCCCGATTCCCGCCGCCTGAATCAGGTAGACGCTGAACACCTGACGCGTGGTGGCCCCGATGCAGCGCAGGACAGCGATGGTCTCCATACGTTGTCGGATGAAGACGTGCACCGCACTCGCGACGCCCAGGCCGCCCAGCAACAACGCCACCAGCGCCACGAGCCCCAGGAACCGGCCGAGGCGCTCGAGTGCATTGCCGAGGCTCTGCTGCTCGTCCTGAACGGTGCGGATCCGCACCCGCTCGGGGCGGAGTGCGGGGCGATGCTGCTTCGCGATGGCGTCGGGGTCCTGCTCGGGGCCGAGCCGGAGGAAGATCTCATATTCGGCGCGCGCGCCGAACTGGAGCAGCCCCGTCTCCTCGAGCAGGGCTCCGGGGATCACCACCCGGGGCCCGAAGGCGGCCGCGATGCCGATGTCTCCGGGCACCCGATCCACGGTGCCGGCGATCGGGAGGCGCAGCCGGCCGAGCGCGAGGGTGTCACCCGGCGCCGCTCCCAGCGCGGTGAGCAGGGCCGGATCGACGAGGGCGACTCGCGCCCCCTGCAACGTGCTCCACGCGCCGGCCGGCGTGGTCGTGATCTGGCCGTAGAACGGCCAGCCGCCCTGGACGGCCGTCACCCGCACCAGCCGGACTCCTGCTCGTGCGGGCACGTAAGCCATGGCGGCGAAGCTGGTGACGGTCGCGCGATTGCCGCAGCCGGTGGAGCCGCCGCACGCCAGGGAGTCCGCGAGCGAATCCACCCGGGGCGTGAAACGGGCGCGCGAGGCGAACGAGAGGTCCGCGCCCAGCAGGGCCCGAGCCTCCCCGGCCACGCTCCGCCGCAGATTGGCGGTGAAGGCATTGATCGCCACCAGGGCTGCGGTGCCGACCGCGATCGCGCCGACCAGCAACGCGAGCCGGCGGCGAGCGGCGCGCGCCTCGCGCCACGCGAGGCCGATCACTGCGGACGTGGCGGTCACGCCGCGGTGTCGGCGACGAGGCGGCCGTCGGCCAGCCGGAGGATGCGGCGCGCGCGACTCGCCAGTTCGGGATCGTGCGTCACGAGGATGAGCGTTGTGCCGGCTTCGCGATTCAGCTCGGTCATGAGCTCGATGATCCGCGCCCCGGTCTGCTGGTCGAGATTGCCGGTGGGCTCGTCCGCGAAGAGCACCTTGGGACGGGTGCTGAAGGCGCGCGCCAGCGCAACCCGCTGCTGCTCCCCGCCTGAAAGCTGTGCCGGGTAGTGATGAGTCCGGTCGGCGAGACCGACGCGTGCCAGGAGCTCTTCGGCCCGTTTCCCGCCCGGCTCCCCGCGCAGCTCCAGGGGGACCTGGACGTTCTCCCGGGCGGTCAGGGTCGGGATGAGGTGAAACGACTGGAAGACGAAACCGACCTTCGCGCCCCTGAGCCGGGCCCGCGCGTCCTCTCCCAGCGTGGTCAGCTCGGCGCCATCGAGCCAGACCCGGCCGGCCTGCGGCCTGTCGAGTCCTGCGAGCAGGCCAAGGAGCGTGGTCTTCCCGCTCCCCGATGGACCGATCACGGCGACGAACTCCCCGGCGGTCACCTCGAAGCTGATATCTTGCAGCACCGTCAGGGCCTGGTTGCCCGACGGATAGGTTTGAGTCAGTCCTGCGCATCGCAGCATGATTGCTCCCAGACACGGCGTGGTTTCCCGAATGATACTGCGATCCTGCCTTTCCTTCCTGACTGCCGCCGGGCTTCTCGCGTGCTCGCGCCCGGACGCCGCGCGCCCCGCCGCGGAGGCTTCGGGCGCCCCCGAACCGCCGGCGGTATTGGTCCTCGGGACCAGCCTCGCCGCGGGGCAGGGCATCGATCCCGATCAGGCGTACCCAGCCGTACTCCAACGCATGATCGATTCGGCGGGTTACGAGTTCCGGGTGCTCAACCGCGGTGTGAGTGGCGAGACCTCGGCCGGCGCAGCGAAGCGGGCTGCCTGGCTGTTTCAGCAACCGGTCGCCGTGCTGGTATTGGAAACCGGCGGGAACGATGGGCTCCGCGGGCTCGATCCGGAAGCGCTCCGCACCAACATCCAGGCGGTGATCGACCTAGCGCGGGGCCGCGACCCGGCGCCGCAGATCCTGTTGCTGGGCATGGAGGCGCCGCCGAATCTGGGGGCCTCATACACCTCGCGATTTCGCGAGGCGTACCGGGAGGTCGCCCGCGCAAACGAAATCCCGATGGTTCCTTTTGTCCTGGAGGGCGTCGCGGGGGTGGATTCGCTGAATCAGGCGGACGGGATTCACCCGACCCCTGAAGGGCATCGCCGGATGGCCGAGATCATCTGGCCGGCTCTTGAGCCGTTGCTGCGGAGCGGGGTCAGTCGAGGCGGGTAGAATCCATCGGCGCGCCGGCCTCCAACCGGGCCACCTGGCCGACCGTCATCGGCACGGCGAGCGTGCCGAATCCCGGCCCCGGGGCTCGCGCGTAGCGCAGGTCGATGAAGTGAACGATGGTCACGCCTCCCCGGCGATCGACCAGGAACGTCGGATAACGTGCCCACGCGAGGAACGTCCGCGCGTCGCGCATCGCGGCCGCGGCATCGACCATCGGCCCTCCGGCCCCAAGGCGCGGCCATCGGCCCTGCTCCTCGAAGCTGCCACCCAGGCGGATGGCCCCGATCCGAAAACCTTCCGGCTCCGCAACGACAATTTCACGCTCGAGCGGGGTGACCGGCAGCGGTGAGGCCAGCACGTCGCGGGGCGAGCTGCCCTGTCCGCGCAGCTCGAAGCGCACCTGGCTTTCCGCCAGCCGGCCGACCGTCGCCATTACGGCGACGTATACCGTGGCCACGACAAGCGCCGCCGTCGCGGGTAGGGTCCAGTCGGCGTGCCCCTTCCGCTCCCGCCTCGTGCTCCACACCAATCCTGCCGCCAGGAGCAGCCACACCCAGACGTCCACGATGAAGAGGGTGTCGCCATAGAACCAGCGGCCGGAGAACGGCATCAACCAGCGGACGCCGTAGGTGTTGAGCGAATCGAGCAGTGGGTGACTGAGGATCCCGACGGCCGCGAGCAGCAGGAGTGGCTGAAACCGGGCGCCGCGCCGGGTGACGATCCGGTCGAAGGCGAGCATCACGCCCGCCAGGATCCAGGGCCAGGCGAACAGGGCGAGAATCCCGTGGGTCCACCCCCGGCGGAAGCCGAGCGCGAATGTCTCGCCACGAAAATACGAGAGGATGTCCACATCCGGCAGATTGGCCGCGATGATGAGCGTGGCGGCGCCGAGCGCGGTCCGGCGCTTGAGCCCGGCCTGGGCCAGCGCGGCTCCCGCGAGGGTGTGGCACAGGTTATCCACGGGCGGCAAAGATCTCGCGGACGCGCCGGGTAAGGTCCTCGGGAGTGTACGGCTTCTGGAGGAACGCACCGCCGCGTTCCAGCGTGCCGTGCTGCCCGTGTTCGGTCTCCGGGTAGCCGCTGGTGAACATCACGCGGAGCCCGGGCCGGAGCGGTTCCACGCGGCGGGCCAGGTCGACCCCGTTCATCCCCGGCATCACGACGTCGGTGAGCAGCACATGAATCGGGCCCGGATGCACTTCAGCGATGCGTAGCGCCTCGTCGCCATCCTCCGCGACGAGGACGGTGTAGCCCTCGCGCTCGAGAATCCGCTGGCCGAGCTTGCGGACCGGTTCCTCATCCTCGACGAAGAGGATCGTGCCGACCCCGCGGTCGGTCGAGAGGCTCTCCCCAGCGGCGGTCTCGGGCTCGTCCGACGGCTGCGGCTCGACCCGTGGCAGGTAGATCCGGAACAGGGCGCCCTGGCCGAGCTCGCTCGCCACCCTGATGAAGCCGCCGCTCTGCCGGACGATGCCGTACACCGTTGCCAGGCCCAGTCCGGTGCCGCGGCCCCGCTCCTTCGTGGTGAAAAACGGCTCGAAGAGATGGGCCTTGGTCTGCGCGTCCATTCCCACGCCTGTGTCCCGCACCGCCAGCATCACGTACCCGGCCTCGGCGCCGGCATCTCCATCCCCACGCTCATCGCGCACGTTGAGCGTCTCGATCATGAGACGGCCCCCACCGGGCATCGCGTCTCTCGCGTTGACCGCAAGGTTCACGATGATCTGTTCGATCTGGCCCGGGTCCGCCCGGACGCGCCCGAGGTCCCGCGCCAGGTTCAGCTCCAGGGTGATGTTCTCGCCGATGAGGCGATGCAGCATCCGATCGATGTTCGTCACGACGGTATTGAGGTCCACCACTCTGGGCTGGAGGACCTGGCGGCGGCTGAAGGCCAGGAGCTGCCGGGTGAGGGACGCGGCCCGGTTGGCCGACCGCTTGATCTCCTCGAGATCCTCGCGATGAGGATCGGTCGCGTCGAGCTCGGCCAGGATCAGCTCGCTGGTGCCGAGGATGGCGGTGAGGACATTGTTGAAGTCGTGCGCGATGCCGCCGGCGAGCTGGCCCACCGCCTCCATCTTCTGGGCCTGTGCCAGTTGTTCCTCGAGCCACTTCCGGTCGGAGAGGTCGGTCAGGGTGCCGACCAGCCGGCGTGCCCGCCCGTTCGCGTCCCACGAGACCACCTTGCCCCGGTCGAGCATCCACTTCCACGTGCCGTCCTTGGCGCGGAGCCGGTGCTCGCACTCATACACCGGCCGGTACCCCTCCACATGCGCGGCGAGGGCGCGCCGGACGCTGGGGACGTCGTCCGGATGAATGCGGCGGTCCCATTCATCGATGTCCGCGCTGAGCTCACCCGGCTCATATCCGAGCAGGCGACCCCAGCGCGGGTCCCAGTACACGTGTCCGGTCTGGAGGTCCCAGTCCCAGACCGCGCCGCTCGCCGCCTCAAGCGCGAGGTCGAGCCGCTCGGAGCTCTCGCGCACCTCGCGCTCGGCCTCGATCCGTTTCGTCACGTCGCGGTAGTTGAGGACGATCGCGCCAATTGCGGGATCGTCGAGCCGATTCACCGCGGTGATCTCGAACTCGCGGAGCTCGCCGCTCTTGATTCGGATGCGAAGTACCGTCTCCTTGGCCTTTCCGGGCTCCGCGAGGACTTCAGCGAACAGCCGCCGGGCCCGGGGCGCCTCGGCAGGGTCCGCGAACTCGAACACGCTCCGCCCGATGTTCTCCGTCACCCCGTATCCGGTAATCCGCTCCACCGAATGACTGTTGTATAGGAGTATGCCCTGCGCGTCGAGCAGCGCGATCGCATCGCGGCTGTTCTGGACCAGCGCGCGAAACCGCTCCTCGCTGACCTGGAGCCGCCGCTCGGCCTCGTAGGCCTCGGTGACATCCCTGGCGACGGCGATGACGGTGTCGGCCGTGAGGGCGGCAATGGTGGCCTGGAAGCGAATCCGTTCACCCCGCACGTCAAGATCGTAGCCGTGCACCACCGGCTGCCGTCCGTCGAGCGCCCTCCGGATGTAGCCGAGGAATTCATCCGCCTGAGGTGTGGGGAGAATTTCGTGAATGGACCGGCCGATCAGTTCCTCCGCGGGGCGGACCAGCAACCGCGGATTCGTCGGCGCGATCTGGACGTACCGACCTTCCCGGTCGAAGACCATAACGAGGTCGGGCAGCGCCGCCAGCAGCGCGCGAAGTCGCTCCTCCGACGACTTCAGGGCTTCCCGCGACTGCCGCCGCTCCGTCGTGTCACGCGCGACCCAGATCACCTGGTCGTTGCCCAGCGGAGACACCACGGCCTCGTACCACTTTTCCTCTCCGCGCATCATGACCCGGTACTCGGTCGTGACGGAACCCCCCAGCGCGAGCGCGCGCAGGATGTGCAGCTGGAAGAACTCCGCCATTTCGGGCCACACTTCCCGCACCGTGCGCCCGATCCGCTCCTCGGTCGGCATGTACAGGAGCCGGGGATCGGTGGACAGGATCTTGATGTAGCGCCCGTCGCGGTTGAACACGATCACCGTTTCGGGCAGCGCGGCGAAGAGCGCGCGGAGCTCGGTTTCGGAGCGCAGAAGTGCTTCCCGATCGCGCCGGCGCTCCGTGATGTCGTCTATCAGGCCGTCGATCACCGGCTCCGCTCCGGTACGGTCCAGGGTCGCGCTGATTGAAAGCCGGAGCGGTTCGCCGTCCGATCGATGTGCGTCGAATTCGAAGTCCCGGACCCGGCCGTCGCGGGCCAGTCGCGCCACGAACAGGTCCCGGTCCTCAGGATTGCCGTACAGAGTGCGGAGATTCACCCGCTGCAGGCTGGCCAGGTCGGGGAGCCGCAGGAGGCGGAGGAGTGCCGGATTCGCCTCGAGACACTTGCCATCCAATGTGCTTCGAAAGACTCCGACGTTGATTTGATCGAGGAGCCGTTGCAGGCGCCCCATCACCCGGGCGGAGGTGGCACGCTGTTTCGCCCACACCAGCGCGGAATGCAGAACGAGGGGGACTCGACGCTTCGGATCGGCGGTGCGGAGGAGGTAATTGTCCACCCCGCCGCGCAGCGCCTCGTTGACGATGCGGTCGTCCGCGCGATCCGCGATGATGACAAGTGCTGCGTCCGGCCATGCGCTCCGCACCTCGCGGTGGGCGTCAGCCCAGGTGATGGAGCCGAATCGTGCGGAGGTCAGGACCGCATCGAATCCGGGCCCCGCGAGCAGCGCGCGAAACCCGTCCGGGTCCGTCGGGGCGGCCACATCGAACCCGCCGGCATCGCGGAGCGAGGCCCCGAGCAGCGCACGTTCTTCAGACTGGTCGTCGAGAATCAGAATGCGGAGCGAACCGCTCATTATGGGCCCGGGGTTGCCGCCGGATGGGGAGCCTGACGCGCTAATGTAGGATATCCCGGGCCCGCGAAGCCCGCCAGCACGACGCCGGCGGGCTCCGGAGGTGTTCTGCATGAAGCGTCAGGGGGCGCATTCAATTGTCAGGCCGAATGTGCCCTCGCCGCCGGCCTCGACGCCGAGTGCCGCGACCAGCCGGCCTCGGAACTCACCGATCGGGGGCAGCTCCATCTGGATAATGGTGCTCTGGGCGAACGAACCCTGGTCGGTCACGCGGCTGCGATGCATCTCGTTCACCTGCGCCCGATAGGTGTCGCCGATCGGAGTCGGCGGTGAGGTGCTCGGGTCGACCGGCGTCACCGCGAGGGTACCTTCGGCGTGGAAGTGGCTCACGTAGTTGCCGGATGCCGTCTCCTCGGCCCATTGGCGGAGCCGGACAGGTCCGTCGACGTACACATACTGGAACGCACCGCCGGCGCAGAACGGCTTGGGTACGACCTGGCCGTACTGGATCACGAAGTTCTGGGGCGGCCGGTTCGGGACCGGGGCGGCGCGTCCGGCCAGGGAGAGGATCGTGGTCTGGCCGTCATTCTGGATAGGCACGGGGGCGGTCGTGCTGCCGATGGGACCGCCGGCAAGCTGCTGCAATTCGGCAGGCAGGCCGTTGTAGATGACCGGAGGAATCTCGCGCCAGGGAGAGCCGTTGATGGCCGCGGTCTGGGCCGGCGCGGCGCCGAGCAGGCCGCTCCGGATGAAGTCAACCGTCACGAGCTGCTCGGCCAGCTCCCAGCTGAGCACCTGGTGGTCGGCGGTCCCGGGAATGAGGGCCTCGAAGTGCGCGCCACCGAGCGTCACACCGCCGGCCGCAAAGAACCGGAGGTGAAAGCGGATCGGCTGGTAGGCGCCGCACTGCAGCTGGATGGCGCTGCCGCTCCAGCCGGCGTCCTCGGAGTACCCTCCCTGGACACCGCCGATCGCATCGTCCCAGGTGCAGTTGAACGGGAACACTGGTGGGAAGCCGAAGGCGGTGCGGTCGCCGTCCAGGGAGAGCAGCGCGGCCCGGAGCGCGCGCGGATCGGACTCCCCGACGAAGATCAGGCTGACCGGATCCTCCGGCGCCTGCAGGTTCGAGCTGACGTAGGGCCAGAACCGCACGCTCGCGCTCCCGACAGTCACGGCCGCGATCGGCGATGGCGCCGGGGCGGACCCCTGGGCGTGGGCGGCATCGGCGGTGGGGTCGCCCTGTCCGTCCAGGAGCGTCGGGGAGTCGCACGCTACCGCCGAAAGAGTGAGGACTCCGGCCGTTAGGCCGCGCGCGAGGATGGTCGAAAGGGATGACGACATGCTGCCTCCGGGCTTGCTGTGGCGCCCCAGCCGGCATGGCTGAGATCTGCCCCAGCTTGGGCCCGGGGAATCAAGCCACCGTCAAGCACCCTCCGGAGTCTCGGATGATGCGCGGTAGCGGCGGCGCTGACCCGGGGTGATCATGTCCGACGCCACGATCTGCGCCACGATGCCCGCGACGAAGCTGTAGCCCTGGACGTCGGCAACGAGCCAACGCTGCCATTCGAGCTGGTCGAGGGCGCCGTGGGTCGCTGCCAGGGAGAGGCCGGTCGCTGCCGCGAGCGCGCGCGCCGTCACCCGCCCGCCGAGCGCGGCCGCCGCGCCGAGGACGGTCTGCGCCTCGGCGGGCAGGCGCCGGAAGCCGACCCGGATGGCCGCGACCACGGTGTCCGGCAGACCGCCCGGCGTAGTCTGCGTGAGCGTGTGGAACGGTTCGGGCCACGCCCCGGTCGTGCCCCTGAGATCCAGCCCGGACGCGACGGCGTTCAGAATCTCGACCGCGAGCAGCGGAAGCCCGGCGGAGTCCGTCGCGACACGGCGGGTCAGCCGGTCGAGGTCGGCCTCGGCGTAGGTCGGGAATACCGCTGCGGCGAGCGCGCGAATGCCGGACTGGGCGAGCGGGTCGAGCAGAATGTCAGACCCGCGCGCGTCGCGACCGAGCCGGGCACGGAGGACGTCGAGTTCCTCGCGGGGCGGAGTCGGCTCGGCCGCCAGCAGGATCAGCACTGGAGCATTCGGCAGGTCCCGTGTCAACTGCTCCAGCGCGAGCACCGACTCCCGATCCATCAGGTGCGCGTCGTCTGCGAGGATCACCAGCGGCTGTTCCTCGGCCGCGGCCCGGATCACCTCGACAAAGGCGGTTCCGAGGTTCGCCGGCTCCACACCACGGCTGCCGGGAAAGCGGTCCGCCCATTCCGGGACTCGCAGTGCGAAAGCCGCGTGGGCGGAGGGCGCCGCCGCGGCGATGCCGGGCGTGGCGAGGAGGCCCCCGCGGGCAAGTCCGATGATTCCATTCCACGGCGCCTCACGATCCGCCGCCACCCCGCGGACCGCGAGGGTGGCGGCTCCGTCGAGGCGCGCCCGGGCCATCAGCTCTTCGGCCAGCCGGGTCTTCCCGAGCCCTGCACCGGCGGTGAGCAGGATGATGGTGGTACGCTGCTCGCCACAGGCGCTTCGCCAGGCATCTAGCCCGATGGTCATCGGGCCATCGCGGCCCACGAGTGGAAGCCGGCGGCTCGGGGCCTCGCCCCGCGTTGTATCCACCGGGGGAGGGATGCGCTCCTTGCGGATCCGCTCGGCCAGCGCGGAGACCTCCCGATCGGGATCGGCGCCGAGCTGGTCGCGAACAAGTTCGGCGTAATCCGAGTACCGTCGGAGCGCGCCAGCCCGGTCGCCGGCCACGGCGAGCGCACGCAGCAGCGCCAGGTGCCCGGCACTCGAAACCGGATCCAGGGCGACGGCCCGCTCGGCGAGCCCACAGGCTTCACCGGTCCGCGCCCTGCTGAGGGATCCATCGGCGGCCCGGACCAGCGCGTTCACCGCACGCCGGCGCCACGCCGAGCGCTCGGCCGCCATCCAGTCCTCGAATGCCGACGCACCCGGCACGGCGAAACCCTCGAGAAACTCGCCGCCGGCCAGCGTCGCGGCCTCTGCCCATCGCCCCTCAGACTCGTGGGTCGCGAATGCCTCGGTATCAAGTGCGATGGTGCCGTCCCCGAGCCGGACCGTCGTCGGATCGCTGATGATGCCGTCGTCCCCAGTGACCCGACGCAGCACTCGGAGGGCCTCGTTCAGCGAATGCCGCGCGGCGGATTCCGGCTTGTCGCTCCAGAGGAGCCCGACCAGGTGCTCCCGCGCGCGGGTCCGCCTCGGCGAGAGTGCCAGGTAGACCAGCAGCGCCAGATTCTTCCGCCAGAGCAACTCGGCGGGCGGCGCGCCGCCGTCCACCGCGAGGTCGGGCGGGCCGAGCACCCGGCAACTGATCATCGGCACACCTCCGCATGCAGCGAGTCCGTGCGCCCGATGAGCGGCGCCATGGAACTGTCCGCGTTGGTCCAGAGTGCCCGGACGCGAGTCACGTGGCGGCAGGCCGCCACCTGATCACCTCGGCTCGCGAGAAGGCGCGCGCGGTCGAGCCGGGCCGGCACGCTGGCCACCGCATCCACCTCGGTTTTCTGCGCCTCGCCGATGGGGAGGCGGTAGGTATCCGAATTTTCGTACCACAGCAGCTCTCGCTCGGCCAGTGAATCCCGGTCCAGACTCAGGAACCACCTCGCGCGCTCCAAGTGGGTGAGGCTGCGCGCGAATACGTCCTCCCCCGGATCGGGCCGGTCGATGGCGATGAGGTCTTCCGTCGCCGCGAGCGCGGCTTCCGGGTCGGTCGAAGCGAGCAAGCTGGCCTCGAGCAACCGGCTGAGGCGTGCGGCGGAGGAATCCCCAGCGGAAGCGGCCAGCAGCGTGTCTGCCAGGGCCCGGGCGCGGGCGGAGTCCCCGCGGGCGTGGGCGTCCAGCGAAAGCGACCAGACCGCTCGCATCCGCGATTCACCGCCTTGCGGCCCGGCGAGGGTTGCGAGAGTTGTGCGCGCGCGCGCCACCCTCCCG
>Ga0180104_1000187_pt1 | contig 13160 bp, 10 predicted proteins | sample EasRiv730_16_1Da_FD_121791 | JGI IMG/M metagenome (GOLD analysis project Ga0180104, IMG submission 121791) | Soil microbial communities from meander-bound floodplain in the East River, Colorado, USA - East River metaG ERMLT730_16_1Da | ecosystem: Environmental > Terrestrial > Soil > Floodplain ... | reverse complement strand
GACAGCACGCGACCCGGGGACTCACCTGCTACCACGATGACGACGGTTCAGTAGTATTGAAGGGACGTCTGCCGGCGGAGGTGGGTGACCTGGTGCTCAAGGCCCTCGATGCGACAATGAAAGACCTGACACTCCCGGACATTTCCGCGGAAACGTCTGAGCCGCGCCCCACCTTGTCAGTACGGCGCGCCGATGCCCTGGCGGTGATGGCCGAAAGTTTCGTCAAGCATGGCGTCGCGGCGCTGAGCGGTGGGGATCGGCATCAGATCGTCGTGCATGTCGATGCGGAGACGCTGCGCGAGGGAACCGCCGGACGCTGCGAGCTCGAGGATGGCCCCTCACTGCCTGCCGAGACGGCCCGACGTCTCGCCTGCGATGCGAGCGTCATCACGATCCTCGAGGATGAGAATGGCACTCCGCTCGACGTGGGCCGCAAAACCCGCAGTATTCCGCCCGCTATCCGCCGAGCCTTGAAGTCGCGGGATCGTGGCTGTCGATTCCCGGGATGCCCCAGCTCACGCTACGTCGACGGCCATCACATCCATCATTGGGCGCATGGCGGCGAGACCAAGCTTTCCAATCTCGTGTCGCTCTGCCGCTTCCATCACCGCCAGGTACATGAGGGCCGTGTCGTGGTCCAGATGCTCGACGACGGCGCGCTGCGGTTCGTCAAACCGGATGGTCAGTGCTTCGACACCGTCGCGTCCGGACACACGGCACCGGTTGGCGACTGGACTCAACTGGTCGCTGCCCATCGCGAACGCAGCGTTCACATTGACTGGAAAACGGCGACGACCGGTTGGCGCGGTGAAACGATGGACTACGACATCGCGCTCGACGTGTTATTCCAGCGGGTCCAGCGGGCCAAGAACGTTTCCGCGGAAACGTCAATAGTTCATCGAGGCGCCGGGTAGCCCTGGTGTTGTGATGGCAGTCTTGCGGCTCAGCGGGCCAGCCAGCCGCCGTCGACTGGCAGAATCGTGCCGTGGACGTAGTCCGATGCACTTGAGGCGAGAAATACGGCCGCGCCGCCCAGGTCCTCGGGTTTTCCCCAGCGGCCAGCGGGAATGCGCTTGAGGATGTCGGTATTGCGCTCGACGTCTTTCCGCAAAGACGCGGTATTGCTGGTCTCGAAATAGCCGGGCGCGATCGCATTGACGTTGATTTCGTGCGCCGCCCATTCGTTGGCGAGCAGCCGCGTGAGCCCCGCGATGCCACTCTTGCTCGCCGTATACGATGCGACGCGAATTCCGCCCTGGAACGACAGCATCGAGGCGATATTGATGATCTTGCCGCGCCCCGGGCCATCCAGCATCGAGCGCGCGGCGGCCTGCGACAGGAAAAACGCGGTCTTGAGATTGAGGTTCATGACCGCGTCCCAGTCTTCTTCCGTGAAATCGAGCGCGTCGTTGCGCCGGATCATGCCGGCGTTGTTGACCAGGATGTCGAGATGGCCGAGCTTCGCCACCGCCTCGCTGACGATTGCGCGTGTATCCGGCTTAGCGCCGAGATCGCAGTCGATCGCGTGCAGCTTCCTGCCCACGGCGCGAACCTGAGTCGCGGTTGCATCGGGCCGCGTGCGGCCGACCGCTACGATATCCGCGCCGGCTTGAGCGAGCGCCACGGCGATCGCCTGGCCCAGGCCCGTGTTCGCGCCGGTCACCAGTGCGACGCGCCCCTCGAGATCGAATGCGCTCTTCACCATTCGGCCGTCAGCGCAGGTTGCTGGTCGGGACCTGATCCATGTCCTTGTAGTCCTGATTGTCGCCGGCCATGGCCCAGATGAACGAGTAGCTCGACGTTCCCGCGCCGCAGTGTATCGACCACGGCGGTGAGATCACGGCTTGCTCGTTCGCCACCAGGATATGGCGCGTCTCATGCGGCTGGCCCATGAAGTGAAATACGCGGTCGGCGGGCTTGAGGTCGAAGTAGAAATAGATCTCCGAGCGGCGATCATGCAGGTGACACGGCATCGTATTCCAGACGCTGCCCGTATTGAGCGTCGTAAGTCCCAGCAGGAGCTGCGCCGACTTGCAGACCTCGGGATGCACGTACTGAAAGATCGTCCGCTCGTTCGCAGTCTCGACGGCGCCCATCGGCATCGGTTTCGCATCCGCCACGGCGATCTTCGTATTCGGATGATGCGTGTGCGCGGGCGAGCAGGCCAGGTAGAACTTCGGCGGGTTGGCTTCGCTTTTCGACGAGAACACGACATCCGCGGCGCCCATGCCGATGTAGAGACCGTCGCGCGGCTCGAGGTCGTATGCCTCGCCGTCCACCGTGATGCGTCCCGGCCCGCCGATGTTCACCAGGCCTAATTCGCGGCGCGCGAGGAACGGATCGGAACCGACTTCCTTCGTGGTCGTGAGCTTGATCGGCGCCCGCGCCGGGATAGCGCCGCCGATGATGAAGCGCTCGACATGGCTGTACGTCAGGCAGATCTCGTCCGGCGCGAAAATCTCGCTGGCGAGATAGAGCTGGCGCAGCTGCTCGGTATTGAGCGAAGCGATCGTGTCGGGGTGGGTGGCCTGTAATACTTTGATCCGCATAGAGAATGCTCCGTCTGAAGCTCAGGCCTGAGCTCGCGCCGCGGCGGTCGGCTGATCGAGTTTGTAGGCCTGCTTGGGCAGGTGATAGGCAAGGTCGGCCGCGATCCGATGCGCGTCGTCCTCTTCCATTCGATGCTCGGCGACGAGTCGCGCGAGGTACGAACAGTCAATGCGTCGCGCGGTGTCATGACGCGCCGGAATCGACAGGAACGCGCGCGTGTCGTCATTGAAGCCGACTGTGTTGTAGAAGCCGGCGCTTTCGGTTGTCTGCTCGCGGAACCGCATCAGGCCCTCAGGGCTGTCGTGAAACCACCAGGCGGGGCCGAGCTTCAACACCGGGTAGTGGCCAGCGAGCGGCGCGAGCTCGCGGCTGTAAGCGCTCTCGTCGAGGGTGAACACGATGATCGAAAGACGCGGCTCGTTTCCGAAGCGATCGAGCAACGGCTTGAGACTCCGCACGTAGTCGGTCGGCATCGGGATGTCGGCACCCTTGTCGCGCCCGTAAGTTTCGTGCAGCCAGCGATTGTGGTTGCGGAACGAGCCGGGATGGATCTGCATCACGAGGCCATCATCGAGGCTCATGCGCGCCATTTCGGTCAGCATCTGGGCGCGGAAGAGTTCGGCATCGGCCGGCGAGAACTTGCTGCCGACGATGCGGTGAAACAGCGACTCGACATCACTATCGGAAAGATCGGCAGTTGCGGCCGTCGGATGACCGTGGTCGGTCGAGGTGGCGCCGAGGGCCGCGAATGCGGCACGGCGTGCGCGATGCGCCCTGAGATACCCGTGCCAGCTGTGAACATCCTCGGCGGTTTCATCTCCGAACTGACGCAGGGCAGAGGCGAATTGCCCGTGCTCTGGATCGACGACGACGTCGGGACGATAGGCCGTGATGACGCGCCCGCGCCAGCCACTCGCACGGATGGCGCGATGATGCTCGAGCGTGTCGATTGGGGACTCGGTGGTGGCGAGTACCTCGATGTTGAAGCGCTCGAACAGCGCGCGCGGACGAAACTCAGGCGTGGCCAGCTTTGCGCCGATCACATCGAAATAGTGATCCGAGGTGTCGCCATCGAGCCGCACATCGAGGCCGAAGACCTTGACAAAAACATAGTTGAGCCACATCGCTGAGGGCGTGCCGCTGAACAGGTGAAAGTGGCGCGCAAACAGGCGCCAGGCCGCGCGTGGATCGGTGGTAGCCGGGCCCTTGCGCGAGTTGACGCCGAGATCATTCAACGACACGCCCTGGCTGTAGAGCATCCGGAACAAGTAATGGTCCGGCGCGAGCAGGATCTCGGTCGCGTCGGTGAACGGCGCGTTGAGCGCGAACCAGGCGGGATCGGTGTGACCGTGCGGGCTGTTAATCGGCAGCTCCGCGACCCCGCGGTACAGCTCGCGGGCGATCGCGCGCACCCCCGGATCCGCCGGAAAATGGCGATCCTCATGGACGCTCAGTTCGCGGGCCGAGCCCGCCCGTCTTGGGGCCGCGATCGATGCGCTTTTCATGATCCAAGATCCCGGCCGGGCTCAAATTCTGCCGTCCGGGTGCGTATTAGGTAACCGGTGTCATTATAGCGGCGGAAATGGCCGGCGTCGCCTTCTTCAATCGGATCAGGCCGATGGTGGGCGGGTCGAGGAATCGCGGACGACGAGATGCGGGAAAACGGTCGTGGCGGGCGTGACCGGGCCCTCCTGCCGCTGGATCTTCGCAATGAGGCGTTCGGCCGCGATCTTGCCCATGTCCCGGATCGGCAGCCGCACCGTCGTCAGGGACGGCCAGATGCGGGAGGCCAACGGGCTGTCGTCGTAGCCCACGACCGTGAGGTCGGTGGGGATTCGCAGGCCCTTGAGGTAGGCGGCCTTGTAGACGCCAGCCGCCATTTCGTCGTTGCACGCGAAGATGGCCGTAGGCCGCGGGAATCTCGACAGCAGGATCTCGGCGGCCGCGAATCCGGAATCGAAGGTGTAGGCGCCCTCGACCATATACTCCGCTGGCAGCGTCAGACCTTGATCGCCCAGCGCATCCGAGAACCCCGAAAGCCGTTCATGGGCCGAGCGATACCCCGGGGGCCCGGTGATCAGGGCGATGCGGCTATGGCCGAGCTTGGCCAGGTGCTCCGCGACCTGGCGCGCGGCATCGCGATCCATCGCGAGCACGATATTCGACGGATCATCGAGCGGCACCGCCATCACGCGAATGTAGCGGCAGTTCATCTCGCGAAGCGTGCGCGCGAGCGCCTGGTCCTCCGAAATCGGCGGCAGGAGGATGACGCCATCGAGCTTCTGGCGTGTGATGACTGACTTGACCTCGGTGAGAAACGTCGCGCTGGTGCGATCGCAGGGATGCACGACCAGCTCGTATCCGGAGCGGCGAATCGCGCCCAGCACACCTTCCTGGATGTTGACGATGTACTGCGCGTTCGGGTTGTCGTACACCAGCCCGATCAGGAACGAGCGCCGGAACGCCAGGCCCCGTGCCTGCGGGTCGGGCGTATAGGAAACTTTCCGCATGATCTCGCTCACGCGCGCGCGTGTTTCCTCGCGCACGAACGGCGACTGGTTGAGCACGCGTGAGACCGTCTTCTTGGAGACGTTGGCGAGCCGCGCGATGTCGTTGATGGTGTGCTTGTGCGCCGTCGAGCTGGACCTGCTCGATTCGACGCTGGCACGGCCCGCCGCTGCGCCACGCGGCGCCGCCTTCGCGCGGCCCTTTCTGGGTGTCGTTCTCGCAGCCATGTCTTGGGCAAAATGATACTTTATGACACCGGTTACCATACCAGTTATCATTATGCGATTCCCACAAACATGCGCGTCCCCTCAGCCTTCGCCCCGTGGTCGCCGAACCCGACGCCCGCGCGGGCATCTCTAGTTCCGGGAGAGCGCATCAGTTACCACTTGGCAAAGTCGTGACGACATTCCTGTCAGAGGGCGCATTGCGCCGAATCGGGAGCGCAGTGCAACTGCCTCGATACGATCACGGCGCAACGCGTATCGGCGTGGTGCACTTCGGTCCCGGCGCGTTCCACCGCGTTCACCAGGCCTGCTATCTAGACGATCTGCTGCACCAGGATCCTGGCTGGGGAATCTGCGGCGTGTCGCTCAAGACCAGCGGCGTCCGCGATGCGCTCAGCCCGCAGGACGGGCTTTACACCCTCGCGGTCCTCGACGAGGAGTCCTCGTTTCGGGTGATCGGCGCCATCCGCGAATTGCTGGTTGCCACCGAGAGTCCATCGGTCGTGTTTGCGCGGCTCTGTGCAGCGGAAATCCGCCTGGTCACGTCGACCGTGACGGAGAAGGGCTACTGTCTCGCGGCGGACGGTTCGCTCGACCTGCTCCACCCGGATATTCAGCACGATCTGGGTACCCCCGAGGCGCCCGTGAGTCTCATCGGCTATCTGGTCGAGGGATTGCGCCGGCGCCACGAGGCCATGCTGGCTCCGTTCACCGTCGTGTGCTGCGACAACCTGGCGGACAACGGGGGGCGTCTCCGGCGTGCGGTCACGCAACTCGCGGGCGCGCGCAGCCCGGATCTGGCGGCCTGGATCGAGGCCGAAGTGGCCTTCCCCCGCACGATGGTCGACAGCATCACGCCCGCCACCGACGATGCCTTGCGAGTGCGCGTGCGCGACGCACTCGGGGTCGAAGACCGTTGGCCGGTGCAGCGCGAGGCGTACGTTCAGTGGGTCATCGAACAGGATCCGCGCAGCTGCGCGCCGGAATTGCGTCCGGTCGGTGTCATCGTCACGAACGATGTCGCGGCCTACGAGCGCGCCAAACTGCGAGTGCTGAACGGCGCGCACTCGTCACTCGCGTACCTCGGGACACTCGCGGGTCATCAGACCGTCGCGGAAGCCATGGCGGATCCGGATCTGGTGCGGTTCGTGCAGACGATGATGGTCGAGGATGTCCTGCCGACACTTACGGCGCCCCGAGAGCTCGATCTGCGCCAGTACGTCGACGCCGTCCTGCGCCGCTTTCGCAACCGCGCGATTCGTCATCCGTTGGCGCAGATCGCGTGGGACGGCTCGCAGAAGCTGCCGTTTCGCCTGTGCGGGACGATCCGCGACGCGCTCACAGCGGGGCGTCCGATCGATCGACTCTGCATCCCGATCGCGGCCTGGATGCATTTCGTGCGTCAGCGGGCGCTCAAGGGCGAGCGGGTCGTTGATCCCCTGGCGGAGAAGCTGTTCGAGATCGGCCGCGAGACCGAGGGACACGCCGCCGTCGACTTGCGGCGCTTCTTTGAGATCGAAAGTGTTTTCCCGCCGGACCTGATCACGGAGCCACGTTTCGTGGCCGCCCTGAGCAAGGCCTACGACGGCTTGAGCCGGACGAGCTTCTCCACCGCGGCCCTCACTTGATCAGTGCCGGAAGCCACAGCGAAAGGATCGGCACGAACGTCACGATGAACAGCACCGCGAGCGTCGCGAGGTAAAACGGCCAGATCGTGCGCAAGGTTTCGGTCACGCTGATCTTGCCGATCGCAGTACCGACAAAGAGCACCGAGCCCACCGGCGGCGTGATCAGCCCGATGCCGCCCGTCAGGATCAGGATCACGCCGAAGTGGACCGGGTCCACGCCGATAGCCTTGGCGATCGGCAGGAAAATCGGCGTGCAGATGATGATCAGCGGCGCCAGGTCCATGAACGTGCCGAGCGCGAACAGCAACAGCACCATGAGCAGCAGCAGGACGTTCTTGTTCTCGGAAATGCCGGTCAGGAAATCGACGGCCGCGGCCGGCACCTCGAGGTAGGCGAGCAGCCAGCCGAACGATGCCGCCGCACCGATAATGAAGAGGATCAGGCCGGTGGTGCGCACGGCGCCGATGCAGGTCTGGAGGAAGACCTCGAGCGTGAGGCGGCGATACACCACACCTGTGACCAGAACAGCATAGATCACCGCGATGGAGGCGCTCTCGATGGCGGTGAAGATTCCGGCCCGTATTCCGATGAAGATCAGCGCCACCAGGAGCAGGCCGGGCAGGGCCGCGATAAACCGCCGCACCACTTCGCGCAGGCCCGGAAACGCTTCGGTGCCATAGCCCCGGCGGCGGGCGATCATCCAGCCGGTGATCATGAGCACGGCGGTCAGCAACAGCGCGGGCACGATGCCGGCGGCAAACAGGTCCGCGATCGAGATCGAGCCGCCGGCGGCGGCGGAATACAGGATCAGGTTGTGCGAGGGCGGTACGAGGAGCGCAACGATGGCCGCCGAGATCGACACGTTGACCGCGAAATCCCTGTCATAGCCGCGGTTCACCATCTGCGGAATCATGGTGCCGCCGATCGCGGAAACATCCGCGATGGCCGAGCCCGAGACGCCGCCGAAAAAGAGCGACGCCAGCACGTTGACCTGACCCAGGCCGCCGCGCAGATGGCCAACCAGCGAAGCGGCGAGCGCGATCAGCCGGTCGGAGATCCCGCCCCGCATCATCATCTCGCCCGCGAAGATGAAGAGCGGGATCGCGAGCAGCGAGGTGATGCCCGCGCCGGCCGCGGTTTGCTGGACCACGACGATTGCCGGCAGATCGAGGTACAGCACCGTCGCCAGGGCCGCCGCGATCAGTGCAAACCCGACCGGAACGCCCATGACCAGCAGCACCAGGAGCACGCCAAACAGGATCGCGATCGCCAAGATCAGGCTCCGGTACGCGAATCGGGCGAGGCGACGAGCCGTTCAATCGCGAACACCGCGATGAGGGCGCCACCGACACAAAACGGCAGAAACACCATGCCCTGCGGGAGCGGCGCACCGGCCATCGGCACGCTCCAGCTGTCGAGCAGGAGCTCGCCACCCCACACCGCCAGCATCGCCCCGATCCCCGCCGCCAGCAGTCTCGCGATCGCGAGCAGTGTTCGACGCATCAGCCGGGGGGCGGCTTCGACGGCAATGAAGAACCCGAAGTGCGCGTCGCTCCGTGTGCCCACGGCAGCGCCGACCATCATCACCGTGCTCATGAGGAGCGAGGCGACGGGTTCGGTCCAGCTCGGCGAATCGTTGAGGACATAGCGCGCGAAGACCTGCCAGCCCTCGACTAAGGCCATGCCGACGAGCGACGCGCCGGCGACTATGGCCGCGGCCTGTGCGAGTGCTTCCAGACACGCGCGCAACGCCCCACCCTGCCGGTCGATCATCCCCACCCTCTCTTGAGCGTTCGCTGGCGGCTCACGCCGTCGCGCGAATCCCCTGGTAGAGCCGTTCGAGTTCCGGAACCCTGAGGTACTCGATCAGCACGGGCTTCGCGGCGCGGCGGAATGCCGCCCGGTCCACCTCATTCACCTGGACACCTGCGGCGATGACCGTGGCCCGGGACTCGGCCTCGGCTAGATCCCAGAGCTCTCGCATGTACGGCACGGACTGCGTCGCGGCCGCGCGGATCAATTCCTGGTCGTCGGCCGAAAAGGCGTCGAACCGGCGTCTGGACATCAATAACGCCTCGGGCGAGAACGAATGCTCGGACTGGCTCCAGTACCTGGCGACCTCGAACTGGCGGCTGGTGTGAAAGGTCCGCCAGTTGTTCTCGGCGCCGTCGATCAGGTGCGTCTGCAGGGCCGAATAGACCTCGCCGTAGGACAACGGTGTGGGGTTAGCGCCCAGCGTTCGGATCATCGAAATGAAGATGTCCGAGGGCGGCACGCGGAGCTTCAGCCCGTGCAGATCGGATGGTGTGGCCACTGGGTGACGGACGTTGTAGAAGCAGCGCGCGCCCGAGTCATACAGGGCAAGCCCGATGAGCCCACGGGCTTCGAAACGGTGCAGGACCTCGCGACCGACCTCGCCGTCCAAGGCACGGCGCATGTGGTCGGTGGAGTCGAACACATAGGGCAGGGAGAGAATCCGCGTCGCGGGGAACGCGTTATTGAGCGCCGCCATGTTGACGCGGGTGATGTCGAGTACGCCGTAGCGCGCCAGGTTCACCGTGTCGGTCTCGCGTCCCAGCTGGCCCGAGTGATACACGCGGACGTCGATCCGGCCGCCGGTCTCGCGCGCCATCATCCGGCCCATCCAGCGCACCGCCTCGACCGTCGGGTAGCCATCGACGTGGACGTCCGCTGCAGTCAGTACGCCGTCCGTTGTGTTGCCGGATGCGGGCCGGATTCCGGCACACGCGGCGCCGGCGGCGATCATCATCGCGCGGCGCGTCAGCACGACGCCTGAGCCTTCCCGGTGGTCGTTGAATTCATCGGTGCGGCGCGGACTGCGCGGCAGCGAACTTCACCGTCAGCACCGAATGCGACCTGTGAGCTCTGGCCAATGCGGATCTCGTGAATGCCCGTGGTGGCACCGGTCGAGACGACATCGCCCGCCTTGAGCGGCCGGCCATTTCGCGCGCAGCGGGAGAGCGCGAAAGCGAGTCCGGCGACGGGCCCGCCGGGCAGCGAAAACGCACCGCCCTTGCCGACTGGAACGCCGTCGATCGTCACCTCGGAAGGCATCGACTCGAGCCGGCGCGTTCGCCAGTCGGGGATCGCCGGACCCAGGATCAGGCCATTATTGTTGCCGAAATCAGAAACAATGACGCATGGACCAAGCTCATTGATGCTCAAAAGTGGGCTACCCGCGGTCTCGACGCCGATGTGAAGCGTCAGGTCCAGGCGTGCGGTTTCGTCGGCCGACCATGCAATTTTTGAAGTTGGAGCATCCGCATTCAGCCGAAAAATGAACTCCGCTTCGACCGCCGCGAAGCCGCCGTCGAAGACCGGAAAGTCGATCGATTCACGCGCGGGCGCAACGCGGATCGAGGTGCGAAACACGGGGCCGACGAGTCGATCTTCACCGAGTCGCGCCTGCCATTCCCGCGACATTCGCGCGACTTTCCACCCCGCCAGTTCATCCGGCCACAGAGCAATCCCGGCACCCTGAATTGCGTACGCAGCGTCGAGATCAACAGGAATCGGCCCGGGAAAATCGGCCAGCGCGGTCCCGCTCAGGCGTGCGCGAACGAGTTGTTCTGCAATCGCGCGTGCGGTTGCGAAAGATGACGCCGAGGTCTTGATCATGCCCGTAGGATGTGTTGTCAGGCGCTTTTCGGCTGTATATAGGAAACCGGTGTCATTTACAATTGAACACCGGCGCATGAAGGCTCCTGCGAGGACTCACCGTGACAGCGAATCGTCGCCCGATCCAACTCTGCGGCACACTGAGCGTGGCCATGGTGATGGCCGTTGCCGCGGCCCTCACCGGCTGCTCGGGGATGGCGGCCGCGGCGTCATCGCCAAGCGCGCAGGCCGTGCCGGCATTCCCTGGTGCGATGGGCTGGGCGGCGCACACCCCGGGCGGACGCGGCGGTCGAATCATCCGCGTCACGACGCTAGCGGCAACCGGTCCGGGTTCGTTCGTCGAGGCGCTCGAGACCCACGGAGCGCGCATCGTGGTGTTCGAGGTCGGAGGCGTCATCGATCTCGACCGTCGCAGCGTTCGTATCGAACAATCGTATCTCACGATCGCCGGACAGACGGCGCCGTCGCCGGGCATCACGCTTATCCGCGGCGGTCTCGACGTTGCCACCCACGACGTGATCATCCAGCACATCCGCGTGCGGCCTGGCGAGGCGGGCGCTGCCAAGCGGAGCGGTCTCGAGATCGATGCCCTATCGACCTTGGGTGGCGCGCACGATGTGATCGTCGATCACTGTTCGCTGACCTGGGCCACGGACGAAAACCTGTCGGCCTCAGGCCCGCGCTTCGAGGGGTCGGATCCCGACGCCTGGCGCAAGGGCAGCTCGCATCGGATCACGTTCAGCAACAACCTCATCGCCGAAGGTCTGGCTCATTCCACCCACGCCAAGGGCGAGCATTCCAAGGGATCGCTGATCCACGACAACGTCACCGGCATCCTGATCGTCGGCAACCTCTATGCGAACAACCTCGAACGCAGCCCGCTTTTCAAGGGCGGGGTACGTGGGGCGGTGATCAATAACCTGATCTACAACCCCGGGTCCCGTGCGGTGCACTACAACCTCATCGCCGAGGAATGGGGCACGGAGCCCTATCAGACCGGCCAGGTCGTGCTGATCGGCAATGTCTTGCGGGCGGGACCCTCAACACCCGCGGACCTTGCGCTCTTCATGCTCGGTGGCTCGGGTGATGTCGAGCTCTATGCAGACGATAACATCGCAGTCGATCGGCTCGGGCGGCCATTGCCCGCGGAAGGCCGTTACACGACCGCCAGGGCATCGATCCTGCACCTCGAAAACGCGCCCCCACTGCCGGAGGGCGTCACGCCGATGCCCGCCAGCGCGGTTCAGGACGCGGTGATTCGCGCGGCTGGCGCACGACCGTGGGAACGGGACGCAATCGATCGGCGCATCATGGCTGACGCCATCGAAGGGCGTGGCGCGATCATCGACAGCGAGCAGGAAGTCGGGGGCTACCCGGTCCAGACCCCAACCCGCCAGGCATTCAACCCGGCGGATTGGGACCTCCAGTTCATGACAACTCGGCAGCGCTAGCCGCTTCAGAACCTGAAGCGTGCGCCGAGGAAATACTCCCTGCCGGTGTGGTGGTAGTAGGACAGACGATCACCGAGCGAGTCGACCCACTGGTCCTGGAACTCATCGGTGAGATTGAGTGCCTCCAGCGTGAACTCGATGTTGTCGTTCACCGTGATGGACGCTGCCGCGTCGATGCTCAGCGTTTCCGCCGTGCCCTCGATGTCGTTGCCATTGCGTCCCGGAACGGTCGTGAGGTACTCGTCGCGGTACGCCGCTGAGACACGCGCGCTGAATCGCTCGTTCTCAAAATAGATGGTCGCGTTGTAGGCGCTCTCCGACAGACCCGTCAGGTTGGCCGTCGTCACCACCGCACCGGTGGCGTCGAGATACTTAACATCGGACTCCACGCCCGTGTAGTTCAGGATCGCGCCAAAGCCGTCGAACGGCGCCGGCAGGAACGTGAAGGGCTGCTGGTAGCTGATCTCGAAGCCCTCGACCTCGCCGCCCGGAGTGTTCGCCGGCAGGTTGAAATCCCAGTTGGCGTCCGGGGTACAGCCGGGTGTCGCGCCGCAGGCGGCAATCGCCACGCTGTCCGGCAGACCCAGAGGGTTGTCGGTGAACGGCATGGTCGAGCGGATCGTCTGGATGAAGCTGCCGACGTCCTTGTAGAACAGCGCCACCGCGATCAGGGACTCTTCGGCGAAATACCACTCGAATGCGAGGTCATAGTTGTCGGCCTCGAACGGGTCGAGCAGAGGATTGCCGGCCGTCACGGTGCGGTTGTTGCCCGACACGCTCACAACTGAACCTGGGCCGAGATTGCCCAGCGGCGGCCGTGTCATGGTCTTGGCGGCGCCGATGCGGATCAGGAACTCATCAGTCGCCTCGAAGACCATGTTGAGCGACGGCAGCGTGTTGGTGTAGCTGCGATCGACGGTCTGCAGCAGCGGCACGCCCGACGTGAACGTATAGCCCGTCGTCTCCTGCTTGGTTTCGACGTAGCGGACACCGACATTGCCGCGCAATTGCCGCCCGAGCATCTCGACGTTCCAGTCGAATTGCACCCAGCCGCCCGTGTCTTCCTCCTTGATCGTGGCATTGTTGCCGAGCGCGGGTTCGATGCCCATTCGAAACACCGACGGATCGTAAAGACCGAACAGATTGGCGGCTGCATCGAG
>Ga0180104_1000186_pt1 | contig 13178 bp, 11 predicted proteins | sample EasRiv730_16_1Da_FD_121791 | JGI IMG/M metagenome (GOLD analysis project Ga0180104, IMG submission 121791) | Soil microbial communities from meander-bound floodplain in the East River, Colorado, USA - East River metaG ERMLT730_16_1Da | ecosystem: Environmental > Terrestrial > Soil > Floodplain ... | reverse complement strand
CCCCGCGAAGTTGTAGGACTGCGGCAGGTACACCGCCACCATCCCAACCAATCCCAGCCGCTGCAGCGATTCCTGGGTCAGGAACCCGAGCGCCCGCGCGTGCCCGTCGGCCGTGAGGGTCACCATCACCGGCTTGTCGAACCGCCGCCGCTCTCCCACGAACGCGCCGAGCACGTCCTTGAGGGCGGTGTACAGGTAGCGGACGAATGGCAGGCGACCCATCGCCTCCTCGACGAAGCTGAACACCGTCTTCCAGAGGAAGGTGGACGCGAGGTAGCCGACGAGCGTGATGATGAGGACGGTGGCGATGAAGCCGGTGCCGGGAATGGGCAGGTTGAGCCAGCTGTCCACCGCCCGGAACACGCGGTAGCAGACATACAGCGTCAGGGCGATCGGGGCCGAGAACAGCAGCCCATTTAGGAAGTAGCCGAGGAAGCGTTTCATCAGCAGCACCGGGTGGGGCCGTCGCCATAGCGGGCGGCCAGGTAATCGGCGAAGAACTCGCGCTCCGAGGGAATCGTGCGATCCGGGTGGCAGCGGCGGAGGTGATCCACGTAGCCGGCGTAGTTCGGCATGCCCGCCACGCGCCGGATCAGGTCGAGGAGCCGCCTCACGAGGCGAACGCCGTCTGCACGACCGGCGCCTCCATGGTGTGCGCGGGGATCCGGCCGCGGTACACGTCGAGCCACACCCGGACCGAGGACACGACCACGAGCAGGACCACCGCCATGAAGGCCGCGGCCACGGCGGCATCGAGCCGGTCGTTGAACACGAGCCGGGCGCCTCGCACCGGGTTCATCGTGCCGGCCGCGACCTGCTCGAGCGTCTGGCGCGCGTGGGCCAGGAATCCGAGCCGGGGCTCGGGCGAGAAGATCTTGATCCAGCCCGCGGAGAGCGTCACGGCCAGGAGCCAGGCGAGCGGCGCGAGCGTGGTCCAGGCGTAGCGCCCGCGGCCGGACTTGATCAGCACGGTCGTGCCGACGCAGAGCGCCACGGCGGCGAGGAGCTGGTTGCTGATGCCGAAGAGGGGCCAGAGGGTGTTGATGCCGCCGAGCGGGTCCACGACGCCCTGCAGCAGGAAGTACCCCCACCCGGCGACCACGAGCGCGGACGTGAGGATGATGCTCGGATACCAGGACGTGCGGCCGAGCGGCCTCCAGACGTGGCCCGCGAGCTCCTGCAGCATGAACCGCCCGACGCGGGTCCCGGTATCGACCGTCGTGAGGATGAAGAGCGCCTCGAACATGATGGCGAAGTGGTACCAGAGGGCGGTCAGGCCCGCACCGAAGGCGCCGGAGAAGATCTGCGCCATCCCGACCGCCAGCGAGGGGGCGCCGCCGGTGCGCGCCAACAGCGACTGCTCGCCGACCGAAGTGGCGAGCCCCTGCATCTGCTCCGGCGTGACGGCGAAGCCCCACCCGCGGATCGTCGTGGCGGCGGTCTGCAGGTCGGCGCCGAGGACGCCGAGGGGCGCATTGATCGCGAAATAGACGCCGGGATCGAGCACCGCCGCCGCGCAGAGCGCCATCACCGCGACGAACGACTCCATCAGCATTCCGCCGTAGCCGATCAGCGGGGCGTCGGTCTCGCGCCGGAGCATTTTCGGCGTGGTACCGCTCGCGACCAGCGCGTGGAATCCGCTGATAGCACCGCACGCGATGGTGATGAAGGCGAAGGGAAAGAGCTTGCCGGCGAAGACCGGCCCGGTGCCGTCGATGAAGCGGGTGAGCGCGGGCATCTTGAGCGGCGGGAGCACGATCAGGATGCCGACCGCGAGCAGCACGATCGTCCCGATCTTCATGAACGTGCTGAGGTAGTCGCGCGGACAGAGCAGCATCCACACCGGCAGCACGCTGGCCACGAAGCCGTAGGCGATCATCCACCACGCGATCGAGGTGCCGGAGAGCGTCAGGGCGGGTCCCAGCATCGGGTGCTCGGCCACGTAGCGGCCGGCCACGAGGGCCGCGAGCAGCAGCACGATGCCGGCGGCGGAGGCCTCGAGGGTCCGGCCCGGCCGCCACACCTTCATCCACCACCCCATCAGGAGCGCGATTGGGATGGTGCACGCGATGGTGAAGAGCCCCCACGGGCTGTCGCGCAGGGCGTTCACGACGACCAGGGCCAGCACCGAGAGCAGGATGATCATGATGGCCAGGACCGCCACCATCGCGGCGAGCCCGGTGACCGGGCCGATTTCCTCCTTGGCCATCTGGCCCAGCGACTTGCCGTCGCGGCGCATCGACGCAAAGAGGATTACGAAGTCCTGCACCGCGCCGCCGAGCACCACACCGAAGACGATCCAGAGGATCCCGGGCAGGTAGCCGAACTGCATCGCGAGGACGGGGCCGACCAGCGGGCCTGCGCCGGCGATGGCGGCGAAGTGATGGCCGAAAAGGACGCCGCGACTCGTCGGCACAAAGTCGCGGCCGTTGCTGAGCCGCTCGGCGGGCGTGGCGCGGTTGGGGTCGATCCGCAGCACCCGCGTCGCGAGGAAGCGACCGTAGAAACGGTAGGCCACGAGGTAGGTGCCGACCGCGGCGAGGACGAGCCACGCGGCGCTGATGGTCTCGCCCCGGTGCAGGGCCAGCACGCCCCAGGCGGCGGCGCCGATGAGGGAAATCAGAAGCCAGAGGAGGGTTTGCATCGGAGTAAGATGATGGGCAGATGGGCGGATGGGCAGATGGGCGGCCTGCTTGCCGTCCCCCCTTCCGGCCCGTAGCTTCGTCGGTCTATGCCCATCCCCGAGTACGGACGGCCCGCCTGGGAGAGTTCCGCCCAGCGCCAGGCGTCCGGCGCCGTCCTCGAGCGTCCGGAGCCCAAGGCCATCGAGCCCGGCTTCCGGGGCAAGGTGGCGGTGGTGACGGGCGGGGCCACCGGGCTCGGCCGCGCGATCGCGATGGACTTCGGGCGGCGGGGCTGCCACGTGGCGTTCTGCTTCGTGGAGCTGCCCGGGCGCGATGTCACCGAACAGGCGCTGCTCACGGAGACTTCCCTCCGCGCGATGGGCGTGAAGGTCTTCGCCGCCCGCTGCGACGTGCGGGATGCACGGGCCGTGGATCACTTCTTTCACGAGGCCAAGGGCCGGCTCGGGGGATTGCACTACCTCGTGAACAACGCCGGCATCGCGCAGGACGGCGCCCTCTGGCGGATGAGCGACGCCGCGTGGCGCCAGGTGCTGGAGACCAACGTCACCGGCGCCTTCAACTGCATCCGCAGCGTCGCGCCGACGTTCCGGCACCAGCAATACGGCAAGGTGGTGAGCGTCAGCGCCCACCAGGCCGACCGCCCCGGCTTCGGGGTCGCAAACTACGCGGCGAGCAAGGCTGCGCTCCTCGGCCTGACGAAGGCCGCCGCGGTGGAGCTCGGTCCCTCCAACGTCAACGTGAATGCCGTCGCGCCCGGCTTCATTCGCACCGAGCGGATGGCGATGCTGCCGCCGGACGTCATCGACCGCGCCCAGAAGCACTCGGTGCTCGGCCGCGTCGCGGAACCGGAGGACGTCGCGAAGGTGATCTCCTTCCTGTGCTCCGATGACGCCCGCCACATCACCGGCCAGGTGATCGTGGTCGACGGCGGCCTCTCCCTCGAATAACCGCTGTACCCGGTGTCCCTCCGACCTCCCTCCCACCGGGGAGGTGCGTTAGCTTTCCCCCGGCCCATTCCGGGGCGCGGGTGCGAGCTCGCGTCCTCGCGCTATCTCCATTCGTGGCAGGGAGTTCCCGTGATAACTCCACTCCGCCTCGGCCTGCTCGTGGTCCTCGCGGCCTGCGCCGGCAGCAACACGAATCCGGCAGCCGGCCCCGAGCCGGTCCAGGCCCAGCAGGACACGACGCGCCCGCCGCCGCCCGCGCCGCTCAACACGCAAGGCGTCGCGGGCCAGGTGGTGACCGTTCTCCCTGCCACGCTGCTGATCGCCGAGGGGTCGCTGGCCCAGGACAGCCTGTTCCGGAACCGCACGGCCGCACTCCGGTGGGCGGACTCGGTGATGGGTGATGAGCTCGTGATGCGGGCGCCGGAGGTGAGCTGGAAGCTCCCGCCGGAGGTGCGGAAGGCGGCGCGACGCGCGGCCGGATACGCCCCCGACCCCGACCACATGGGGCAGTCCATCCTGCGTGACCCGAAGATGCGCGAGGTTCCCGACCCGCTCCGTTCATCGCTCCGCACCCTGATCGCGATCACGGGGGGCCGCGTGACGCTCGTGCCGGCCTCGCTCGTCTTCGCCCAGCAGGACAGCACGGTGAGCGTCGACGTCATCTTCTCCGCGGTGGACGTCCGGCGCAGCGCCATCGTCTGGCGCTCGCAGGGCCAGATGCGCGGAGCCACTCCCGAGGCCGCGCTGCGCGCGGCCATGGCCGAAATCCTGCCGGCGGCCCAGCCGTGACGAAGCGGTACGCGATCACGCTCATCCCCGGCGACGGCATCGGGCCCGAGGTCACCGCGCAGGCGGTCAAGGTCCTCGAGGCCACCGGGGTCGTCTTCGAGTGGGACGAGCAGGCCGCGGGAATGGCGGCGGTCGGGAAGTTCGACACGCCGATCCCCGACCAGACGATCGAGAGCATCCGCGGGCGCCGCCTCGCCCTCAAGGGGCCGCTGACGACGCCGGTCGGCGGCGGGTACCGCTCGGTGAACGTGGCGCTGCGCAAGGAATTCGAGCTCTACGCCAACGTGCGCCCGACCAGGTCCATTCTGCCGGGTGGGAAGTTCCCCGACGTGGACCTCGTGCTGGTGCGGGAAAACGTCGAGGGGTTGTACGTCGGGGTCGAGCACTTCGTGCAGGTGGGCGCCGATCCACGGGCGGTGGCGGAATCGATGGCGATCGTGACCCGGGTGGGCTGCGAGCGGATCGTCCGCTACGCCTTCGAGTACGCGGTCCGGCACGGCCGCCGGAAGGTCTCCATCGTCCACAAGGCGAACATCCTCAAGATGGTGAGCGGGCTCTTCCTTGAGGTGGGGCGCGCCGTGGCGAAGGAGTACGAGGGGCGGGTCGAGTGCAACGACCTCATCATCGACAACACCGCGATGCAGATGGTGATCCGCCCCGGGCAGTTCGACGTGATGGTGACGACCAACATGTTCGGCGACATCCTGAGCGATCTCGCCTCCGGGCTGGTGGGCGGCCTCGGGCTGGCACCCGGCGCCAACATCGGCACCCACGCCGCGATCTTCGAGGCGGTGCACGGCAGCGCGCCGGACATCGCCGGAAAGAACCTGGCCAATCCGGCCGCATTGATCCTGGCCGGCGCGATGATGCTCGATCACATGGGCGAGGTGCGCCAGGGCGACCGGGTCCGCGGGGCGATCGAGCGCACGATCGTCGAGGACAACATCCGCACCCGCGACCTCGGGGGCACGGCCACCACCTCCGAATTTGGCGATGCCGTTGCCCGACGCGTTTCCTGAGATCCCCTGCGCCAAGTGCGGCACGCGGATGCACGGCATCCGCTGGGGGGATCTCTGCCCCAGGTGCGCCAGCGAGCGGCAGGCGCGCGCCAACCGGCTGGCCGGGCGCGCGGGGCTCGTCGCCACCGTGGTGGTGGCGCTGTACGTGTGGCTGGCCGTGCCGGACGACCCGCCGATCGCGCGGATCTACGGCGTCATAGCCATTCTGGCTACTTACGTACTCGTGCGGCGGATCGTGAGCCGCCTGGCGATGGAGCTCCTACCCCGATGACGACCCAATCTCGCAGCGTCGCGCTCGCGGCGGCCGCCCTTCTGCTCGGCGGCCCCGCAGTGGCCCAGACCAGCCTGACGATCTACCAGGACGGCCGCGTCCTGGTCCGCCGTACCGTCGAAGCCAAGGTGCCGAAGGGCGCCTCGGACCATCGGCTTTCCCTCGGGATGCTTGACCCCGCGACCGTCTTCTCGCTCGATCCCTCGGTGAGCATCGCCCGCTCCTCGTTCGAAGGCGGAGTGGACCAGGCGAGCGCGCTCCGCCGCTCGGTCGGGCGGAAGCTGCTGTTCCGCACCAGCCCCAAGGACACCGTGAGCGCCACGGTCCTCGGCGTGGATCCCGAGCGATACCTGTTTGCGGACGGCTCGGTGAGCTTCTCCGCGCCCGGAATGCCGCTCTTTCCGAAGGACGTGGTGACCGTCGAGCCGGAGCTCCGGCTGTCGGTCAAGGCGTCCGAGGAGCGGAAGTCGCTCGCGCTCGGGTACTTCACCGGTGGCGCGAGTTGGGACGCGAGCTACCAGGTGATCCTCGGCCTCAAGACGGCGCAGGTGAGTGGCGCCGCGGTGGTGCAGGCGGGGCCGTTGAAGCTGGCGGACGTCGAGGTGCAGCTCCTGGCGGGGGATGTGGGCCGCGCGGACAAGGGTCAGCCGAGGCCGATGCAGGCCGACGGGGGCTTCGTGGCGCGCGAACAGGCGATGGTGGCCACCGAACAGCGCGTCGGCGAGGCCCACGTCTACACGCTGCCGGGCAGGATGGCGCTCCGGCCGGGTGAGACGTCGACCGTCGCGCTCTTCGAACCGCTCGCCGTCGGATATGAAAAGCGGTATGTCGTGCCCGGCGGGTTGCCGATCTGGGGCGGGCTCCCGCAATACGGCGAGGAATCGCCGGTGCCGGTCGAGGTGAGCTACCAGCTCGCGCGCGCGAAGAAGACGGAATTCGGCGACCGGCCGCTGCCCGGCGGCGTGGTGCGGCTCTACCAGGCGGACGATACGAATCGCCTCCAGCTCGTCGGCGAGGCCGTGCTCGGCCATTCGGCGCCGGGTGCGGAGGTGCGGCTCTCGGCTGGCCACGCGTTCGACCTCACCGCCAAGCGGGTGCAGAACACCTACTCCACGGCGCGGGAGAAGAACCGCACGGTGGCGACCGCCGATTACACCGTCACGCTCGGCAACGCCACCGACGCCGCGGTGACGATCGACGTGCTCGAGGAGCGGGGCGGGGAGTGGTCGGTGCTGCAGAGCTCCGTGCCCGCCGAGAAGCTTTCGAGCACGCGCACGCGCTTCCGGGTTGCTGTGCCGGCCAGGGGCGAAGCGACGCTCACCTACCGGGTCCGGGTGGTCTGGTGAACGGGCACACCATCGTCCACCTGTCCGACCTGCACTTCGGCCGTCACGTCGACCTGGCGCAGGTCGCGGCGGTCGAACGGCTGGTGCCCGATCTCGCACCGGACGCGATCGTGATTTCCGGCGACATGACGCAGCGCGCGCGCCACGGCGAGTTCCAGCGCACGCTGGCTCTCCTCGAGCACCTGCAGGCCACGGCGCCGACGCTGGTGGTGCCCGGGAACCACGACGTGCAGTGGTGGCGAAGCCCGTTCGGCCTGTTCGGCACCCGGCCGAAGTACGCCAAGTACCGTCACTACCTCGGCGAGGAGCTGACGCCTGTGCTCCGGGTTCCCGGGCTCGTGCTGGCCGGCGCCCTGACGGCGCACGGACTCTCGGCGGGCTCCCTCACCTGGAACCAGCGGGACCTCACCGTGAAGGGGCACTTGCCGGGATCGGAGATTCGCCGGCTCACGGAGCTCTTCGCCGGCGAGGCTCCCGGCTCGGCGAAGGTGATCGTGCTGCACCACAACATCCTGCGGGGAGAGATCTCCCAGCGGATGGGGCTTTCGCGCTGGGCACAGGCGCAGCGGTGGCTCCTCACCGCCGGCGCCGACGCCGTGCTCTGCGGCCACGACCACCAGGAAGGCGCGGGGCAGGTCGCCGATCGCCTGGCCATTTCGACCGCAGGCACCCTCACCGATCGCACCCGCGGCCAGCGGCCCGCCGTGTTCAACGTGGTGCGGATCGACGCCCGCGCGGTGCGGGTCGAGTACTGGCGCTGGGTGGCGGACCGGCGGGAGTTCCGCCCATCCGACAACTTCGCCTTCGCGCGGTCGTCGGACCGCCCGGCGGCTGTGGGGGCGGCCCGTGATGCCTGACGTGGCGGACCGGATCCTCGCGGAACGGCTCGCGGGCCTCGGCATGCCGCCGTATCGCGGGGTGGTCACCCACACCAACCGGATGGTGATGCTGAGCGTGACCCCGGGCGGCATCCTGCGGATCCATCGCGGCTACGCGCACGCGCCGGATCGGGTGCTCAAGGCCATCGTGCGGTTCCTCAAGCGCGGCACCCGGCGCGCAGCGCGGCGCGAGGCCGAGCGGGAATTCCTGGCCTTTCCGGTCGAGAAGTATGCTCCGCCGACCCGGCCGGCGCGCAGGATCGAGCGGTCCCGGCCGGGCGATGCGGTCCTCCTGCTCCGGCTCGAGGAGACCCACCGGCGGCTGAACGCGCAGCACTTCTACGGCCGGCTGCGGGGCATCCGGTTCCGGCTCTCGGGGCGCATGCGGACCCGGCTGGGCGAGCTTGCGATGGACGCGACGACCCTCGAGGCGACGGAGATCGCGCTCAACCGGAAGCATTTCGCGCACGGGTGGGACGAGGTCGAGCGCACGATCCTCCACGAGATGGTGCACCAATGGCAGGCGGAACAGGGCCTGCCCGTCAATCATGGGGCGGTGTTCCGGGCCAAGGCCCGGGAGGTTGGGGCGGAGCCGGCCGCGCGCCGCCGGCTCCCGCACCACCGACGCCCTACCAGGGAACGACACTCAACGCCGTTCGTCCGAGGCTGATCTCATGGCAAGCACGTTTCGCGGAGTGGATTTCTACAATCTTGACGGCCTGCTCTCCGAGGAGGAACGCGCGGTGCGCGACACCGTGCGGGCCTGGGTGGACGAGCATCTGATGCCGGTGATCGGCGACGCGTACATCAAGGGGGAGTTCCCGAAGCAGCTGATCCCTGGGATGGCCGAGCTCGGGCTCTACGGCGCCAACCTGCCGGAGGAATACGGCTGCGCCGGGCTCAACAACGTGGCCTACGGGCTCATCATGCAGGAGCTGGAGCGCGGCGACAGCGGGATTCGCTCCTTCGCCTCGGTGCAGGGCGGCCTCGTGATGTACCCGATCTACGCCTTCGGATCGGAGGAGCAGAAGCGGCGCTGGCTGCCGAGCCTCGCGGCCGGGAAGGACATCGGGTGCTTCGGCCTGACCGAGCCCGACTACGGCTCCAACCCGGCGGGGATGATCACCACCGCGAAGGAAACCAAGGACGGCTGGCTGCTCAACGGCGCCAAGATGTGGATCACCAACGGGTCGCAGGCGACCGTGTCCATCATCTGGGCCAAGACCGGCAGCGTGGACGACGTGAAGTCCATTCGCGGCTTCATCGTGCCGACCGACACCAAGGGCTATACCGCGAAGGACCAGAAGGGGAAGCTCTCGCTCCGGGCCAGCGACACCAGCGAGATCGTGCTCCAGGATTGCCTGGTGCCCAAGGACGCGCTCCTGCCCAAGTCGGGCGGCATCAAGAGCCCGCTGATGTGCCTGACCCAGGCCCGGTACGGCATCGCCTGGGGTGCGCTCGGCGCCGCGATGGCGTGCTATGACGAGGCGCTCGACTACTCGAAGAACCGCGTGATGTTCGGGAAGCCGATCGGCCAGACGCAGCTCCAGCAGGTGCGCCTCGCCGAGATGCTGACCGAGATCACCAAGGCGCAGTTCCTCGTGCTCCAGCTCGGTCGCTTGAAGGACGCCGGCACGATGACGCCGGAGCAGGTCTCGCTCGCGAAGCGGAACAACGTCAACATCGCCTGCGAGTGCGCGCGCGAGGCCCGGCGCCTCCTGGGCGCGAACGGGATCCTCGCCGAGTACCACTCGATGCGCCACATGGCGAATCTCGAGTCGGTGTACACGTACGAGGGCACGCACGACATGCACGGCCTCATCCTGGGCCAGGCCGTGACGGGACTGAGTGCGTTCTAACTTCGCAAACTCGAGGGTGTCGTGAAGATCGCCGCCTGCATCAAGCGCGTTCCGGACATGGAATTGCGTTTCGCCATCGCCGGCGACGGGAAGTCGCTCAATCCGGCGGGAATGAAGTACGACATCGCGGACTTCGACGGCTACGCCGTCGAGGTCGCGCTCCGGTTCGTGGAGCAGAATTCTCCGGGCGAAGTCGTGGTCATCTCGCTCGGCCCCGACGGGGTGCAGGAGACGCTCCGGAAGGCGCTCGGCATGGGCGTGGACCGCGCGGTGCAGCTCAAGGCGGACGAGGTGCCATTCGACGGCATGGCGATCGCAACGGCGCTTGCCGGGGAGCTCAGGGACGGAGGATACGACCTCATTCTCTTCGGACGGATGGCGACGGACAGCGCGAACCAGGCTGTCGGGCCGATGACCGCGCAGCTGCTCGGCCTCCCCTGCGTCACCGCGGTGTCGAAGCTGGAAGTCGCCGGGGGCCGGGGGAAGGCGCAGCGCCAGCTCGAGGGCGCGACCGAGTCCATCGAGTTCCCGCTGCCCGCGGTGGTCACGATCGACGAGGGTGTGGCCCGTCCGCGCCTGCCGTCGCTCAAGGGCATCATGGCCGCCAAGAAGAAGCCGCTCGAGGTGAAGCCCGCGCAGCTTGGCGAGGCCCGCCTCAGCGTGGTCACGATGGAGCTGCCTCCCGACCGCCCGCCGGGCCGCATCATCGGCGAGGGCGCCGACGCCGTGCCCGAACTCATTCGGCTGCTGCAGACCGAAGCGAAGGTGCTCTGATGGCGACGACATTCGCGTTCGCGGAATCGCGCGGCGGCGCGCTGCGGAAGGTGGCGCTCGAAGCGGTAACCGCGGCCCGTCAGGCGGCCGACGCCACCGGCGGCGGGGAAGTGCACGCGCTCCTGATCGGATCGCCCGGCCTCGCGGCCCGGGCGGAGGCGCTGGGCCGGGCCGGTGCCGACGTGGTTGTGGTCGTGGAGCACGCCGGCCTCGACCGCTACAGCCCCGAGGTGTTCGCGGCGACCGTGGCCGAACGCCTGAAAGGCGGCGCATATCGCGCGGCCTTCTTCGCGGCGTCGGCCGAGGGGAAGGACCTGGCACCCCGGGTGGCCGCCGCGCTCGGCGTGAGCCTGGCGTCGGATCTGGTGAGCTTCGCGCTCGACGGTGACGCGCTCGTGGGGCGGCATCCGACCCACACCGGGAAGATCATCACGACGGTCCGCCTCACCGGCACGCCGGCGATCGCCACATTGCGGCCCGGCGCCGTGACAATCGTGGAGGCGGCGCGGACACCGCGCGTCGAGACGGCGCAGGCGGCGCTCGATCCCGCGGACGCGAAGGTCGTGGTTACGGCCCTCGGCGGGAAGAGCGACGCGAAGCTCGACCTCGCGGATGCGCCCGTCATCGTGAGCGGCGGGCGTGGTCTCAAGGAGGCCGGCAACTTCGCGCTGGTCGAGGAGCTCGCGGCCGCCTTCGGCAACGCGGCCGTGGGCGCCACCCGTGCGGTCACCGACGATGGCTGGAGGGACCCCGCCACACAGATCGGCCAGACCGGCCGGATCGTGAGCCCCGAGCTGTACGTGGCGGTTGGGATCTCCGGCGCGGTGCAGCACCTCGCGGGGATGCGCACCTCGCGCACCATCGTCGCCATCAACCGCGACAAGGACGCCCCGATCTTCAAGGTGGCGGACTACGGGATCGTGGGGGACCTCTTCGAGATCGTGCCTCGGCTCACCGAAGCAGTCCGGAAGGCGAGAATCGGACATTGAGCGGAGCGAGGATTGAGGACTGAGGACTGAGGACTGGGGACTGAGGACTGAGGGGCCGCCGTTTGTCCTCAGTCCTCAGCCCTCAGTCCTCGTTACCTTTCCGTTGATATGTCATCCTCTCCACTCATCATCGGCACCGGCATCGCCGGCCTCTGGACCGCGTGGCGGCTCGCGTCCCAGGGCCGGCGCTCCATTCTGGTGACCAAGGGCGCCCTCGAGGACAGCGCCAGCGCCTGGGCCCAGGGCGGCATTGCGGCGGCGCTGGATCCTGGGGATAGCCCGCGGCTCCACGCGGCGGACACGGTCGCAGCATCGGGCGGGCTCGCGGACCCCGAGGCGGTGCGGATCCTTACCACCGAGGGCCCCGAGCGGATTCGCGAGCTCATCGCCCTCGGTGCCCGCTTCGACCGCGCGGCGGACGGTTCCCTGCGCTTCGGACTCGAAGCCGGGCACAGCCGCGCGCGGATCGTGCACGCCGGCGGCGACCGGACGGGCGCGGTGGTGGTGGCGTCGCTCGTGGAGATCATCTCCCGGCATCCGCTCGTGGAAATCGCCACCCACCTCGAGGTGAAGAACCTGCTGGTGGAGGTCGGGCGGGTGGCCGGGATCGAAGTGGTGCGAGGCAGGGCGGGGGAGAGCTTCGCGATCCCCGCTGCCGACGTGGTGCTCGCGACCGGCGGGGTCGGCCAGCTGTATGCAATCACCACCAATCCGCTCGTGAGCACGGGCGACGGCTGGGCGCTCGCCTTCCGCGCCGGCGCCCGGCTCGTGGACCTCGAGTTCCTCCAGTTTCATCCCACCGCCCTCAAGTTGCCTGGCGCCAACCCCGCCCCCCTCGTGTCCGAGGCGGTGCGTGGGGCAGGGGCTTACCTTCTGGATCAGGCCGGGAAGCGGTTCGCGTTCACCGCCGATCCACGGGGCGAGCTCGCGCCGCGCGACATCGTAGCGCGCGCAGTGGAGGAGGCGGACGCCGAGGGCGGGGCCTGGCTGGACGCGCGGCATCTCACGGATTTCGCGACGACCTTCCCCGGCATCCACGAGATGCTCCGGGCGCACGGACTCGATCCGTCCCGCGACCTCATCCCGGTGGCGCCGGCGTTGCATTACGCGATGGGCGGCATCGACACCGATCTCGACGGGCGCTCCTCGCTCCCCGGCCTGTGGGCCGCGGGCGAGGTGGCCCGCACGGGAGTGCACGGCGCCAACCGCCTCGCGTCGAACTCGCTGCTCGAGGGGCTGGTCTTCGCCGACCGGGTGAGCCGTGCGGTTGCCGGGGAGCCGGAACCCGAAGAAGTGCCCGCGCCGGAATGCCGGTCCGAGCCCGAGACCGGGGCGGATGAGGAGTACGGCGCCGTGCGGGAGACAATGCGCCGCACGATGACTGAGTACGTCGGCCTGCGCCGGAGCGGTGCATCCCTGGCCCGCGCGGAGGAATTGCTGAGGGGACTCGAGCAGGAAGTGCCGGCCACGGCGTGGCGCACCCGGATGCAGCTGCAGGTCGCCCGGCTCATCACGCGCGCCGCGCAGCACCGGAAGGAGAGTCGCGGGGGGCACCTGCGGCTCTCCTTCCGGTGCTGCGCGGCGCGCGTGATGAGCCGGGCGACCTGCAGCTGCATCCGGGTGCGCCACGCCGTGGCCGGCACTTCCTGCTCGAGTCCCCT
>Ga0180104_1000185_pt1 | contig 13218 bp, 7 predicted proteins | sample EasRiv730_16_1Da_FD_121791 | JGI IMG/M metagenome (GOLD analysis project Ga0180104, IMG submission 121791) | Soil microbial communities from meander-bound floodplain in the East River, Colorado, USA - East River metaG ERMLT730_16_1Da | ecosystem: Environmental > Terrestrial > Soil > Floodplain ... | reverse complement strand
TTCCGAGATCTTCGCCGCTGCGATCCAGGACTACGGCCGCGGGCTCGTCATCGGCCAGCAGACTTATGGCAAGGGCACGGTGCAAAACCTGATCCCGCTGGATCGATTCGCGCTCGGCCCGCGCCCGGAATTCGGGCAACTCACCGTGACGATCGGCAAGTTCTACCGCGTAACCGGTGATAGCACGCAGAACCGGGGCGTTACCCCCGACATCTTCATGCCGTCGCTGATCAGCACCGAGGACGTGGGCGAAAGCTCGCGCCCGAGCGCCCTTCCGTGGGATCGCATCGAGGGCGTGGAATTCGACGATGAGGTCGGACTTGCGCCCGCAGTCACTCAGCTCGCCCGGACTCATGAGACGCGTGCCGCGAGCGATCCTGATTTCCGGAATCTGCTCGGCGACGTGGCGGCGTTCGATCAGCTGCGCAAGCAGACCACTGTTTCGCTGAATCTCAAGGTTCGCCAGCAGGAGCGCGATCGCCTCGACCAGGATCGACTGAGCCGGGAGAATGAGCGCCGCGCTGCGCACGGCCAAAAGCCGCTCGCCACGCTGGACGAGCTCGATGAGAGCGCGGCCGTGGACCCGGTGTTGAGCGAAGCCAGCGAGATCATGGCCGATATGACCGCCCTGCCCCAGATCGCCCAAGTTTTCAAGGGCGGCTGAGCGGGACGCCTGGCCATGGACTGGCTACTGTTATACTTGACTATAACACCAATCTACCGGTAGCATTCTCACGACGGAATCGGTCCGGAACGGACCGGCCCCCGGGCGCGACCACAGAATCGTCCCGGGAAAGCTCGAGGGAGGCTCCATGCAATCCAAATCGATCCTGTTGGCTATTCTCGCCGCCTCGGTGGCGTTGAGCGGCTGTGGCGACGAGGCGAACGGCAAGACGCACGAGGGCAAGGCCGAAGATCCGGTCGCCATTCCGGTCGAGGTCAGCACACCACTGCGGGCCGAGATGCTCGCGATCTATACCGGCACGGCGGCACTGGAGGCCGATCGCGAAGCCTCGGTCGTCGCCAAGGTCAACGGTGAGGTTCGCGCCCTCCTGATCGAGGAAGGACAGCCGGTGCGCGCCGGGCAGTTGCTCGCGCGCCTGGACGGCGACCAGCTGCGGCTGGAGCGGGACCGTGCCCAGGCCACGCTGGCCAAGCTCGAACATGAATATCAACGCAACGTCGAACTGCATGAAAAGGGCCTGATGGCGCCCGGCGCGTTCGAGACCCTCAAATTCGAGGTCGCAGCACAGCGCGCCGCCTACGAACTGGCGAATCTGCAGCTGTCCTACACGGATATCCGGGCACCCATCGATGGCGTGTTGTCAGAGCGATTGATCAAGGTCGGCAATACCATCAAGCCGAACGACGTCCTGTTCCGGGTGACCGACCTCGAGCCGCTGCTCGCGTACGTTCACATCCCCGAGCGAGAGCTCGGACGCATGAAGCCCGGGCAGCCGGCCAGCATTCAGGTCGACGCCGTACCGGGGCAGGCCTTCATCGGCTCCGTGGCGCGACTGAGTCCGGTGGTCGATCCAGAGTCCGCCACGTTCAAGGCGACGATCGAGGTGGCGGATCCGACGGGTCGGCTCAAGCCGGGCATGTTTGCCCGTCTCGGGATCGTGTATGAGCGTCGCGACCAGGCGCTGCAGATTCCGCGAACCGCGATTGTGGACAACGAGGACGGGCCGACCGTATTCGTGGTCGAGGACAACAAGGCACAGCAGCGCCCGATCCGCGTCGGTCTCGCCAATGCGGGATTCGTCGAGGTCACCGCAGGTCTGAAAGGCGCGGAACAGGTGGTCATCGTCGGCCAGAGCGGTCTGAAGAGCGGCAACGCGGTACGTGTGGTCCAGCTCGAAGCCGCGCCGTAAGCCGCCCCATGCGTCTCATTGATTTCGCCACGCGCCGGCGCGTCACCATCGTGATGTGCATGGTGGCGCTGTGCATGTTCGGCCTCGTGTCGCTGTCGCGCATGAAGGTCAACCTCCTGCCCGATCTCTCGTATCCGACGCTCACGGTGCGTACCGAGCTTACCGGCGCCGCGCCGCTCGAGATTGAGAATCTGATCACGCGCCCGGTCGAGGAAGCGGTCGGCATCATCCGCAATGTCCGCCAGGTGCGCTCCGTATCGCGCTCCGGCCAATCCGATGTGATCCTCGAGTTCCTGTGGGGCACCGACATGGACCTCGCGGGGATCGAGGTCCGCGAAAAGATCGACCTGCTGCAGCTGCCGCTCGAAGCTGAGCGGCCACTGCTGCTCCGGTTCGATCCATCGAGCGAACCAGTGATGCGGCTTGCATTGCTGGATACATCGAAGCCGAATGCGGCCGATCTCGGTGCCACGCCCGAGGAACGGCTCAAGTTCCTGAGACGCTTCGCAGAGGACCGGCTCAAGCCCGACCTCGAAGCCGTCGAGGGATCCGCCGCCGTAAAGGTGAGCGGCGGCTACGAGGACGAGATCCAGGTGTTTGTCGATCAGCAGAAGCTGGCGCAGCTCGGGCTCTCGATCGAGACGGTCGCCCGGCGCCTGCGCGCCGAAAACGTCAACCTGTCCGGCGGCCGGCTCGAACAAGGCACTCAGCGCTTTCTCGTGCGCACGCTGAACGAGTTCCAGTCCGTGGATGAGATGGCAAACGCCATCATCGCGTCGGTCGATGCGCAACCGGTCTATCTGCGCGACGTCGCAGCTGTGACGCGCGGCTACAAGGAGCGCGAGGCGGTCATCCGGGTCAATGGCCGCGAATCGATCGAGCTCGCCGTCTACAAGGAGGGTGATGCGAACACGGTGCAGCTTGCCGACGGCGTGCATGCGCGCATGGAGGCCCTGTCGAAGACGTTGCCGCGCGATACCGAATTCAAGGCAGTCTACGACCAGTCGACATTCATCGCCTCGGCCATTGGCGAGGTGCGCGACGCCGCGCTGTGGGGCGGGCTGCTGACGATCCTCGTGCTGTATTTCTTTCTGCGCGACGCCCGCGCAACATTCATCACGGCCATTGTGATTCCGGTGTCAGTCATCGGCACTTTCATGCTGATGTACAGCTCCGACGTGACCCTGAACATCATGTCGCTCGGCGGCATCGCGTTGTCGGTCGGCATGCTCGTCGACAACTCGGTCGTCATTCTCGAAAGCATCACGCGCAAGCGCGAAGCCGGGCTGGCGCCGGCCGAAGCGGCGCGCAGCGGCACCAGCGAGGTCGCGATGGCGGTCATTGCGTCGACGCTGACGTCGATCGCGGTGTTTTTCCCGATGGTGTTCATCAGCGGCGTCGCGGGCCAGCTGTTTCGCGACCAAGCCTTGACCGTTACGTATGGACAAGTGCTGTCGCTGCTGGTCGGCCTCACAGTCGTCCCCATGCTGGTCGCCGGCCGGAGTTCCGCCGCAGCGGTCAATGGCGTCTCACAGCGGCCTTTGGGCCGTTTCTCGCGCGGGGTCACCCGGGTCACGTACTCGATGGCCCGCGGTACTGCTGCCGTATCGCGCTTCTTCCGCTGGGTCCTGTCGCCCTTCGTGTGGGCGACCCAAACCGCGTACGGCAAGCTGGAGGAGCGCTACGTGCCAGTGCTCGACTGGGCGCTCGCTCACCGTGGCAGGGTGGTAGCCGCCGCCGTGGTGCTGTTCGCGCTCTCGATGGCGCTGGTGCCTCGACTTGGCACCGAACTGATCCCGCAATTGTCACAAGGCGAATACGTCGTCGACCTGCGGCTGCCCCCGGGAACGCCGTTGGCGCAAACCGATCGCGTGGTCGAGAGCGCGCAGCGCGCCAGCCAGGAACTTGGAGGTGTCGCGCTCACCTACTCCGTCGCCGGCACCGGCAACCGCCTCGATGCCAACCCGGTCGATTCGGGAGAAAACACCGGCAAGCTCAGCGTCATGCTCGTGCCGGGATCCGGTCGAGCGGAGGAAGCGGCGTCGATCACCGCGCTGCGCGAGCGGCTAGACCAGATGGCGGGCGTGCAGTACCAGTTCAGTCGGCCCGCCCTGTTCAGCTTCAGCACACCTCTCGAGGTCGTCATCGGCGGCTATGACCTCGATCGATTGCGCCTCGTGGCCGAGCAGGTTCGCCAGCGAATGGAGTCGGCGGGCACCTACACGGACATTCGCTCCACGGTCGAGATCGGCAATCCCGAGATCCAGATCGTCTTCGACCAGGATCGTGCCACGCGCCTCGGTCTTGCGGTGCGCGACATCGCCGACCGCGTCGTCACGAGCGTGCGCGGCGAGGTGGCCACGCGCTACCGTCTGCGTGACAAGCAGATCGACGTCCTCGTGCGCAGTGTCGACGCGCGGGCGGCATCGATCGAGGAGATTCGCGCCCTCATCGTCAATCCCGGCAGCACCCACCCGGTGCCGCTGAGCGCGGTTGCGGCCGTGACCCTGGCGTCCGGACCCGCGGAGGTGCGTCGCATCGGCCAGGAGCGCGTCGCCGTGATTTCGGCGGGCTATCTCGGTCAGGACCTCGGCGCGGCCATCGAGGACTTGCAGGGGATGCTCAGTGAAATATCGCTGCCGCCCGGCACCAGCGCGTATCTTTCCGGACAGAGCGAAGAAATGCAGGCGAGCTTCCGCTCGCTGGGGTTCACGCTCGTGCTCGCGGTGCTCCTCGTCTATCTCGTGATGGCATCGCAGTTCGAGTCGCTCGTCCAGCCCTTCGTCATCCTTTTCACCATTCCCCTGGGGCTGATCGGCGTGGTCTGGGCGCTCTTCCTCACCGGCACGACGATCAACGTGGTGGCCCTCATCGGCCTGATCATGCTGGCCGGAATCGTCGTCAACAACGCGATCGTGCTGATCGACGCGGTCAACCAGGCGCGTGACCGCGGACTCGACCGTCGCCACGCCATCCTCGAAGCGGGCCGCGTGCGATTGCGCCCGATTCTCATCACGACGGTCAGCACCGTGCTCGGGCTGCTGCCGATGGCGCTCGGGTTCGGTGACGGCGCCGAGGTACGCACGCCGATGGCCATCACCGTGATCGGCGGAATCAGCGTCTCCACGCTGCTGACGCTCGTGGTCATTCCTGTCGTGTACTCACTGATGACGCGGGAGCACCCACGCGAAGTGCCGGCCACAGCGCCAGCGTTGCAGGCGAGTCGCCCATGATTCACACCGACGTCGCGTTGCGCCGGCCGGTCACCACAATCATGGTGTTTCTCGCTCTCACCCTGATTGGCCTCATCGCAACGCGCCTGCTGCCGCTCGAGCAGTTTCCTGACATTGCCTTTCCGGGAATGCAGATCACGATTCCCTATGCGGGCTCAACTCCCGAAGAGATCGAAGAGCTGATCACTCGCCCGATTGAAGAGGCGCTGTCGACGTTGAGCGGCATCAAGGAGCTAAGCTCGACGTCGCGTGAGAACGAGTCGGAGATCCAGGTCCAGTTCGACTGGGGCACCGACATCGATGCCGTGAGTTTCGAAGTGCGCACCAAGCTCGACTCGGTGCGCAGCCAGCTGCCGCAGGGCGCCGATCGAATGCTGATCTTCGCGGGCTCGTTCGGCGATCAACCGGTCATCAAGATCCGCATAGCGGCCAATCAGGATCTTTCCGATGCCTACGACGCGCTCGAGCGCCATCTGAAGCGACCGCTCGAGAGGCTCGACGGCGTTGCCCGTGTCGAGCTCGCGGGTGTCGAGCCGCGAGAGGTCCGCATCCTGGTCGATGCCGGTCGCGTGGCCGCTCACGGTGTAGACCTGCGCGCATTGCGCTCGCTGCTCGAGCGCAGCAACTTCTCGGTGAACGCGGGCCAGATCACCGAGCGCGGCCAGCGCATGAACGTGCGCCCCATCGGCGAATTCCGCTCGGTGGACGACGTCCGCAATCTTCTGGTGCAGGAAAACGTCCGTCTCGCCGACATCGCCGACGTCGAGCTGCTGGCGCCGGAGCTGTCGATCGGGCGGCATCTCAATCATCGCCCGGCGGTCGGCCTCGAAGTCTACAAGACCACCCAAGCCAACATTGTCGACGTGGTAGGCCGAGCCCTGGAGGTCATCGAGCGGGCGCGCGACCTGCCACAGATGCAGGGCATCGAGATCATCTACTTCGACAACCAGGCGGAGAGCATTGTCTCCTCGCTCAAGGAGCTCAGAACCGCCGGTCTCATCGGGGCGGCGCTGGGGTTCACTGTGCTGTTCCTGTTCCTGCGCGACTGGCCGACGACGTTCATCGTGGCGCTGGCGGTACCGTTCTCGCTCGTAATCACCTTGTCGGCGATGTACTTCCTCGGTCTCACGCTCAACATCCTGTCGATGATGGGGATGATGCTCGCGGTCGGCATGCTGGTCGACAACGCGGTGGTGGTCACCGAAAGTGTCTTTCGTCACCGGCAGCTCGCGCCCGAGCGCCCGCTCGAAGCGACGTACGCCGGCGTCCGCGACGTGGGTGTCGCGGTCCTGGCGGGCACCGCGAGCTCGGTGGCGGTGTTCCTGCCCCTGCTGTTCGGCGAACGCGTCGAGATCACGGTCTTCCTCGCTCACGTGACCATCCCGATCGTCGTCGCCATGGTGGCCTCGCTGCTGGTGGCGCAGACGATCATCCCTATGCTTGCCGCGCGCTTTCCGGCGCCTCCGCCAATCAGCGCCAGCACGCTGCTTGGGCGGTTGCAGGAATTCTACGCACGCTCCCTCGCCCTGACCCTGCGACACAAGTGGTGGACCGCGCTCGCCATCGTTCTCGTGCTTGCCTCGGCCGTCATTCCCGTGATGGTCGTCAAGAGCGACATGTTTCCGCAAGGGGTCGGCCGGAATCTGTTCATCGTGTACCACCTCAACGGCACATATCCGCTGGACCGAGTCGAGGCGGCCGTAAGTACCGTCGAGTCGTATCTCGACAAGAATCGCGGCCGCCTCGGGATCAAGAGCGTCTATTCATTCTTCCGGCCCGAGGACGCCGGCACGTTCGTCTCGCTCGTCGATGAGGACGACGCCCCGCTTCAGACCCGGGATGTCATGGATGCAATCACCAAGGAAATGCCGGAGATCATCATCGGCAAACCGAGTTTCCAGTTCGATCAGCAGGCTGGAGAGGGCTTCAGCCTGCAGGTGTCCGGTGACTCAACCGAACAGCTCGCGGATTTGAGCTTCGAACTTGCGCGTCAATTGCGCGGAATTCAAGGGCTCGAAAGCGTGCGCTCGGAAGCACGCGACGGCGAGGAAGAGGTGCAGATCATTGTTGACCGACAGCGCGCTTCACAGCTCGGGTTGACGACACAGGACGTCGCCGCCACGGTGGCCGCGGCCATGCGCGGCGACAAGCTCAGGGAGTTCCGCGGCGCCGATCGGGAAGTCGACATGCGCCTCACATTTAGAGAATCGGATCGCCAGAGCCTCGACGACCTGGCGCGTCTGCCGCTTTATCTGCCGTCCGGTGAGCGCAGCACGCTTGGCGCCGTGGCGGAATTCCGCCAGCTGCGCGGCGCGCGCGAGATCCGCCGCGTGAACCGGCTCACCACCGTCATCCTCTCCGGCAATCTGGCGAAGGGCACGACGCTCGACCAAGTGAAGGAGCGCGTGCAGCCGATGATGGAGCAGTTCTCGCTGCCCGCAGGCTATACGTGGAAATTCGGCCGCGGATTCGAGACCGATGACAAGACGGCGCAAATCATGATGCAGGCCATCTTGCTGGGCGTGGCCGTGATCTTTCTGGTCATGGCGGCATTGTTCGAGTCGGCGTTGCATCCATTGTCGATTCTCACGTCGATCATCTTCGCCGTCGTCGGGATGTACTGGTTCTTCCTGATCACGGGCACGGTGATGACGTTCATGTCCATGGTGGGACTCATGATCCTGGTGGGAGTGGTCGTGAACATCGGGATCGTGCTGGTGGCGCACATCAACAATCTGCGAGCTGCCGGCATGAGCCGCAACGCGGCCATCATCCAGGCGGGTCGCGATCGACTTCGGCCGATCCTCATGACGACCCTCACAACACTCCTGGCGATGTCGCCGCTGGCGATCGGCGACGCGCAGGTCGGCGGCGACGGAGCGGGCGGCGGCGGACCGGCCTACTCCCCGATGGCGCGCGCCATCATCGGCGGACTGGCGTTCTCGTCGGTGCTGTCGTTGTTCGCGGTGCCGGCGTTTTACGAGTGGTTCGACGATCTCAACCAGTGGCGACGCCGAATTGCACACATGGCGCGCGGCCGGGTGACGACCACGGCGGCCATTCAACCGTCGACGGCTCAGCGCAGCAGCACCTGATAGATATGCCAGTAGTCATCGGCAAGTACTTGCGGACCTGACAGCGCCAGAGCTCCCTGGCCCGAAGTCGTCTCGGGGACGATGCCTGCGAGCGAGTCGGCGAGCGGCACCGTGTCGCCATCGGCCCGGTACTGCGCGACCTCTCTAAGCAACTCGACGCAGCCCTTGATCTCTCCCGCCATCTCCTTGCGAGACGTCACCACGTCGAGGGCAAGCGCAATTGACTCCATCAGCACCGCACATTCCTCGTGGTTCCCGTACTGGGTTTCCTGCACCCGTCGCGTCATTGCGTCCTTGGCGCGCGGTGCCAGACCGTGCCCACTGAGACGAGCACCCATCACCAGGGCGTAGGCAATTGTCGCCAGATTGATGGCGCGCCGTCCTTCCACGCCGAGACCGGGAAACGGCGGGCACTGCTCCTGCGTCAGCGGTTGGCGCTCCTCCTGGATGCGCTCGACCTCGCGCCGGGCCTCCTCCAGGGGGACTCTCGCCCGTGCCACCTCCGGCTGAAATTTCCGCCGCTGGAAGTAGTGCCAGAAGCGGTTGAGCTTGCGAAGGCGCTGCTCGACCTCGTCGAATACTCGCTGCCGCTCAGCGGCGACGGCCTCGGCCTCGGCGAGCCGCCTGTCCACGTCCGCCACGCGCGCGTTGAGCTGCTGATTGAACTCGGACATCTGCCGGCGCCGTTCACGATCTTCCTGCTGCCGCTCGAGTTCGCTCGCGAACGTGACCAGCTGCGCATTGCACGTGCGCCACAGGCCGCGCAACTGGTAGTAGACCAGCGCAGGATAGCCCGCGTCCGGATTGCCGAGCAGCGATTCGACGCCGTCGAGCTGCTCCTGCACCCGGGCCGTCATCTTCTCCTGCTTCTTCAGGCGCTCCTTGAGGTCGTAGAGCTCATCCTGGAGCGAAGCGTGCGCCTTCTTGAGTCCGGCCCGGTTGCGGAACAGCTGCAGTAGCCGCTCGTCTTCCTGCGGCTTCTGCGTACGAACGAAGGGCAGCTTGGGGAGCTTCAACGTGGGCTTGCTGGTTGCGGTCAGGCGCGGGCGGTGATGTCACTCGATCCCGGCACGCAGCGGGTCGTGGCGTCGAAGCGATGCCCGCGTTCGGCGCAGTATTCGAGCCACTTGTTGAGAAGCACGTTGCGCGCCCAGCGCCGGCCCAGATCGCGCCGCGGATTGCGCCGCTCGCGGTCCGGGTGGCGAAAGTGGCGCAACAGCGCGTGCCGCCGCCAGCCGCTGCAACTGTGCGCCTCGGCGAGGCGCGCGTCGCGATAGACGCGAATCTGCATGTCGGGAATGACCACGGGCCCGACGTCGTCCTCGAGCACATACGTGAGGTCGAGCGTAGTCGTGAACCGGCTGCGTTCCCCGACACGCAAGTGCAGCCCGACGTCGCCCGGCACGCGGGACACGTGATTGCCCTCGATCGCATCGAGCTCGTGCAGCAGCCAGCCGAGCCTGACGTAGTTGCTCTCGTAGAGCGTCATCAGGCTCACGAAACTCCCGGGGCGCGCGCGCCAGGAAATCGCACACAGATGGTCGCTGACCATGAGCCGAATATAGCACAGGGAAATGTGAGTCTTTCCGGCGGGCTGCGACGCATCTCACAGGTCTGCACGCGCGTCCGCGTCATGGCCGCACGCGGCGCTCGATACCCGTCCGGTCGAGGATGCGGCTCGAGATCTCCTCGATCGAGCACTCGGTGGTGTCCAGGAATGGCACGCCGCTGCGATCAAAAAGCGCCTCCGCCGCGCGCAGCTCGTATTGGACCTGTTGCGCCGATGAATAGCGGCTGTTGGGCCGGCGTTCTTGGCGGATCTGCTGCAGGCGTTCGGGCTTGATCGTGAGGCCGAAGAGCTTGCGCTGATGCGGCCGCAGCGCCGCCGGCAGCGAGCCGAATTCGAGCTCGTCCTCGGTGAGCGGGAAATTCGCGGCAAAGACGCCGTACTGCAGGGCAAGGTACAGGCAAGTCGGCGTCTTGCCCGATCGTGAAACGCCGATCAATACGACATCCGCATGTGCGTAGTCACGCGGTCCCGCGCCATCGTCGTTCGCCAGCGCGAAGCTGGTGGCGTTGATGCGCGTGGTATACGCGGTGAGATCCGCCATGCTGTGCGCACGCCCGCTGGCATGCGAGGATCGCACAGCGAGTTCGGCCTCCAGCGGAGCGAGAAATGCGTCGAAGAAATCCAGGAACAATCCATCAGCTCGCTTGACTACCTCACGCAATTCATCCTGCACCAGCGTGCTGAACACAATCGGTCGCACGTCCTCGGTCTGCGCGCAGAGATTGATCCGGCGCGCGGCTTCCTCCGCCTTGTCAAGCGTCGAGACAAATGGCAGAGTCACCGGCCTGAATTCCACGCCGTCGAACTGCGTCAGCAAGCTGTGCCCCATGGTCTCGGCGGTCACACCGGTCTGGTCGGAAACGAAGAAGACGGTCCTGCGATTCACGACGATTCATCTCCGAGATAATCCCGCGGCAGAGTGTTCCACTCCGGTGCCGTTCGACACAAGTGCCGCACACGATCCTGGCCCGGTGCGTGCGCCAAGCGAGAAGCTGCGTTGACTTCCTATATCCTGTCGTTCGATCAACTTGGCATGCGCGACGTGCCGCTGGTAGGCGGCAAGAATGCGTCCATCGGCGAAATGATCCGCCATCTGGCGCCGCTCGGCGTTTCCGTGCCGCACGGCTTCGCAACCACTGCGCAGGCCTATCGAGACTTCCTGAGCCAGAGCGATGTCTCGCGGCGCATCGCGACTGCGCTCGACGGTCTCAAGGTGGACGACGTCGAAGAGCTGGCGCGGACGGGCGCGCAGATCCGCGGCTGGATTCTCGCCACGCCGTTCCCGCAATCGCTGCAACAGGAGGTTCTGGCTGCCTGGGCGAAGATGAGTGCCGGCGGCGAAATCGCGGTCGCGGTGCGCTCCTCGGCGACCGCGGAAGACTTGCCGGAAGCCTCCTTCGCCGGGCAACAGGAGACGTTTCTCAATGTCCGCGGCCCCGATCACTTGCTGCGCGCCATGCACGAGGTATACGCATCCCTGTTCAACGACCGCGCGATCGCCTACCGCGTGCACCAGGGGTTCGCTCACGGCGATGTCGCGCTCTCGGTTGGCGTGCAGCACATGGTGCGCAGCGACCTCGGCTCAAGCGGCGTCATGTTCACTCTCGACACGGATTCGGGCTTCCGCGACGTGGTACTGATCACGGCATCCTATGGGCTCGGCGAAACCGTGGTTCAGGGCGCAGTCAATCCGGACGAGATCTACGTGTACAAGCCCGCGTTGCGCGCCGGTCGCGCGTCCATCCTGCGACGCAATCTCGGCAGCAAGGCCATCAAGCTCGTGTACGCGGAGCCTGGCAGCGGCGAGCGCGTGCGCACGGTCGACGTGGCGCCTGAGCAGCGGACTCGTTTCTGCATCACGGATGACGACATCGTGACGCTGTCGCGCCAGGCGTTAACCATCGAGGAGCATTACCGCTGCCCCATGGATATCGAGTGGGGCAAGGACGGGGAGACGGGCAAGATCTACATCCTGCAGGCACGCCCTGAAACCGTACAGAGCCGCGTCGGCCGGTCGATCCAACGCTTCACGCTGAACAATCGCTCGCGCATCCTGGCGCGCGGTCGCAGTATCGGGCAACGGATCGGGGCGGGTCCTGCGCGAATCATCCACGACGTGCGCGAAATGGCGCGCGTGCAGAACGGCGACGTCCTGGTCGCGGAAATGACCGACCCGGACTGGGAGCCGGTGATGAAGCGTGCCGCGGCGATCGTGACCAATCGCGGTGGCCGCACTTGTCACGCGGCGATCATCGCACGCGAACTGGGGATTCCGGCCGTCGTGGGCTGTGGCGACGTTACCACCGTCCTGCGCGAGGGTCAGGAGGTGACCGTTTCATGTGCAGAAGGCGACACCGGTTTTGTCTACGAGGGAATCCTTGGCTTCGAGCGTCGCCAGATCGAGCTCGATTCGCTGCCGCCGGCACCTGTGCGCATCATGATGAACGTTGGCAATCCTGATCGCGCATTCAGCTTTGCCGGGATTCCGCACAAGGGCGTGGGGCTTGCGCGGCTCGAGTTCATCATCAATCGCATGATCGGCGTACACCCGCGCGCCCTGCTCGACTTTGACCGGCAGGAGGCCTCGATCAAAGACGCGATCCGTCGCCAGATGGCAGGTTACAGCGACCCGGTCGGGTTCTACGTCGAGAAGCTCGCCGAGGGCATCTCGCAGATCGCAGCCGCGTTTGCGCCGGAGCCGGTAATCGTGCGCCTGTCGGACTTCAAGTCAAACGAATACGCGAATCTCATCGGCGGCCGCCAGTACGAACCCCACGAAGAAAATCCGATGCTCGGCTTTCGCGGGGCGGTACGCTACGTCGATGAGAGCTTTCGGCCCTGTTTCGAACTCGAGTGTCGCGCGCTCAAGCGCGTGCGCAATGACATGGGGCTGAAGAACGTGCAGGTCATGGTGCCGTTCGTACGCACAGTCAAAGAGGCTGCGGAAGTGACCCGCCTGCTGGCCGCCAACGGACTCGAACGCGGCAAGGATGAACTCAAGGTCATCATGATGTGCGAACTGCCGACCAATGCCCTGCTCGCCGACAAGTACCTCGAATACTTCGATGGCATGTCGATCGGTTCGAACGACATGACGCAGCTTACGCTCGGGATCGATCGTGACTCCGCCATCGTCGCCAAGGCATTCGACGAGCGCGACGAGGCGGTGAAGGCGTTGCTCGCGATGGCGATCGGCGCGTGTCGAAAGCAGCGCAAGTACATCGGGATCTGCGGCCAGGGCCCCTCGGATCACCCGGATCTGGCGCGCTGGCTGGTCGATCAGGGCATCGACAGCATCTCTCTCAACCCCGACACCGTCGTGGAAACGTGGCTGTTCCTCGCCGGCGACGAGGCGAAGGGGAAGTTGACGGTTGACGGTTGACGGTTGACGGTTGACGGTTGACGGTTGACGGTTGACGGTTGACGGTTGACGGTTGACGGTTGAC
>Ga0180104_1000184_pt1 | contig 13265 bp, 15 predicted proteins | sample EasRiv730_16_1Da_FD_121791 | JGI IMG/M metagenome (GOLD analysis project Ga0180104, IMG submission 121791) | Soil microbial communities from meander-bound floodplain in the East River, Colorado, USA - East River metaG ERMLT730_16_1Da | ecosystem: Environmental > Terrestrial > Soil > Floodplain ... | reverse complement strand
GGCGGAGTTCATCAGCGGCGTGTGTATCGAAGTCGACGGCGCGCGCTGCGTGTAGTCAAGCCGACTTCTAGGCTTCTTGTAGTCAAGCCGACTTCTAGGCTACTACTTCTAAGCGCGCTTAAGTCCACCAAGAAGGGCCGCGACTTGCGGCTGGCGGCGCTTGCTGGATTGCTGCTGGGGTTCCGGTTTCGCTGCGGGATCCGGCGGGGGTGCGGTGCCGGGTTCGTACGGCTTGGAGAAGATGGGATCGGAGCCTTTCTTCTGCGTCGATGACGCGACCGGTTGGCTGCGACTTCGCTCCCGGCCCCGGTCCCTGCCCCGGTCCCTGCTTCGGTCCGACTCCCGCCTTGGCTCGTCGCCCATCAGCGCGGCGACCGTGGCGCCGCTCGGCCCGAACCCGGGGATCAGCTGGCGCTCGATGCGCTTCTTGATCAGGCGCTCGATCGCCGCCATCGCGTCGTGGTCCTGCGGGGCGACCAGCGAGATCGCCTCGCCGGGGAGTCCGGCGCGCCCGGTGCGGCCGATGCGGTGCACGTAGTCCTCGGGTGAGTGCGGCACGTCGAAGTTGATCACCTGCGGCAGGCCCTCGATGTCCAGGCCGCGCGAAGCGACATCGGTGGCGACCAGCACCGCGGTCTTGCCCGCCTTGAAGTCGGCGAGCGCGGCCTCGCGCTCGGCCTGCGACTTGTCGCCGTGGATCGCGTCGGCCTGGATGTGGTCGCGCCGCAGCTGATGGGCGAGGCGGTTGGCGCCGATGCGCGTGCCGGTGAACACGAGCACCTGGCGCAGGCCGCGGGTCTGGATAAGGTAGGCGAGGAGCTCGCGCTTCTTCTCGCGCGCCACCGGGTGCATGACGTGCGTGACGAGCTCGGCGGCGGCGTTGCGGGCCGCGATCTGGACCTCGGCCGGGTTGCGCAGCAGCGTCTTCACGAGGGTGCGGATCTCCTCGGGGAAGGTCGCCGAGAACAGGAGGTTCTGCCGCTCGCGCGGCAGCAGCGCGATGATCCGCTTGATGTCGGGCAGGAACCCCATGTCGAGCATGCGGTCGGCCTCGTCGAGCACCAGGATCGAGACCTGGTTGAACATGACCGTCTTGTTCTGCACGTGGTCGAGAAGGCGGCCGGGTGTGGCGACGAGGACCTCGACCCCTTTGCGCAGCTGCTCGATCTGCGCGTTCATGTCGACGCCGCCGTAGACCACGGTGCTGCGCAACGGCAGGTTCTTGCCGTAGTCGCGGAAGCTCTCGGCGACCTGCACCGCCAGCTCGCGCGTCGGCGTGAGCACCAGGGCGCGCACCGGGTGACGCGCGGGCGAAGTCGAGGTGCTGGCGAGCGGCGCAAAGCGCTGCAGGATCGGCAGCGCGAACGCCGCGGTCTTGCCGGTGCCGGTTTGCGCGCCGGCCATGAGGTCGCGACCGCTGAGGACGAGCGGAATCGCCTGTTCCTGTACCGGCGTGGGCGTGGTGTAACCGAGTTCCGCGACGGCCGCAGCGAGCGGCGGGATTAAACCGAGTTGGTCAAAAGCTGAAGCGATAATGTTGAATTATAAGTCAATTGAGCGTACGGACGCGCTCGCCGCCTTCCTGCGGCTCGGTCCCCGGAAGCTTGAGCTCCATGTCCCAGTCGCTCTTTTTCACCGCCGATTGCAGCAGCCGGCAGACCGAATGCAGCAGCACCGAGTCGAAGGTGAGCGTGATTCCCTGGCCCTGGGCGGGGTGCAGGGCGACCACCGGCTGGCCGTTGCGGTCATGGCCGGTCTGGATGCGCGCCAGGAGCAGCGGCAGCTCGCCGAGCGGCCGTTCGGCTCCGACGGCGTCGTACGGCTTGGAGAAATCGGCCTTGGACACGGCGTGCTCGTGCTCCAGGCCGAGGAGCGCCTTGCGCGCCTCGGGGTTCGCCTGCGTGCGGATGCGGGGGCTCGCTTCTTCCGCGAGCTTGACGAGCAGCGGCCACAGCAGCTTCACGAAGCGGCGCGTCAGCGAGAGCCTGAGCTCGACTCCCTCGCTCGTCGCGACCAGCATGAGAAGCCGGTCCTGCTCGGCGTCATAATCGACTTTGAGCTGGTGCAGACGCATGGAGGAATAATATATGGCGAAGCTGGTGGAGGCTACCGGCGCCGCGCAGGTCGCGGCGGTGCGCGAGCTCTTCGCCGAGTACGCGCGCATGGTCGACGAGCCCTGCTGCTTCGCCGGCTTCGACCGCGAGCTCGCCTCGCTGCCCGGGGAATACCGGCTGTTCCTCGCCGACGACGACGCCGGCTGCGTCGCTATCCGTTTGTTGAATCCTGAAACTGCCGAGATGAAGCGCCTTTACGTCCGCAGCGCGCACCGCGGCAAGGGCCTTGGCCGCGCGCTTGCCGAAGCGGCGATCGCGGCGGCGCGCGAGGCCGGCTGTGCGCGCATCGTGCTCGATACCCTGCCGAAGATGCGCGAAGCGCAGACGTTGTACGGCTCACTCGGGTTCAAACCCATAGAGCCCTACCTGCGCGAGCCGACGCCCGGCGCGCTCTGCTTCGAGCTCAGGCTTTCCTGATACGGCGCAGCAGCTCGGTCGTCGAGCGCTGGTGCTCGAAGGGAATTGACACGACCTGGCCGCCGCGCGCGAGCACTCCGCCGGCGCCGACGATGCGCTCCACCGGCCAGTCGCCGCCCTTGGCGAGCACCTGGGGCCGGCATGCCGCGATCAGCGCGTCGGGCGTGTCGTCGTCGAACCAGGTGACGGCGTCGACGCACTCCAGCGCGGCGAGCACCGCCAGCCGGTCGGCAAGAGGGTTGAGGGGGCGGTCAGCTCCCTTGCCAAGGCGCCGCGCGGACGCATCCGAATTCAACGCCACCAGCAGCCCGGCACCCAGCGCACGGGCGCGCGCCAGGTACGTGACGTGCCCGCGATGGAGGATGTCGAAGACGCCGTTGGTGAACACCAGCGGCCGCGCCAGCATGCCGATCCAGTTCTCCGGCGCGGCAGGGTCGTGGATCTTTTCTTCGAATTTGGGCGGCTTCACGCCCGCGGCGACTTGGGCTTGTCGGCCGGCGGCGGCGCCGGGCGGCAGCGCTCGTCGGTGCTCTTGCAGTACTCGAACACCTTGACCACCTTGCGCACGCCGCCGGTGGTGCGCGCGATGTCGGTCGCGGTCTCGGCCTCGGCTTCGGTGACCAGCCCCAGCAGGTAGACCACACCCGCCTCGGTGACGACCTTCACGTGCAGCGAGTTGAGTCCCTTGGCATTGAGGAAGCGCCCCTTCACTTGCGCCGTGAGCGCAGTGTCGTTGGTCCTCGAGGTCATGGACGAGGCGCCCGCGACCTGAATCTCGTTCGTCACGCTGCGCACGTTCGGCACCTCGGCCACGATTCGCCCGGCTTCGGCGCGCGTCGCCTCGTCCCACGCCTCGCCCGTAAGAAGCACCGCGCGGTTGAAGGCCGTGACGTTGATGTGCCCCCGCTCGCCGATGCGCTCGCCGAGGCGGGTCTGCGCGCGCGATTCGATGGCACTGTCGTCGAGCTGGGTGCCGGTCGTGCGCCGGTCCTCGAGCGAGCTCACCGCGGCGACGCCGCCGGCGCCGATCAGCGCCGGGCAGCCCTGCAGGCCAAGCGCGGGGATCAGCGCGAGAACAGCAAGGTATCGATTGCGTCGCATAGGCAGTGAATGCACAAGAGATGGACTTCCTGGATGCGGGCGGTCTTCCCGTGAGGCACGCAAACGTGCGCGTCTTCCGGCCGCAGCGCCGCCCCCATCTTGCCGCCGCCATTGCCGGTGAGCGCCACGACGCGCACGCCGAGCTCGTGCGCGGCGTGGATCGCGTCGAGCACATTCGCCGAGTTGCCGCTGGTCGAGATCGCGAGCAACGCATCGCCGCGCCGGCCGATGGCGCGCAGCGGCTTGGAGAAGACCTGCTGATACGAGTAGTCGTTGGCGATCGAGGTGAGGCTCGAAGTGTCGGTGCTGAGCGCGATGGCGGCGAGCGGCGGGCGCTCCATCTCGAAGCGGTTGACAAGCTCCGCCGCGAAATGCTGTGCATCCGCGGCGGACCCACCATTGCCGCAGGAAAGAATCTTGCCGCCGCCGCGCAGCGTGTCGACGAGGATCTGCGCCGCCCGTGCCAGCGGTTCGGTGAGCGCCTGCGAAGCGGCGAGCTTGAGATTCGCGCTTTCCGTGAAGTGCGCGGCGATGCGGGACTGAATCACATGCTGATTTTACTCGACGTAGACGTCGAAGCGCACCCGGCGCGCCGGATTCGGATGCTCGGAGAGCGCGCTGATGCGCGCGCGCAGCGGCGTGCCGCGGTCGAGGCCCCACGCCAGCGCGGCGTTCTCGCGCCGCGGGATGTAGCCGAGCGTATGGCCGCGCCACAGGACCTTGACCGCGTTGGCGTCGTGCGGATTGCCGGGCTCGCGCGCAAGCTCGAGCCGGTCGCCGACGCGCAATTCGCGCCAGACTTCGGCTGCGGCGTGGTAGCGAAACCCCGCCAGCGGGGAGTTCTGCACCAGCAGGCGAATGCCCCCTTCAGCATGGAGATTTCCCCATGGAAGAAGGAGCAAGGCGCTTATTCGCCAAAGGCGTCGCGGATCCATTGCACGCTGGCCGCCACGCCGTCGACGAGGAAAACGTCGAACCGGCACGAGGCTTCCGGTCGGCGCGCGAGGTACAGGCGCGCCGCCGCCAGCAGCCGCTGGCGCTTTGCCGCGGTCACGCTCTCGCCGGCGCCGCCGAAGCCGGGACCGCTGCGCATGCGCACCTCGGCGAACACCAGCGTGCCGCGTTCCTCCGCGATCAGGTCGATTTCGCCGTGCCGGCAGCGCCAGTTGCGCTCGATCAGCATCAGGCCCGCCGCGCGCATCAGGTCCGCACAAAGATCCTCCGCTCGCGCGCCTTGGGCGTTCATGGCAGGCTTAACGGATTGGAGGAGGAGCGGTTGACTCCCGGAGTCCTATATGTGGTCGCCACGCCCATCGGGAACCTGTCCGATGCCAGCCCGCGCTCGATCGATGTATTGAAAAACGTGGACGTGGTTGCCTGCGAGGACACCCGCACGACGCGCACGTTGCTCGTACGCCATGGCATCGCCGCACGCACGGTGGCGCTGCACGAGCACAACGAGCGCCGCGCCGCCGCCGCGCTGATCGAGGCATTGCGCGAGGGCAAGAGCGTCGCGCTGGTGAGCGACGCCGGCACGCCGGCATTGTCGGACCCGGGCGCGTGGCTCGTCGCCGAGGCGCACCGCGCCGGCATCCGCGTGAGCCCGGTGCCGGGCCCGAGCGCCGCGGCGGCGGCGCTGTCGGCCTCCGGCTTCGCGGCGCCGCGGTTTCTTTTCGCGGGCTTCCTGCCCGCGACGGCCGCGGCGCGGCGCAAGGCGCTCGAAGCGCTCGAGGCTCCGTGGCCGGTGGTGATCTACGAGGCGCCGCATCGCATCGCCGAAACTTTGCAGGATTTGAAAGAGAAATTCGGGGATTCAAGAGAAATACTTGTTGCGCGCGAGCTCACCAAGAAATTCGAGGAGGTCGCCCGCCTGCCGCTCGGCGAGGCGGCGGCGTGGCTTGCGGCGCGAACCGAGCGCAGTCGGGGAGAGTTCGTGCTGGTACTCCAGCCTGGAGCAGAGGTAAAGCGCGCGGCCCTCGACCCCGAAAAGGTGCTCGAAGTGCTGCTGGAAGCAGTCGCGCCCAGCGAGGCGGCGCGCCTCGCTGCGAAAATCACCGGCGCGCCGAAAAATCTGCTCTACCGCAAGGCCCTAAAATCCTAGGCGCATGGACCGCCTGACCCTTCGGCGCCCGGACGACTGGCACCTGCACCTGCGCGACGGCGCGGCGCTCGCCGCCGTGGTCGGCGATTCCGCGCGTCGCTTCGCCCGCGCCATCGTGATGCCCAACCTCAAGCCGGCGGTGCGCACGACCGTGCAGGCGCTCGATTACCGCGAGCGCATCCTCGCCGCGCTTCCCGATGACGCGGCTTTCGAGCCGCTGATGACGCTGTACCTGACGGACGATACGCCCCCGGAGGAGATCGCGCGCGCCAAGCTGTCGGGACGCGTGTTCGGCGTCAAGCTCTACCCCGCCGGCGCGACCACGCATTCCGACGAGGGCGTGACGCGGCTGTCGCGCTGCTTCCACGCGCTGGAGAAAATGGAAGAGGTCGGCGTGCCGCTCCTCGTGCACGGCGAGTCGACCGACCCGGCGATCGACGTCTTCGACCGCGAGCAGGTGTTCATCGAGGAGGTGCTCGGGCCGACGGTCGAGCGCTTCCCGCGGCTGAAGGTGGTGCTCGAGCACATCACCACGCGCGAGGCGGCGCAGTACGTCGAAGTCACCGGGCCGAACGTGGCGGCGACCATCACTGCGCACCATCTGCTCATGAACCGCAACGCGCTCTTTCTCGGCGGCATCCGGCCGCACCACTACTGCCTGCCGGTGCTGAAGCGCGAGAGCCACCGCGAGGCGCTGGTCGAGGCCGCGACCTCGGGAAACCCGAAGTTTTTCCTGGGCACAGACAGCGCGCCGCACCCGCGCGGCGCCAAGGAGGCCGCCTGCGGCTGCGCCGGCATCTACACCGCGCACGCCGCGATCGAGCTCTACGCCGCCGCCTTCGAGGAGGCCGGCGCGCTCGACAGGCTCGAGGGCTTCGCCAGCGTGTTCGGCGCCCAGTTCTACGGCCTGCCGCTCAACCGCGACTCGATCACCCTGGAGCGCGCCGAATGGCGCGTCCCCGAGCGCCTCGCCTTCGGCGGCGAGGAGCTCGTGCCGCTGCGCGCCGGAGAAACCGTTCCCTGGAAGCTCGCCTAGCGCATCCGGCTTTCGACGGCGTGCGCCCGTGGCTTGCGGGTGATCGATCGCTGGAGAAGCTCAACCGGCACGCCGATTCGATTCAACTTAGGACCGAGTCGGGCCGGCCGGTGCGCTTCGTGCCCCCGGGCCCGAAGGACGCCTACTACGAGATCAAGGTCTACGAGACCGGCCGCGTGGAGACGCGTCCCGACAGCCTGCACGACTACTTCAACGCGCTCGCCTGGCTCGCCTTCCCCCGCACCAAGGCGCGCATCAACGCCCTGCATGCCGCCGAGATCCCGCGAGAAGGGGCCCGGCGCGGCCCGCTGCGGGACCTGCTGACCATTTTCGACGAGGGCGGCGCGATCGTGCATTGCGAGGACGCGGGCCTGCTGTCGCTCCTCCAGGGTTTTCATTGGAGAAAGCTGTTCTGGGACAACCGCGACAGGGTGCGCTCGGCGATGCGTATCTCGGTTTTCGGCCACGCGGTGCTGGAGAAGGCGCTCGAGCCGTGGCCGGGAATCACGTGCAAGGCGATCGTGGTGCCGGCACACGCTGACTCCGACGCCGCGGCGCTCGCCTGGCTCGATCGCCTCGCGCCCGGCGCCTCGCCGCGCGTCCTGTCGCCGCTGCCCGTGTTCGGCTTCCCGGGCTGGCTGCCGCAGGACGAAGCGTTCTACGACGACGCGCGCTACTTCCGTCCCTTGCGGACGAACGGCTAGGGGAAGACGTAGCGCATCGCCTCGCCGCGAGGCACCGCCTCCGGATGGCGGGAGACCACCAACTCGGCAATTTCGGCGACAAGGCGCAATGGCACGTCGACCATCATCAGCACGCGCCCTGCCTCAATATCGGCATGGAATTGCTTGAGCCGCGAGTTCGGCACCGCGGCCCCCGCCATGCTTGCCATCCAGGCGCCGAGCGGCGCGCCGAGCAGCATGCCGATCAGCACTGCAACCAGCTTGGGGCTCGTGCCTTCCGGCGGATAGGCGACCACTATCGCCCCGGCCAGCGCGCCGATGATGGCTCCAAGCGCGAGTCCGACCGCGGCGCCATGGACCATGTCGGGTCTTGTCGAGATAGCCCGCCTCGTGAAGCGGATCGAGCGTGGTGCCGCGCCTCGCGAGGAAGCGCATGTGGCGATCCTCGACGCGGGCGAGCAGCAGATCGTCCGCAGTGCGCCTTGCGCTTTCGACATCGGGCAGTACAAAGTACAGGCGTCTGCGCATGATCGCCTCCTTGCCTCTTCTTAGACTGTGCCTTTGGCGATAAAATTGCAATCGGAGTCGGCCAGGCAGCCGCTGCGCGCAAGTGCAGAGGAAAGTCCGGGCTCCGCAGAGCAGGATGCGGGGTAATACCCCGGCGCGGCAACGCGACGAACAGGGCCACAGAGACGAGTCCGGCGCAAGCCGGGGTGAAACGCGGCAACCTCCATCCGGAGCAACACCAAATAGGCAAGCGCAGTGGTGTAAAAAGCCACTACAGGCCGGCTCGGCCAAGCTTGCGGGTAGGTGGCTAGAACTCCGGGGCGACCCGGAGTCCAGAGGAATGGCTGCCGGCCCCGCCGGGTCAAACCGGCCGGGGCGACAGAACCCGGCTTACCGGCCGTACTCCCTTGCTTCCGGTCCCCCGGCGGAGAATAATCGGCCGCTTTAGGGGAGGCTGCGCGGCGCGCCGGAACCAGGGGAAGTCGTCTCCGCCGCCGCATTGTCGATGCAGGGCCGCTTAAACCAGAACGACGTGACGAATCGCGTCAACGTCGAGGATCCGGTGCGGGTCCGCGACGCAGTCCTGACGCTGTACGCCACGCGCTATCCGGGCGTCGAGCTCGCCCCGCTCGAGCGCGCTTTCGCCGACTTCAAGGCCCTGTTCGAAGGCGGCTATCCCGGCTACCTCGCCTGCGACACGCTGTACCACGACATGCGCCATACGCTCGACATGACGCTCGCCATGGCGCGCCTGGTCGACGGCTACGACCGCGCCTGCGCCGCCGCCGACCGCCTCGGCCCGCGCCGTGCCGTGCTCGGCATACTGATCGCGCTCCTGCACGACTCGGGCTATCTCAGGCGCGTCGGCGAGGCCGCGGTCGAGAACGGCGCGGTATTCACGAAAACCCATGTCAGCCGCGGCGCCGACTTCATCTCCGCGTACCTGCCGCAGGTGGGCTTCACCGCCGAAGCCTCGCTCGCCGCCCGCCTGGTGCACTTCACCGGCTACGAGATGGAGATCGAGGATATCCGCGTCGAGGACCCCAGGGACCGGCTGGTCGGCTGTCTCGTGGGCACCGCCGACCTCATCGGGCAGATGTCGGACCGCATGTACCTCGAGAAATGTCGCGAGTTCCTCTACAAGGAGTTCGTCTGGGGCAAGATCGCGCGCGAGCGCCTGCCCGACGGCCACGAGCTGGTGCGCTACGCCTCGCCCGAGGACCTGATCATCAAGACCCCGGGCTTCTACGAGTGCGTCGCGCGCACCCGGATTCGCAAGAAGCTCGGCAACGTCGACCGCTACGCCGAGGCGCATTTCGACGGGCCGAGCCCGTACCAGTCCGAGATCGACCGCAACATGGATTTCTTGCGCGAGACCGTCGAGACCGCGGACTTCAACCGCCTGCGCCGTAGCTGCTACTCGCTCTCCGCCGCCTCCCGGCGCGCTGCCTGATGCGCAGTTTTTCACGCTGCGCCTGAGGAAATACCCGGCGTCGCCAAAATAAGACATTGTCCGGGCGGCGAAATCGTGGCAAAACCGCGCTATGGCGCTCGCGCAGAAGAAAACCGCCCCGAAAGTCGTTCCGCCGGAAGCGAAAATCGCCAGGCCGGAAGCGGCCCCTGCGCTGTACCGGCTGCTGTCCGACAGCGCGTTGTCGCGCGCCGCGCTCGGCGCCTGCGGCTTTCCGCTCGCCATGCTGGACGCGCGCAGCGGCTCGCGGCCGGTCACCTACGTCAACGCAGCCTTCGAGGGCTTCTTCGGCTACCGCGCCGGCGAGGCGCTCGGCCGCCCGCTCGCCGCGCTTCTCTTCCGCGGCGATGAGCCGCTGGTCCACCGCCTGCTCGCCGAGTCGAGCTCGCGCTGGAAGCTCAGGGCCTGGGGCAAGGATGGCGCGGTGCGCCACGTCGAGATCGCACTCGGCGCCGTGCACGGCGCCGACGGCCAGCTCAGCCACTGGGTGGTCGCGTTTTCCGACCGGACCGAAGTCGAGAAGCTGCGCTCGGAGCTCGAGGGACTGAAGGCGCTCGCCGCCGCGCCTTAGGAGGAGACCCGCTTCTCCAGCCAGCGCGCGGTGCGCAGCAGCCGCGCATCAAAGCCCTTGCGTCCCACGAGCTGCACGCCGAGCGGCAGGCCGTTTTCCCCCTGCATCAGCGGCAGCGTGATCGCGGGCATCCCCAGCAACGTCCAGATCGAGCAGAACACCGGGTCGCCGGTCGAGCCGAGGCCCTTCGGCGCGCTGCCCAGAGCCGGCGGCGTGAGGATGGCGTCGTAGCGCTGCATGAAGAGATCATCGAGGCTCTCCACCGTTGGCGCGATGCGGCGCAGCGCGCGCTGGTAGTCGACGGCGCGCGCTTCGCGCCCACGCTCTATCAATGACCTCAATTGCTTTGAAAGCTTTTCGGCGCCCGCGACCCAGAGCGGCTCCAGGTTGGCCGCCATCTCGGCTTCCATGATGGTGCGATGCCAGTCCCAGGCCTCGGTCGCCGACGGGAAAAGCTCGACCTCCTCCACCTGCTTGCCCAGGCTTTCCTGCAATTCGGCAAAAGCCTCCTTGGTATCGGCATCCGTCCGCTCCCAATGCGGCGTCTTGATGAACGCCAGCATCGGCTCGAGCGGCGGTTCCTCGGCAGCGATCTTCTGGAAGGGAATGCGTGCGCGCGGCCGGGTATCGGGGTCGAGCTCGTCGTAGCCCTGGAGCTGTTCAAGCAACAAAGCAAGATCGTCCACGCTGCGCGCAAAGAGGCCGACGTGGTCGAGCGTGCGGGAAAGCGCCAGGATGCCGCTGCGCGGGATCAGGCCGTGCGTCGGCTTGAAGCCGTACGCGCCGCAGAACGCCGCCGGACGGATCACCGAGCCCGCGGTCTGGCTGCCGAGCGCGAGCGGCACCATGCCGGCGCCCACAGCGGCAGCCGAGCCGCTGGAGGAGCCGCCCGGCGTGTGCTCCGGGTTGTGCGGGTTGCGCGTCTTGCCGGGGCTGAAGTAGGCGCACTCGGTGGTGACGGTCTTGCCGAGGATCACGCCGCCCGAGGCGCGCAGCATCCTCACCACCGCGGCGTCGTCGCGCGGCGTGCGCCCCTGGTGCAGCACCGTGCCGTTCTCGGTCGGCATGTCGGCGGTGTCGATGATGTCCTTCACGCCCACCGGCACGCCGTGCAGCGGCCCGATCGGCTCGCCGTTGCGCTTGCGCTCGTCCAGCGCGCGCGCCTGGGCCAATGCGTGCTCCTCGTCGAGGAACTGCCAGGCCTGCACCTTCGGCTCGAGCGCGCGGATGCGCTCGAGGCAGCCCTGCACCAGTTCCTCGGAACTCAGCGTTCCATCGCGGATCTGCTGCGCGGCGTGCGCTGCGGAGAGCGTCAACGAGCGCTCATCGCGCATACAAGACGCTCGGCAGCCACAGCCCGATCTGCGGGAAGGTGTAGAGCAGGATCAGCGCGATGACCTGGATGCCCATAAAGGGGAGCATGCCCGCGAAGATCTGGTTGAGCGTTACGTGCGGCGGCGACACGCCCTTCAGGTAGAACGCGGCCATCGCCACCGGCGGCGACAGGAACGCGGTCTGCAGGTTGAGCGCCACCAGCAGCCCGAAGAACAGCGGGTCGATGCCGAAGTGCGGCAAGAGCGGGATGAAGATCGGCATGAAGATGATGATGATCTCGGTCCACTCGAGCGGCCAGCCGAGGATGAAGATGATGATCTGGGCGAGGATCATGAACTGCAGCGGCGTCATGTTGAGCGACAGCACCCACTTCTCGATCAGCTCCTGCCCGCCGAGAAGCGCAAACGCCGCCGAGAAGATACCCGAGCCGACGAACAGCCAGCACACCATGGCGCTCGTCTTGGCGGTGAGGAAGGAAGACTCCTTGATGATCCTGCCGAACTCCTTCAGCGTGCGCGCGAGCACCGCGCCGGCGGACGCGCGGCTCTGCGCTCGCTCGCGCCAGTGGGCGATGAAGCGGTAGATGGCGGCGAGCACGAAGCCGCCGAACGCGCCGACCGCCGCTGCCTCGGCGGGTGTCGCCAGGCCGGCCACGATCGAGCCGAGAACCGCCAGGATGAGCAGCGCGAGCGGGAAAAACGAAGCGAGCAGCATCTTGAACACCTCGAGCCGCTCCCAGCTCCAGGCCCAGAAGACGACCAGCGCCAGGGCGAGCCCGATCGCAAGCACGACCCAGTACCAAATGGGCACCGGGAGACGCGCAGCCGGAGCAGAGGTTGCCTTTTCCGCCGCTCCGGCCGTCTCGGCCTGGGCGGCGGCAGGCTTCTCCTCCTCTTGCGCAGCGGCCAGCTCCTGCGGTTTTTCCTCTGCCTCCTTCTGCTCTTCCTCGCTCTCCGGCGCCCCGATCAAGCCGGCGGACTGCTCCTGCTCGCTCGCGTCCGCCGCGACCGCTCCGCCCGCCTCGATCAGCCCGGCAACGCTCGCCTCCACCACCGGCGCGGTCGCGATGCGGTAGGTGGCGAACAGGGCGCCGGCGAGGAAAAGGGCGGGAAGCGCCGTCACGACAAGCTGGGCGTAAACGGTGCGTCGCGGAACCCCCGAGCCGCCGAACGATGCCCGGAACAAGCCGGTGATCGCGTTGCTGCCGTGCGCGGCGAGGGTCTGCGCGAAAGGCGGGACCGGGACCCGGCGCTCGCTCTCGGCAAGCGGCGGCATCAGATTCGGCTTCCACTTCGCGAGCAGGATGACGTAACCGATGTAAAGAGCTGCCAGCATGAAGCCGGGAAAGAAGGCGCCGGCGTAGAGCTGCACCACCGACACGCCCGCGGTGGCGCCGTAGACGATGAGGAGCACCGAGGGCGGGATCAGGATGCCCAGGCAGCCGCCGGCGGTCACCGAGCCGGCGGCGACCTTGACGTTGTAGCCTGCCTTGAGCATCGCCGGAAACGCGAGCAGCCCCATCAGCGTCACCACCGCGCCGACGATGCCGGTGGCGGTGGCGAAGATCGCGCAAGTGATGATGGTCGCCACCGCGAGCGACCCCGGCACGCGCGAGGTCGCCAGGTGCAGGCTCTTGAACAGGCTGTCGATGAGCTGCGCGCGCTCGACCAGGTAGCCCATGAACAGGAACAGCGGGATGGCGATCAGCACGTCGTTCGACATCACGCCGTAGGTGCGCTGCACGAAAAGGTCGAGCACCTGATTCACCGCGATCTGCGGGTTGACGCTGCGGTAGGCAAGCCAGGCGAAGAACACGCCCATGCCCATCAGCGTGAACGCCGTAGGGAAGCCGAGCATGATGGCGACCACGATCAGCGCCAGCATGAGAAGCCCGAGCACGCCGAGGTCGGCGCGGCTCAGGTGCGCGTC
>Ga0180104_1000183_pt1 | contig 13309 bp, 9 predicted proteins | sample EasRiv730_16_1Da_FD_121791 | JGI IMG/M metagenome (GOLD analysis project Ga0180104, IMG submission 121791) | Soil microbial communities from meander-bound floodplain in the East River, Colorado, USA - East River metaG ERMLT730_16_1Da | ecosystem: Environmental > Terrestrial > Soil > Floodplain ... | reverse complement strand
TTCGCCCTGAATGTCACGACCGATCTCGACTATTTCGACCTCATCATCCCGTGCGGAATCCAGGGAGTTTCGATGACCAGCGTCGCCCGGGAGCTGGGCGAGCGTGCCCCGTCGGGAATGTATCACGCCGCCCGCGCCTCGGTCATCGAGGCTTTCGGCCACGCCTTCGATCGTACCCCCGTCGAAACCCACCTTCCCTCCGGGAACCCGCGGGCGGCGACTGGCGTTTGAGACGCCCTGCGGCTGCCGCCGGGCCAGATCCTGACCCGGAAGTGGCCCGTCCTCCACTACGGAACGGTGCCCCAGGTGGACCGTTCCACCTGGGAGCTTCGAGTATTCGGAGCCGTCGAGCATCCGCTCACGCTCTCGTGGAATGAGCTTCTTGCCCTTCCCCAGCACGAGACGGTCTGCGACATCCACTGTGTCACCCGATGGAGCCGGTACGACAACGTCTTCGAGGGGATCCAGCTGAGTGCGATCCTCGAGCGGGCCGGCGTCCGCCCGGAGGAGACGCACGTCCTGGTGCACGCCGAGCACGGCTTCACGACGAATCTGCCGCCTGAAGACTTTGCCAGACCGGCCAACCTCCTCGCGCTCCGGCACAATGGTGAAGACTTGACGCCCGAGCACGGCGGGCCGGCCCGGCTCGTCGTGCCGCACCTGTATTTCTGGAAGCGCGCGAAGTGGGTGCGGGGTTTCGAGTTCCTGGAGGAAGACGCGCCGGGCTTCTGGGAGCAGAACGGCTATCACATGCGTGGGGATCCGTGGGCGGAAGAGCGGTACGGCCGGGCCGACCATGCCCGGATGCGGAGGGGGCCGCAGCGGTAGGACGGTTGCCTTTCGGGCCGGGCTCCATCATCCTCCAAACATGACGGAGATTCCGACCAAACGAACGCCCGAGAGCGTTGCGGACGAGCGTATGCGGGAGATCCTCCGCGCGATCGACAGCTGGGCTGCAGATGCGACCGCGGGACTGGATGCGGCGGTCCGCGCGGTCTGCATCCGCCTGGCGGAAATGATCGCCGACCAGCGCCACCACCACCTGTTGCATCCCGAACCGCTCGATCCAGACCAGCAGCGCGTGCTCGAGCTCGTCGCCGAGCGTCTGCGCACCGCGCCCGTGATGCGCGGACTCGAGCGCGAACTGCAACAACTCACCGAAATTGAGCTTCGAAGCACAGGTTCCTGGGCCACGGTCCCCGGGGCGCAGGCCGAGTGGACCGCCACGGCAATCCAATACCTCGAGCGGCGGGCGGCCGACCTCCCGAAGGGGGAGCGGCCCGATCCCTACTGGGCGGACGACCTGGTAGCCGGCGTCATCGCGTCCCTGCGCTCCCTGATGCTCCGCTGAGAACCGGGACACAGAAAAATCGAAGGCCCCCTCCCTTCACCGGGTGGGGGCCTTTTCACGGCGGGTAAGCCCGACGGGGCTCAGGCTTTCGCGGCCTGCTGGGCAAGGATTTCGAAGAAGCGTCCGAAGACCTGGATGCCGTCCCAGATCTGCTGGACGTTCACCTTCTCGTTGGGCGAATGGAGCCCGTCATCCGGGAGGCCGATCCCGGTGAGCACCACCGGGGCTCCCGTCAGTCCGAGCTTCGGGACGACGGGAATCGAGCCGCCCGCGCGCACGGACACGGTGCGCGCCCCGATCACTTCCTCGAACGCCTGATCGAGCGCCTCGAACGCCGGGGCGGTCACGTCCACCTGGACCGGGTCGCCACCGTGGAGCGCCCGGACTTCGACGTCGGCCCACTTTGGCGCCAGCTTCCGCGCGGCCTTCTCCAACGCGGCCTGCACCCCATCGCGCGTGAGTCCCGGCACCAGCCGAAGGCTCACCTTCGCCGTGGCCTTCGCGGGAATCACAGTCTTCGCGCCCTCGCCCGTGAAACCACCCATGATCCCGTGGATCTCGAAGGTGGGCAGCGCCCAGGTGCGCTCGAGAATCGAAAATTCCTTGCGGCCGGTCAGGGCGCGCCCGGTGATCTCGTCCCGCAAATACTCCTTCTTGTCGAACGGGAGCTTCTTCCAGCCGGCGAGCTCTGACCGGGCTGGCGCCTTCACCTGCTGGTAGATCCGGGGGATGTGAATCCGGCCCTCGGCATCCTTGAGGTCCGTCAGCAACCGGCAGAGAGTCTCGAGCGCGTTGGGCGCGACGCCGCCGTAAGTGCCGGAGTGAAGGTCACGTTGCAGGGTGCGCACGGTGATTTCCGCGTAGCACATGCCGCGGAGGGCCGTGTAGACGGCCGGAATCCCCGGCGCGTAGTACCCCATGTCGGCCACGAGCACGGCATCCGCCCGGGTGCGCTCCGGCTCCCGGTCGAGAAGGTCGAAGATCACCTGCCCCCCGCATTCCTCCTCGCCCTCGAAGATGAAATTCACGTTCAGGGGCGGGAGGCCGTCGGCTCCGCGCACCGCTTCATAGGCCTTGAGGATCGTGAAGACCTGCCCCTTGTCGTCCACGGCGCCGCGCGCGAACAGCTTGCCATCGCGAATCGTGGGCTCGAACGGCGGAGTGACCCACTCGTCGAGCGGATCCTCCGGCTGGACATCGTAGTGCCCATAGACCAGCAGCGTCGGCTTCCCCGGGACACGGGGGCTCTCCGCCCAAACCACCGGGTGACCCTTCCCCTCGAGCAGCTTGACCACGGGACAACCCAGCCGCTTGAGCTCGGTCATGAGCCAGTCGGCCGCCCGGCGGCAGTCTGCGGCGTGGGAGGGCAAGGTGCTGACGCTCGGAATGCGAAGGAACTCGAAGAGCTCGCCGAGCATCCTGTCCTGCTCGCGGCGAACGAAGGTCTTGTCCATAGATGCGATCTTCCTCGGGAGTGGACCGGACGGGGTCGGGCCAAACGGCAGTAAGCTACACGGATTCCGTTACGGCGCGAGGGCGACGGATGAGTCCCCACGATCGTCCCCTCTGGCGGAGCGCGGGCCCGCCGGTACATTCGCCGAATGTTCACGACCTCCCAGTTTCGCGTCTTCGCCACCGAGCCGGGTGAGCGCGCCCTGGCCCGTGCGCGACACCACCTCCGGACCGGCCAGTACGCCGAGGCGGAGGATGCCTACCTCGAACTCATCGACCAGCAGCCCGAATTGAAGCTTGCCTGGGGCGAGTACTTCGAGATTCTGCGAGGCGAGCGGCGCTTCGAGGAAGCCCTCGCGCTCGCCGCGCAGGCCGCGGCGCACTTCGGCGACGATGCGTTTCCGCTGGCGCTTCGCGGGGCGGCGCTCGTGGAGCTGCGGCGTTACCGGGATGGGCTCGTGGCGCTGGAACAGGCCGCGGCACGAGACCCTGATTTCGCGATGGTGTGGCACGAGGCGGGGTACGCCGCCTACCGGCTGGGGGAGTTCGGCCGGGCGCTCATGGCCCTGGATCGAGCATTTGCGCTCGATCCGCACAGCGGCACCTTGCACCTTCGGGGAAAGATCCTGCGGAACGCGGGCCGGTATCTGGCCGCCGAGGTAGCGTTTCAGGGAGCCGCGGAGGCGGCGGAGTTTTCCGAGCAGCGGGCCGAGGCCGCCAGGCAAGTGGCCATCACGCGACGGCACGCGGCGTTCGCCGGCCGGAAACCCTCCGACCTGACGGTGTCCCAGCGGTGGTTCGCCGAGACGGGTGGCGCCACGCTTACCGTGCCTGGCGGGGAAGGAGCGCCGTCCGCTGAAGCGCTCGTCGACGTGCTTGTTACCCTCGTGAGGGAAGAGGGCTGGCGATTCACCCACCTGGTCGCCACGGACGAGTGGGACGGGTGGGTCGCGCTCGCCGCCGCGCTCTCGCTGCCGGGCCACGACGCCGCGGCCCTGCCACTGGAAGCCGTGCCGCTTGTCGTGGGCATCCGGCCCGGACCGCAGGGCTCGGCCTGGGCTCGCGCGGCACGGGAAGTTGCGCGCTCGGAGGAGGGACTGACGTTTGCGGTCCACCAGCCGCTCGAGGGACCGGCCGCGGACCTCGCCGGCATGCTCAACGGCGCCACGCCGTCCCGGATCGACCTCGGCTTTACCGTCGAGGCCCTCCAGCACCCGCAGAGCGCGCTTCGCGGTCGCCGGCTCCGGGGCAGCCCCCGCTAGCGCGCTTCCGGCGCCAGCGCCGCCTCGAGCCGCTCGAACGCCCGGTCGCCCTCGGCACCGGCCAGGAGCGAATCCAGCGCCCGGATGCCGGCGCCCACGTTCCCATCCCATCGCCAATACCACGACTCGAACAGCGCCGACCGCGTGCGATAGATGCGCGCGGCGATGAGCCGGGCATTGTTCACCGGCCGTGCCGCCATCGGCCCGATCTCGAACGTGCGGAGCTCGGCCCCCACCGGCCCGGCCAGCTGATCCCGCATCCAGAGACCGGCCTCCATCCGGCCGGCCTCCAGCGCCGGCGAATCCGGTTGCGTACTGTACAGCGCCTCGAGCCTCACCCCGAGCGCATCATAGAACGATGACAGCACCAGTTCGTCGTGCCAGCGATCCGCCGCGCGACGAGCCAGCGCCGTATCGCCGCGGGCCCGGAAGAATGCCTCGGCGGCGCGGTAGCCCACCATCTGGGCGAACGTTTCGTTGAACGGCGTGGCGCTCTTCACGTACAGGGTATTGTGCGCCATTTCGTGGAACACCAGCGCGGCCATTTCCACCGAATCCGTGCTGATCGCCGTGGAGAGCAGGGGGTCGTTGAACCAACCGAGCGTGGAGAAGGCGGACGAGGTTCGCAGGTAGACGTCGTAGCCCTCGCGCTCCAGCTCCGCCGCGGCCTTCCGGCCCATGGCCGGATCGAAGAATCCCTTGTAGGGCACCCGCCCGACGATCGGGTATTTCCAGGTGCGGGGACAGAGGCAGTCCCTGGGCGAGGCCGAGAGCACGAGCAGCAGGGTGTCGCGTCCGACGTCCGCGAAGGTCGTGTACGTCTTGCCGGCCTCGAGCCCGAGGCCGGCCGCGGCGTCCCGGACCTCCATTACGAGCTGCAGCGCCTGCTGCACCTCTGGGGCGAGCGACGGGTCTGCCGCGACCTTCGCGAGCGGCCGCCGCAGTTCGAGAATCCGGGTCTCCTCGAGGCCGGCGCGCGTGAGATACCGGACTTCCTCGCTCGCCACGTAGGCTGTGCCGAAGCCGACGAAGAGTGCGACGACAATCCCAACGATCATCCGGACGACCTTTCGCATCGGGGCGTCAGGGAGTCAGGCGAAGGCCGAAGCGGTGGATGTGCTTGCCGAAGAGGTTCTGCTCCTGGTAAGCATAGTCGAGCCCGAGGCGCCCCAGCACCACCCCGCCGCCGAAGGTCCAGCGCCGCTCCTCGGAGCCCTCCGGCGGCAGCCCGTAACCCACGCGCCCGACGAGCCCGATCCCCTTGAGCACCGCACCGCCCTCCACGCCATAGAGTGTGCGGTGACCCTGGCCCTCGGTCCAGACCACCTCGATGGTGGCGAGGGCACGGGCGGTCCCCTGCGGATCGACGAAGTTGAGAGTGTAACCCAGGTGAGTCGTCGTGGGCAGCGTGACGCCCTGCCCGGAGAGATCATGGCTGCCGATGTTCTGCACGGAGAGCGCCAGCGCCATGATGTCGAAGAATGCAATCGTGACGCCGCCGTCGCCCGTGAAGGTGCGGTCGATGGTGCCGGCCGTGTCCTCCACGGATACGTAGCGCCCCGACGCCCCGATGGCGAGTAGTCCGTAGCGGTACACGGCCGAGGCGCCCCACGTCAGATTGTCGGCGACGGCGGACGTGTCGGAGAAGTTCAGGTATTGAATGCCCCCGCCGAAGTTGAACTGCTCCACCCGGAACGCGGCGGCGCCCTGAGTATAGACCGAGCCATCGGGAAAATGGGAGTATCCGGCCTCGAGGCTCAGCACCTTGATCGTCGCGAGGCCCGAGGGATTGATGAAAACGGAGCCGGCATCACCCACGAGGGCGACGCCGGCTCCGGCAAGGGCGGCGGAACGGGTGAAGGGCGGCAGCAGTGTCAGCACCGGCGTGGGCGCCTGGGCGGCCACCGGCGCCGCGACAAGCGTCCCGAGCAGGACAGCCAGCCGGCGCATGGGTCCTCGCGTTATCGGATGCGCACGATCCCGAGGCGGACGGCGCGGTCGCTCGGGAACGCCGAGCCGTCGGAGCGGGCGAGCACCAGCTGCTCCTCGATCGCATTCGGTTGCTGGATGATCCGGACGTGCCGGCCCGACCCCCCTCGCAGCGTTCCCTGCCGCGCGTAGAAGCCAGTGAGGGAGCTGTCCGGGGCGAGCGGATACTCGCGTGGAAAGAGATCCGGCCGCTGGGCATTCAGCGTATCGATGATCTGGCGAAGGTTCCAGCTTTCATACTGGAGCCGGGGATCGGCGCCGGCGAAGCCGGGAAGGTTGTCGAGATAGTTGGCCATCTGCCACATCGGCACGAGCTCGGTCATCGGGTCGCCCGTGACGAACGAGACGTTGGTCCCGCCGATCCGCGTCGTTCCGACCAGGGCGCGGGTCGCATCCGTGCCGTTGGCATCGCTCCCGTAATGGTCAGCCACCCACCGCACAAAGAGCCACTCGGCGCCGCGCTCCTCGAGCGTGCCGGTGCTGTTGCCTGGCGAAACCATGAAATGGGGCTCGGGCTCCAGCAAATAGTCGTTCGCGTTGAGCAGGTCGCCGATGGCGAACTGCGCCAGGCGGGAGGTCGCGCCACCCAAGCCGCCGAGCTCCTCGTCGAGCATGCGGCCACCCAGCTCTTCCGCGAAATGCGACAGGCCTTCGTTCAGCCAGGTCTCCTCGGATGACGACGAGCCTCCGACAAGCACATGCTGGTTGTAGCTGATCATGTGCTGGAATTCGTGGATGAACGTGGGCGCGATCACCTGAATCACGAAATCCTTCGGTGCGCTGCAGCTCCCCCCGGTCTTCGGCACGAGCCCGTAGAAGATCTCCGCCTCGTTGGAGCCGGGGTTGCTGCCGGAGCGCGGGAGCAGGTCCCCGCCGTAGAAGAAGCCGAGGATGATGCTGCCCCCGGGGCAGGAACCGCTGAGCGCGTTCACCGCGTCGGTCAGCAGGAAGATCACGACATCGTTGCCGTCGATGTCGGATTCGCTGCCGAACGCGGTCGTGTCGATCTGGTGCATGTTCGGCGGGGCGCCGCTCACCCCTCCGTCGAACAGCAGGCCCAGGGTATCGAGGTCGGCCTGGGTGAACCCGTTCGGCGGGACCACGTCATCCAGGTAAATGGCCCCCTTCGGGCCCACGTACTTGGCGGTGGCGATGACCCGCGTGAACGAGGTGCAGAACGTGTTGGAGCAGACATCGAAGGTGTCCTTGGTGCCCAGCACGGGAGGAGCCGTGACGATCCGGGGCGCCGCCCTGCCGAACTGCACGCCCGGATCCCCGGCGAGTTCGCGCTCCTTCGCGCGGAGCGCGGCGTGAAACTCCCGCGCGGCCGGCCGTGGACGCCACGCCTCCAGCAGCGGCCGGGCGGCGATCCCAGGTTCCACGGCGGCGGCGGCGGGATCGTCATTCCCCTCCAGGACATAATCCACGGTCACGCCGGTGGGTGATTCATGCCCCGCAGAGGACACGGCCACGATCAGGTACTCCGCGCCACCGGCACCCGCCGCCGGCAGCGTGACACAGCCGGCGGTCAGATTCGGATCGAGGGTCACCGCCTGGCCGGGGGTCAGCACAGTCGGCGCGGGCAGCGGGTCGCAATTGAGATCAGGCGTCGGCCCCGGGCCGCTGCCATCCGAGGCGCAGGCCGCCAGAGCGAGCAGGGTAATGGCCTGATAGGGACGGGTGCTGAAAGTCACGCAAAATGCTCCAGGGAGTGGACTACCCGGGGGGGCCGGACGGTCGTGCAAGATAAGGCGTGACAATGGGTTTTGACAATCCGGGTACCGCCCGGTAGCTTCCTGCCAGACTCGTGCCCAGGGCGGGGCCGGGTCGGCAGACAGGACGGCACCGTGGCGATCGAGGTGGTGACGCCGGCACCCCCCGCCGGCAACACCTCGGCCGAACACGCAGGGCCTGAGCGGCCCCCGCCCCGACGGAGGAGGACGCCCGTCTCGCGCCCGAGGCGGACCGTCACCTCCACCATCCCAAGGCGCCGAGACTGGCCCCCTGGTGTCCCGCTGGGCGCCATCGGTCCGAAGCCGGCGTGCGAAGCAGGCCATGGCGTTCGTTCATCTCCATACCCACAGCGAGTATTCCCTTCTCGACGGCGCCAACCGCATCGTCGATCTCGTCCGTCACGTCAAGACGCTTGGCATGGACAGCCTGGCCGTGACGGACCACGGAAACCTGCATGCCGCCTGGGCCTTCTACGATCAAGCGAAGTCGCAGAAACTCCGCCCGATCCTCGGTTTCGAGGCCTACCTCGCCTTCGGTTCCAGACGGCAGCAGCAGAAGGCTGCCGGCGCGCCGGCGCCGTACAGCCACCTGGTGCTCCTCGCGAAGAACCGCGTCGGCTACCAGAACCTGATCAAGCTGAGCTCGATCGGCTACACGGAAGGCTTCTATCGGCGGCCGCGAATCGACAAGGAAGTGCTTGCCGAACACCACGAGGGCATCGTCTGCCTCGCGGCCTGCCTGTCGGGCGAGATCGCGCTCTGGCTGCGACAGGGCAACTACGAGGAGGCGCGGCGCAGCGCGGCCTGGTTCGCCCAGCTCTTCGGGAAGGACGACTTCTGGCTTGAAATCCAGAAGCACGGCATCGCCGAGGAGAACATCGTCACCGAGGGCATGCTTCGCCTGAGTCAGGACCTTGGACTCGGTGTGGTGGCCACGAATGACGCGCACTACCTGCGCCGGGAAGACGCCGAAGCCCACGACGTCCTCCTCGCCATCGGGACCGGCGCCGACCTCGATGATCCGAAGCGGTTCCGCTTCACCGGTCAGGAATCGTATGTGAAGTCGGAAGCCGAGATGCGGGCGCTTTTCCCGGAGCATCCAGAGGCCATCGAGAACACCGCCCGCGTGGCCGAGACCTGCGAATTCGACTTCGAGAAGCGGTACTTCCTGCCCGGGTTTCCGCGGCCGGCGGAATACACCAGCGATGAGGCGCTGCTGGAGGACCTGACGCGCACGGGCGCGGAGTCACGCTACGGAACGCCCCTCCCCGCGGCCGTGGCGGAGCGGATGGCCTACGAGCTCGGCGTGATCAACACCGCGGGCTACGCGGGGTACTTCCTGATCGTCCAGGACTTCATCGCCGCCGCCCGGGCGCGCGGCATCCCGGTCGGCCCCGGCCGAGGTTCCGCCGCGGGATCGCTGGTGGCCTATGCGCTCGGCATCACGAACGTCGATCCGCTCCGGTTTGACCTGCTGTTCGAACGGTTCCTGAATCCCGAGCGGGTCTCGATGCCCGACATCGACGTGGACTTCTGCTTCGAGCGCCGCGGCGAAGTTATCGAATACGTCCGGCAACGCTATGGGCGGGGCAGCGTCGGCCAGATCGTCACCTTCGGCACGATGAAGGCGCGGGCAGCGGTCAAGGACGTCGCCCGGGTCCTGAAGATCGCGCCGGGAGACGCGGACAAGGTCACCAAGCTCATCCCGTCCGGCCCGGGGTTCAACGTGTCGATTCCGGAGGCGGTCGCGAAGGTGAGCGAGCTCCGGGATCTGGTGAAGGCGAATCCCCCTACGGCCGGCTGATGGACCTGAGTGCCCGGATCGAGGGCATCTCGCGCCACCTGTCGGTGCACGCGGCGGGCGTGGTGATCGCGCCGGGGCCGCTGCCGGACTACGTCCCGGTCTGCACGGCCCCCACCAAGGGCGCCGGCCAGACAGCCGGCGGCGAGGACGCGATCATCACGCAGTACGACATGGTGGCGCTCGAAAAGGTCGGCATGCTCAAGATGGACCTGCTCGGCCTCAAGACGCTCACCGTGATCCACGACGCGCTGAACATGATCCGTGAGCGTCACGGCAGCGCGCCCGATCTCGACCTGCTCGAGTTCGACGATCCGAAGGTCTACCAACTGCTGCGGGAGGGGCGCACCGCCGGCGTGTTCCAGTTCGAGTCGCCGCTCGCGACGGAAACGCTCCGCGCCATGAAGTGCGACCGGTTCGACGACCTCGTGGCGTCGAATGCCCTGCTGCGCCCCGGCCCGCTCGACGCGGGGATGCATACGGTGTTCATCCGGCGCAAGCTCGGGCAGGAGCCGGTCACCTACCCGCATCCCGCGCTACGGGAGATCCTCGAGCCGACCTACGGCGTCATCACCTACCAGGAGCAGGTGATGCGCATCGCCAACGTGCTCGCCGGCTTCTCGCTGGCGGAGGCGGACGTGCTCCGGAAGGCCGTCGGCAAGAAGGATGCAGAGCTCATCCGGAAGGAGCTCACGCGGTTCGTCGAGCGGGCGGTGGCGCAGGGCCATCCGAAGCGGCTGGCCGATGACCTGGCCGCACAGATCGAGACCTTCGGGCGATACGGATTCAACAAGTCGCACTCGGTCGCCTATTCGGTACTCTCCTACCAGACCGCGTGGCTCAAGGCGCATCATCCCGCGGAGTTCATGGCGGCGCTCCTGTCGTCGGAAATCGGCAGCACCGACAAGGTCGTGCAATACATCAACGAGGCGCGCGAGCTGGGACTGCAAGTCCTCCCGCCCGACGTCAACGAGTCCGGCTTCAAGTTCACCGTCGTGGGGGAGACCCGGATCCGCTTCGGCCTCGGCGCCGTGCGCAACGTCGGCGCGGGCGCCATCGAATCGATGATCGCGGCGCGGCGGGAGCGGCGGTTCGGGGATCTGTGGGATTTCACGGGACGGATCGACCTGCGCCTGTGCAATCGGCGCGTGGTCGAGTCCCTCATCGCCGCGGGGGCGTGCGACGATCTCCAGGGCCATCGCCGTCAGCTGCTCGAGGCGCTGGACGGGGCGCTCGCCGAGGCCCAGTTCAAGCAGCAGGAAATCGAGGCGGGCCAGGGCTCCCTCTTTGGCGAGGCGTCCACTGCCACTCCGCGGCCGGGCGGGCACGCGCTGCCGGAGGTGCCGCCGATGCCGGAGGCCGAGCGGCTGGCGCGTGAAAAGGAGGTCATCGGGTTCTTCATCTCCGGCCATCCGCTGGAGCGGTTCCGGGCCGAAGTCGAGCTGTTCGGGTCGCGCACCACGGCTACCCTCGGCGAGTGGAGCGAGCACCCGGTGAGCGTCGCCACCGTGGTGACTACGATCAAGCGCCAGATCTCCAAGAAGACCGGCAAGGAGTACGCGCGGCTGACGCTGGAGGATTTCCACGGCACCGCCGAAGCCATTGTGTTTCCCGAGGCGTGGGCCAAGCTCAACCAGCTGATCGTGCCGGACGCGGCGGTGTTGCTGGCGGGCGGATACAGTCCCCGTGACCGCGGCGAGGACCGTGCACCCTTCGTGGTCGAAGGAGCCCGGCCCCTGGAAGAGCTCAAGCGCAGCGGGGCCCTCGGCGTGAGCCTCCGGTGGCAGGCGCCGGAAGCTCCTCCGCCCGAAGCCGTGAAGGCGGCCGCCGCCCTCTGCGCGGCCCATCCGGGTCCGGCGCCGGTCTATATTGATTGGAGCGATGGCACCGGCGAGGCCCTCCGGCTTCGATCCCGCCGCCTTCGCATCGCCCCCGACGAAGACCTGCTGCGCGCGCTCCGCGACCTGCTCGGAGCCGAGTCCGTCCACTATGTGAAGGCGGGGTAGCCATGGCGACGGCCTATACGCTGGAGTTCGAAAAGCCGCTGCTGGAGCTGGAGCGCCAGATCGACGAGCTGAAACGCACCGGAGCCGAGCGGGGGCTCGACATCGCCATCGAGCACGAGGGGCTGGAGGGCAAGCTGGCTTCCCTGCGGGAGGACATCTACCGGAATCTCACGCCGATCCAACGGGTGATGGTGGCCCGGCACCCGCGTCGGCCCTATACCCTGGATTACCTCAGCACGATCTTCACCGATTTCGTGGAGTTGCACGGGGATCGCCTCTTCCGGGACGATCCAGCCATCGTGGGCGGCTGGGCCCGGCTTTCCGGCCAGACCGTGATGGTGCTCGGTCACCAGAAGGGCCGCGACACGAAGGACAACCTGAAGCGCAATTTCGGCATGCCGCATCCCGAGGGGTATCGCAAGGCGCTCCGGCTGATGAAACTCGGGGCCAAGTTCGGCGCGCCGGTGATCACCCTGATCGACACGCCGGGCGCGTACCCCGGGCTCGGGGCGGAGGAGCGGGGCCAGTCCGAGGCTCTGGCGCGCAACATCATCGAGATGTCGGCGCTCCCGACGGCCTGCGTGGCCGTGGTTATCGGCGAGGGTGGCTCGGGAGGAGCGCTCGCCCTGGGTGTCGCCGACCGCATCCTGATGCTGGAGAATTCGGTCTACTCGGTGATCTCGCCCGAGGGCTGTGCCGCGATCCTGTGGAAGGACTCCGCCCAGCGCGAGCGCGCGGCGGAGGCGCTCAAACTCACCGCGGACGACCTGCTGCGCCTGCACGTGGTCGACGAGATCATTCCCGAACCCGTCGGCGGCGCCCACACCGATCCCGATGCGACGGGTGAGGCCGTGCGGAACGCCCTCGTGCGTCACGTGGGCGAACTGCGGAAGATCCGCCCGGAGAAGCTCGTCCGCCGCCGGGCCGACAAGTACGCCGCCATGGGCGCGTTCACCGAGGCCTGATGCCGCAAACGGTCGAGGTCCGGTTCAAGGGCAACCGGAAGGGGATCTATCACTGGGCGGCGGAGGCCGAGCCGCTCCGCCTGCAGGATGCGGTCATCGTCGAGGCCGATCGCGGCCAGGACTTCGGCCGGATCACGGCGGTCGGCGAGACCGCCCTGAAGAAATGCGCCTCGGGCTGCAGCGGCTGCGCGGTCGGTGAGGCGCCGGCAGCGGCGCCGGCCACGGTGGTGCGCCGCGCCACCGGCGAAGACCAGACAGCGCACGAGGAGCTCCGCCGCGGAGAGGAAGATGTCCGGCGGAAGGTGATCGAGAAGGTGCGGGCGCACGGCCTGCAGATGAAGGTGAGCGATGCCGAGTGGCAGTGGGACCGGAAGAAGCTCTCGGTGTACTTCACGGCCGAGAAGCGGGTGGATTTCCGGAATCTGGTGCGGGACCTCGCGGGGATGTTCCGGACCCGCATCGAGTTGCGGCAGATCGGCGTCCGGGATGAAGCCGCGCGGCTCTCCGGGGTGGGGCGCTGCGGCCGTGAATACTGCTGCTCGACCTGGCTGACGGAGCTCTCCCCGGTCAACCTCGGTCTGGCGAAGGACCAGCACCTCTCGCTCAATCCGTCGCAGATCTCCGGAGGCTGCGGCCGCCTGCTTTGCTGCCTGAAGTACGAGCACGAGTTCTACGTGACGTCCCGGAAACGCTTCCCGAAGGAAGGGAAGATCCTGAACACCGCGCGAGGGCAGGAGAAGGTCGTCGCGG
>Ga0180104_1000182_pt1 | contig 13330 bp, 9 predicted proteins | sample EasRiv730_16_1Da_FD_121791 | JGI IMG/M metagenome (GOLD analysis project Ga0180104, IMG submission 121791) | Soil microbial communities from meander-bound floodplain in the East River, Colorado, USA - East River metaG ERMLT730_16_1Da | ecosystem: Environmental > Terrestrial > Soil > Floodplain ... | reverse complement strand
GGCTTCTCGATCTTCATGCGGCGGCGTACTTCGCGACCAGCTGGAGCAGCTCAGCCTCGGGATACGGCTTGCCGAGGAAGGCGTTTACGCCGAGCTGCGCGGCCTGGCTGCGGTGCTTCTCGGCGGTGCGCGACGAGATGAAGATGATCGGGATTCCCTGGGTGCGCGCGTCGGCCCGCACGTTGCGCGCCAGGTCGAAGCCGTCCATGCGCGGCATCTCGATGTCGACCAGCATCACCTTCGGCAGCGATTCGGCCATCTGCTCGAGGGCGTCGACGCCGTCTTTCGCCGTCACCACCCTGTAGCCCTCGCGCTCGAGGAGGCGGCTGGTGATCTTGCGCACGGTGATCGAGTCGTCCACCACCATGACCACCGGCGCGAGCGCTGCCTTGGCCGACGTCGTGTGAACGATGCGCGGCATGGTCATGCTCGGCGCGGCCTGCTGGCGCTGGACGAGCTGCACCGGATTCATGATGAGCGCGATGCGGCCGTCGGCCAGCACCGTCGCCCCGGTGACGCCCGGGACGCGGCCGAGCTGCGCGCCGATGCTCTTCACCACGATTTCCTGGTTGCCGAGCAGCTCGTCTACGTGCACCGCCACGCGTTGCACGCCGCTGCGCAGGAGCAGCACCGAGTTGTACGGCTGCAGCTCGCCGGCGGGAGGCCTCCCCAGCAGCTGTTGCATCGCATGCAGCGGATAGAGGCGGTCCTGGAATTCGATCGTCTTTTTCGCGTGGTGCGCGGCCAGCGCATCGGCCTTCAGGCGCAGCACCTGCTCCACCATCCCGGACGCAAGCGCGATGACGTTCGTGCCGCTGCGTACCAGCACCGCCTGGGTCACGGCCAGCGTAAGCGGCAGATAGATCGTGAACGTGGCTCCCTGCCCGCGCGTGGTGGCGATATCCACGCGCCCCCCGATCGAGGCGATCTCGTTGCGCACCACGTCCATGCCGACGCCCCGGCCGGCGACCTCGGTCAGCGCTTCCGCGGTCGACAAGCCGGTCGCGAATACGAGCTGGGCGAGCTCCGCCTCGGTCGGCTCGCGGCCGGCGGGCAGCAGGCCCATTTCGGCGCCCTTGCGGCGCAGCGCATCGAGGTTGAGGCCCGCGCCGTCGTCGGAGAAGATCAGCGCGATCTCGTTGCTTTCCTGCCGCAGCGCGATCGCGATGCGCCCGCTCTCGCCCTTGCCCGCCGCGGCGCGCGCGGCCGGATTCTCGATCCCGTGCACCAGGGCGTTGCGCAGCATGTGCTCGAGGGGAGCGCCGATGCGCTCGAGGACGCCGCGGTCGAGCTCGACCTCGGCGCCCGTGATCTCGAGCTCGGCTTTCTTCCCGAGCTCGCGCGCGACCTGGCGCACGATGCGGTACAGGCGCTCGCTCAGGTTGGCGAACGGCACGGCGCGCACGCGCATCAGGTCCTGCTGGACTTCGCGGCTGATGCGCGACTGCTGCAGCAGCGCGGCGTCGGTGTCCCCGGTGTACTTTTGAAGGCCCTGCTGGCACGACATCACGTCGTTCAGGCTCTCGGCCATCAGCCGGGTGAGCTCCTGCAGCCGCGTGTAGCGGTCGAACTCGAGCGGGTCGAATTCGCTCTTCTTTTCGTCCATCACCGAGAGCCGCGACTGCATCTGGCTGTCGGCCTGGACCTCGATCTCGCGCAGCTGGCTGCGCAGGCGCGCCACGCTCTCCGAGAGATCGGACAGCGACTGCCTGATGGCGCGCAGCTCGGCTTCGGCGCGCGTGCGGGCGATGGCGATCTCGCCGGCCTCGTTGATCAGGTGATCGAGCGTGTCGGCGTTGACGCGCAGCAGGGCCGCCGCGCTCGGCAGCGGCGGCTCGACCTTGACGTCGGGCGCCTTGACCTCGGCTACGGCAGGTTTGGGCTGCTGCGGAACCTGCATGCGCTCGACGTCGGCGCTGAGGCGGTCCATGCGCTCTTCGAGGTACTCGAAAAGGTCCGCTGGCAGCGCGCCACCCGCCTCGAGCGCCGACTCGATGCGGCTTTCCATCAGGTGGCACAGCTCGCCCAGCCGGATCGCGCCGGCCATGCGCGCGCTGCCCTTCAGCGTATGCAGCGAGCGGCGCAGCGACTGCGAGACCTTGTCGTCGGACGGATTCGCCTTCCATTCCCGCAGGTCGGAGCCGATGTCGGGCACGAGCTGCTGCGCCTCCTCGATGAAAACGGGAAGCAGCTGCTCGTCGATGTCGTCGTGCATGCGGCGCTTCTCGCGCCCGTCGGGCCGCGTCGCCGCAGGTGCCGGGGCCGCCGGCGCCGGAGCCGGAGCCGCAGGCGGCGGCCGGTGCGCCGCGAGCCTCGCCGCCTGGAGGCGCGCGACGAGCGCCCGCAGCGCATCCTGGGGCATGCGCTCGATCGCCGGCGCGTCTCCGCGGCTGATCGCCTCGATCATGATGCCGAGGTCCACGACGCCCGCCTGGACCGTCTCGGCGTCCGCGCCCTCGGTCGTCTCCTTCGCGAACGCGCTCCACTGCTCGAGCGCGCCCGCCAGATCCGCCGTCGGGATGAACCCGGCCGTGCGCGAAGTGCTTGCCAGGGTGTGGGCGGCGCGCAAAAAGTCGTGGGAGACTTCGGCCGGCAGGGAGCCGCGCCACTTGGCGCACTCCGCTTGCAGCACCTTGATGTGCTCGGCGGCTTCCTTGGTATAGATGTCGTACAGCCCGCGCGGCACGGTGACCGTGCCGACCGTCACCTCGTCGCGCGGCAGCGCCTTGGCGCGCTCGGCAAGCTCGACGATCCTGCTAATGTCGACGGAGCCGCCGGGCTTCGGGAGCTTCGAAATGCACTCGGAGAACGACGCCGGCGCCGCTTCGAGCAGCTCGAACAGCGCCGGCGTGGCCGCGCGTTTCTGCTCGAGCCAGAGATTCATCACCTGCTCGACTTCCCACGCCGCTTCGCCCAGGTCCTTGAGCCCGACCATGCGCCCGCTGCCCTTCAGCGTATGGAAAGCCCGCCGGATCGTCGTCAGGGCTTCCTGGTCGTCCGGCTTCTCGCGGCATTGCGGCAGGGTTTTCTCTATCGTCTGCAGGACCTCGCGCGCTTCTTCGAGGAACACCCCGAGCAGCTCGTTGTCCGTGGTCACCGGCGGCGGCGCCGATGCGGTGATCTCCGCCGGGCGCGGCGCATTGCGCTTCTCGTAGCGCCGGAAGAACAGCGCGATCGCCTCCTCCTCGGGCTCCCGGCCGTGGCGGCAGGGCTCGAGGAAGAAACCGACGCTGCTCAGGCCCTCGGCGATCCAGTCCATGTCGTCGGCGGACGCAGCCTCGCCGCGCGCCTGCGCGAGGATCAGCCCCTCGCAGACCGAGACGGCCTGCGCCGCGCCCGGGAAACCGAGCACGCTCAGCGCACCGTGCATCTGCCGCAGGTAAGGCTGCAGGTCGGCAAGCGTCGCGCGCTTGCCGGCGTCGCGCGCGAAGGCGTCGATGACCTGCTCGACGTGCTGCAGGTTGGCGAGAATCTCCTTCGCCACCTGCGCCCGCAGCTGCAGCGCGCCGATGCGCTCGGTGAGATCGGGACGCAGCCCCGCGGGCGGTTCGCCGCTCGACTTGCCGTTCGCCGCGTCGAGCAGCCACCCGCCCATGATGACGATCTGCACCTCGAGGTCGTCCGCCGGGCTGCTGAAATGGTCGATGACGTGCTCGACGAGGAGGAACGCCGACGCCATCTCGATGACCATCGTCTCCTTGTCGCGCGGATAGGGGTCGGGCAGCTTGGCCGCGACCAGCGCGATCGCATCGAGCAGCTTGATCAGGTGCTGGTTGCCGAGGTCCTTGGTCTTGGCCTTGAAGTCGGTGACGCGCTCGCGGAAAGCGCGCGCCTTGTCGCGCTCGCCGGCGACGTACTGCTCCCAGGAGCGCTTGAGCGCCTCGAGCCGGGAGTGCATGTCGAAGAGGGACGCTTCGAGCCGCTCGGCGTCGAGCTCGAGCACGTCGGCCGGCTTCTCCTGCCGCGGAAACAGGCTCTCGAGCTGGTAGAGCTGCTTGACCTGCTTGATGCGCGGCGTGACCGCCTCGCGCTTCGCAAGACAATACAGCACCTCACGCAGAAGCGTGTCGCCGTTCTTTGCCACCCCCGCCGCCAGGTCGCGGATCTGGAAGTCGAGGCGGTTGCAGACCACCTTGGCCGCGCTCAGCCACTCGGCGTCGTCCGCCGACGGGCCCTTCGCCAGGGACTCGATCAGCGCGCCGGCGGCCCACCAAAGGGCGCGCGGCCCGGGCAGCTGGGTTGCGACCTGGTGCAGGGCGTCGACCGTCTGGCGCATTTCCTCGAGGCCCGCGGGCGCGCCGCGCAGCCACGCCAGCAACCCGCGCTGAAAGCGCGTGCGCTGCGCCTGCAGGAACGCGGGCAGGTCCGTTTCCGGCACGGCGTTCGGGCTGGCATGCGTCGGCGCCGGCAAGCTCAGGTCAGGGAAGAAAAGGTCCTTCTCCGAGATGGCGGTCTTGCCGAGCAGGCCGGCTACGTCGCGGTACGCCGGAAACAGGCGCAGCGGCACGTCGGCATGCCCCCTCGCAAGCTCGCCGACGAAGTTCTTCAGCGCGACAACCGCGCGGTCGATGACGCCGATCGCCGCCGCCGTCGGCCGCGCGCCGGCCATGCCGGCGAAGCTGCTCTCGATCGCCTCGCACACCCGGGTGGCGCCGCTCAGGCCGACCATGCGCAGCGCCCCGCTCACCTGGTGAAGATGCTCGGGGCAAGGCTGCAGCACCGCGTCGTTGTCCGGCGCGGCCGCGAACTTCGCGATCGACTCCTGCACCAGCGTGAGGGCGCGCTCGACCTCGGCGTTGATCCAGGAGAGCAGCGTGGTGTCGGCCATTGCCACGATCGGTTACCTCATGCAGCGAGCTTGAATCCGGCCACGGAGCTCTTGAGGCCGTCCGCCAGCACCGTGAGCTTCGCGGCCGAAGTGGCCGTCTGCTTGGTGCCGTCGGTCGTGAGCTGGGTGATGCCGAGAATCACCTTCATGTTGGCCGCGACCTTGCCGGCGGAGGCGGCCTGCTGCTGCGTCGCCTGCGAGATCGATTCGATGAGCTCGGCGAGCTGCGTCGACACCGTGCCGATCTCGCGCAGCGCCTGGTCGGCCTGGTCGGCGGTCCTGGTTCCCTGGACCACGCCCTGGGTGCTGCGCTCCATCGCCTCGACCGCCTCCTGCGTGTCGCGCTGAATGCTCTTCACGATCGCGCCGATGTGCTTCGTCGCCTCCGCCGAGCGCTCGGCGAGCCGCTGCACTTCCTCCGCGACCACGGTGAAGCCGCGCCCCGCCTCGCCGGCCGACGCCGCCTGGATCGCCGCGTTCAGCGCGAGCACGTTGGTCTGCTCGGTGATGTCCGAGATGAGCTGCACGATCTCGCCGATCTCCTGCGAGCTCTCGCCGAGGCGCTTGATGCGCTTCGAGGTCTCCTGGATCTGGACGCGGATGTCGTTCATGCCGCGGATCGCGTTCTGCACCGCCTGGGCGCCCTTCTGCGCCGCGTGCAGCGAGCTTTCCGCGACCTTCGAGGAATCGTTCGCCTTCTTCGACACCTCGGTCATCGACTGCGCCATCTGCGCGACGGACTGGCCGGCGCCCTGGATCTCGGTGGCCTGCTTGCTCGCCGCCTGCAGGAGCTTGCCGGTCACCGTCTGTGCCTCTTGCGTCGCGCTCGTCACCTGCTGCGAAGCGCTGGTGATGCCGGCGACCAGGCGCCGCAGCTCGTCGATGGTGTAGTTGATCGAGTCGGCGATGGCGCCGGTCATGTGCTCGGTCACCTGGGCGCGCACCGTGAGGTCGCCGTTCGCCAGGTTGCTGATCTCGTCGAGCAGCCGCTGGATCGCCTCCTGGTTGCCGCGGTTCTGCCGCTCGCTCTCCTCCGCGCGGCGGCGGGTGTCGTCGAGGTAGGTCTTGCCGATGAGCAGCAGCACGACGAACGCGAGGAACGACACTACGGCAAGCACGATGAAGTTGAGGCGCCGGCCGCCAAGCTCGGTCTCGTAGGCCGAGTTGAGGTTCTCCGAGGCGGCCAGCAGTGCCTCGCTGTCCTTGAACAGATCGAAGCTCGCGCGCTTGGCGTTCACCAGCTGCTGCTGGTTGCCGAGGATGCCGCTCACCGCAGCCTGGTAGTCCTTGAAGGCGGCTTCCATCTCGCCCAGCTTGCCGCGCAGCTCGGCGTCCGCCACGCGCTGGATGCGCAGCGCCTCGCTGCCCTGGAGCAGCCCCTGCAGGATGTCGCGGAAGCTGTTCGTGTCCTTGCCGAGGAGGAACGAGACCTCCGGGTCGAGCACCGCTTCGGCGAGCATGGTGTTGGCGTTCTTCGCCATGCGCTGCGTCAGCATCATGAGCTGCGCCGCCATGGCGTTCTGGCGCGCCGAGCCGCCGGTCTGCACGCTGAGCGCGGCGATCTCGTCGGCGAGCTCCTGCAGCACCGGGTTCCGGTCGTTGATGGCGCGCACGGCCCGGCCGAGGTTGAGCAGGTTCTTCTCCTCGGCGATCACCAGCGCGGCATTGCGCTCGTTCTTCTTCCATTGCACATCGAGGGCGTCGAGCACCGGGCGCACGCCCGACGAGGTCGGCGGCAGCGCGACGCCGGCCGCCTCGCCGCCCGCGAGCAGCAGCTTCATCTGCGCCGCGAACTCGTCGCGGCTGTCGCGCAGCTGCTTGAAGGCCTCGAGGTTGCCCTGCGAGGCCTGCTGCGCCGCCTTCGCCAGCCGCTGCGACAGCATGCGGACCTTGCCGACCGTGGCGATGTAGATCGTGCCGAAGGTCGCTTGGCGCGCGTCGTGCCAGACGACCGCAGCGTCGACGGCCAGCAGGCCGACAAGCGCCGCGATCAGGAGCGGCAGCCGGCGGCCGGTCGCGGGAGCGCTGCCGCGCCGTCCGGGCGCCGGAGCGATCTCGGTGGGGACGTCCAGCGCATCGCGCTTCATGAAGGGAAGTTTGAGTGTGAATGCCATGATTGCCTCGAGTTGTCCGATGAGCTGTCCGATAGGGTTTAGCGCAGGAATTTGCCGTCGCGGGCGATGATCGTCAGGTCGACGAACTTCGACCCGGCGCGGTTCTTCGGCGAGTAGCCGATGAAGAACCCGCCGAGGTCGACGTCGTTCATCTTCTCCAGCGCCTCGATCAGGCCTTCGCGCGTCGGCTTCCTGCCCGCGCGCCTGAGGCCCTCCACCATCACCTTCGCGCTGAGGAACCCCTCCAGCGCGCTGAAGTTGTAGTCCGTATAGCCCGCCTTCTTCGCGAGCTGCTGGTATTCCTTGACCACCGGCACCGCCGTGCCCCACGGGAACGGCACGACCTGCGAGATGGCGACCCCGACGCCGTCCTTGCCGAGGGCGTCGGCAAGCGCTTTGCTGCCGACGAAGGACACGTTGTAGAACGTCGCGCCGCTGCCGAGCTTCTGCATCTCCCGCACGAACGCCGCGATCGACGTGTAGGCGCTGACCATGACGACCGCGTCGGGCTGAGAGGCGTGGATGGCCTTCGCCGCCTCCTGGACCTTGACCGTGTTGCGCTCGACGGTGCCGTTCGAGTGGATCTTCATCTTGCGGCGCTCGAGGGCGAGCTCGGTGCCCTTGCGGCCCGCTTCGCCGTAGGCGTCGTTCTGGTAGAAAACCGAGATCTTCCTGCCGCCGGTCGACACCACCTGCTCGACGATCTTCTCGGTCTCGTCGTAATAGCTGGCGCGCACGTGGAACACGTAGCGGTTGAACGGCACGCGGAGCACTTCCGCGCCCGTGAACATTCCGACCAGCGGCACTTTCGCCTGCGTCACCACGGGCAGGTGCGCGACCCCTGTCGGGGTGCCGACGTACCCGAGGAGCGCGAATACCTTGTGCTCCTCGATCAGCTTCTTGCTCGCGGCGGGCGCGACCGGCTGCTCATAGCGGTCATCCTCCGTGACGAGCTCCAGCTTGCGGCCATGGACGCCGCCTCTTTCGTTCACGTAGTCGAAGTAGGCCTTGATGCCGTTGCGCATCTGGATGCCGAGCTGCGCCGCCGGCCCGCTGAAGACGGCCGCCTGCCCGAGCCGGATCTTGTCGGCAGTGACCCCGGTCTCCGCGGCCGCCAGCCCCGGCAGGAGCACCGTGAGCGCTGAAATGATGAGAAAGCTGCGCTTCATGCTTATCCCCTCAAATTGCGACAGATAGGAATTCGGCGTCGCGCACGAGCTCGGCAACGTCGAGCTCGCTCCAGCGCCCGCCGCTGTCGTCGTCGTACTCGGCGCGCAGCCATGCCGCGCGTCCCGGCGCGGCTTCGCGCGCGCGGAGCTGCGCCGGGTTGCGCAGCCCGAGCGAGCGGTCCACCAGCAGCGCCGCGGCGCTGCGGAAGCGCTCGCCGAGGAGCACGAGCCGGGCCTGGTCGCCGGTCCCGGAGACGCCGGTGCGGAGAAACTCGGCAAAGTCGACCACGCTGTACAGGTTGCCGCGCACGTTCGCCACGCCCCTGAACCAGGGACGCGCCAGCGGCACGGGCGTAATGGGCGGCACCGGGATCACCTCGCTGGCCTCGACGAGGTCGATGAGCCAGTTCTGGTCGCCGACCTGCACGCCCAGCTTCGAAGCGCTGCGCGCGCTATCGGCCTGCCGCAGCCGCTCGGCAAGCTCGCGTTGATAGTCGCGAAGCGAGATGCGCTGCGCCATCAGCCGAGCGCCGAGATCTTGGCGAGCAGCTCGGGGCCGCTCACCGGCTTGACGATGTAGTCGCGCGCGCCCTGCTTCATGCCCCAGGCCCTGTCGGTGTCCTGGCCCTTGCTCGTGCAGATGATGATCGGGATCTGCTTGGTGGCTTCGTCCTTGCTGAGCGTGCGCGTCGCCTGGAAGCCGTTCTGGCCGGGCATCACGATGTCCATCAGCACCAGGTCGGGGCGCAGCTGCTTCGCCTTGGCGAGCGCCTCTTCGGCGTTCTGCGCGGTCACGACCTGGTAGCCGTTCTTCGCCAGCAGATCGGTAAGGAACTGGCGGTCGGTGGGGGAGTCGTCGACGACGAGGATGTTCTTGATCGGCATTGGCTTGACCTTTCTAGGAGGAGGAGACACTCGAAGGTTTGAGATGCTGCGTGACCGCCTCGACCAGGCCTTCCTTGGTGAAGGGCTTGGTGAGATAGCGGTCGGAGCCGGCGAGGCGGCCGCGCGCGCGGTCGAACACGCCGTCCTTGCTGGACAGCATGATCACCGGCGTCGACTTGAGCTGGGGGTGCTGCTTGATGAGCGCGCAGGTCTGGTAGCCGTCGAGCCTCGGCATCATGATGTCGACGAAGATGACCTGCGGCTGGTGGTCCGAAATCTTGGCGAGGGCGTCGAAGCCGTCCTCGGCGAGGATCACCTCGTAGCCGGCCTGGCGCAGGAAGAGCTCGGCGCTCCGACGAATGGTGTTGCTGTCGTCGATGACGAGCACCTTGATAGCGCCTGTTGCCACTGCCACGGGGACTCCCCCTCCATGGGAATAAACAACTCGCGCACCTTGTGGGTGCTCGGGAACTGGCGCCGGTTGTTTATTTTCTTTGCAGGTCACACAACCTGCCTCGGCGTTCTCCCGCCTTCAGGAAAACGTTTGTACTCTAGCTGTTACAGAACGTTTCTCGCGTGAACTATTGCATTGACAGGCGCCGGATGCAAATGAGTTGCGCTGATGCAGCGCAGCAATTGGACAATGGGATATAGGGTGTTTCTATTTCGCAACGTGCTCGGGCCGGACCCCCATGCCGATGAGGCGCCCAGGGATGCGCCGCAGCCAGGCGAACCGCATCGCGAGGCGGAAGAAAAGCGGCGGTGCCAGGGGGCGGGTGCTGCGCAGCACGCGGGTGATGATGCGGTCCTGCGCCAGGATCTGCAGCCGCTGCGTGACCCTCACCGGCCATTCGCGGCGCAGCTGGACTCTTCTCAAATCATCCGCTGTGGGAGTTCTATCCCTGAATGCGGCCCCTAGGATGTTCCCCGCGGCCACCGCGTCCTGGATCGCGATGTTGATCCCCACCCCGCCGACCGGCGACATGGCGTGCGCGGCATCGCCGATGCAGAGCAGCCCCGGCCGCCACCACTGCTTCAGCCGGTCGATCTGCACCGTCAGGAGCTTCGCCTGTTCCCAGTCCGCGATTTCCGCGACGCGGTCGGCCGCCCAGGGCAGGAGTCGCGCGAGCGTGGCGCGAAACGCCGGCAACCCGGCCCGGCGCACCTCGTCGGCTGCGCCCTTCGGGATGACGTAGCCGCACTGCCAGTAGTCGCGCCGGTTGATCAGCACGAGCGCTGCGCCGGCGTCGAAGCGGCCCATGCTCGTTTGCGGATCCTCGGCCTTGCGCGACAGGCGGAACCACAGCACGTCGATCGGCGCCCCAAGGTTCTCCACCTCGAGTCCGGCCAGGGCGCGCACCGTGGAGTTCCGCCCATCGGCCGCAACGACGAGATCTGCTTTGATTTCTTCATCGCCGACCCGAACTCCGACGACGCGCTCTTCAACGAGCAATCCAGTCACTTCTGCCCGCATGCGCAGCCCGAAGCGCGAAAAGCGCGCCGCCTCGCGCGCCAGGAAGTTGAGGAAATCCCACTGCGGCATCATCGCGATATAGCCGCAGCGCGTCGGCAAGTGCCGGAAGTCCGCGATCTTGAGCGGATAGTCGCCGAACTGCGCCGCGATCTCGGTCACGCGGTCGTGCGGCAGCTCGAGCAGCCGCTCGAGCAGGCCGAGCTCGGCGATCACTTCGAGCGTCGACGGATGCAGCGTGTCGCCGCGGAAGTCGCGCAGGAAGTCGGCGTGCTTCTCGAGCACCAGCGTCTCGACACCCGCGCGGGCCAGCAGCAGCCCGAGCATCATTCCCGCCGGCCCGCCGCCGGCGATGACTACCCGAGCCGCTAGGTTCGCGATAGGGTGGTCGTGACGGTCTTGCCGGCCGCCGCGGACATCGGCATCACGCAGGAGCGGACCGGCTCGCCGTCGAGATGCACCGTGCAGGCCCCGCATTCCGCAGGCCCGCAGCCCGAATCCGGGTTGTCGATGCCCAGATGGCTGCGCAGCGCGTAGAGCAGCGGCGTCTCGGGCTCGGAATGCACCGCGACGGATTTTCCATCCAGGCGGAACCTGAACGTGGGCATGGCTACCGGACGGTCTTGATGCCGGCCTCCTGGAGGATGCCGCGCATCTGGCCGGTAAACTCTTCGTAGAACTTCGTCAGGTCGGCCGCGTTCTGGTAGCCGTCCTCGAACTGGTTGTCGGCGAGGAATTTCTTCCACGACTCGGTCTGCGTGAGCTTCTTGAACACGCCTTCCCAGTAAGCGACGTTCTCGCGCGGGATTCCCGGAGGCGCGACCACGCCGCGCACCTGCGGCACCGGGGTGACGTTGAAGCCCGCTTCCTTCAGCGTCGGGACGTTCGGGAAGGCGGGCAGGCGGCTGTCGGTCACCTGCGCGAGGACGCGCATGTTGCCGGCGCGGATGTGCTCGCCGGCTTCCGCCGGCTCGATCACCATCATGTTGACGTGGCCGCCGAGGAGCGCCGCGATGCGCTCGCCGCCGCCGGGAAAGGAGATGAACTGCCAGCGCGCGCCGCCCGCCCTCTGGAGCTGCTGGCGCACGACGTTGTCCCGGCTGGTGATCGAGCCGCCGGACTGCTTGAGCTCGCCGGGCTTCTGTTTCGCCGCGCTGACGAACTCCGCGAGCGTCTTGTACGGCGCGTCGGCCTTCACTGCGATAAGCGCGGGCTCGAGCACCAGGCGCGCGACGGGGGTCAGGTCCTTGAGCGACACCTTGGCCTCCGCGCTGGTCAGCGGGTTCGTCAGCCACACGCCGGTGAAAAAGCCGATGGTGTGCGTCTCGCCTTTCTTCTCGGCGAGATAGGCCGCGGCCACGGCGCCGCCGCCGCCGGTCTTGTTGACCACCTGCATGCGCACCGGCAGCAGCTTCTCCTTCTCGATCATCAGCGCGACGGCGCGCGCGAGCAGGTCGCTGCCGCCGCCGGGGCCGGTGTGCACGACCGCTTCAACGGGCCGCGTCGGCGTAAAGCCTTGAGCAAAGACCGCATTTGAAAACGCCAGAACCGCCACTAACGCCAGCTTCTTGCCCATCGAATCCTCCTCGTTATTTCTCCAACGCGCGCAGGCGCCAGGTGTTGACCTTGTTGAACAGCGGAATCAGCAGGATCAGCAGCGCCAACGATAGCATCACCGCCGAGACCGGCCTAGACACCAGGATCGAAATGCTGCCGTCGGACATCATCAGCGACTGGCGCAGCGCGCGCTCCATGGCCCCGCCGAGCACCAGGCCGAGGATGAGCGGCGCCGAGGGGTAGTCGAGCTTGCGCATGAGGTACCCGAGGAGCCCGAAGCCGGCGAGCAGCCAGACGTCGAACAGGCTGCCCGAGGTGCTGTAGACCCCGATCACGGCTATGCCGAGGATGATCGGGTACAGGATGTACACGGGGGTGCGCAGGACCTGGGCGAAAAGCGGCACCAGGGGCATGTTGAGCACCAGCAGCATGAGGTTGCCGATGTACATGCTGGCGACCAGGCCCCAGAACAGCGCCGGGTTTTCCGGGATGAAGAGCGGTCCGGGTTTGAACCCCCACAGCACGAGCGCGGCGAGCAGCACCGCGGTGCTGGACGACCCCGGGATGCCGAGCGTCAGCATCGGGATGAGCGCCCCGCCCGTCTCTGCGTTGTTCGCCCCCTCGGGCGCGGCCACGCCCTCGACCACGCCCTGGCCGAACTGCTCCGGCCGGCGCGACACCGCCTTCTCCAGCCCGTACGAGATGAACGAGGCGATGGTTGATCCGGCGCCGGGCAGCACGCCGATCAGGAAGCCGACGATCGAGCCGTTGGCGAAAGCGAAGCGCGAGTCCTTCAGGTCCTGCATCGTCGGCAGGAGGTTGCGCACGCCTTTCGGGAACGGTAGCGCCTTCGCCGCTTCGCGCCCTTCCATGTTCGCGAGCACCTCGCCGATCGCGAACACGCCGATCGCCACCACCACGAAGTCGACCCCGGAAAGCAGCTCCATCTGGCCGAAGGTAAAGCGCGAGGTCTGGCTGAAGAGATCGGTGCCGATGCCGGCGAGCCACAGGCCGACGAGCATCGCGAGCAGCGCCTTGATCATGGACCGCCCGGCAAGCAGCACCACCATGGCGAGCCCGAGCGCCATCAAGGCGAAATACTCCGGCGAGCTGAAAGCGAGCGCCATGCGCGCGAGCGGCGGCGCGATCAGCATCAGCCCGAGCACCCCCACGGTGCCGGCGATGAACGAAGCGATCGCTGCGATGCCGAGCGCGGCGCCGGCGCGGCCCTTGCGCGCCATCTGGTAGCCGTCGAAGCAGGTCGCGACCGAGGCCGATTCGCCTGGAATGTTGAGCAGGATCGAGG
>Ga0180104_1000181_pt1 | contig 13379 bp, 12 predicted proteins | sample EasRiv730_16_1Da_FD_121791 | JGI IMG/M metagenome (GOLD analysis project Ga0180104, IMG submission 121791) | Soil microbial communities from meander-bound floodplain in the East River, Colorado, USA - East River metaG ERMLT730_16_1Da | ecosystem: Environmental > Terrestrial > Soil > Floodplain ... | reverse complement strand
GGGCGTGGGGGGCGGGTGGCCGGGGCATTGGCGCGCTCTCGGTGGAGGGGAGGAGGACGGTTCCAACCTACCTCGCAGCGCGGCCGGCAGCAACCGGATTGCCACCCCCCACGATTCGGGCTATCTTGCGCGAGCAGCACGACTTGAGCCTCCTCCACCCCGCGTCAAGGATCCGCCGATCGTATGAGCTTCTGGCGACGGCTGCTCGGGAAGGGCAAGTCCGATGGCCTGCATCCGCAGCGACTCGACTACCTCAACGAGGCCCTCGCACTCGAGCGCCAGGGGGATTTCGAGGCGGCGCTGACCTCCTACCGACTGGCACTTCGGGACAATCCGCACGACCTCCGCATCCTGCAGAACATGGCGATCGCCTTCACCAAGACCGGCCAGCCGGACGAGGCGATTCGGCACTACCGCCGCGCGCTCGAACTCGACGGCACGCTCGTCGGGGCGCATTACGGCGTGGCGTTCCTGCTGCTCAAGCGGGGCGAACCCGAGCTGGCGGCGGAGCACCTGCGGGCGTTCCTGGGCCAGCCGCCCAAGGGCCCGGACGCGGACCGCTGGATCCGGCACGCGGAGGAGGTGCTCCAGGACATCGAGGCCACGCCATCCGGCGAGGCCGCCCCATGAGGTGTCGCGGCGCCCTCGTCCTGGCAGCGGGGGTGCTGCTCGGATGCAGCAATCTGTCTGACGGCGAGGACGGCGTGGTGGCGCTCGAGGTGACCGTGCCGGCGGGCGGGGCCGTGGAGGTCGGTGACACGGTGCAGTACACCGCTCGCGCGCTCAACATCCAGGGAGAGGAAGTGGCCGCCGAGATCCGCTGGGCCACCCCGGACACGGCGAACATTTCGGTGGACTCGCTGACCGGACTGGTGGCGGGCAAGCTGGGGGCGACGGTCGCGAGAGTACAGGCATCGGCCGGCTCCCTGCTGTCTCCCCTCAATCTCATTTCGGTGCTGGCGCGGGCGGACACCCTGATCCTGGTGAGCCCGGATACGATGACCGTGGACCTGCTCCTCGGCTCCTCGACGCCCGCCCTCGAGGCCCGCCTGGAGTCCTACGATCCCGCCGGTCCGCTCAGCGGGCGTGACCTCATTTACGAGATCGTCGATCCCGTATTTGCCCTCCCCGGCGACCGGACCGTCGAGTTGACGGGAGGCGTTCTGATCGACACTCTCACTACCGGATCCGGCGGTACGCCGGCCTCGCCGGTGGCATTGAGCGTTGTGGTGGGCGCGACCGCGCCGGACAGTGCGATCGTCGAGGTGCGCGCGTTCCGGTTTCGCGGTACCGAGCCCGTGCCCGGATCGGGCCAGCGCATACGCGTACGATTCGTGAATCCGTGATCCCTCCCTGGAGGCCCCGGTGACCAGCCCGCGCACCCTGACGGAGATCTATTTCGGCTCGATGGACCGCCGCGCGGACCGCCCGGTTGTGATGCGGGTCAAGCGCGCCGGGGCCTGGGTCGAAACCAGCTATCGCGACCTGTCCGAGCGGGTGGAGGCGTTCAGCAAGGGGCTCCTCGAGCTGGGCGTGAAGCCTGGCGATCGGGTGGCGATCCTGTCCGAAAACCGGCCCGAGTGGGCAATCGCCGATTTCGCCTGCCTCGCCGCGCGCTGCGCCGACGTACCGGTGTATCCCACGCTGCCCGCCAGGCAGGTGGAGTACATCCTGCGGGACTCCGGCGCGGTCATCGTCTGCTGCTCCTCCACGGCCCAGCTGAGCAAAGTGCAGGAGATCCTGCCGCACCTGCCGTCGGTCCGGCACGTCGTCGTGTTCGACGAAGGCGCGGCCTCGGGCGGTGCGCTCCAGCTCGAGCAGGTGCTGGCCCGCGGCCGGGAGGCGCGCGCCAAGTATCCGAACTGGCGCGCGGACGCGCTGACGGCGCGGCCCGAGCACCTCGCCACGCTGATCTACACCTCGGGCACGACGGGCGATCCCAAGGGCGTGATGCTGACCCACGGCAACATCACGTCGAATGTGGTCGGCGGCCTCGAAGTCCTGAACCTCCAGGAAACAGATGAGTGCCTCTCCTTCCTGCCGCTCTCCCACATCTTCGAGCGCATGGCAGGCCACTACTGCATGATGCAGGCGGGGGCGATCATCAACTACGCCACCAGCATCGAGACGGTGGCGGCGGAGATGGGTGAGGTCCGGCCGACGGTGATGCTCTCGGTGCCGCGCCTGTATGAGAAGATCTACGCGCGGGTCCTCGAGGGCGCGACGTCCGGGTCCCCGCTCAAGAAGAAGATTTTCTTCTGGGCCAAGCGGGTCGGCGAAACCTGGGCCGAGCTGGCGATCGCCGGCCGGCCGATTCCGGCCGGCCTCGGCTTGCAGTACAAGGTCGCCCATAAACTGGTCTTTTCGAAGCTGCACGCGCGGGTCGGGGGCCGGCTGAAATTCTTCGTCTCCGGCGGCGCACCGCTCTCCGCCGAAATCGCCCGGTTCTTCTACGCGGCCGGGTTGCCGATCATGGAGGGATACGGCCTCACGGAGACCTCCCCGGTGATCACCGTCAACGGATTCGGCCGCGCGCGGCTCGGCTCGGTGGGCCAGGCAATCCGCGGCGTAGAGGTCCGGATCGCGGCCGACGGCGAGATCCTGACGCGCGGTCCCCATGTGATGAAGGGGTACTTCAACAAGCCGGAGGCCACGGCGGAATTGATGGACGCGGACGGGTGGTTCCACACGGGGGACATCGGCGAGCTGGACGCCGACGGCTTCCTGCGCATCACCGACCGGAAGAAGGACATCATCGTGACCGCGGGCGGCAAGAACATCGCCCCGCAGCCCATCGAGAATCTCGCGAAGACGAACCCGTTCATCCTCAACGCGGTGATGATCGGCGACAAGCGGCGGTTCCCCATCATGCTGCTGGTGCCGAATGGCGAGCAGGTCCAGAAATGGGCCACGGAGGCCGGCCTGCCGGCCGCGGATTTGACGGCGCTCCTCGCCCTGCCGGAGACGTACACCAAGCTCTTCGGGGAGATCAAGAAGTCGCTCCGCGAGCTGGCCCAGTTCGAGATGCCGAAGAAGCTGTTGCTGCTGGAGAAGGACTTCACGATCGAGAGCGGCGAGCTGACGCCGACGATGAAGGTGAAGAGGCGCGTGGTGGAGAAGAATTACCAGGCGGCGATCGAGGAATTGTATGCCGCGCCCGGAGGCGAGACCGTCTACTAGCGACTACCGCCGCCGCGCGACCCAGACCCCTTCCGCACCGGCCAGCACGTCCAGGCCCGGCGTGGAGGGGGTCGTTCCTTCCCCGACCACGCGCAGGCCGGGCAGCGTCACGCGCTCCGCTTCCCGCACCCAATGCGCCTCGCCGGCGGTCGCCGGCCCGAGGACAACCCCGCGCAGCTGGCGCGATCGCACGGGAATCGCCCCGCCCCGCACCAGGCTGAGGCCCGGGCCTGCCATCGTCCCCTCGGGCGGATTGACCCCCACGATGTGCACCGCACCGAGCAGCTCCGCCAGCGCTTCCCAGGACGCCACCGGCTCCCCGACGAGTGCGACGTAGCCGCCGGCACCCGCCAGCCCCAGAAACGCCGCCATGGCGGTCGCGTCGAGTTTCGTCGTCCCGCGCGCGGCGGGCCCCGTCCCGAACTCGGCGATGCCGTCCCGGATCGGGTAGACGCGTCCGCATTCCATGCACCCCAGCTGCCCGCGTTCCACCTGCCGGTCGGTGACGCCATCCGGCAGGAGCACAAGCACGTGTTCTTCGTGGTCGGCCGGGCAGCGCAGGATGTCGGTCAGCTCGATGAACATCGGCTCACGGCCGGAACACGACCCAGGAAAGCTTCCCCTCCTCGACGACCACGCGCCGGAATACGTGCGCCGCGCCGATCTGCACACCGAGCACGTACGTTCCTGGCGGCACGTCACCCACCGCGAAGTGCTCGCCGTACAGCGGGTGAGGGTGGTTCTTCTCCCCGTACGTCTCCGCGAACGAGAACGGCGTCTCGGGCGGCTCCGGCTTGGACAAGCCGTAGATCCTGGCCTGCGGGATCGCCTGCCCCGCCGAGTCGAAGACCTGGCCGGCGATCACGCCCATGCCGGGCAGCGGCGCGATCCAGAGTTCCGGGTTGGTGGTGAACGGCGGGAATCGCTGAAGCGAGTCGACGACCATGTCCACGTCCTCGCTCGGCGCAGCGTGCACTTCGAGGTGCAGGTGATCGTTGGTGGCGCGCCCGGTGTTGCCCACGCGCGCGATGAGTTGGCCAGGCTGGACCTGCTGTCCCACGCGCGCCGCCAGGCTCGAGTTGTGGTAGTACACGGAGAAGAGGCGAAACTGCCGGCCGTCGGCCGAGATCGTGGGGTCGTGACGGATCGCCACGGTCTGCGCCCCGGCCTCCGCGGGGCCCGCGTAGACCACCGTTCCCCCGCCGATCGCGACGACGCGGGTGCCGTCCGGGTTGTTGAACTCGACGCCCTGGTGCGGCTGGAAGTTGCCGCCCATGGTCGAGCCATAGCGGTAGGTCTGATCGATGTAGGAATTGTCCCCCAGGTCGATCGGCCGCTGGAACCACGCCGTCTTCAGGTCGGCCGGGGGATCCGCGTTGCGCGAGGCGCGCGTGAAGCACGGCGTCGAATCCGCGAGCGGACGGATGCCGCACGGAGATCCGCGCCATCGCGTCGCGCCCAGGGTGAGCCGGTTGAGGGGAGGGAATGCGCCGTACCCCCGGGACTGTGCCGAAGGGCCAAGGGTCGAGAATTGCACCAACACGGCGCCGCGGAGCGTCGCGACCAGGATGCCACGCTGGGCCAGCGTGATGCGGCGGACGTACTCGCTGGGCAGGATGCGGACGGCGCTGTCGGCCGGCCCCTTGGATGCCGGCCCCGCTGAATCCACCAGCGCGAGCCAGTGCGCTCCGTCGTCGGTCGTCATCTGGATGCCGTCGGCCGTGGCGATCCAGGTCGTGTCCCCCCGGGTCACGATACCGGCGGGGGCGACGTACTGCCATTCCGGCCCCAGCTCCCGCAGCGTCCAGGTGCGCCAGGTCCGGCCGCCATCGACCGAGAGCCCCCACCCATTCCCCACGGTGCCCGCCCAGACCTGGCCGCGCGGCCCGAAGGCGATCGCATGCACAAAGTCCCACGAGAGCGATGTGGCAGTCGTGTCGCTTCGGATCTGTTCCCAACCTGCGGCGCCCGGCTGATGGACGAAGATGCCGTGCCCGTAGGTGCCGGCCCAGACCGCGCCCTGGGCATCCCGGGCGAGGGTGAGCACGTGGACGCCCCAGCCGGCGGAATCCGGGAGCGGCGGCAGCGCCGTCTGCGCGCGCAGTGCCGCGGGCGCCAGGAGGAGCATCGTGAGCAGTCGAAATCGAAGCATCGGGACCGTCGGCGGTGAAGGAGACGGAGCGAGACTCAGACAGGGCCGAGGCGGAGCCAGTCCACGTGGACGTGCGGCGGCCTCGTCGCGACGAACGCGACCGCGTCGGCGACATCGGTCGGCCGGAGCATGCGCGCCCGTGGGGTGAATCCGGGCCGCCGATCGGGATCGACGGGATCCCACGCCGCCGTGTCGGTGGCGCCCGGCGAGACCAGCGTGAATCGGATGCCGCTGCCCCGCGATTCTGCGACCAGCGCCTCGTGAAGCCCGCGAACCGCGAACTTCGCGGCGCCGTAGGCTGCGTTCCCCGGGAGGCCCACGTGATCAGCGATGGAGCCGATCGTCACGACGAGCCCGCGCCCAGCGGCCCGCATCGCGGGAAGAAACGCCTGGAGGACGAAGAACGGGCCTCGCACTCCGATGTTCAACTGGTTGTCGAACGCGGCCAGGTCGGTGGCCTCGAACGGCGCCAGCAGGAAGCTGCCCGCATTATTGACGACCACGTCCGGCGTCCCAACGGTGGCCTGCACCCGATCGGCGGCCCGCACTACCTGGCCGGGATCAGTGACGTCGCAGGTCAGGTCGTGGCGGCGTCCCTCCGATCCGTCCGCGAGCGAGCGCGCGAGCCGCACGACGGTCGCCCCCTCACCCAGCAGCACGTCTGCCACGGCTGCGCCGATGCCTCGCGAGGCGCCCGTCACGACGGCCACCTGCCCGGCCAGTCGGCTCAGATCGACCCCGGCGCGCCGTGCACCAGGCGCAGGAATTCATCCCGCGTCTTGGGGTCGCTCCGAAAGACGCCCAGCACGGAGCTGGTCACCGTCCGCGAATTCTGCTTCTCGACGCCCCGCATCATCATGCAGAGGTGCGCGGCCTCGATCACGACCCCCACACCGCGGGGCCGGAGGACGTCCATGACGGCCTCGGCGATCTGGTCGGTCAGCCGCTCTTGGACCTGCAGCCGCCGGGAAAAGACCTCGACGACGCGCGGGAGCTTCGACAATCCGAGGATGCGCCCGTCGGGGATGTAGGCCACGTGGGCCCGCCCGTAGAACGGCAGGAGGTGATGCTCGCACAACGAGTACAGCTCGATGTCGCGCACCAGAATCATGTTCTCGTGGGGCTCGTCATAGACGGCGCCGCCCACGGCATCCTGCACGGACATTTCATAGCCCCTCGTGAGCCACCGCAGCGCGGCCGCCACTCGGACAGGGGTCCGGGCCAGTCCGGGACGGGTGAGATCCTCCCCGAGGCCTTCGAGAATGGCCCGGACGTGCGGCTCGAGCGGGGCCTCACGCACCTTCGTAATCGACATAATTCCTCGGAGTCTCCCAGAGTCGGATGCGACGGAGGCGGCCGGCGGGGATCACCGGGGCGAGGGCCTCCCAGCAGAAGACCGCGATGTTCTCGGCCGAGGGCAGGCGGTCGCGGAACCACGGCACGTCGAGGTTCAGGTTGCGGTGGTCCAGGACGGCGGCTACCCGCTCCTCGGCCAGGCGGCTCAAGTCGGCGATGTCCAGGACGTAGCCGGTCTCCGGATTGATCTCGCCCTCGACGGTGACGTCGAGCTCGTAATTATGGCCGTGATAGTTCGGATTGTTGCAGGGTCCGAAGGTGGCACGATTCCATTCCTCCGACTTCGAAGCGTTGTGCAGTCGGTGGGCAGCGTTGAAATGGATCCGCCGTGTGACGGCGCTCCTGGGCATGACCGGGCTCCCCGCGAGGTTGTCAGGAAGTTGGGCACCTCGGGGACGGCGTCAAGCTCCCGGGTGAGACGGGCGAAAACGCGACGCGCCGGCCGCAGGGCCGGCGCGCAGGAGATGGACGGCAACGGAAAGGGTCTATTGAAGCCCAATGAGAATGCTCGGCGTCCTCACCCTGGCGTCGGTCTTCCCCCGGGGGGCGTGACTTCGGCCTCAGTATCTGGACCCTTCATCGGACCTGTTGGCTCAATAACGTGTCTCCCCGTTGCCATCCAACGGTGCTAAGATAGGAAGCCGACCCGACCCCGTCAACGACTTCCGGAGCGCCGCAACGTGTCGCCGACAATGTCACTGCTGTTTGCCGTTGTTTCCATCGCGCTTTGGCTGCTCTTCGGGTTCCTGCTGCCGGTGAGCGTCGGCGCCATTCACATCCTGCTCGCCGTCGCGGTCGTCCTCCTGATCCGCTGGTGGGCGCTTCGCATTCCCCGAGCGTGACTGCTCACGGGAGGCGAGCGGGGATGAGGCCGCCGCGAACTCAGATCTCCCAATTCGAGAAGATGACCCCGTTGGTGGGCGCCGGCTCCGGATAGCCGTCGAGCGTCATTCGCAGGTCCGTCCAGAACGCCTGATAGCCCCGATCGACCAGCCGTCGATATGCCGCCGTGTATGCAGTCTGGCAGCGGATCGCGATCCGCTGCACTCCCTCCGTCGCCGCCGCGTTGCTCACCGCCTCCAGGACGGCATCGAAATCGTCCAGCGACTCCGCGACCACCTTGAGCACGCGCACGTCCTCGCGCGTTCGTCCGTCCGCGAGCGCGGCCGCGTGCCAGATCGCGAACGCGCGGAGCCGCTCGCCGACGTACAGCAGCGAGGTGTCGCCAAGACCCAGATCGCGTGTCAGGAGGATCTCGCGCGAGAAATCGAGGCCCGGAGCCAGGCGGTCACAGAGTGCGCCGCAGGCCGCGACGACTGGTTCGATCGGCGCATGCAACCGCGAGAGGCGGCTCGCGTCGGGCGCACCGCGCCGGGCGGGTTCGCGCGTGACGGTCACCGTCAGGTGGCCGGGCAGGAAGCCCAGCCGGCTGTAGAAGCCGATGTTTTCCACGGTGCGCGGCATCGTCTCGAGCCCGATCGTGCCGACACCCTCGGCCCGGAGCCATTCGACGCCCGCCATCACGATGGACTTCCCTAGCCCCTGGTTCTGCCGATCGGGGCGAACCGCCAGCGGCCCCATCCAGCCTTCGCGCCCGGACCGATGGACAATGTTGAAGGCGACGATCTCCCCGGCCCCGTCCCGCCAGACCATCGCACCGCCGCCGGCACCCTCGATCGCGTAGCGCCAGACCAGCGGATTCAGGTGGGGGACGCGCACCCCGGGCATTCCGTCCCTGCGGTACCGGTCGGTGAAGGCCTCGGCGAAGACCCGGTTGAGCGGCTCGATGTCCTCCGGCCCGGGCGTCTCGGGCCCGATGAAGCGACGGTCAGGCCGCCACATCGTGAGCTCCCACCTCCTGCGCGTCCTCCTGCACGACCGAAACCCGGCGTTCCTCGTCCAGCCGCACCCGGATGATCCGGTCGAATCCCTCGCGCACGGCTTCGATGTGGGTGATCAGGATGACCTGTGGGAAGCGGTCCGCGAGGCTGCGGAGCAGGTTGAGCACCGACGCGCGGCGCTCTTCGTCGAGCGAGCCGAAAATCTCGTCGAGGACCAGGAGCGAGAGCGGCTGCCCCGCCCGCTCGGCGATCATCTGGCTGATGGCGAGCCGGAGCGCGAGGTTGGCCACGTCCTCCTCCCCTCCGGAGATCACCGGCTTGACCTCGCCGTCCTCGAGTACCGTCGGCACGTAGCTCTCGTCGAGCTCAAGGTCGGTGTACCGGCCGTTGGTGAGGTCCAGCAGGAACGCAGAGGCCAGCTCCGAAAGATCCGGCCGCAGCGTGGCATTGAGATCCGTGCGAAGATCGGTGAGGGCGCGGTCGAGCTCCTGTGCCAGGAGCAGTTCCCGCTCCGCGATTCTGGCCTCGGCCTCGCGGGTCGCACGATCCGCCCGGCGGCGTGCGACGCCGCGCCCGGATTCCTCCGCGGTCGCACGCTCGCCCCGGGCCTCGACCATCCTGAGCTCTGCCACCCTGCGGGCCTCGTTCGCGGTCTCCACCGCCTCGCGGGCCGCCTCGAACGTCACCGGCGAGAAGCCGAGCTCCGCCTGGTGGCGGCGCAGCGCCTGGAGTGCCGCTTCACGCTCGGACAGGTGCCGCTCCGCCGCCTCGGCCTCGGGGATCAGTTGCTCGGCGCGCTCCGCGGCCCCGCGCAATCGCTCGGCCACGAGGGCCTTCGGCTCCAGTTCACCGAGCAGCCGGCGCACCTCCTGATGCCGCCCCTGATCGTAGGCGGCGCCGCTGCCGGCCAGCGCAGCCTCGAGCTCCACGATCCGCTCCACCAGCTGGCGCCTGCGCTCGACGAGGCGCGCGGCCTCCTGAAGCTGGAGCTCGAGCCGGCCCAGCTCCGCAGCGACCTGGTTCGCCTCCAGCTCCGCGTGCTCCCGGCGGCGGTCCAGCTCCGCAAGCTCAGCCGGCTCGTCCTCCAGCTGCTCGATCCGCTGGCGATAGAAGTTCCCGTTGAACAGCACGTCCTGGAGCTGACGGTCCAACACGCCGAGCACGACCTCGAAGTCGGCACCGAGGGGTCGGGCGCAGGTCGGGCAGGCACCCTCGTGTCCCGCGGCGACGATGCGCTCCTGCTGCTCCTTCAACTCCTTGTATTGATCCAGCAGCGTCTGTCGCTTGGTCCGCGCGTCCTGCAGGTCGCGCACCCAGGCGGTGCGCCGCTCCTCCACCTGGTCGCTGATCCGCGCGACCACCTCGCGGGTCTCGGCAACGCGGGTGCGTGCCGCCTGGAGGAGGCCTTCCTCCGGCAACCGGGCGATCCGCTGCTCGTGTTCCTGCAGGCTCGCCCGTACCTCCTCGAGATGCGCGGCGCTGGTGGCACGGCGGGTGGATGCCTCCGCGCCGTGGTCGAGCGCCTGCCGTTCGGCTCGCAGCGCGGCCAGTGGCGCGAGTACCTCCTCGAACTCCGCCAGGCGGCTGCGGGCATTGAGCGCCTCCGCGAGCTGCCGGTCGAGAGCCTGGAACCGCTCGCGCGCCGCCCCCACCTGATGCTCCGCCAGGCGAATGTCGCCGTCGAGCGACTGGACCGACTCGCGCAGGCGCAGCATCGCGTCCCAGCGCGGGCTCACCTCGGACCAGCGCTGCTCCGCCGCCTCGCGGGCGACGCGCGCCACTTCCGCTTGCGCTGCGGCCGCCGCGATGAGCGCCGCCGCGGCCTGCTCCTCCGCATCGAGCTGGGCCGCGTCCGGCAGGCCCGATTGCAGGGCCTGGACGCGCGCGCGCAGCTCGCTGCGGGTCAGCCGCAGCCGGTCCTGGGCGATGCGCAGGCGCTCGTAACCCAGCACGCGCGAGAGAAACTGGGCCCGCTCGGGCGCGGAGAGCTGGGCCATCACCGCCAGTTCCTTCTGGCCCGTGAAGTACGTGTTGAAGAACTCGTCCCGGCTCATGCCGAGCAGGCGGATCAAGCGCTCGGTGACGGTCCCCAGGCTGTTGGCGATCGGCTCCGGGTCGCCGTCCTGATAGAGCTCGGCGGTGTTGAGCCCGCGCACGACGCGGTAATGATGGGGACCCAGCGCGAAGTCGAGCTCGACGCGCACGGGGGAGCGCGGCGGCGCGCCGCGGCGCCGTATCGATTCCCGGGTGCCACGCGCGGCCGGCGTGCCGTAAATCGCGAAGGCGATCGCCTCCAGCAGGGTCGTCTTCCCCGCCCCGTTGGGGCCGATGATGCCGGTGAGCCCGGCACCCAGGGACAGCTCGGTGTCCTCATGTTGCCTGAAGTTGACGAGGCGGAGCCGATGGATCTGCATCAGCTCTCCGCGCCGTCGGCGGCCGCGGACTCCACGAGGGCGGTGCCGGCCCGGACGAACGCTGCGCGATCCACCTCGGCCGGCAGCGGTCGGCGGGCGAGATAGTCCGCCACGATTTCCGGCAGCGTCTGCCGGCGACCGGGGGTGCCAACGCCGACGGTCCGCGCCGGCTCCGGACGGCGAAGGTCGAGATGAAAATGCAGCGCCTCCGCCTTCCACTCGCGGATCGCCGCATGATCCAGCTGCCGGGCGACGTGGCGGGGGACGTCGTGCACGACGAGCCGCACCACCTGGTCGGCGATCCCGTCCGTGGTTCCCGCAACCCGATTCGTAATCCGCGTCTGCAGCTCCTCCGGCCCGAGCCCGGCCCCCTGGAGCGCCGGCAGGTCGATGACCCGCCGGGCGAGTTCCACCGGGTGCGGCTCCGCGCGGCCGGTCTCCAGGTCCACGAGCAGCCATCCCTTGCCAGCGAGGCCCTTGCCGGCCTCGTCCCGCAACTCGCCCCATGGATTCGTGCTGACGTAATCGAGCGACCCCGCGTACCAGGCCCGCGGACCGAGCTGCGTGCGCACGTGGTAGTGGCCGAACGCGACGTAACTCCACCCGCCCGACGCGAACTCTTCCGGGCGCACGACCGCGCCGCCGTACTCCACCGTGCTCCGGTCCGCCGGGAACACGCCCTCGACTTCCCCATGCGCGACCAGCACCTGGAACCGCTGGGGTCCCGCGGGCTCGAGCGCGATGCGCTCGCCGGACACGAGCGCCTCGTGGGGCACCGCGAGCACGCTGAGGTCCAGCCGGGAATAAACCAGGCGCCTCGCCTCGTTGCCCGCCACATCCACGCCCAACTCCTCGAAGAGGCGCAGGATCGAGCCGGTCTCGGTGGAGCGCGGCGTGTCGTGATTCCCGGCGATCAGCACGACAGGCGCGTCGGGCAAGGCTTCCCGAAGCCGCTGGACCTGCTGAAACGCGAAGACGATGGCCGCGTTGGTCGGACGGACGGAATGAAAGAGGTCGCCCGCGATCACCACCACGTCGGGCCGGGCGGCGATCACGCCGTCGATGGCCTGCCGGAACGCGTGGGCCACGTCAGCCTCGCGCTGGTTGATGCCGGCGGAGGTCTGTCGGTGGTACTGGCGGAAGCCGAGGTGGAGATCCGCGAGGTGGGCGAGTTTCACGGCTTTGAGAATGGCCGCCCCCGGGCGGCGAGGCAAGGCGCTATGAGCCGTAGGGATCGGAGGCGGTGCGGAGCGGTGGGACCCCGGCGCGGCGGGGCACGAGTTCGGGCTCGACGCGCCGGCCGAGGGCGGCGGCGAAGAAGCGCAGAGGGTCGTCGGGCCGGGCGCGCCGGGTGGCCGCCAGGGCTCGTCGCACGTCGCCTTCCTGTCGCCCGGCAACCAGCTCCCGCACCGCATCCGCCGCGAGCCGCGGCGCCAGCGACCGGAGCTGCCGCACGACCGCGTCGGCGAACGGCAGGTCCGGCACCGGCGGGAACCGCTCGACGCCTTCGCGCCGGGAAAGTGCCGAGGGCCGCGGGAACCGGGCGAAGATCGGCTGCGTGAAGTGCGGATGCCGGATCATGATCTCCCCTTTCGGCAGGGTCGCGAGCTTGATCCGGGTGGCGGGCGACAGCGTGGCATACGCCGGCAGCGCGAGCTCGTCCGCATCCATCCGGCCGTACAGGGCGGTCCCCGCGTTCCCCACGACGCGCCGCAGCACCTGGGAACGGAATTGCTGCGCAGAGAACAGCACGAGTCCGAGGTAGCGTCCGCGCTCCGACAGGTCGAGCAGCATCTTGCGCACATACGTGTCGGGCCCGTCGGCAGGCGCATACTTGTTGAGCTCGTCCACGAACACCACCACGTGATCCACGCCGAGGTCCCGCCGCTCCAGGTGCTCCCGGAGCTTGGACACGACGCGCGCGAAGACCAGATCCTGGGCGAGCGGGTCCACGCCGGCGACATCCACCACATACACGCCGCGATCCTCGAAGTCTCCCCACGGGAGGTCGCTGGCATCGCCGTCATCCGTGACCAGGCCCTTGGAACGCGTGCTGATGTTGCCGAGGCGGTTGCGGACCTTCCGGATCGTGGCGATATGGTGCGTCCGCCAGATCTCTCCCCTGCCCGCCGCCTCGAGATGGTCGAACACGGCGACGAACAGCTCGTCGAGATCGGCGAAGCTGGCGACCTCGAATGCGCGGCCGCGAAGCTCCGGCGCCGTGAACACCTTGCCGACCACCCGGTCGGCGAGGAAATCGATGAAGGCGTCCGCCTTTGCATCGAGGTCGTCCCGCTGGAGGACCACCTCGGCATATTCGAGGACCTCGCGGAGGCCCCAGGCGAGCGGCTCGGTGTTGTGGGCCAGGTCGGGATGCGTCCGCAGGGTGTTGAGATTCACCCCGTCGGGTTTGAACGGCGCGAAGCAGCGCATCCG
>Ga0180104_1000180_pt1 | contig 13389 bp, 15 predicted proteins | sample EasRiv730_16_1Da_FD_121791 | JGI IMG/M metagenome (GOLD analysis project Ga0180104, IMG submission 121791) | Soil microbial communities from meander-bound floodplain in the East River, Colorado, USA - East River metaG ERMLT730_16_1Da | ecosystem: Environmental > Terrestrial > Soil > Floodplain ... | reverse complement strand
GCCGCCGGGATGATCTGCTCGTAGCCCGAGAACGAGAGCGTGCCGGCGGGCCTCAGGTCCGCGATGCGCTCGACTTCCAGCCAGGTCTTCCAGTGCAGCCAGGGATGGCGCACCTCGGGATCGTCGTATTGCAGCAGCACATGATTTTTCAGGTCTGCGGGCTTTTCCAGGGGCTTCTTCTTGAGAAGCTTGGGGCTGCACACCGGGAAGACCTTCTCGCCGAAGAGCCGGATCGCGTTCGGGCCCGCGAGCGACGCCGGGCCGTGGCGCAACGCGAGGTCGAGGCCGTCGCGCTCGAGGTCCTGCACCCTGGTTTCCGCGGTGATGCGCACGTCGACGCCGGGACGGTCGCGCGTGAAACCGGCGAGTCGAGGAATGAGCCAGAGCGCGGCGAAGGAATGCGTGGTGGTGACCGAAAGCGCCTTCTTGCCGGCATGCGCCCGCAGCCGGTCGGTGGCAGTGCGCATGGTGGAGAGCGCCTGCGACGCCGCGGCATAGAACTGGTGCCCGGCCTCGGTCAGCGCGAGCGCGCGGTGGCGGCGCTGGAAGAGCGGCACGCCGAGCTGGTCCTCGAGCTCCTTGATCTGGCGGCTCACCGCCGACTGCGTGAGAAACAGCTCCTCGCCCGCCTTGGTGAAGGACAGGTGGCGCGCCGCCGACTCGAAGCCGACGAGCAGGTCCAGCGCGGGTAATGCATTCCGGTTACGCATGCATATCCTGAGAATTCACCGTTTGAGCCTGCGGCCGCAAGCATGCATCCTGCGCATACCAAATACAAGGAGCTGAATCATGCGGATCGAGCTGAGAACGGGCGCCCTGCAGCTGCAGCGGGGCCAGACGCTGAAGGTGGTCGACGGCGCGGGCAGCACCATTTGCGCCGGGCGCGCCGCCGTATGGATCACCGAGGAAAACCGGCCGCGCGACATCGTGCTCGAGCCGGGGACGTGCTACCGGCTGCGCGAGCGCGGCGTCGCCGTCATCGAGGCGCTCGGCGAGGCCTCCATTTCATTCGCCTGAAAGGAAAACGCCATGAGATACGACTTCAGCTACATCCAGAGCATGCAGGCCCGCGCGCGGCGCGAGCGCGCCGAAGCGGTTCACCGCCTGATCCTTGCCCCGCTGCTCGCGCTGCTCGCGCGCCCCTTCAAGGGTAAGCCCGCGGCCTACCGGCCGCCGGCGCAAGCGCAACGCGCGTGACTCTGCTCGAGGAAATCGAAGAGCTGCTCGAGGCCCTCGGCGCAGGCAGGCCGGACCTGTGCGCCGGGCGTTTCGAACAGGCCGAAAATCGGGCTCCGACCCCGATTTCCGGCCTTAGAATGCGCTCTCCCCTCCCGTGGAGCGCGCATGTTCAAGGAAGGCCTGTTAAAGGGTAAGCGCATCCTCATCACCGGCGGCGGCACCGGCATCGGAAGAGAGATCGCCGCCAAGTACGTCGAGCTCGGCGCCGAGCTGTGGATCTGCGGCCGCCGCGGCGGTGTCCTCGAAGAGGCTGCGAAGTCTCTTGGGGGGAAAGTCAGAACCCACGCCGTCGACATCCGGGACGCCGCCGCCGTCGACGCGATGGTGCAGCGGATCTGGGACGAGAGCGGGCCGCTGACGGGCCTCGTCAACAACGCCGCGGGCAACTTCATCAGCCCGACCAAGGACCTGTCGCCCAACGGGTTCAACGCCATCGCCAACATCGTGTTCCACGGCACGTTCTACGTGACGCACGCGGTGGGCAAGCGCTGGATCGCCGGCGGGCACAAGGGCTCGGTGATCTCGATCCTGGTCACCTGGGTGCACACCGGCTCGCCCTACGTCGTGCCTTCCGCGATGTCGAAAGCGGGCCTGCACGTGATGACCAAGTCGCTCGCGGTCGAATGGGGCAAGTACGGCATCCGCCTGAACGGCATCGCTCCCGGACCATTTCCCACCGAAGGCGCCACCAAGCGCCTGCGGCCGGGCGGCAAGAGCGACTGGGGCGACGCGACCGAGTTGAACCCGATGCGCCGCGTGGGGCGCATGGAAGAGCTGCAGAACCTCGCGGCGTTCCTCATGGCGGACGGCTGCGAATGGCTCACCGGGGAGACCATCGCCATCGACGGCGCCGGCTACCTCGCCACCGGCGCCGCCGGCTACTACGTCGCGCTCGACAAGCTCACCGATGCCGACTGGGAGCGCATGCGCTCGATGATCAAGGCGACGAACGAGAAGGATCGCGCCGGGCGTACGGCGTAAGCCGGAAGCAATGCGGCTGATGGCAGCCATTCCCCGTCCGGCGGCGACGCTGATCCTTCTGCGGGAAGGCCTCGAAGTGCTCATGCTGCAACGGGCGCAGAGCGCTGCATTCCTCGGCGGCGCCTACGTATTCCCCGGCGGCTCGCTCGACCCCCAGGATGATTCTTCAGATCGTGTGATCGGCCTGACCGAAGCGCAGGCGAACGAGCGGCTGAACGTCTCGTCCGGCGGCATCGCCTACTACGTCGCCGCGATCCGCGAGTGCTTCGAGGAGGCAGGGGTTCTTCTCGCCAGGGACGCGAATGGCGCGCTGATTTCGGCAGAGCGCGCAGAAAGCGTGATGCACTGGCGCAAGAAACCCTTCCGCGAAATGCTCGAAGCGGAAGATCTCTACATCCCGGCAGGCGAGCTCGCGTACTACGGCCACTGGATCACCGCGCCCGGACGGTCGCGGCGCTTCGAGGCGCGCTTCTTCGTCGCGCTCGCGCCGGAAGGCCAGAGGGGCTCGCACGATGCGGCCGAGACGGTGCACGACGCCTGGATCACGCCGCGCGAAGCGCTCGAGCGCGCCGCGCGCAACGAGATCGAGCTCGTGAATGCGACGCAGGCGTCGCTGAGGGATCTCTCGCGGTTCGCCGATCCCCGCGCCGCGTTAGAGCACGCCCGCGCGCTGCCGGAGGTCGAGGAGAACCGCGCCTGCTGGGCGCAAGGCAGGGACGGCCCGAGGATTTTCCGGCGCACCGACGCGCCGTACTTCGAGATCCACTGGAGCGATCCCGACGAGACCGGAAAGACGACCTACGACATCGTCGCCGGCGAGCCCAAGCGCCTCGACCGCTGGGTGACGCGCCTTACGGCGCCCAACCCGGGCCTGATGACCGGGCCGGGGACGAATACCTACATCGTGGGTGGCGTCGCCGTCATCGATCCCGGGCCGGCGATCGATTCGCACATCGAGAAGATTCTCCAGTTCAAGAGCATCAAGTGGATTCTCTGTACGCATACACACCTCGATCATTCGCCCGCCGCGGCCGCGCTGAAGGCCTCCACGGGAGCAAAAATTCTCGGCCGCCCGGCGCCCGCGGGCCAGGACGCGGCCTTCAAGGCGGATTTCGTGCTGGAGAACGGGCAGCGCGTCGATCTGGGAGAAATCTCGCTGCGCGCCATCCACACGCCGGGGCATGCGTCGAACCATCTGTGCTATCTGCTCGAAGAGACGCGCATGCTCTTCACCGGCGATCACGTGATGCAGGGCTCGACGGTGGTGATCAACCCGCCCGACGGCGACATGCGCGCGTATCTGCAGTCGCTCGAGCGGCTGCTCGGCGAGGACATCGCGATCATCGCGCCCGGCCACGGCTACCTGATCGGCGCGCCGCACAAGGAGCTGCGCCGCCTCATCGCGCACCGGCTCAACCGCGAGCGCAAGGTCGTCGCTGCGCTCGTGCGCCTGGAGCACCCGTCGCTCGACGAGATGCTGCCCTTCGTTTACGACGATGTGCCCGAGCGCGTGCACCGGGTGGCGGCGCGCTCCCTCACCGCGCATCTCGAGAAGCTGGTCGCCGACGGCGCGGTGCGCGTCGAGGAAAGCCGCTATACGCTGGTAAAATCGGGCTAGATATTCGCAGGGACCGGGGAAGGAGACGCGGGCATGGCGAGGGACGAGGAAAAAACGATGAAGCTGGTGACGAACCTCGACCGCAAGGCGATCGAGGCCAAGCTGGCGCAGGTGCGCTCGGAGGCGCAGTCGGCCAACCTGAAGGAGCTCGCGGACATGTTCAGCGGCATCGAGGGCATGCCGCGCGCGCAGATCGAGCAGAAGGTCAAGAACGCGCTCAGGTGGCTCGCCGACAAGCCGCAGCACAACCGCCTCGCCTCGCAGCTCGAACTCGTCGGGCTCAATCTCCCGAATCTGAAGTAGTCTGGGTTTCGATTACGACCTTTTCACCATAGGGGGCGGCTCGGGCGGGGTACGCGCGAGCCGCGTCTCGGCGTCGTATGGAGCGAAGGTCGCGATCGCGGAGCCCGGCCGCTTCGGCGGCACCTGCGTCAACGTCGGCTGCATCCCGAAGAAGCTCTTCTCCTACGCGGCGCACTGGCGTGAGGATTTCCAGCTCGCGGCGGCGTACGGCTGGACCCTCAGTTCCCCTTCCTTCGAGCCGCGCTTCGACTGGCCGACGCTTCTCCGGAACAAGGACCGCGAGATCGCGCGGCTGAACGGCGTGTACGAGCGCGTCCTCGTGAACGCAGGCGTGGAGATCCATCGCGCGCGCGCCGAGGTGGTGGACAAAAACTCTGTTCGCGTCGAGGGACGCACCTACACGGCAAAGCATATCCTCGTCGCCACCGGCTCCTGGCCGCAGCTGCCGGTGATTCCAGGGATCGAGCACGCGATCACCTCGAACGAGGCGTTCGCGCTCGAGCGGCTGCCGCGCCGCGCGGTGGTCGTCGGCGGCGGCTATATCGCGCTCGAGTTCGCGTCCATATTCCACGGCCTCGGCGTCGAGACCATGCTCACCTACCGCGGCAGGCGGCTGCTGCGCGGCTTCGACGCCGAGCTCGGCGCGCGCATCGCCGAGGAAATGTCGGCCAAGGGCGTGAACGTCTGCTTCGGCTGCGAGCCCGCGGCGCTGCGCAAACGGGAAAAAAGCGGGGACAGCATCGAAATCGAGTTCACGGACGGCAGGACGGCGCAGGCCGACCTCGTGATGTTCGCGACCGGCAGGCGTCCGAATACGGCGAAGCTCGGCCTCGAGTCCGCCGGCGTGAAGCTCGCGGCGGACGGCGCGGTGATCGTCGACAGATATTCGGCCAGCAGCGTGCCTTCGATCCACGCGGTGGGCGATGTCACCAACCGCATCAACCTCACCCCGGTCGCCACCGCGGAGGCGATGTGGCTGGCCAGGACGCTGTTCCGGGGCGAGCCCACCCCCGTCGACCACGAAAACGTCCCCACCGCGGTGTTCGCCAATCCCAACCTCGCGACCGTCGGGCTCTCGGAGGAGAAGGCGCGCGAGCGCTACGGCGCCATCGACGTCTACAAGACATCCTTCCGTGCGCTCAAGCTCACCATGAGCGACAAGGCGGAGCGCACCTTCATGAAGCTGGTCGTCGACCGCGCGAGCCAGCGCGTGGTCGGCGCGCACATGATCGGCGCCGATGCCGGCGAGATCATCCAGGGCATCGCCATCGCGGTGAAGCTCGGCGCCACCAAGGCGCAGTTCGACGCCACCATCGGGATTCACCCCACGGCCGCCGAAGAGTTCGTCACCATGCGGGAGAAGACCGCGTAGGAGCGTTTCTTTGAAGACAAAGCCGGGCTTCACCGTACGCATGACGATCGAGCGCCCCGCGCTCGAGGTCTACAATTTCATCTCCGATGCCAGGAATCTTCCGAAGTGGGCCTCGGGCCTCGGCGCCGCGGTCAAGGTCCGCTTCGTCGAGCGCAACAAGTTCGGCGTGCTCGACCACTTCGTCGCCAATGGATCCGGCCCCGAGGTCTACGTCCCCATGCGCGTGTTCCCGAACGGCGATGGGGCGGAAGTCCTGCTCACCGTGTTTCGCCAGCCCGGAATGAGCGAGGAGAAATTCGCCGAGGACACCCAGTGGGTGCGCCGCGACCTCGAAGCGCTCAAACAGCTGCTCGAAAAATAAGGGAAGTACCCGAGGCGAGAAGCAGCAGGGCGACCGCGCGCATCAGCGCATCGCGCGAGAGCCGCAGGAAGATCTTGCGCGCGACCCAGATGCCAAGCAGGCAGGCGGGGACGACTGCGACGGCTTTGAGCCAGACCTCGGCATCCAATAAAAGCCCGGTGAGGGCAAAGGCGATCAACCTCAGGGAGATGCTGGTCATGGTGGCGAAGCCGAGCGTTGCGCGGAACTGCTCCCTCGTCAGGCCGCGCTGCGACAGGTAGATCGCGTACGGCGGCCCGCCGGCGCCGAACACCGTGCTGGTGATGCCGCCGGAGACTCCCGCAACCCAGGCCCAGGCCGGAGAAATGATGCGAAGGCGCGCGTGCGGCAGGAGCGTGAAGACGGCGTAGCCGAGCACGAAGAGGCCGAGCAGCACCATGCCGGCGGCGCGCGGCAGGTTGACGAGCAGCGTGACGCCGAGCGCGCTGCCGACGAAGATCATCGGCACGAGCCGCGTCCACTCGGCGCGCACCGCGTTCTTCGGATTCTCCAGGCCGACGCTGAGCGCCGCCGCGAGATCGGCCAGCACGAAGAGCGCCAGCGCGAACTTGAGCGGCACGAGGTGCGTCGCGAGCGGGATGGTGACGAGCGCGGCGCCGAAGCCGGTGACGCCGAAGATCAGCGCGCCGAGAAACGCGATGGCGGCGAGCGCCGCCGTCTCTATCAAACTTTCACTGCAGGGTTGAGGGAGTACAAGCCCGTCAGCTTGGCGGTGCCGAGTACGCGCCCTTTCATGGCCTTAAGCACGTCCGCCGCCTTGAACTTCCGCTGCACGGGGCATTTTTCGACGTCGAGGGCGAACAGCGCAAAGATGTAGTGGTGCGGAATCGTGTCGTTCCACGGCGGGCACGGGCCGTCGTAGCCGAAGTAGTCGCCCGCCATGTTCGGGTCGTTCGCGAACCAGGCGGTGTAGTCGTTGAGCCCCTGGCGCGTGTTGCGGGCGGCGAGCGGCCCGCTTTTGCCTTTCGCGGTGACGCCGCTCGAGAACTCGCCGTCGCGGATGGGGGAGCCGCTCGCCGGCATGTCGATCAGGATCCAGTGGCAGAAATTCACGCGCGGCAGCGACGCCGGGATCGTGCGGCCCTCCTTGTTGACGTCATCCGCCTTCGAGGGCACGTCGGGGTCGTGGCAGATGATCACCACCGATTGCGTGCCCTTCGGCAGATCGCTCCAGGCGAGCTGCGGGTTGCGGTTCTGGCCGAGCTTGACGCGGCTTGCGGGATCGGGAACGCAGAATGCGCAGTGCGCCGGCATCAGGCCGCCATCGGCGAAGCTTTCACTGGTGAATTTCATGGCGCGATTATAAGCTCGGCCGCCGTCCACCGGTTCATGGCGCGCAGGCGCGAGACGTAGCGCGTGAACGGCAGCCGGAGCTGCGACTCGAGCCGCTCTGCGCGTTCGCGCAGGTCACGCCACGCCATGGCCTTGCACGAACCTTTCAGAGCGAAGGCGATGATGTTGGGGTCGTAGAGCGCCGGCATCACGATCAGCGCGCCGCCGAAAGCGCGCTCGAGGCGCTGCAGCGTGAGATCGAACTTCGGGTCGTCGTCCATGAAGTTGACCACCAGCGCGCCGGGCTCGGTGAGCGCGAGGAACGCGCCGTCGTAGAACTCGCGGCTCGCGAGCCTTGGCACATGCAGCTCGTCCTCGAACGCGTCGACGATGAGGACATCGCAGCACTCCGGCTCGAGCGCTTCGGCGCCGTCGCCGACGTCCACCCTGAGCCGCTCGCCGTCGGGCGGCAGCGCGAAGTGCTCTCTTGCCGCGATCACGATGCGCTCATCGAGCTCTACAACCCTGACTTTGGTTCTTCTAAATTGTTTCAAGAAGAATTTCGCGAGCGAGCCACCACCGAGTCCGATCATCAGCGCCTCGCGCGGCTCGGGATGGAACAGCAGGAAGCCCATCATGCAGCGCGTGTAGTCGAGCGCGAGCGCGTACGGGTCTTCCAGCCGCATCGAGCTCTGGATCGCCTCGCCGCCGACGTGCAGCGTGCGCACGCCGCGCGCCTCGCTAACCGCGATAGACGGCTTGCCCCTTGCCATATAAGAGTGGGAGTACGCACAGCGCGGCGGCGAACGAAAACAGGGCACCCGCCGCGATGGGCGCCTGATAGCTACCCCACGAGTCGTACGCGACGCCGGCGAGCCACGGGCCGACCAGCGTGCCGATGCCGCAGCCGGTATAGAGGCAACCGATAATGCCCGACACCGAGCGCGGGCCGTAGAGGTCCATCACGATCGTCGGCAGCAGCGCGACGTACGCGCCGTAGCAGATGCCGAACACGACGGCGAAAAGCGCGAGCACCCAGTACGCGCTCGCCGCCCACCACAGGATGAACATCGCACCGAGCCCGGCGTACATGGCCGAGAGCGAAGGCAGGCGGCCGAGCCGGTCGGCCGGACCGCCGACGGCGAATCGCCCGACGAGGCTTCCGAGCCCGATGAGGCTCACGAGCGTTACCCCCTGCGCCTCCGAATATCCTGCGTCGACCGCGTACGGCACGAGATGCACCATCGGCACGAAGAGCCCGACGCAGCTCAGCACGAGCGACGCGAAGAGCAGCCAGAACGGAGTCGTCCGTACCGCGGCGGAGAGCGCAAGGCCTTCCGCCAGACTCGAGGAGGAATATCGACTCTTCTCCTTGATCACGGCGGCGGCGAGCCCGCCCAGCACGAGTACGAAAAGCGCGAGCCCGAGGAACGCGCCGCGCCAGCCGAAGAGCCCGATCCACCACGCCGCGAGCAGCGGGCCCGCGACATTGCCCGCCCCGATCCCGGCGACCGCAAGCCCGGAGGCGAAGGCCCGGTTCGCGGCGAACCAGGGTTGCACCGCGCCGATGGAGGGGACGTAGGTCAGGCCCACGCCGAGGCCGACGCCAATGCTGTAGGTGACGTAGAGCACGCCGAGGGAATGCGCGCGGCTCGCCACCGACAAGGCCACGGCAAGGCAGCAAACGCCGAAGAGGGCGACGCGGCGCGCGCCGTAGCGGTCCGCGATCATGCCGGCGGGCGCGCCGGAGAGGAACCAGAGAAAGGCGGCCACCGAGAAGACGAGCGCGATGTCGCCGCGCGAGGCGCCGAACTCGGCCTCGAACGCGCCGAAGAAAGCGGCGAACGAATACGCGGCGGCGAAGCCGACGAGCATCAGGGTGAAGGCCGCCGCCACCACCACCCAGCCGTAAGCGGACTTGCCGCTCAACGCTTCTTCTTTTTCTTTGCAGTAACCGCGGCGACCACTTCTACTTCCAGCAGCAGCTCCGGGTCCACCAGGCGCTCGACGCCGACCAGCGTGCTCGCCGGCAGCGCGCCGGCCTTGAGGAAGCGGCTGCGCACGTCGCGATACGCGCTCACGCGCTCGGCGTGCATGCCCACCATGTAGCCGTTCATCTTGATGACGTCGTCCCACCCCGCGCCGGCGGCCGCCAGCGCGTGGCCGACGTTCTTGAACACCTGCTCGCTCTGCGCGCGCATGTCGCCCTTGCCGACCACGTTGCCGCTTGCGTCCCAGCTCACCTGGCCGGAGACGCAGACCAGCTTGCCCGCGCCTTCGGCCGTGACCGCATGGCTGTAGAACCGCGGCGTGTTCAGCTCCTCGGGATTGAGATATCGCCTTTTCATTGGTCGCTCCTTGCAATAGGCCTGATGGCCTACGCTCTGTCGATGGATGTCTCGTCGCCGGCGTGTAGCGTGCGAGCGTACCAGTGGAGGTAAGTACGGTGCGGAACATAACAAACCTGCGGGTCGTCCGGAAGATTCTCCTCAAGCTGCGCCGGCAGGGGCCGTGGAATATCCTGCACGAGCTGTCCTTGAGGGTTCTCAACTCCATGGTGGGGTTCAAGATCCTGCGGGGCGTGTACGTCGACCGGGCGGATCCGGCATACCTGACCTGCCAGGGCCTGCACAAGCCGATGTTCCTTTCGGCGAAGGCGCTGCGCGACTTCGCCAAGGACCCGGTGACTGAGATGTCGGAGCGGTTCGTCGAGGACGCCCTGCACAGCGGCGACGAGTGCTACGCCATCTGCGACGGCGCAACTCTCGCCGCCTATGGCTGGTATTCGACCCGGCCCACGCCCGTCGGCTCGCCCGAGCTGCTGCTCCACTTCGCCGCCGGGTACGTCTACATGTACAAGGGCTTTACCGACTCCCGCTATCGCGGCCAGCGGCTGCATGCGATCGGGATGACCAGAGCGCTCGAGCATTACCTCTCCAAAGGGTTCGGCGGCATCGTCTCCTATGTCGAGTCGACCAATTTCGACTCGCTGAAGTCGTGCTTCAGGATGGGATACAGGGTGTTCGGCTCGATCTATCTGGTGCGCATCCTCGGCCGCTACTTCGCGCTCTCAAGCCCCGGCTGCAAGCGTTTCGATTTCCGCATCGAGCATGCCCGCGCGCCCGGGCCGGAACTGCGGCGCGGCAAGACCTAGTACACCGCCCCTCGGGCGGTAATCGGCCACAGCGCTTCCACCACGCCCTTGCGCACGCAGACGTACCAGTCGTAAAGGTTGATCGTCGGGTCGCAGTGTCCGGGCACGAGCAATAGCTTCTCGCCGAGCGCCGGAACATTTTGCCCTTCGATCCAGCCGTGCTCGTCCGACGCGTGGGTATAAGCGAGGCCCGGACGTTGCCACACGCCCGGCATGCCCGAATCGACGCTCGAGGCCTTGAGCCCGGCGTCGACGATGGCGACTTGCGGCGACGGGCGGCTCATCACGGTGCTGAGCACGAACAGCGCGTGCTCGAAGCGCGGCAGCGGCGCAGCCCACTCGTTCTTCGCGTAGTCGGCATCCATGAAGGCATACGAGCCGGGCTGGATCTCGTCCCAGGCGCCCGCCTCGACCTCGAGCATGAACGTGCCGCTGCCCGCGCCGGTGACGATCGGACAGGGAATCCCCGCCTTTTCCAGCAATCTCCGTGTTGGAGACATGCTGCGCCGCGGTCTCGATCGCGGCGTGGCGCTCTTCCATGCTGCGGATGTGCTGCGCGCGGCCGTGGTAGGCCTGCAGGCCGGCGAATCTCAGATTCTGGAAAGAAACTATGCGCTTTGCGAGATCCACGGCAGGCTGCCCCGGCGCCACTCCACAGCGGCGCATGCCGACCTCGATCTCGATGTAGACATCGAGCTTTGCTCCCGTGGCGGCAATCGCGCGCAGGTTTTCCGCGTCATCTACGCAAACGCCGATCTTCGCGCGGCGCGACAGCGCGGCGAGGCGCTCGATCTTGCGCGCGCCGACGATCTCGTTGCTGACGAGCACGTCGCCGATGCCGCCGTCCACCATGGCCTCGGCTTCCGACACCTTCTGGCAGCACACGCCGACCGCGCCCATCGCCATCTGGCGCTTCGCAACCTCGGGGCACTTGTTCGTCTTGGCGTGCGGGCGCACGCGGACGCGGCTTCTCACCAGGTCGAAGAGGGTGTTTTGATTCCGTTCGAAAACCTCCAAGTCCAGGACAAGCGCCCGCGTGTCGACGTCCTCGAGGCGCTCGCCGATCTTCGCCGGTGCGGGCTGGCTCACGCGGCGGCGGCTTTCCGCGCGCGCTCGCGCAGCGCAAACCAGACGATGGCGATGGCGATGGTGGCGACGAGCGGCAGGGCGAACAGATTCACGCGTTCCCACCCTGCGGTGGTCACGGTCAGGCCCGAGGTGAGCGACGAAATCGCCATCATGATGAAGATCGCCTGCTCATTCGTCCCTTGCGCCCGGGCGCGCTCCTCGGGGCGGTAGGTCTCCGTGAGCAGCATGGTGCCGCCGAGGTAGAGGAAGTTCCAGCCCACGCCCAGGATCACCAGGGACCACCAGAAATGCGCCACCGCGATGCCGGAGAGCGCGATGCCGATGGCCGCAAAGTTCAGCAGCGCGCCGGCGAACATCACCGGCAGCACGCCCATGCGCCGGATGAGCGGGCCGGTGACGAACGACGGGGCGAACATGCCGATGATGTGCGAGGAGATGACGAACGCCGCGTCGCCGTAGGGATGGCCGCACACCTGCATCGCGATCGGCGTCGAGGTCATGAGGAAGTTCATCACCCCGTAGCCGATCGCGCCCGCAGCCACCGCGACGATGAACTTGGGCTGCGCCGCGATCCGGCGCAGCGGCCGGCCGGACGCCGACTGCTCCGCCGCGCTGGGCGTCGGGATGCGGATGAAGCGAAGCAGGAACATCGTCGCCAGCGCGAACCCGATCAGCACAAGGTAGGCCGCCATGAACTTCGGGGTGAGGAGCTGGACCGTCCAGCGGCTGCTGGTCGGCCCGAGGATACCGCCGACCAGGCCGCCGGCGAGCACCAGCGAGATCGCCGTGGCCCTGAAATCGACGCTCGCGATATCGGCCGCCGCGAAGCGGTAGTACTGGCCGTAGGCGTTGTAGACGCCGAAGATGAGCGTGCCGAAGCACAGCATCCAGAAGCTCTGCGCCCAGATCGCCCCCGCGCACAGCAGCGCGCCGACGATTCCCCAGGCCGTGCCGCTGGTCAGCCCGCGCTGGCGCCCCACCCGCTTCATGTGCAGCGAGGCCGGCATCGTGCCGATAGCCCCGCCAAGCACCCAGCAAGTGACCGGCAGCGTCGCGAGGCCCACGTACGGCGCGAGCGCAAGGCCCGCCAGGCCGTTGATCGCAATGAGAGTCGAGTTGTTCGTGAACAGCAGCGCCTGGCACGCGGCCAGCAAGGCGACATTGCGCTTTGTACTGTTCATATATACAGTATCCCGATGGACAAGAACGACCCCCGCTATCTTCGGGGAGCCCGCTCTTTCGTGCCGGGCCGTTTCGAAAGCGTCGCGCGCGAGGCCTTCGACGACGGCTGGACCCCCGAAGAGCGCGACACGCGCGAATTGAAGACCAGCGTCGCCATCGAGCGCGCCCGCTCCATCATCTCGCACAACGACTCGCCCGACATCGGATTTTCGCAGTCGATCAACCCGTACAGAGGATGCGAGCATGGCTGCCCCTACTGCTACGCCCGGCCAAGCCACGCGTACCTCGAGCTTTCACCGGGCCTCGACTTCGAGACGAAACTGTTCGCCAAGACCAACGCCGCCGAATTGCTGCGGGAAGAGCTGGCGAAGCCTGGCTACAGACCGAGTCCGATCGCCCTGGGGGCGAACACGGATTGCTATCAGCCGATCGAGCGCAAGTACAAGATCACGCGCAGCATCCTCGAAGTGCTCGCCGAATGCGAGCATCCCCTGACCATCGTGACCAAGTCGGCGCTGATCGAGCGCGATCTCGACATCCTCGGACCGATGGCGGGAAAGAACCTCGTCAAGGTGTTCGTCTCGATCGGCACCCTTGACCGCGGCATCGCGCGCAAGATCGAGCCGCGCGCGGCGAGCCCGCAGCGACGCCTGGATGTCTTAATGAAATTAAGCGAAAACAACGTTCCTTGCGGGGTCATGGTCGCAGCGCTGGTCCCCGCGCTCAACGACAAGACAATGGAGCACGTTCTCGAAGCTGCAGCCGCGGCCGGAGCGTCG